>FPHL01000058.1_pt1 | contig 44035 bp, 55 predicted proteins | sample 1057231 | NCBI WGS metagenome assembly FPHL01 (sample SAMEA4473313, study PRJEB15554) | hydrothermal vent metagenome | biome: marine basaltic hydrothermal vent biome; feature: marine hydrothermal vent; material: water | place: Pacific Ocean | collected 2011-06-14/2011-07-23 | depth 1199 m
ACATCCGGTCTGATCCCATTCGTTGGGTCAAGAATTGTGTTTGCAAAATTTTTGATTTCTGTACGATTACCATCACCTGGCTTTTTATTTTCTGCCATTTGCGTTAAATCTCTTGATACACTGAAAATATCTGTTATATGCTGTCTTGGCCAGTTTACAGATTCTTTTATATCATAATCTGTAAAATTAATCTGTTTCATCAAAGCAGTTATACCTTTTTCCAAAGTATGTATTTCAGACTGTATACCTCCAATCTTTTTTTCAATACTATCCAGTGTTTTCTGCTGCTGGCTGTTCCCGGAATCTCCCCAGCCAAGCAGGACAAGAAGGTTTCCCATTACATCTCCGCCTACTGTCTTCAGCATACCAGCTGCCAAGTTTTCCAAAACAAAACTAACTGCAGAACCGGTAAAAGCAACAGGTTCTGTTAGAGGTGGTTTTGAATTATTATTGTCAGCATTAATATTTGTATGAGATGAATTGCATCCATTCATTACTATAACCGATATAACAGCGGAAATTCCATATATTACAAACCTGTTCTTCTTCATTTTTCCTCCTTTAAAAGTACTTCAGTACAAGGGTACCTTTTTATTAAGTATAATCACTTTCTTCTTCTACGAGCCTGATGATGAGGGGAGTTTTTCCAGTGAAAGAGATACATCATTTTTAAAGAGAGGACATAAGACAGCAGCCAAAATAGCTGCTTTTAAGAAAACAGGAGTAATAATATAGTTATGCGAATTTTCTTTTCCAGTAGTTTACCCACGCCAGTTTGAGTCTGCTTCTGGGTACTTTGCTTAATCTTTTAGGCAGATTGTGTCTGAGGTTTCTTTCAAGGTTTTTACTCAACTTTTTCTTTTTCATGATAGCATTAAAACCACCTGCACCCTGCTGGTGTGTACCGTAAATGGAAAAAGCGTTTACTTTAAGCCCGTTTCGTCTGAGACTGCGTATATTGTCTGCCATGATCGCTTCAAAAATCCTGTCCTGATTTCTGGGCCGTTTCCATTTGCTGTAGGGAATATGAAGTTTTTTGGCATACGCCCTGGCTGTTTTCGGCATGATCTGGTAACGTCCGTAGGCACCGCTTTTACGGTTTCTTGCATGGTAACTTCCGGTAGTTGATTCTATTTTGACGACTTTTTTAACAATCTTTTTCAGTGTAGCCGGACTCATGCCGGCAGTTTTGGCCAAATGTGCATTGGCCTGTGAAGCGGCTGTCGTTAAGAGGAAGACCGCCATAATAACATAAAGTCTATGTGTAAAGCGTATGGCCGAAAGTTTTGAAAGAAATGTATTGTTATGGTTGTGCTCAGTGTTATACATTGGTACTCCGATGATAAGATCCTTTTTTTAGTGTTAATATTATATTTTTTAATTAGGTTGTGAAAAACAATAGAGATAAAAAATATCAGAAAAAGGTGTTGAATGACACCCGATATTTTTTATTAGGAGAAATGATACACAAGATAAGTTAATCGCTGAATAACAGAATCTTAATAAAATTTTATAAAAACATTAGAAAAAGCTTAAAAGCTATCTAATATAAGGTACTTTTGCAGAAGGTGTTTCTTTTGAGGTGTCTTTAAGATGGGTTTCCTGGTCATCGAAGAAAATATCTGCACCGAATGCCTTGACAACTTCATATTTCTGTACACCGCCCTGAAAAAAAGCTTCATCTACACGTACCCCCCAGCCTTCGAGTGTACCAAGGACTCTTTCATGGGTAGAGAAATTCCTTGCGGTTATCAGAGCAGTGCGGAGGGGAGAAGCTTCCATCGGAAAACGGTCCTGAATTTCTGAAATCATTTTGAGAAATTTGAAAAAGGGCCCCTTGCTCAAAGGATTTTTGGCATGGGAACGCTCATATGCTATAAAAGCTTCCAATCCCTTTTCCTGATATACCCGCTCACTCTCATCACCGAAGATCACGGCATCACCGTCAAAAGCGATCTTGACCATGTCTGATTCTTCTGTAGTAACAGGCGTATGCGGGATAATCGTTGCGGCAGCCACTCCTGACCGTATCGCTTCCTCCACGTCCGGAGTATGTACAGAAAGAAAAAGATCCACCTTGAATGCTTCAAGGTAACGTGCCACCGGTGTACCGGCTGTCCATCCTGTGCGTTCGATATCAAGATCATAATGTTCAATGGAACGCCCTATTCTCAGACCTGTTGCCGCATTGTTCCTCGAAAGGATGATCACTTCGATGAGTTTATTGTCAAATTTTTTGTTGATCGCCAGAAGGTTTTGCACAAAACGAAAAGCGGAGCCTTTATCCAGAGGATCATTCAGATGGGAAAGCTGGTACTCGTAATAGGCTTCAAGGCCTTCTTTGTCAAAAATGGCATTCTCCTCTTCCAGGGAGAAAAGTGCCCGTGACGAAATAGCGATCACCAGTTTGTTCTGCAGATCATATGCCATACACTACTCTTTTTTGAAAGAAGTATAGCACAAACCTTCATTGTAAAAATAGTTTTGACACATATTTGACACAAATATTTGCTATAATATAACAATCAATTTAAAAGGATGAGAAAATGAGTGTTGGAAATATTATTCTGCTTATTATTGTGGGGATCGGTGCCTATCTTGTTACTATCTATAACAAACTGGTGTCACTCAGAGCCGGCATAGATGCCGCATGGTCAGACATCGATGTACAGCTTAAACGCCGCTACGATCTTATACCGGCGCTGGTAGATACGGTAAAAGGCTACAAAGAATATGAAGCCGATACACTGGAAAAAATCATCAAAGCACGGCAGGTCGGGCTGACAGCAGATTCAATGGATGAAAAAGCAGCCGCTGCCAATATGCTGTCCGGTGCACTCGGAAAACTTTTTGCCCTTGCAGAAGCATATCCGGACCTTAAAGCCAATACCAATTTTCTTAAACTGCAGGATGAATTGAGCCGGTTGGAAAATGCTATTCAAAATGCAAGGCGCTACTACAATGCCATCGTCCGTGACTACAATGCGAAAATTGAATCATTCCCGGATCTGTTCATTGCACAAAAGTTCAATTTCACAAAACGTGACTATTTTGAACTCGAAGAGAGTGAAGCTGAAGCAGTGAAAAAAATGCCCAAAATAAACCTGTAAAAGCCATAGCCATGAAAAAAGTGCTCTTTGTACTGTTTTTTACAAGTTTTACTACCCTGCTTTTTGCAGAGAAAATAGACCGTTACGATATCAATATTACCGTGGAACAAAGCGGTGAACTTTCCATTGTCGAAGCAATAACATATGACTTTGAAGGTGCTTCGAGACACGGTATTTTCAGAGACATCCCTTTTACCGTTAAAGTCAAAGGACATATCTTAGACCTTGGCATGAACCGTTTTTCGGTACAGATGGACGGCCGGCCGGCAAACTGGGAACAATCTGTCATCCATTCTACACAGGCCGGCCGGCTCATACATCTTAAAATCGGTTCTGCCGCTGCCTATGTAACAGGAAAGCACCGTTACATCATTCGGTACCATGTCAGCAAAGGGGTACTTCCCGCTGCACAGGATGAAACGTCCGATGCGGTCCGGTGGAATATCATCGGTACCGGGTGGAACATCCCCATAGAGAACATCACAGCAAATTTCTTTCTGCCTCCTTCCCTCAATCGTACCATGACAGCTGTTTCCACCTATACAGGATATTACGGCAGTCTTACGTCATCCCATGTCACCACACAGTGGCTTTCCCCGCAGCACCTTCAAGTATACATTCCTGCATTGGGGCCGCATGAAGGGGCAACAGTCGAACTTGCCTACCCTGCCGATACCCTGGACCAGAACGGACAGGAAAATGTGCAGGTAACACTTTGGGAACGGCTCCGGGACAACTGGTACTGGGGAGTACTGATAGGCTTTTTGTTCTATTTTCAGAATGTACTCAAACGCTATAGCGGTTTTGAGGACAAGCGTTCCATCGCAGTACAGTATGAACCGCCCAAAGGGCTTAGTCTTTTACAGTCAGGGCTTCTGCTGGACAAGTTTGCGGACAATGAAGATTTTGCTGCTGCGGTACTTGAACTGGGATATCTCGGATATCTTGAGATCGAACAGACAAGCAAACATACGGAACCTCTTCTTATTCGTACGGACAAACCCGTCAAAGGTCTGACACTGGACCAGCAGTACCTTCTGGAAAATATACTTTTTAAAGGCAAAAAAGCCTTTACCCTGAACAAAAGCTCCCAAAGCAGAGCCGAAGCACTGCAAAGCGGATTTGCAAAGATCAATACAGATCTTTATACATGGTCGGTTGCAAACGGCTATATGAAGGAGAACCCTGAACGTACCCGGAAAAACTTTATTGTGCGATCTATGCTCTTTCTTCTTCCTGTCATAGGCCTTCTACTGTACTCGCTATGGCAGAGACTGGGAACAGATGCGATCTTTATGCTTATTTTCCCGGTAGCCTTTGGTTCGGCCGGCTTCAGTATGATCTTGGCAAATAAAAATATTTTCAAAAAACTCTACGGACTTGTTTTTATCGCTGCAGGATTGCTCCCTGTATTGATGATGCAGGACAAAGGGATCGATTTCAAAAGTCTTCTCTTCGGCCCGGTGGGGGTACTTCTTGTCATTGCCGGCGGTATGTTCTATGTTTACAGAAAGATCGGGAAATTTACCCAGAAAGGTGCCTATGCACATACCCATCTGCTTGGACTTAAAGAGTTTGTCATACGGGTCAAGGAAGATGAGATCAAAAGACGCCTCAAGGCGGATCCTCTTTATCTTGAAAAGATGCTGCCGTATGCCGTTCTTTTCAAAGCAGCAGACCACTGGCTTACATTCTATGACCTGCTGCAGATCACTACGCCATACTGGTACCACGGGAACATCCATAACATAAACAGTTTCGGCAGCTATATGGATGAAGCGATCACTCCTCCGCCCACAAGCAGCAGCGGCGGTGGCGGTTTCTCAGGTGGCGGCGGCTTTTCCGGCGGCGGAGGAGGCGGAGGCGGCGGAGGTTCATGGTAGCCTTTGTACGGCCTGCACGTTATTTATGATTCCATCAGTGCACCGCTCGAAAACTTCGCGTTTGGCAACCATGCTCACACCAATATGTTATCCTCTGTTTCTCCCTATTTTTGTCGCTGTAAGAAAAATATAGTATTTGCCCGTAAGGGTCACTCTATACTTTTTTTGCTGCAAATACTTCTTGCAGAACATCACATCATTGAAAAGCAGGCTCATTTCGCTCATCGCATAATTGGGAGCTTTGGCACCATAGAGCATTTCGCCTCCTGCCCACCGTGAGTTGGGAAAACCGAGTATCAATGCAGAGTCTTCTTTATCCAAATATTCCTGAACCAGTTTCATAAAAAAAGGTTTGAAATTGATCTCCGGGCTTTGCAGTGTACCTATGCTGACAAGCAGATCAAAGCGTCCCAGATGCAAATCGTCAAGTTTGGTGATATCTGCCGTAAAGAAGCTTACATTTTCTTCAGGAAAACATTCCTTTGCATACGCTGTAGCCGTTGCACTGTGGTCTATCCCCGTAAAAGACTTGTTTTCATATTTATCAATATTTAACATTTTTCGTATAACACCGAACTCATCTCCACGGTTCACACCCAGATCCAATATGCGCTGGCGTCTACCTATGCCGGCATTTGTAAGCGCCTGAATATAGTAGTAGAGAAACGCCGGCTCTTCCATTTTCTGTATGGTAAAAAAGTTTGATGCAACACCATATTTCTCTTCCCTGTCTCTGTCGGTATCGTCATGGAAAGAATTGTGTGTTTCAAGCTTTCTAAAGGTCAAAGCTGCAAGCGGGTATTCCGCTTTTTCAGGCAGCATGATCCTGCATTTCAGCAGTTCCGCAAGATCTACCCAGGCTTTCAGTCCCCGGCAGATATATGCGGTGCCTGATATTTCCACTGTTTGCCCTGCATATCCGTTTCCCAGATCAGGATCAAAAATATAAAAGGTCACGGTATCCGTTTCTTCAAGGGCTGTTTCCAGTCGGGGAATGATCTCCTGCATCGTCTCTGTCGTAAATATCATAAAAAGATTATAGCATGAATAGCTGCCGTTTATGAAAAGTACTATTTTCTGTCGAGAGATTAAGAGAAGACTGCAGGGGACCTCTAATAACAGGTAATACCCTGTAGTTGCTACGGTAATGTATTTACGGTATCATTCCACATCTACCAAATATTACCGCACCAAAGGAAGCAGTGAGAGAGAAATATGACCTTATCGTAGTCGGTTCCGGTGCGGCAGGGATGATGGCTGCCATTACCGCAGCGAGAAACGGCAAAACAGTGCTTTTACTCGAAAAACTCTCCAAGATCGGGAGCAAACTCAAAGCCACCGGCGGCGGCCGATGCAACCTGACCAACACCCTGGATAATGAAACTTTCATGGCACGCTTCGGGCGTGACGGAAAATTCATGATGCCTGCACTCGAAACATTCGACCACAAAGCACTCATGGCTTTTTTCAGAGAGATCGGCGTAGAGAGCCATGCTCCTGACGGCTACAGGGTCTTTCCGGTGACACACAGCTCTTCGACCGTTATCAGTGCTATGGAAACAGAGATGCAGCGTTTGGGCATAGAAATACGCTGCTCACAAAAGGTGACAGAGCTTAGTTATAGCGATACACAGATCACCGGAGCAGAAACCGTGACAGATACGTTCAAAGCGGAACATGTTGTCGTCGCTACAGGAGGCAAAGGCTATCCGGTTCTGGGTGCAGAGGGTGACGGCTATGGACTGGCTGAATCTGTCGGACACAAAGTCACAGAAGTGTTCCCTGCCATGATGCCGCTGAAGACCAAAGAAAAGTGGGTAGCAAACTGTACAGCTGACACCATTGCAAAGGTTTCCATTACAGTTAATATGAAAAAATATAAAAGACTGAAAGCCCAGGGAGATCTCATTTTTACCCGAAGCGGAATCAGGGGACCTGTAGTACTGGACTTTTCCAGGGAGATCACCCCGCTTTTAGGACAATATGAAGAAGTACCTGTCCTGATGAATCTGACCAAAGGGATGAATGAAGAACAGATACGCAGCCATATAAAAAACGAATTGGCCAAAAACCCGCACAGGAATACTCTGGAAGTAGTCAGTACACTGCTTCCAGGGTCGGTCAGCCGTGAACTCTGCAGTCTTGCAGAGGCTGACCCGGCTGTCAGTTTCGGAAAACTCAAAGGCCGGACAAGAGACAGGCTGATCAGCCTTCTTGCAGCCACTCCTCTGACCATCAACGGACACGACGGCTTCAAAATGGCGATGATCACACGGGGAGGCGTCAGTCTGAAAGAGATCGACCCCTATACCATGCAAAGCAGAAAAATGAAAGGACTTTACTTTTGTGGAGAGCTCATGAACCTTGACGGCCCCTGCGGAGGCTATAACCTGCAATGGTCCTTTGCCAGCGGATATACGGCAGGTTTATTGCTGGCCGAGGGAAAAATTTCATCCCTTCAATGACTCTCATTCAGTATCTTCGCCTCCTGCCACTTTGCATCGGCAAGAAGACGGCAGGTTTTCAGGGTTTCAGGATCAGCTTCTTCTGCTGTCCTGTAGCCGCTTTTGTGCAGGCAGTCCCGCATGGTGTCGGCTTTCAGCTTCTGCCCAATGTGACTTAGCTCTTCTTTTCTGAATTTATCTTTTTCTACAGACAGAAACCAGACAGTACCCAGTACAATAATGGTGATCAATACTAAAAACTTTAACTTTTTATCCATAAAAAACCCTCTCCCTCGGTGATAATAAGAGAAACTATATCAAAAAGTTTTAGAAACAACAAGCTAATTACATCTATATATCTTGATATATTAAGCTTATTTTACTATACTTCGTACAATACAACAAAAGGTTCAAGGGTAAAAGATGGAAAATTTTCTCAATACTGTCGGTGCCGTCAACGATGAAACACGCGTGAAACTGCTGCATTTTATTGACATTAACAAAAAAGTATGTGTCTGTGATGTGGAAAACTCATTCAATATGATACAGTCAAGGGTTTCACGCCATTTGAAGATACTCAAAGATGCAGGCTTCCTGCGGGTTGAGCGTGAAGGAAGATGGGCTTACTACAGCATCAGAGCCCCTCTGGACAGTTTCAGGCAGACCATACTTGCAGAGATTGCCTGTCTTGGTCTCAACATCCCTGCACTTGAACACAAATGCAAAGGATGACCATGGAACTCATCAAAGCATTTTTAACCAATTTCTGGATATTGACCAATGATATGGCGATTTACATACTCATAGGGGTACTTTTTGCCGGTGGATTCCTTCTCTGGCGTGATCATGCCTGGACTGATGCTCTTCTTTCTGCTTGAACCGCTCTTTAATAAAAAAACACATACAAAGGAAAATACTATGGCTACAACGACATTCACTACGAACACAACGGCCCAAGAGAGCTGTTGTTCAGGGAACGACACAACACCAAGCTGCGACACTGCTCCGGCAGAGAAGAAATCTAACAGCCAAAAGGTACTCGTACTCTGTACGGGAAACAGCTGCCGGTCTATCATTGCAGAAGCGATCATCAACAAGGAACTTGAAGGCATCGAGGCGTACAGTTCCGGTGTCGCACCCAGCGGAAGGGTCAACCCCAATGCAAAGAAAGTACTAGAAGCCCACGGTGCCTGGGATGATGCCTATCATTCCAAAACACTTGATGAAGTGATGGAACATGACTTCAATCTCGTTGTAACAGTCTGCGACCATGCCAAAGAGACTTGCCCAATGTTCCCGAAACCTGTACCCAAGATCCATGCTGGATTTGAAGACCCGGACGGCAAAGGATATGACGCGTTTGAAAAGACGTACGAAGAGATACACACAACACTGCTTCCACGCGTCAAAGCGATACTCAACGGCGAGGTGGAAAATCTGTCCGATGATGAGCGTATCTGCTACTGTATCGGTATAACCAAAGGAGAAATCGTCGCAGCGGTCAGGGCCGGTGCATCTACACTCGATGAAGTCAAAAAAGCGACAAAAGCATGCACGGGAAGCGACTGCAAACATACCAATCCGCTGAAGCGCTGCTGTTCCAAAGAGATCAAAAAACTCATAGTACTGGAAAGTCCCGGAGAATCCATGAAAAAGAATGTATTTAAAACGCAGGAAGGCGTGAAGATCGCTTTTACCGGCGCAGTCGCCAAACAGCAGATCGACATGATGGTGCAGAACTGCTCGACGGGGAAGTGTGAATGTATGAGCGATGAGACCAAAGAGAAGATCAGCCATATCGAAGTGGAAGGCAAAGACGGGAATGTAGAGATGAAACTGACCGGAGATATCAATACCGCAGAGATAGAGGAAGCACTTGCAAAATCGAAAGTGTTGAACAAAAAATGATCCTGGCAGCAACACTCTTCCTGGTAACACTTCTTTTCATTATCTGGCAGCCAAAAGGACTTCAGATCGGTACAACCGCAGTCATCGGTGCCGCAGCGGCACTGCTTCTGGGTGTTGTAAGTCTGAATGACGTCTGGATCGTCACAGAGATCGTCTGGGATGCGACACTGGCATTCATCGGTATCATCCTGCTTTCGATGGTGCTTGACGAAATAGGTTTTTTTGAGTGGTGTGCCATCAAAATGGCATATCTTTCCAAGGGCAGCGGACATTTGATGTTCGTTTATGCTCTGCTCCTCGGAGCCTTTGTTTCGGCACTGTTTGCCAATGACGGCGCCGCACTTATTTTAACCCCTATTCTGCTTGCCAAAATGCGTATTTTAAAACTCAATACCAAGACGATCCTTGCTTTTCTGCTTGCCGGCGGGTTCATCAGTGACAGTGCTTCCCTGCCGTTTGTCTTCTCAAACCTGACCAACATCGTTACGGCAGACTATTTTCATATCGGATTCTGGGCCTATTTGAAAAATATGTTCCTGCCGTTCATTGTGAGCGTTACAGCTTCCATTACTATTTTATGGCTGATACTGAGAAAAGATATTCCACAACAGATCGATATTTCCCTGCTGAAAGATCCTGACGAAGTACTCAAAAGCAAAACCCTTTTCATTTTCTCATGGTTCTTTCTGGCCCTCCTCCTTATCGGCTACTTTATCGGTGACCTTTACCACCTTCCGGTAAGCCTCTTTGCACTTGGCGGCGGCCTCATATTTCTCGGTATTGCCTCCTATACCGGACACGCCAAAGCCTGGCTCACCATCAAAACAGCTCCCTGGCAGGTCGTATGGTTCAGTATCGGGCTCTATATTGTCGTGTACGGACTGAAGAATGCCGGCCTGACAGATTACATCGCACATATACTGCAGAACCTCAGCCACAGAGGTGATGCTGTCGCCATTGTGGGTACAGGATTCCTCTCTGCCTTCCTCTCTGCCATTATGAACAATATGCCGACCATCATGGTCATGGACATTGCTATTGACAAAATAGGCTATGCGGGGAACGAAGTACTGGCCTATGCCAATATCATCGGCTGCAACCTGGGACCGAAAATGACACCGTTTGGTTCGCTCGCCACCCTGCTCTGGCTCCATGTCCTCAGCAAAAAAGGGGTCAAGATCGGTTTTTGGGAATACAGCAAGTTCGGGCTTCTCGTCACGCCGCCTGTTCTTTTGATCGTATTACTCTCCCTGATCTGACAGATACGGGACCGGTTTATTTCGGCCCCGCAGATATCGGTACACCGGCCAGGCAAAGAACATACAAACAAATCCCGAACTGTCATCTTCCACAAAAACTATTATGGTAGAATTTCAACACTTTTTTACCTAAGGAATTCCATCTTGTTCGATATTCAGAAATATTCCAAACAGAACATTAAGAACGACATCCTTTCAGGTGCGCTGGTTGCCGTAGCACTGGTACCTGAAGCGATCGCTTTTTCATTCATCGCCGGGGTTTCACCGATCGTCGGTCTTTATGCCGCATTCATCATCGGGGTCATCACGTCCCTTCTCGGAGGTAAACCCGGGATGATCTCCGGTGCAACAGGCTCCGTGGCAGTAGTCTTTGTTTCTCTCGGTGTATGGGTCAAACAGCACTATCCCGGTCTCGATACCGAAGCCCTCTCCGTGACAGTACTGCATTACATTCTCATTACGTCGATCATTGCAGGGTTTATACAGGTTGCCATAGGGGTATTGAAGATGGGTAAATTTATCCGTCTCGTGCCGCAGCCTGCACTCTTTGGTTTCGTGAACGGTCTCGCCATTGTCATCGCACTGGCACAGCTTCCCTTCCTTGCACCGGCACATATAGAACAGTACGCTTCCTGGTGGGAGATCGTCAAAGCGAGTTTTGCAGAGAATTACATCATGTACATCATTGTGGCCGTGACCATGCTGACGATGCAGTATCTTCCCCGGCTCAGCAAAGCGGTTCCTGCCGGACTGGTTGCTATCGTTGTCATCACACTGGCAGTTTATTTCGGCGGTATCGATACAAAAACGGTAGGTAGCATGGCAGACCTGTCTCATGTCTCTTTTCCCCATTTCACCTTGCCCGATCTCTCCATACTCTTCAACTGGGAATCACTCAAAGTGATCCTGCCTACGGCTGTCATTGTCGCACTTGTCGGACTCATAGAATCACTGCTGACACTCTCCGTGCTTGACGAAATGGGCGGAAAAAGAGGTTCAGGGAACAAAGAGTGTGTTGCACTGGGCATCGGGAATGCCACATCAGGTCTCTTTGGAGGCATGGCAGGCTGCGCAATGATCGGGCAGTCGATCATCAACTTCACATCCGGCGGCCTTGGGCGGCTTTCTTCTTTTACGGCCGCGACACTGCTCATTGTGCTTGTGGTCAGTTTTTCCGCCGTCATTTCAGCCATCCCTATTGCCGTACTGGTCGGTATCATGTTCATGGTGAGTATCGGAACATTTGAATTCTCTTCAATCAAGCGTATCAGACATATGCCGAAATCCGATGCTTTTGTACTGGTAGTAGTGACCGTTATTACCATTTTCTTCGATCTTGCCGTAGCGGTCATTGCAGGTATCATTATCTCCGCGCTTGTCTTTGCATGGGAGCACGCCAGGATCTTCTCCCATACCAGGATGGAGGGCAACAAGAAGATCTATGAACTTGACGGTCCCCTCTTTTTTGCTTCAGTCACCTCGTTCAATGAACAGTTCGATGTAGAAAACGACCCCAGTGAAGTGGTCATCGACTTTAAAAAAGCAAGGGTGATGGACAGCTCCGGTGCCGAAGCCATCGACGCACTGACGGAAAAGTATAAAAAAGCAGGAAAAAAACTGACGCTCAGACACCTTTCGGAAGACTGCAAAAAAACACTGAAAGCCGCAGGGCCTTTCTGTACCTATGAAGAGGATGACCCAACCTACAAGGTCGCACACGACGTATAAGTCTGTACTTTCCATAATGTGACAACACCGGTTAAATACCCCTCCCATTTTCACACCAGGCGAGGGAAGCAAAAACAAAACAATTGACAAAAGGAGTACCTATGATCAATATGATGATCGGATTTTTCAAAGACTATTTCAAATATAAAGAAGCGGCAAAGAAGCAGCAGAAATGGATGAATAAGTACTGTAAGCAGAAAGGCTATGCCATCAATCCAAGCTGGATGATGGCCACTAACCTCAAAAGCAATCTCTGTGAGATGGAAGCGACATTCGGCAAGCGCTACTGCCCCTGTTTCGAACCCTCAGGGGACAAAGCACTTGACAAAAAAATGATGTGCCCGTGTGAGTATGTCGAAGACGAGATCAAAGAGTACGGTACCTGCCACTGTGCCCTGTTTGGTCCGGCCGACCTGAGCAAGGAGCAGTGGAAAGCCTCTTCCAGGCGCCTGATGGAGGAGTACCAGGTGCCCAAGAACCTCAAAAACGGTGTGCTCGATACACGCGGTATGCCACTTGACCCCCGCCGCGGTCTGCCCGTGCCTGACATGATGCACCAGGTCAAAGCCGTACTCAACGGCTACAAGGATGATACACTGAAGGTCATTGTCGAACGCGAGCAGGAGGCACACAACCTAGAAGACATTGCAGCCTACCGCGGGTATGGGTGCTCCTGGGAGCAAAAAGACGGCTTAATCGAAGCAACACTCAAGCTCAAACCGTAAGAAAAGAGGATAATAGCATTAGCAGCACGGCGTATTCACCTTCCATTTATTAAATATTTCATTTTTATGATACTATATAAAAAACAATTATGTTTAGAGGAGCTAAAAATGAAAAAACGCTATATCCTTCTTCCCTTTTTGGCAAGCTCTTTGCTCCTGGGAAGCAAAAGCATTGAAAATACCGGTGTCATGGTCATCATGACCACACCTGACAAAAAGCAGGTCCATTATGTGGTAGAACGCAATATTCCTGCTGTATGTAAAAAGATCCCCATCAACAATGAAATGCTCTGGACAGGAAATTTTGCCAATCCAAAAGTACCCGAAGCCTGCAAATCCACCTATGTACACACCAAAGGAAAACTGCAGCCCATGCACCTTGATGCAGACCTTGAAACTTATGGTGAACTTGAAGTAATCGTATTCCTGAAAGAGATGCAGAGAAATAAAGATCTGCTGCTCATAGACAGCCGTAAAGCATCATGGTACAACTACATGACCATACCCGGTGCGATCAATATTCCTTTTGTCTATTTCAAATACCATGACGATTACGAATTTCATTTTGAGTATGCACTGAAGTTTCTTGGTGTGACCAAAGACAGTGACGGAGAGTATGATTTTGAGAAAGCAAAGACGCTGCTGCTTTTCTGTAACGGCCCCTGGTGCAGCCAGTCCCCTTCCATGATAAGCGCACTGCTTGAAATCGGCTATCCTTCCGAAAAGCTGAAATGGTATCGCGGGGGTATGCAGGACTGGCTCGGTGCGGGAATGACCTCTACACGAAAGTAGAAACCATACGGAAGAATATTTATTCTTCTACGATCACTCTTGCATCAAGCGGCTGAACAGGTCTGTTGTTCGGATGGTGCATAACATGCCGGAACTGCTCAACCTGTTCTTTTGAAACGGTCAGAGGCTTTTCAATGACAAACCATCTTACACCCTCAGTACATGGCGGTGTTGTCAGTGAGCCGTTGAATCTGTAGTAATGCTGCTTGTCCGGGATAAGATCTGCTGCAATATCTTTTACCTTGAGTACTCGCTTTTCTCCTGCTTTTTTCGGCATCACTTTCCATATTTTGGCAAGATCCCTGTTCGCGGCACCTTCCTTGAACATAACAGCGACAACCGCGATATTCCCGTCTTTGTCAAGATGGACAAAATGGGCTTCAAGCGGAAATGATTTTCCGTTGATGTGATTTTCACTCGGCGAATGGAAGTGAAACTGTTTGAGTTCGAATGTTTTTCCGTCAATCACAAGTGTGTCTCCGGGATTGACATTGACCTGAATAGTATGTCCGTTATTCACCACTTCATTGGAGCCCTGCCTGTACGCAAGATTGAGCGGAGCATGTTTCGGGTCTGTGACAGAATGTGTAATATTGATGGGAGACTGGTTCAGTCCGTCACTGCATGCATGGTATTTTTCGGAGAGATGCCCCCATGTTTCGGGGGTATTGTGCCCTGTATATCCCCAGTGGGATCCACCGGATTCATTTGCCTGTGCCGCGGCACACATCAGTGCTGCTGCGGCAAGGAGGGAAAGTGTTTTTTTCATGTTTCGTCCTTTATGTTGGGTATACTGACAGTATAGAAGACGATGACTTTAAAAGTGCCCAAAAGGACGGGGAAAGTGCTAAAAAAATGCCTATCATTTGAAATGACAGCAACATCATCAAAAGAATTGCAGCCAATGATATATCATTTACATGAAAAACATTACCGCAAGGAGAAGCACAAAAGGAAGCAGTGCCCAGGCATACTGTATCTTCTGTGTTTTTACCGCTTTGTAAATGCCCCAGAAGAAAAGTCCTATGATAAGCAGCAGTCCGCCCAGTGCGACCGGTGGAGAGATAAGCAGTTTCTCTCCGGCACAGGCATACAGTGTTCCGAGCAGCATAAGGGAAAAAAGCCTGATCATTTTTTCAGGTCCTCCTGATTGAGCCTGTCTACCATTTTGATACTGTCAAGCGCATTGAGCAAAATCTGTTTGGCAGAAGCCAAAGGTTTCATACGCAAATTGGTATTTTGTTTGTCAATGGTCTCATCCGTCACAAGAACCATTACTTCTTTCTCAAGTTCTGCGATGATCTCATTGATCTTCTGCTCTATAAATTCAATATTCATACTGACTCTCCTCTATTTGGTTTTGGGCCTGAAGATACGTATCACTTCTTCGTCGGCTTCCATATAGTGTCCTCCGATCAGATCGATGCAGTAGGGAACTGCGGGGAAAACAGCATCGAGACATTCACGGATGGACTTCGGTTTTCCCGGAAGATTGATGATCAGGGAATTGTTGCAGATACCCGCTGTCTGACGCGAGAGAATGGCTGTAGGTACATACTGAAGGCTTACCGCCCGCATTTGTTCACCAAAACCCGGAAGCAGTTTCTGGCAGACATTTTCAGTTGCTTCTGTGGTTACATCCCGCGGTGCCGGCCCCGTACCGCCGGTGGTAACAATGAGGTCGCACTGCCTGTCACGCGAGAGTTCTATGAGTGTCGTTTCGATGAGACTCTGTTCGTCAGGGATACAGCGGTATTCATACTCACAGTCATTCAGCAGATATTCGTTTACCGTGTCCATAATGGCTACCCCCGAGATATCTTCATAGATTCCCTGGGAAGCTCTGTCACTCGTAGTTACTACGCCGATTTTTATCTTGTCCATATGTCATTGGTCCTGTCGTAAAATTTTGGGATACTATAGCTTAAAAATCATTAATATTACCGGCTTTTCCGCATTATCCTGAGTAAAATTCGGAATACATATACAGATATCTATCCTATTTTCGCAAGCATGTTATCTAAAACGGACGTACTTACTGCCCGCTTCAGATACCCAAGCAGATAGGTTGCTTTGGTAATGTAGTAACGCGGTTTCGGTCTCTCCGCCAGTATGATCCTGTGTACAACCCTCGCAACAGAAACAGCCTCTTCATTAAAAGGTACTGCTTTTTGCCTGCCTTCCATATGCTGTCTGTACATTTCGGAAAATACAGAGTGCCCGATATCTACATTTTCCCGAAGTTTCTTCACAGCCGTTTGCCGAAAATGGCTGCTGACAGGACCCGTATTGAGCAGTACAGGGAAAATACCGGTATGCTTCAATTCCAAACGCAAAGTGTCTGTCAAGCCTTCTATGGCATATTTGCTGGCATTGTAGGCACCGCGCCCGGAAAGAGAAACAAGTCCAAGCACCGAAGAGTGCTGTATGATCTTTCCATACCCCTGTGCGCGCATTACAGGGATGATCTGCCGTGTGCATTCATGCAGTCCGAAGAGATTGGTTTCGAACTGTGCACGCAGTACATCGGTACGAATGTCCTCGACGGCACCGGGCTGTCCGTAACCGGCATTGTTGAACCAGACATCGATCTTTCCTTCTTTTTCAACTACTGCCGCGATCACTGTCGCAATCTGCTCCGGACTGGTCACATCAAGCTGCATGGCATGCTCAAAACCCAGGGCATGAAGCATTGCAACATCTTTGGGGTTTCTTGCTGTAGGATAGACGGTAACAAATCTGTCTTTCAGGTATCTCGCTGTTTCAAGCCCTATACCCGTACTGCATCCGGTAATAACAATGTTTGGCATGTTTGCTTCCTTGGTTTTCTGCTACTATTTTAGCTTAGCTTTTCTGACACTTCAGTTTCGGGATTTGGGAGATGAGGATTTCAGCGTAACTACTCAAGCTTTTATGTTACAATACTTCCATGATTGAAACATTACGGAACAATGACTTTTCTCTGGTACTCTCCGGCGGCGGTGCGCTTGGTATTTCACATCTCGGTGTACTGCATGATCTTGAAAAAGAAACCCTCATTCCCGACGAGATCATAGGTACAAGCATGGGGGGCATTGTGGGTGCCTGTGTTGCCATTGGCATGAAAGAAGCCGAGATTTATGACAATATCAAAAAATTCAGCAATCTTTTCAACTGGATGAAATTTTCTCTCTCAGGAAATGCCATGATCGACAATCAAAAGATCGCACTGATCTTTGAAACACTGTTTGGCACAAGAAAGATGCATGAGACAGATATCCCGCTCAAACTCATAGCCACCAACCTGCGTAACGGACACAAACGTGTTTTCAGCGCAAAAGACAACATATCGATAAAAGATGCCATTCTCTGTACGATGGCCATTCCCGGCATCTTTGAAGAACATGTAGTAAAAGGGGAAACCTACGGTGATGGCTTTTTATGTGAAAACCTCGGCGTAAATGAAAGTGACCTGGACCTGATCCTCGCCGTGGATGTGCTGGGAGAACGCTCCTTTGACAAAGGAATGCCGGACAACTTCTTTAAAACAGCCAACATGATGGAAATGTTCGAGAAGTCTGTCCGTCTGCTTATTTACAACCAGAGCAAATCCCATATAGCCTGTTCCAAAAAAGATATTTTGCTTTTGGAGCCTGAAACAGTAGGCTACAAAACGTTTTATTTCCACAAGTACGAAGCCATACGCAAGCTGGGTCTGGGGCTGCTGCAATGAAAAACTATTATTCCAAATTTCTTGTTGCATTGCAGTTCGGTACGATCGGCACGATGCTGCTGCTTGCAGACTACCGTTTTACGTTTACAGCGGCAACGGTCTTTTTTGCCGGTGTTATTACGGGGATCTGGGCACTGACACATAACAAACTGGGCAATTTCAACATTGAACCGGAGCTGAAAGAGAACTGCCGGCTTGTCACTACCGGTATCTACCGGTGGATACGCCATCCCATGTATGCTTCGGTAACATTGATGATGCTGGGCACTGTACTGATGGACCCCGGTGCCTTGATCCTCTGGTATTTATGGTTTTTTCTGATCGTTGTACTGCTGCTTAAGGCTAAAAGAGAAGAATCGCTGTGGCTTTCCCACGATCCGTGTTATCTGGACTACCGCCGGAACACCAAATACTTCATTCCATATATTTTATAATATTAAAGAGAACCCATGATCACAGACGGCTTCAGCTACCTTGCAGTATTGAGCGGAATTTCCGCCGTTATTGTCTTTGCAGAGCAGAAAAGCAAAGCAAAATTCTTCTCCTACCTGCCTGCCATCGTCATTATCTATTTTGTTGTAATGCTCTTTTCCACCCTGGGGCTCTGGGAAAAGAGTACCTCTGTCACGGCAACCTACAAAAGCCTCAAAAGCGACCTGCTCCCAGCCATGATCTTTCTGATGCTGCTCAATGCGGACATGAGGGAGATTGTAAAACTGGGCAGCAAAATGCTTTTGACTTTTCTGCTCGCTTCAACAAGTATCGCACTGGGGTTCATCGGGATGTTCGCTTTTTTTCATTCTGCATTTGCGCCGGATGCCTGGAAAGCCTTTGCCGCACTGACAGGTTCATGGATGGGAGGCACAGGCAACATGGTTGCCATTCAGGGTGCACTGAACCTGCCGGACGGTGCACTGGGATACACCCTCCTCATAGACTCCATCGACTATGCCGTCTGGGTTATGATACTGCTTGCACTGGTGCCTTTTGCCAAACGTTTCAATACCTGGAGCAAAGCAGATACTTCAGTCATAGATAAAGTGGGAGAACGACTGGCCCTGAAAATGGCTGCACGAAAACCGATGAACTTTTCAACACTTTTTCTCATGCTGGGTGCATCTCTGCTTGTTTCGGCATTTTCACAGTATTTTGCCCAAATGCTGCCTGCCACTGATTTTCTGACAACGACGACATGGGTGGTCATTATTGCCACACTCGCAGGTATGTTTTTTGCCATGACACCTTTTGCAAAACTCTCCGGTGCCTCAGAGCTGGCCAATATTATGCTCTATCTGATCGTGGCGCTCATTGCTTCGCGCGCCGATTTTTCCGAACTGGCACAGGCACCGCTTTATATTGCGGCAGGGTTTGTCATCCTCTTCATACATGCAGGTATCATGGTCTTTTGCGCCAAACTTTTCAGGCTTGACCTCTTCTCTCTCGGTGTGGCTTCTCTGGCAAACATCGGCGGTGTGGCTTCAGCCCCTATCTTGGCATCAGCCTATTCAAAGGCGCTGATACCCATAGGGGTGCTTATGGCAATGCTCGGCTATATTTTGGGAACATTCGGAGGCTTGATGGTCGGAAAGGTACTCGAAATGATCTCGGGATAAACCCGAGAAGGGTTACCCTTCCCTCACCCACTTTTTGGCTGCATCAAGCTGTTCATAGTCGAACACTTTAAGTTCTGCTTTGATGAAACTCGGCTATCACTATAAATTCCGATTCCCTGTTTTTTTAACAGTGCTGCACCACGATTAATTCACGATTTCGTGGTGGTTTTTTATGAAAGTAAAGTGTCGGCTCAATGCTGCAAAATCTTTCCATCCCGGAAATGACTTGGTATAAATGATGATACCGTTGAGTTTGCCTTCTGCCTCGATGAACGGATCAATGACTTTGACCGCATGATCGAAATCTTCTTTACTCAGCGCACCGTCCGGCTCAAGCATGGCAATGGCATTTTCTTTATCTAATGTTACATGAAGCATATTTTTTCCTTTGTAGGTGAAGTTGCATTATTCTAAAATCCCGAAATAGAAATCCGAGATTCAAATTATTATAACACAGTCTCACTCGGCTATCACTATAAATTCCGATTCCCTGTTTTTTTAACAGTGCTGCACCACGATTAATTCACGATTATAGTATACTATGAAATAAAAAGGATGGAAAATGATAAGCAGACAACTGAAACATTTAGGGGCTATAGGCGTACTTTCTTCTGCCTTGCTGTTCTCCGGGTGTACCCCCGAGGAACAGGCCATGGCGACGGGAGCTGCGCTGGGTGTGGCAACGGGCGTAGCACTTTCTTCCTACAGCTATCCTCATTATTACGGTCATCCGTACTACTATTACGGAGGCAGATATTACTATGGCGGATATTACAGGAACGGCTATTACTACTACGGCGGACACCGTTACTATGGCGGACACTACTACAACCACGGATACCGGTATTATAACGGCAGACGCTACAGGGCACAGCCGGGACGCTACGGATATTACCGTCATGCAAATGACTATAGACGATACGGAAACAGAAGCTACAACAGGAACAGCAGCTACAACAGAACATACAGCAAGGCCGGCAGCAGCTATAGAAACTATAGCGACCACAGGAATAGAAACTATGCCCACACACGCAGCAGCACATATCACAGCAGAGCGGCCGGCAGACCAAGGTCAGGCAATTACCGCAGATATTAAGAGAGGATAGCGATGCATCACCCAAAAATTTTGACACACGAAACCCAAAGAAAAGAATATCTCATTATAAATGAGATGCATACACAGGAAAGTCTTGCGTGAAAATAACGAATATTAGAACCGCCGTACTCAAAGCACCGCTCAAAAAACCTTTTATTACTTCTCTTCGCCGGGTAGAGGCACTGGAAGACCTTGTTGTTATCATCGAGTGCAATAACGGCTCTGTCGGCTATGGAGAAGGAGCTCCCACCCCTGTGATCACCGGTGAGACCATCGGCTCCATGACAGCAGCCATTGAACTGATCAAGCCTTTTCTGATCGGTCGTGAAATAGACGATCTCGAAACACTGCTTCATCATGTGCATGCCCATATCATCAAAAACACCACTGCCAAATCTGCCCTTGAAATAGCCCTGTATGACTTGAAAGCAAAATCTCTCACTTTACCGCTTTACCGGATGCTGGGCGGAGAAAAAAAAGTGTTTGAAACAGATATCACCATCAGCATGAATGAAACAGACAGGATGATCTCCGATGCTTTGGATGCGGTATCACGGGGATATACCATACTCAAAATAAAGGTCGGTGATGATCCCCGGAAAGATATCGAACGGATCGCAGCGATATCGGGTGCACTGGATGCGGGCATCAAACTACGGCTCGATGCCAACCAGGGCTGGACGGCCCAGCAGAGTGTGGTACTCCTTCAAGGCATTGAAAAACAGGGGATCATGGCCGAATTTATCGAACAGCCTGTAGCGTCGGACGATACAGAAGGGCTCAAATACATCAAAGAGCGTGTACAAACACCCCTGCTCGCCGATGAATCCGTTTTTTCTCTCAAAGATGCCCGCAGGCTGCTCGAACTTGAGGCTGTAGACTATATCAATATCAAACTGGCAAAAACAGGCGGTATATCCCGGGCATTGTCCCTGGCCGACCTCTCTGCCGATTTTGGTGTCAAATGCATGATAGGCTGCATGCTTGAAGGTCCCGTCTCTGTCACGGCAGGGGTACATGTCGCCTCTGCCAAAGCCGACATCATTACGATGCTCGACCTGGATGCGGTCAGCCTGCTTGCCTCGCATCCTGTCGAAACTTCCGTCTGCTATGATGAAAATAAAATTCTACTTTCTGAGGAAACAGGTTTGGGAATTCAACGGCTCAATACCCCTAAAATCCAAACATTTAAAGCTTGAAAACAAAGGATATATTCAGTATGCGAGTGATAAAGTATCGGTACGTAACGATTGTGATTGTGGAGCAAATATGCAAGCATATTATTTAAGCTACCTTGATGAAGTAAAATACAGCAAGCAAAGACTGTTTATTTTGTTCCTTATTACCTTTGTCACTATTTTATTGTGGAAACAAACAATAAATATAGACATGATATCCGAAAAAATTTTTTATGCAGATGTTTTACTGATTATACTTAGCATTCTTTCACTTATTCACTATTTTTTTTTACTACACTATCCTTATACATTCAGGATATTTAGAAAAACTTTCTTGCTGCTCTTGGATATAACCACATTGACATTTGTGATTGCATTATTTCAATATTATGGATTATTCTTATTCCCGTTATATATTATTATCAATATGCAGACTGGTTTATACTTTGGTATCCAGTATTTTTATATAAGTATGATCGCAACCACTTTTTCATGGATTGCCCTGTTTCTTTACTCAACCTACTGGTCTGAACATTATGATATTATCGCTACTTTTGCCGTCACCACCTTCTTGATATCATTGTTGTACCTTAATTATATTATCAAAGCCTATGAAGAAAAAAATGCACTTTCAGAAGAATTGTCAAATATTACGGAGCATGCAAACTATGATAATCTGACAGGCATAGCAAACAGAAGAACATATACCGAAGAAATAAAAAAAATGTTTAAGGAAAAAGAGAGCTTTGTACTCATGTTTATAGATTTGAACAAGTTCAAAATGATCAACGATAACTATGGACATCATATTGGGGATGAAATATTAAAAGAAGTTGCAAAAAGACTTTATTCACAATTGGATGAAGATGATTTTTTAGCAAGAGTAGGTGGTGATGAATTTGTTATTATTTCCAAAAAGAAAAAAGTGTTTTTACCGAAATTTATACAGAAAATAGAAGATAATGTTATTGGATATCATGAAATAGAAGGAAAAAAAATACATATTGAACTCAGTATCGGTATCAGTATGTATCCGGAGGATGCAAAATCAGCCCAACTATTGTGCAAATGTGCAGATATGGCAATGTATACTGCAAAAAAACATCATCAAAACAATCATATTTTCTATAAAGATATCATAGAAAACAACATTGTTGAATAATCCTGTAAGGCACGGTACAGTTTCTTTTTGTACTATCACTATCCATCATATACATGCTTTATTAACCTATCTGTATTAAAATACAGAAAACCAAAACAAAGCATATCGGATGTATAGAAAGCTCAGCTTCATTATCGTTAGTATTTTTTCCTTTTCGACACTTTTATCTGCCCAGTACATGCTGAAAGAGAGTCACCGGAAACCAAGCAAAATAGACCATATGCCAAAGCACAAAGTCGCAGATATGCGGAAGATCCCGCAGGACCCCGCCTTTTATGCGAAACAGATCAAACCCTGGCCCAAAGCCAGACAAAAACGTTCAGATGAAGCTTTCAACCGAAAATATTTCAAACCGTGGAAACTCAAAAAACTGGATATTCCTCTCAAAGATTTCGGCTGGGAAGTACGTTTTGTGAGTAAAAACAAAATTTATACAGAAAACCGAAAGCAGATACCGGCATCTGTCTACAGGAAGTGGATACAAAATGCCAACTATACCCAAAAAGATACCAAACGATACAAAGCCATCACAACAGAACGTACCAATGTAAAAGCATTGCCGACTTCTGCGGCTTTTTATCTTGACCCGCACCGTATCGGCGAAGGTTTTCCTTTCAACTACAATCAGAACTCTGCATTGCACATGAATGTGCCTTTGTATGTTTCCCATTTCTCAAAAGACAGAAAATGGGCCTTTGTCCGTGCTTCCTATGCCTTTGGCTGGGTCAAAACACATGATATAGCTTTGGTAGATGACAAGTTCATACATGCCTTTAAAAACGGGAAATATGCCATAACCGTCAAAGACAATCTTCGGCTCTACAATGGAAAAGGCAAAGCTGTCAGCTTTGTCAAGCTCGGCACACTTTTTCCCCTCTCCAAAGACGGTATACACTATCTCGCGGCAAAACGCGGCAGCGATGCCAAGGCACACATAGAAAAAGTATCGGTCAGCCATCCGGGGATCATTGCCAGAAAACCGCTTCCATTTACTCCAAAAAATGTTGCGATGGTTGCCAAAGAATTCTATGGTGAACCTTACGGATGGGGCGGAGGGTACGGATGCCGGGACTGTTCTGCCACCACAAGGGATTTTCTCGGTGTCTTCGGTATTTTCCTGAGACGCAATTCAAGCAAGCAGGCAAAAGACGGACAGTCTGTGTACATCAAAGGCATCCCGCCCCAGGCAAAAAAGAAGAAGATCATCCGCGAAGCAGACCCTTTCCGCTCACTGCTCTATGTTCCCGGGCACATCGTCCTCTACCTCGGAGAATACAAAGGCGAACCTGTCATCATGCATACCTATTGGGGCATACGCAAAAAAGACGGAAGCAAGCTGATTACAGGACGTACCATCATCACTTCCACTGAGCCGGGGAAAGAGCGCAGTGATACCAAAGAGAGCAGCAGGCTTATCAATACGCTCAAAACCATAGTGAAATTTTAAAGAAAATCAATAAAACAAGGTAAAATACACTCTATGAAAAGAAAAGAAAAGATCAAATTATTCACGACCGCCATTATCGCCGGGGAATTCAAAGGCAAGCATATCGAAATACCCGATATCGCGACGACACGAAGTTCCAAATCTATTTTGAAGGAATCCTTCTTCAACACTGTCCAGTTCGACATCATCGACAGGAATTTTGTTGAAGTCTTTGCAGGAAGCGGTTCTGTAGGCCTCGAAGCACTCAGCCGCGGTGCGGCACAGTGCTATTTTATGGAGTACAACGGAGTGGCATTCCGCTGCCTCGAAAATAACATCAAACAAACCGATCCCAGCCGCTGCCATGCATTTTACGGAGACAGTTTTGAAAACTTCAAAACCGTTTACGGACTGGTGAAACGCCACGGAGGAAAAACCTACTTCTATTTCGATCCGCCTTTTTCTACCCGCGACGGCATGGACGAGATCTATGACAAGACCATAGCACTCATTGAACAGATAGCGCCTGAAGTATGTGAAATGGTGGCGGTAGAGCATATGACCAACCTGACCATGCCCGATGAGATCGGTGCACTGAAAAAGGTTAAAAAGAAAAAGTTCGGGCGCAGTACCCTGAGCTATTACCATACGAAAGGTGACGCATGACAAAAAAAGAAGACCACATTGCCCTTTTTATCGACAGTGACAATATCTCCCACAGATCGATCGAAGGGATCATCAACGAATTGAGCAAATACGGCGTAGTGAACATCCGGCAGGCATACGGCAACTGGACGAAGGACAATCTCAAGAACTGGGAGGACAAACTCCTGGAATTCGCCATCAAACCCATACAGCAGTTCGATTACTCCAAGAACAAAAATGCCACAGATATCCTGATGACCATCGATGCCATAGACCTGCTGCATACCAAAGACATTGACGCCTTTGCCTTCGCCACCAGCGATTCGGATTTCACTCCGGTTGTGATGCGTGTACAGGCCGAAGGTATCAAAGTATTCGGTTTTGGCGAGAAAAAGACACCCAAACCGTTCATGGCAGCCTGTTCCCAGTTCATTTTCACAGAAAAGCTGATGGCAACTGCGGTAAAAAATGAAACTGACCAGACAGAGACACCTGTACGCAAAACAAACAAAGAGATGAGACAGGACACCTGGCTGGTTAACGTTCTTCGAAATGCTGTAGACCATACCATGGACGAGTACGGCTGGGCCAGTCTCGCAGAAGTGGGACAGTATATCAACAACTCCACCTCTTTCTCGCCCATCAACTACGGATACAAAAAACTGAGCAATCTCATTAAAGAGATCGACCTTTTTGACATTGCCTATGACGAAGGGAACAAGCAGTTGAGTATTCGTGACAAACGCTGGAAGAATTGATGGATCATTTTATGCATGCCGCGATGGAAGAGGCAAAAAAAGGCATAAAAGCGGGGGACGGCGGTCCTTTCGGTGCCGTTATTGTCAAAGAGGGAAAGATCATCGCTGCCGCCCACAATGAAGTGATCAAGTCCAATGATCCCACAGCCCATGCCGAAATAATGGCCATCCGAAAAGCTTCTTCAACGCTCCGTCGTTTCAGCCTTGAGGGGTGTACACTGTATGTCACAGGAGAACCCTGCCCCATGTGTTTCTCTGCGATCCACTGGGCACACATAGACAAAGTCTACTACTGCAATACCAAAGCAGACGCTGCAAAGATCGGTTTCGACGACAGCCTGATCACCCAAATTATTCTGGGAAAGCAAAAAGACCCGATCTCCTTCATCCATACCCCAAACCAACTGTGCCAGGCACTGTTTACACAATGGTATGAAGCCCCAGATAAAGTACCGTATTAAGTATTCTTTCACGGTGGCTCCCTACTTTGAAAAGAGAAAAATGCTCAGTTATTGTCGCAGGCACCCCAGGCATTGGTATAGTTATAATCGGGTTTTATCATTTTAATATCTTTCAGCGCAGCCGGGTCGATCTCTTTAGCTTTAAAATCATACTCATCCGCATTGTAAAATCTCTGCTCTTTTGCATATTTCTTTTCATTTTCCATCTCTTTTTGAACAGCTTTTTGAATACGTGTATCTTTTGTACTGCTGTTATGGTCTGAAGCTGCAAATATTGAAACACTCAGCGCCGCCAATACCAAAACTTTTACCAACAACATGGTTATCCTTTCTTTTTTATCTCTTGACATAGAGTACTAATGCATTATTATAGCAAATGAAAAGACATTTTATCTTCTGTCTATACTGTCTCTTCTGTTTTTTTCGCTTTTTTCTTTTTGGGTTCCGGTTCCACGAATTCCCCTTTGATCAGCCCGGCTTCATGCAAAAACTGCGATGGCTTATAGTCTATTTTTTTGACTTTGTCGTACTGGGCCAGGGAAAGGTAGAGTTTGTCTTTGGCCCGTGTGACAGCGACATAAAAAAGCCTTCGCTCTTCTTCGATGCTGCTCATCATTTTTCTGTTCGGGAAGCGGCCGTCCACCAGGTCTACCACGTAAACTTCGGGAAACTCCAGACCTTTGCTGGCATGTACCGTGAGAAGGTTGACTCCCTCCCCCTCACTGAGTTCTCCTCCTCCCAGTACCATAGCGTTGACAAAACGCCCCAGTTCCCTGTATTGTCTCGAAAGATCGAGCAGAAGGTTTGCTTTGCGCAAAATACGCTCTCTTGCAACCTTCTTTTTTTCTTCATCCAGCTCACCGTTTTTAAGCCGTCCTCTCTGAGTGGAAAGCATTTCGACAATACCTCCGTAGAGTTTGGATGCTATGGCTGTTCTGAGAACTCCGGCAGGATTCTGCTCGGACTTGATCTCATTCATCAGTGTATAGAAATCATTGAAGAACTTTACCCCGTCCTGAATGATCTTCGGGTGCTTGAGCAGAGGATGTCCATAAATCTTTGGGGGCAGTTCAAGATGTTTGAAACGTGCAGCCGAACCGATCTCATGGTCATCGTCAAAGAGTCCGAGCTGGACATTTTTTTTGGGATTCAGCTGCGGCAGTTCGGCGTTGACAGGATACAGCACACCCTGCATAAAATTACCGTTGCCAAAATGCAGAAAGCACTGAAAGAACTCTTTGGAAAGTGCAGATCCGACACCCGAGGCATACTCAAAAATATGTATAAAGGCCATCATGTCTTTCGGGTTGACCAGCAGAGAAAGAAGGTCAAGCAGAAACTTGATCTCTTTGGCATCGAAAAAACTTGTCCCCCCTTTGCGTTTGCAGGGAATACCTACTTCACGGAGACTCGCTTCAATACCGTCAGCGGAAGCATTGTTCCTGAAAATAACGGCAATGCTGTCATTTGGCACATGGGTATGTTTGATACTGTGCGCAATAGCCTGATACTGTTCAAAGAGGTCTGTATACATCAGCAGACGCGGCGGATGGGTTTTCCCGTGCCGCCCTACTTCAAGTTTTTTAGGGTAAATACGTTCGTTACGCTCTATCACCCGGTTGGCAAGAGAAAGAATCGGGGCAGTGGAACGGTAGTTCGTTTTAAGGGTAAAAACCACGGCTTCGGAATAACGCTTTGAAAAGGTCGCGATATTTTCAATATTCGCACCGTTAAAGGCATAAATACTCTGATCATAGTCCCCGACACAGAAAAGCGAACGCGGTTTGAGCGAATCGATAAGCGCACCCTGAAGCGTATTGGTATCCTGATATTCATCCACGAGTACTTCGTCAAAATGGATGGTATGTTCCTCCAAATGTGTTTTGATGCGCAGCAGAAGATCGTTGAACGAGGCAAATCCGTAATCTATCTTCTCACGTTCAAATTCTTCTACGATATCCATGTAGGCATCCATGATCGTTTCATGTTCGGGGTACTTTTCCAAAAACCAGTCATCAAATCCTTCCAGAGAGGCATTTTGGTACAGAGAATACATTTCATAAAGATACGTGGCTGAAAAAGGTGCCAGAGGCAGGTTCATACGCTCAAAGCTGCGCTTTTCGTAAATACTTCTGAAGAGTGTTTTGAGTTCGGAAGGCTGTTTGAGCGCAAGATTGGGATGCAGCTCTTTGAGCCAGCGGTATGAGACGGCATGAAAAGTACCCGATTCTATCTGCGAAACAACTTTCTTGGGGAAATACCGTTCCAGCCGGGCGATCATCTCCCCCGCAGCTTTGTTTGTAAAGGTAAGCAGCAGTATCTTTGAAGGTTCCATACCGCTTTGAAGCAAATGGGCAATACGTCCTACAATGGTAGATGTTTTTCCCGTTCCGGCACTGGCAATAATGAGATTTTGTCCCAGAGGTGCTGTAGCAGCACTCAGCTGCTCGGCATTGAGCGTACTAAGCGGCAATTATTTAAGACCGATAAGATAGTACGTGTTTTTATTGTCGACTTTTTTCAGTTCCAGTTTGTATTTGTCAGCCCAGCGCTTAACCAGTTCGTTAAAAGCGGTCAAATTGTCTGCCGAGCTGTCCTCATCGCATTTGATCTTCAGATAGTTTTCGGAGTTAGACATTGCAATATATCCTTTTTCTACCGCCAGGGCATCGTTGAAAGAGGGAATATGCGGGGAAAACTTTTCAAAACCTTCTGTATTCGAAATGATATCTTTGATCTGTTTGAGTGTCTGTGCATTATGGCTGTAGCCAAGTTGTGTCAAAAGTGCTTCGGGTGTAAGATCGAGATGCATGTATATCCTATGTTGTGTAAAATTCGGAAATTAGATTGTAACAAAAAAGAGGTTAGGAAAGAGAAGAAAAAGAGAATGAATTAAAATCGTTTTTTAAAACAGTGTCTCTTTGGGGGTATCGATCCTTGCGATCAGATCTTTATAGTGTTCCACATTCTGGAAGGCTTTTTCATAGCGCCATCGCAGTACAAACTCAATAATCTCATTCTTAAGCGTTCCATCCAGTGTCTCCGCTTTTCCGAAATATCCCAGCGAGACATTTTTGGCTTTTTTCTTACCATTTTTGTCCGGTTCATAGGTAATGGCAATGATCTGGATATATTTCCCTTCACGCACTTCCGCAAAATCCTCTTCTTTCAAACCGATCCCTGAAAGATTCATCGCCTTGTAAATGAAAATATCATTAAAATTCGGTGACTTCTCAAAAATTTTCAGTTTTTCATACAGTACGCTTACCCTGTCAATATTTTCTTTGCGTACCTCATTTAAAGCATCTTTTTTCGTATCGCTCTTTTGTATTGCCGGAACAGAGGGTACTACAGATTTTTCTTCTGCCGCAGGTATGGCCGCAGCCTGTTCTTTCGTACTGTGCTCCGGTACTGTCTCTTTTTTCGCCAACTGCTCTTCAAGGCGGCTGGTAAGTGCTTTAAGTTTGTCTAAACTACTGGACATAAAGCTTCCCTTTTGAGTTGAAAATCCTGCAACCTGGCGATCTCACCGCTATGAGACCCATGGCTTTCCGTCCTTGCTTCACAGCAAGTTTGGCGTATACTATATGAATTGAACTATTCATATATTAGATAATATAGTTTAAAAGATTAACTAAGATTAACTTAAATTATAGTGAATAATATCAATTTTTCTATTTTTTAATGTTAAATTTCGGATAATAATTAAAATTATTTAATATTAAGCTTCTTTTCCTACTCTTAACCAATCTTTGGATAAAATCCTTTACATTAACTATAACTATATAAAGCGGGGAAAAGGTGCAGTATTTAGAAATAAGAGGCGGAAAAAAACTAAGCGGAAGTGTCACGATCAGCGGAGCAAAGAATGCCGCATTGCCGGTGATAGCAGCAACGATACTGAGTGACAAACCGGTTACGCTGACCAACCTCCCGGATGTGGTAGATATCCGTACCCTTCTCACACTCCTGACAATGCTTGGAGGAACGGTAGAACATAATGGATCCGTTGCACATATTGACAACAGCTCCATCAGCTCCCACAAAGCAGTCTATGAGATCGTTTCGCAAATGCGAGCCTCTATTCTGGTCCTCGGTCCCCTGCTTACACGTTTTGGCGAATGTGAAGTCTCCCTGCCTGGAGGATGTGCCATTGGCCAGCGGCCTATCGACCTTCATCTTAAAGCACTGGAAGCCATGGGAGCGGAAATTGCGATCGAGAGCGGTTATGTACATGCCAAAGCTCCCAACGGCCTGCACGGTGCAAAGATTATTTTTGACAAAATCACTGTGGGCGGAACAGAAAATATCGTAATGGCGGCTGCCATGGCAAAAGGGACGACCACCATTATCAATGCAGCCAAAGAACCGGAGATTGTACAGCTTTGCGAAATGATCGCCGATGCCGGCGTAAGCATAAAGGGTATCGGAACCAATGAACTTGTCATAGAGGGTACAGACGGCATACCGCTTCAGTTCAAAAACGTGGAGATCATTCCCGACCGCATCGAAGCGGGCACTTACCTCTGTGCCGGTGCGATCACCCAGTCTGAGATCCGTCTTGAAAAAGTCAATGCAGAACATATACGTGCGTCCATAGACAAACTGGAAAGTATGGGATTTTCCTTTGATATCTCTGGAGATACGATCACGATCCATCCCGCAGAACATATTAAACCCGTCAGTCTCATTACCATAGAGTATCCGGGCTTCCCTACCGATATGCAGGCACAGTTTATGGCTGTTGCCGCGCTGGCGGAAGGGGAAAGCCTCATTGAAGAACGTCTTTTTGAAAACCGTTTTATGCATGTCAGCGAACTCAACCGTCTCGGTGCGGATATTTGGCTCAAGGGCAGTACTGCTGCGGTCAAAGGTGTCGGGACACTTCACGGCGCCGATGTCATGGCGACAGATCTGCGTGCCTCTTCAGCCCTGGTACTTGCCGGACTGGTTGCAGAAGGTACGACAAAGGTCCGCCGTATCTATCATCTTGACCGGGGATATGACAACCTTGAAGGCAAACTGACCGCACTGGGTGCCGATATCGTCAGAAAAAAAGATACAAAGTGATCTTCCCGTGGCAAAAGAGATAGAACGAAAATTTCTGGTAGACCCAAAGAAGCTCCCTCCTCTGCATCATCCCCTCAGGATCAGACAAGGCTATCTTCCCGGATGCCAGACGGGTACCGTTCGTGTACGTATCAGCAATGAAGAAGCCTTTTTGACACTTAAAGGCAGAACCACAGGCATCACACGCTCAGAATTTGAATACCCCGTACCGCTTTCAGATGCAGAGCAGATGCTCACAGAGCTTTGCAGCTCACACTTCATCGAAAAAGAACGCTATCTTGTCCCCCATGAAGGCCACCTGTGGGAAATAGACATTTTCAGCGGAAAGAACAGCGGTCTGATCGTCGCAGAAATAGAATTTTCAGAAGAGAACGAAGCTTTTGCCAAACCGGAATGGGTCACCACAGAAGTCTCGTCTGACCCAAAATACCGCAATGTAAACCTTCTCGCATACCCTTATTGCGACTGGGAAGCATAACACCTCTGCATCAGGCATGCAGCAGAGTCTTCAGCGCTTCGACAGAACGTACCGCATCGGTATGTTCCGTAAATCCCCAGTCAACCATAACATAGTCAACATTTGCCGCTTTTGCAGCCATTTCATCGCGCGGACCGTCCCCGATGAACAGTGTCTCTTTCTCACGTACATCCAATTCATCCAGCAGTTTATAGATCATATCGGGACGGGGCTTCCCCTCCAGAACATCATCATAGCAGGCAATAGCGTCAAAGAGTGAGTAGATACCCAGCCAGGTCAGTGATTCGACAGTAGAGTTTCGGTAGGCATTTGTCGCCACGGCCAGCAGTTTCCCCTGCGCTTTCAATGACTGAAGCAGTTCTCTGATACCGTCGTAGAGCACCAGTTCTTTTTCATGGTGTTTGGTATAATATTCGGAAAACCATCTTTCATGATCAGGATCGAATTTTTTACTGTGGTAGAAAAACTGTGCCGGATTAATAGTATGGTCATTGACATGTTTGAGAATGAAAGCAGGATCCATCGCATCGAAACCGAGGTTTTTGCGTACATAGTTAATGGCGTTGGCAATAGTGAGAGAAGAGTTCACCAAGGTACCGTCCATATCGAAAATAATCAGTTTGCGGTTCATCTCTGCTCTTATTTACTTTTCTGGTTGACTTTCAGGTACACAGAAAGTGCCAGGATCAATACACCGATACCGCCGAGCAGGGCTACTGCGTAAAGCAGTTTCCCCGGGTCGGTCAAAGCGAACTTGAAGACCAGCATCAGTGCTTCGATGGACAGTGCAATAATAATGGAACCGAGGAAACGTACCATAGTCTGATGGCTGTCTTCGGAACTGTCACGCTTTTTCACTCTTCCGAGTACTTCTTCTTCAAAGATCGCCTTGACCAGATCGACGATCGCCAGTGAAAGGGTCAGCAGGATTGTCGATTTGAATATTTTGTTGATATTGATATCACTGAAATTCACACCGAAGTGCATAAAATCTGCGATACCTTTGAGAAAAAGCAGCAGGGCAACGGCAAACAGTGCCAGGGAGAATGCAGTATAGACCCATTTGCTCACTGTACCGAAATTCGAGTCGATCGAACTTGGATGCACCATCTTCAAAATGTTTTTCAGCGTAATATCGACACAAATGATCGCCAGCAGATTATTCTCTTTGTCATAAAGCGGAAAAGTCGCCGTTACTACCAGCTCGTTGCTGATGAGAGAAGGATACGGGTCGGTAAGCATGCAGCGGTGTTCCTGCAGTGTTTTGTAGTAGTAGGCACGGTCACTCCGGTCTTCTCCTTTTCCAAAACCTCTGAGGCTCGGTTTTCTGGAGATATTGTTCACCATTTGAATACCGTTGCCGTCAATGGCATATATCACTTCACTCTGGGGCAATGCTTCCTGAAGGTCTTCGATCTTTTTAATCACATTTTCGAGTGTACTGTTTTCCATATTCTGGGAAATGTTGCGGCTCATAATGTAGCAGAGGTACGCTCTTGCTTTTGTTCGTATCTGGGCGTATTCCTGTATTTCTTTGACCATTAGCATAGGGGCTCCTCTTATTTTATCTTTGCGATGACATCGGTGAATTTTACCTTTTGGTTCACGGCTACTTCAGGTACGATACTTCCTTTTTTGGAAAAGATCAAGAGGGTAGATCCCATCTCGAACCAGCCGAAAAGTTCTCCTCTTTCCAGCCACAGGTCATCATAGGTATAGTGTTTCGGTTCGCGTATTTCAGAATTTGTCCGAATGTTTTTTTCAAAAAGCAAAACCATTTTACCAACATTGAGTGCACCGACAAGTACCAGTACATGGGTGCGTTTTTTACGGTCAAGACACTCTATGACCACCCTTTCATTTTCGATGAAAAGATCTTTTTTGTTTCGCAAAAGCGGAAAATTGACCGGATAGAGTTTTCCGGGAATATGGGTAGCGGAAAGTACCTTCAGGTCCATGGGCATATGATAACGGTGATAATCTTTGGGAGAGAGATAGAAGTTCATGAACGTCCCTCCTTCCACTTTTTTCGCAGCTTCCTGATGGTACGTGCCAAAAAGTTCCTCCAGTCCGTACTCCATACCTTTGATCTGGTAGGCCTTCCCGCCGGTGACCGTTCCGCAATCTGTCACACGTGCATCCACACTGCTGATCATTTTTGATTTTCCTTCAGGGATCTTCCTCGGCTTTTCCAGTGCCCGTGTAAAAAGTTTGTTGAGGGTAGCATACCGGGCAGGTTCTCTGAATTCGCTCATATCAAGCCCCATCAGCTTTACATAGCCCGCATTGACGGTATGCTGTATGATAGCGGGAAATTCCGTATGGGCGAACTTTCCAAAAAGGTTTGAAATGACAGAAGTATAGTGTTTAGACATTTGTTTTCTTTAAAAAATGCTTCAGTGCATCTTCCATAAGCGCAATATGATAATTTTCCTGATTGTTGATAAAATCAAAGAATTTCTCAAGTTCAGGACTGTCTTTGGCTACAGCTTCGGAAAGTTTTCGGCACTCTTCCTTGGCGGCAAACTCTTCATCAATACCGTCTCTGAGGAACTGTGTCACATCTTCTATCTGATAAAGCTCTTTCATGACCACGCGCGGTACCGCCAGTATGCCCATTTTGGCACTCATGTCACAGAAACTTTTCAAATGAAAGAAACTCTCGTCAATGAGTATTTGAAAGATCCTGTTCAGGTAGGCATCTTCACTGTGTGCCTTGAGATAGTTGTAGATCATAATGAGTTCATACTCTTTGTATGTCTCTTCAAAGAGAAAAAGGGTCAGCGCATCTGTGGCTTCCTGGGTCAAAGTAATATCCGGAAATTTGCGCTGCATGCTGAAGGCGGTAACCGTTTCATCTTTCATATGCTGAAGCACACCTGTCATATAGCGAATATCGCTTGAAATTCTTTCCGTAAGTGCCTTGTCCTCCGTACTTAAAAGCTGCAAATCGATCTCGTTCAGACGGATGGTAATATTTTTGAGGATATCCCCGAGTCTTGTCACTTTGACAGGAATGGCATCTCTGTCATAATTGTATGTTTTATTCCGGCAGATGAACTCATGTTCTATCCAGGTAAAATGCCTGAAAAGTATATCGGAAAAATCAAGCAGTGTCTGTCTGTTTTCTGTCCGGCTCATCGAACCTGCCATCAGCATTTCAAGCCATGCCTCATGGGTTTTTATCATCAATGTTCTCATAATGTTGTTTCCTTCTCCTGATTTTCTTCTTTCTCTACACAGCTGTTTTCCACCTGATAGGTCATAGCGGGATAGTCAGGATCGTCCTGACGCTTTACATAAGTATCTGCCGCAGCCTTGATCGCCAGGGCGACCATTTCGGAACAGGCTGCATCTTCCGGCGGAAGTTTTTCCAGCAGCTTCAGTGTTGCATCGACCAGATTGTACACACCGTTAAGATTCAGGCCTTTTGCCTCTTCGGTCAGCATGGAACCGGCCACCACAGTAGTGGTACACCCTATTGCCTGAAACGCAATGTCTCCGACATAGGGCTGATCCTCATCCTCCATTACTCTGAGGTAGACAGCTACCTTCTCTCCATTTTCCGGATTCTTGCCGATACCTTCCGTATTTGAACCGGCCAGGGTACCATAATTTTTCGGGTTCATCATATGTTCGATGAGTTGTGCATCCATAGTCATAAATCACTCCTGTCGTTATGGGAATTATTATACCATGTATAATTGAACCCTGTGTTTCCAAATCCAAAATTTGCACATATTTAAATAGTGGGGTAGCATAGTGTTATCTGAAATACGATATGATTTCCCATCTATCCAGAAGGAAGCACCCATGGCACAATACGTACTCTTCGATACAGAGACTACCGGCAACCGTGACGAAGACCGCATTATACAGGTCGGAGCGATGATCGTACATTCCAAAGAGGACATAGAAGTCTTTGACGAACTCTGCTCCACGAAAGTCCCCATCAGCATTGAAGCGATGGAAGTACACAACATCACCCCCGATATTATTGAAGGCAAACCCCCGTACGCCGAAACAAAATTCGCTCACAAAGTCGAAGAACTTAATCAGGCCGAAAACTATCTCATTGCCCACAACATCGCATTTGACCTGGGAATGCTTGAAAAAGAGGGCTTTGTCAACCACTATACACTCATAGACACTGTGCGCTGTGCCAAACATTTGCTGCCCGACAGCCCCTACCACAGACTCCAATACCTGCGCTATGCACTCGGACTCTACAAAACAGAAGCCGCAGAAGCTGCCAAACTGGGCATTACCGTCAAGGCACACGATGCCATAGGCGATGTACTTGTCATGAAACTGCTGCTCTCCAAACTGGTGGCACTGACCCAGGAACAGTTTCCCGGGGTCAACCCCATGCAGAAAATGGCAGAACTTACGCAGACACCCGTTCTGATGAAAACCTTTAAATTCGGAAAATACAAGGACAGGGAGATCGAAGAGATCGCCAGAGAAGACATGGGGTACCTCCGGTGGATGCGCAGCAATCTCGACCTCGATGAAGATATGAAGTTCACTCTGGATCAGTACCTGTAGGAGGCGGGCCGGGTTTAGCGGATCCCCAGGTTGCGCATAAAATTCCCGGCAATGATGCTGCTTCTCTCCTTGAACTGGTCTGCAATACGGGGAATGAAGACTTCATCCAGTGTAGCGTAGAAAAGCTGGAGCCACTGTTCGAATGTTTCTCTTTTCAATTCCCCCAGATACATATGCGGGGCAAAAGGATTCCCCCGGTAGGCAGCATCTCCCAAAGCGATGGAAGCCCAGAAATCCACCAAAAGTTTCAGGTGTACCCTCCACGCTTCACTGTCCATATTCTTGCCGAGCTTTGCTATGAAGAACGGTCCCACCGTATCATCCTGAAGCACTTTCCGGTAAAAGCGCATGACCATGATCTCAATATTCTCTCTGCTAACGGTGTTTGCCTGCATTTTTATTCCTAAATTTTATTTTGTGGAGTTATAGCCAAATAAGCTTAAGCGGGAAGCTTAATTCCCGCTATAGCACTATTTGGATATAATCATCCTCATGAAAAAGATCATCATACTTTTACTGCTGACAAGCAGTTATATATTTTCAAATATTAATGTCGTTGTGAGTATCCTGCCGGAAAAAACATTTGTGAAAGCTGTCGGCGGTGACAAGGTCAATATCGCACTGATGGTACTTCCGGGGAATTCCCCGCACACGTATGAACCCAAGCCCTCACAAATGAAAGAGATCGCCAAGGCCGATCTCTATTTTGCCATTGGTGTCGAGTTTGAAAAGGTCTGGCTGCCGAAATTTACGAGTCTCAACCCCCGTATGCATATTGTCGACCTGACACAGGGTATTACAAAACGGGCCATGCAGTCACATGAAGAACACGGTTCAGAAGCACATATCCATACGGAAGGACTCGACCCGCATGTCTGGACATCACCTGCCAATGTCAGGATCATAGCAAAAAACATTTATACGGCACTCAGTCAAGCCGATCCTGAAAACCGTGATTTCTACCGTAAAAACTTTGAAGCGTTCACAGGCAGAATCGACGCCACGGACCAGAAGATCCGAAACATACTGAGCCATACACCCAAAGGGGCGAAATTCATGGTCTTTCATCCATCCTGGGGCTACTTTGCCCATGCCTACGGTCTGGTACAGCTTCCCATCGAAATAGAAGGCAAAAGTCCCAAACCGCGGGAACTGGTCGAGCTGCTCAACAAAGCGAAAAAAGAAAAGATCAAAGCGATCTTCACACAGCCGGAATTTTCCGACGCAATGGCAGAGGTCATGGCAAAAGAACTGCATATCAAAGTCATTAAAATCTCTCCCCTGAGTGAACACTGGTCTGCAAACCTTCTCAAGATCGCGCATGCCATCGCGGGAAACGAGTAGCTTTACCATGTCTGTTGTCCAGATTAGGGATCTCACCTTTGCCTATGAGAAAGAGATCGTCCTCGAACATATTAATCTTGATGTCGAGGAAAAGGATTTCCTGGCGATCATCGGTCCCAACGGCGGAGGAAAATCAACGCTGCTCAAGCTGATACTCGGCGTCAACAAGATACAGGACGGAAGCATCAAAGTTTTCGGGGAATCCCCCCAAAAGGCACTTTCCCGCATAGGCTATGTCCCGCAGAACACCAACATAAATACTGACTTTCCCATTAAGGTCATTGAAGTCGTACTCATGGGGCACGTAGGCGAAAAACGGCCTTTGTTCGGCTACGGAAAAGAAGAGCTTGCCTGTGCCGGCGGTGCCCTTGCACAGGTAGGAATGCAAGCCTACGCCCAAAGCAAAATAGGTTCACTTTCCGGCGGCCAGAGACAGCGAGTCATGATTGCGAGGGCTCTGTGTGCCCACCCCCGGATACTCATACTCGACGAACCCACTTCCAGCATAGACAGCAGCGGGCAGAAAGAGATATATGAACTGCTCAGGATGCTCAACAAAGACATTACGGTTATCGTAGTCAGCCATGATATCTCTGTCATCCTCGAGTATGCCAATAAAGCCGCCTATGTCAACCGGCAGCTTTCCTACCATGACATCAGCGACAAGAGACAGGTTCTTCCCGCCCACGGCAGCCAGGAACATTTCTGTGAAATAGAACTGCTCCAGATGCTCAGCGGCAGCCCGCAGAACGGTCATGCTCCGGAACAGAAAAAACCGACACCGCACTGGAGTGAAACCAAATGATCGAAGCCCTCTCCTACGGATTTGTCCAGCACGCTATCCTTGCCGGTATCCTTGTCAGCCTGGCAGCAGGCATCATCGGTTCGCTGATCGTAGTGAACCGTATGGTATTTCTTGCCGGAGGCATCGCACACACCTCTTACGGCGGTATCGGCCTTGCGATCTATTTCGGCCTTCCCATTTTTCTCGGTGCTTCTCTCTTTGCCGTAGGTGCCGCCCTGCTCATTGCAGTACTGACCGTCAAAAACCGTCACCGTATCGATACCTTCATCGGTCTGATCTGGGCAGTCGGTATGGCTATCGGTGTTATCTTTGTCGATCTGACACCCGGATATAACGTCGATCTGATGGGATATCTTTTCGGTTCCATCCTTGCGGTCAATACACAGGACCTTTATTTTATGGGTGGGCTGCTTGCCGTCATACTTTTTGTCATTACCTTCAGGTACCGCCATATTCTTGCTGTTTCCTATGACAGCGAATATGCTGCTTTGCGCGGTGTGAATGTCAAATTCTACTATACACTCACGCTTATTCTCTCTGCACTGACCGTCGTGATCGCCATCAAGGTCGTCGGCCTTATTCTCGTCATCGCCATGCTTACCATTCCGGTCTACATTGCAGAAAAGCTCTCAAACAGCCTTTTTTCCATGATGTTCGTTTCGGGAGCCATCGCCACACTGTTCACCCTTGTAGGACTCTGGTTCTCCTACACATACAACCTGACATCCGGTGCCTCTATCATTCTTGTATCGGCTGCATCACTGGGGCTGTTCCTGCTTTTTTACAGAAAATAACAACAAAGGAAAAAATTATGAAGAAACTTATAGCTGCTACGGTCATTTTCTTTATTGCCGTCTATTTTATTATTGTGCACTCCTTTAAAGATACACAGATCAACAAATATCCCGATGTTGCTGCGGTAAAAAAGGATACGGCCATACAAAAAGGCCGGGTACCCGCCATTCTCCCGCATTCGGCATACAATATAGAAGAGACACACGACAAAGATACCAATGATACCTTCGGCCGTTTTTACTACAAGAAAAAAGACGAAGAGGCGCTCATGAAAAACCTCCGTACCGTTCCCGACATGAACCAGACATATACCTGGGGCAGGTTCCTGTTTAAAGTCAACAAAGACAGGCATGAGGTCAAATACAGAAATAAACCGGATTCAGGCCAGTAGGTAGGCGAACTTTCTCACCCATTCACTCCAGTTTTCGGCACCTTCCACATCGATGCCGCTTTGCTGCATGTCTTTGACCATCATGATGGCAAACTCTCCCGGAAGCTGCAGGGAGAATTCCAGTACATTTTCCACTGCTGCTTCACGCTGATCCTCTTTTATGGCATTGACAAGTCCGATGGCCAGTGCCATCATGATTTTGGGGTCATCTTCTTTGAGTTCCTTCAGCGTACCGTCAAGGACGGCTGAAAGGTCCGGCAGTGCATTCATCACCTTCCTGAAACTCAAATAGCCCACTGCTGCTTCACGCCCTACCGCACCGCTGACACTGTCGAGTATCAACGCTTTCTCTATGCCGGACTTAATGATATTGTCTACATATTCCCAGGACCTCGGTGTGGCAAAGCTCTTTTCGTTGGAAAGCGGATCGAACGTAAAAAGCATCGACTTGTCATACGCCAGAAAAGCGATGAGAGAGGCATCTATACCGCTTCGGTATGCCCAGCTTTTCCAGTCTTCAAAGTCCACTTCCATTTCAAAGTGAACAAAACGGTTGGCCAGCGGCGGCGGCATTTTGTAGACTACGCCCCGGTCATTCTCACGGTTGCCGGCGGCAACGATACTCCAGCCTTTGGGCAGTTCATACTCCCCCACCCGCCTGTCAAGAATGAGCTGATAGGCTGAAGCCTGTACCGCCGGCGGCGCCGTATTGATCTCATCCAGGAAAAGAATACCTCTGGAGTCACTTTCGCTCGGCAGAAAACTTGGCTTGGCCCAGACTCCTTCCTGCGTATCGGCATTGAAAAAAGGGATGCCTTTAAGATCTGTCGGGTCAAGCAGAGAGAGGCGAAGGTCAAGAAAAACCATCTCTTTTTCTTCTGCGATCTGCCTGACAATGGAAGATTTACCGATACCCGGTGCCCCCCAGATAAAAACAGGGAGCTGTCTGTCGATCAGTTTGTCAATGACCTTTGTAATATTCGATGCTTTCATATTTTCTTTTTCCTTCTCTCTTTCGCGTTGGGCATAACTTTATTCTGGTTCAAGACTTGTTCATACGATTGCACCAGGTTTTCATTCTGTGCCAGTTCATTCTGAAGACGCGTGTCAACTTTGAGAATATCAAGCAGTTCCATCGGCAGGGAAGCATTGGCAGCCAGTCCCCTGTTGATCTCCAGGTTTTCTCTGGCAAAAAGTTCACGAAGGATCTTTTCCGGTACCGCCGGATTGTATGCAAGGGCAGCAAGGATTTCCGGATAGTCCGTATTTTCTTCATAAAGTGCACGAAGTATCCACATCGGTGTAGAGAAGTTTCGGGCGAGAGAGGCAAAGGTCACCTCCTCGTCTTTTTGGTAAATATGCTCCAGAATTTCTGCGGAGAGTGTTTTGTTGCCGCTTAATGCTTCGAAAAGTTCCCTGTTCTTTTTTTCAAGAAGCTTTGCAACCACGTCATTTGCAAGGGATTCATTGGCCCCTATCAGTGCAAAAAGCTGTTCGTCCATACCGGCTTTTTCGACCTGGGCAAGACGTATCGCGTCTATGGGCTGATGTATCAGCAGCAATGCAGCGACCTCTTTCCCTTTTTGCAGCAAAACCCCGAATATCTCATTGTCAATACCGGGATTTGCTGCCAGCGCTTTATGTATCTGCACATCGTTCCGGGCAAGCAGATTCTTCAGAACTTCAACACTGACACAGGCATTGCCGGCCAGTGCACTGTTGACCTTTGCATCTCTCAAAGAGAGCAGTCTGCGTATGACCTCATCATCCAGCGCAGGGTTTCGTGCAATGGTTTCGCGCAAAGTCACTTTCTCTTTTCCCCGTATCAAAAACGTAAAGTTCGGAAACCCGGTCAGTGCCATAAGCAGATGCGGGTCTTCTGCTTCCGTGGCCAGCCGCCTGAGTGTCAGATAGGAGTAGAGCAAGTCTTCTTCATTGGGCCTGATATCGATATAGCGGCGCAGTGTGTACATGATGACATCACGGTCCTGCCGGTTGTCTTCCTCCTCTTCGTCAAAGCGGTAAAGTTTCAGCAGTCTGACAAAAAGCGCATCGCTGAGATGTGCGTTCCCGAGCAGTCGGACAAGACGCTCCTGGTCATTCCCCAGTTTGATCGCCATCAGCAGGGCATCATCATCGATCTCTTCAGAGAGAAGCTGCTCGAATTCTGTCAGTTTGAAAAGCGGCACTTTCTGACTGTAGGCATCATTGGAAATATCCTCTTCTACCGGGTTAAGCCTGTGATGCTCCACAACTGCAACAACGTCCTCTTCCAGATTTTGGGTCGCTGTGACCCTGTATCGTTTGAGATAACGGTCTATCTCCTTCTGGGTAAAGATCTCTTCTTTCCCCAGGAAGAGCAGTTTCTTTCCCTCAGCATTTTCAAGCAGTGATTTCAGTGTCAGTTTTTCATTTGTCATAGTTAAGTATAGCACAGTGGGTTTAAAATAGGAGTTAATTAGTCTTATTCATCTTCTTTTCAATGCGATCTCAAAGCATCATAACCATAGAAACGCTATAATACTTTTATGCAAAAAAACGGACTTACACGCAAACTCTGCGTTTGGCTTGCCGCCCTCTTCCTCCTGACAGCCTGCGATGACAGCAAACCCATAGTCACCATTTATCATAAAGAGATCACACAGACCCCTTTGCCCTGCATGAAGCTTACCGTCTTTCCGGAAGAAAAGGATCTTAGCGATACACTCATGAAACTTTACCCTTTTAAAAACGACTGTCCTTTGGTACTGTCAGTATCGTACAAAAGCAGCATACACTGCAACAGCGGCTACAATGCCTGCCGGCAGGCGTTGGGCAACTTTCCTACAAGCTATCTGAAAATGGAACTGAGACGCGGGTTGGGTTTGCAGTACAGCTACTATATCGACTTGAAGAGCAAGCCGGATGAAGCAGATGTACAAAAAGGTTTTGAGAGGATGGAGAAAGATTTAAAGATTGGAAAGTAGCTCTCAGCTGTCTTTCTTGTCTTTTCTCGGAAGAAATTTGCCGCATCCCTTTTCAGGTGTACCGCCGAACGTTTTAATTTCTCTTGCTGTACCGTTCTCCCAGATCACAGTTCTCTGGCAATTGGGTGATTCCACACACTTTTCATTATCGCATCCTATATCTTCAGGTACTGCCATTTTATATCCTTGTATTTTAAATTGGTGTGCATCATAGCAAAAATAGTTTAATATTTACGAATTATTACTTTAAATAAATAAAAAAATAACACTATATAATAATACTAATCGACTGTTAACGTTGTTTTATGGTATGATAATCAGTGTAAATGAATATAAACTAAATGCAGAAAGGAATAAAAGATGTCAAAAAGTACATTATTGGCCGTCTATGATTCATACAGAGATGTGCAGGATGCAATAGAAGCTTTGACAAAAAACGGGATAAGCAAAGAACTTATCTCTGTAGTCGGTAAAGGCAACGAGAAGGGTATGAATGATTTTGAATACGACAAAGACAACAAAGATATTTTGTTCTGGGGTGAACTAGGTACGTTCTGGGGAGGTCTCTTCGGCTTTCTCGCAGGCGGTCTCTTTTTTCTCATTCCCGGGTTTGGCCCCCTGATCGTCACCGGTCCGCTCACCGCCTCATTGGTCGGTCTTGTCGGCGGTGCCGTAATGGGCGGTGCGTTAAGTGCCTTGGGCGCTGCATTGACAGACTGGGGTTTTTCGGAAGAAGAAGCCATTAAATACGAGAACCTTGTAAAAAGAAACAAATTTCTTCTGATCGTCAGGGGAAAAGCAGAACAAACCAGGCAGGCAAAAGGCATTCTTGAAGGTCTCAAGAAAGGGACTATGACACTCTATTAGAAAAATTTTTCCTTTGTTGCTGTGTTCAAAAACGGCAAAGAGGAAATACAAAAACATCACAACACCACAACGGAATGAAAGGATTCTATATGACACGAAGCATCTTACTCGATACACATCCGATGTATGCGATCAAAATACCGAAATCGGAAATGAATATGACCGCTGTTCCCGAAATCATTGACTATTTCAAAGGGAAAATAGAAGAAAACCCTGAAGCAGTATTTATCACGGTTTTTGACCATTATGCCCATACCCGCGAATTGAACGGCGAGATCATGGAAGGTCTGGTCAGTGCACAAAATTTGATTTTCTGTTTTGGGCATACCATTAAAAATATTGATATATTGGCATTCAGACCAAAGTCCATCGCCATAGCCGAAACAGAGGACAGTTTTGTTTTTGAATTCCTCGAAACACCCAGACCCGAAGTCAACGCCTGGATGACATCCTGGATCAAAGGGCTTCAAGCAACCGAGACAGACTCGTAAAACACTGTAATTTCGGTTTGCAAATGTTGAAACTCTTCCCGGGGGTTTCAACAAAACCTCCGGTTCTCCCTCTCACAGCTCCCCTCTAAAAGCCCTGTCCAAAAGTGAAGCTTTCAAATCTTTCAGGCTCTGCATCTTGTCATGCTGAACTTGTTTCAGTATCTCTGTTTTTTCAGAGAGCTGGTCGAGGTATTGGACGGTTTTTTGTTGGGTTTTTAGGGGTGGAAAAGGTGTTTTTATTTCCCCCAATCTTTTAATCGCTAGCTTTGGTACCGCCATTTGTTTTATTGCAACTTCGGGTCTTTGTTTTCCGCTTTGGCTTCGATGATGGCAAGATTGCTGTTTTCATACACCAGCAGATAGTCCACATAATACCGCTT
>FPHL01000028.1_pt1 | contig 43980 bp, 43 predicted proteins | sample 1057231 | NCBI WGS metagenome assembly FPHL01 (sample SAMEA4473313, study PRJEB15554) | hydrothermal vent metagenome | biome: marine basaltic hydrothermal vent biome; feature: marine hydrothermal vent; material: water | place: Pacific Ocean | collected 2011-06-14/2011-07-23 | depth 1199 m
TACCTATAGTGACTGTCTTACTCTCTTTCTGTTTTGCTGTTTGGGTTTTCTTTGGCTGTACGGGAACGACGGCCGCTTCAGCAGAATCTGCTTTGATCTCCGCTTCATGGTTAAGATTTGTAAAATCTAAAGTAGTTCTCTTTATAGCACTACCCACACTGATTTTAACTGTTACTTTGCCATCCTTTGTGGTACCTTCTACTGTATAATCGCCTTTGTCCAAAACAATCTTTAACTCTTTGGCACAAGCTGCTTTTTTATCATAAACCACCGCCGCCCTCTGTCTCTCTTGCTGTGGCATAGACTTTTCCCGTCTGACCAAATACCACATCCACATGGGCAGTCTCCCCCGCTTTTACCTCTACAGGAATATCTTTTCTCTTAAATGCATTATAGGTGCAGTTAAGCGTATATTTTCCTACAGGAACCTGTATTGCATAGTATTCAGGAGTCTTTTTATGGGCAGATACACCCCAACTGTCACTTTTATCTTCATTATAAAGACTGCAGTTTGAATATACAAGTTTACCGCCCTCTGTCTCTCTTGCTGTGGCATAGACTTTTCCCGTCTGCCTGAAAAACAGGTGAATGGTCTTTTCTTCTTTATTCGCAAGGGTAAACTCCGTATGGGCTTTCATACTGTCGTAAGTCGCTTCGACATAATATTTCCCAATAGGAAGAATACGTTCACAAGCCTTCTTCTTCGTCGGGATACACCACACTATCTGATCGTCTTTATTGGGTTTTCCGTCAATGATCGGGTAAATATACACAGAACCTTTTACTTTCGGCCCGCCCTTCTCTTCTGCCAGATCGATAGTCACCTTACCGCTTTTGATCATGATAACAGTATGGTTCTTTGCCTGGGGCTTGAGTACCATATCACCTTCTGCGGACTGGAGCTCTCCTGTTCGGTCATAGGCTGCTTTTACATGTATTTTACCCACTTTGACATCGACTTCCGGTGCTTCATCGTTACCGCTGTAGAGTACTTTTCCCTCCTGGCTGACTGTCCATTTCACACCTGAGACATTCAGCCCTTTGGGAGACATATTGTAACGCGCAACTAAAGTATATTCTGTCTGTGTAACTACAGGTATTTTTGGCTTTTCAACTTTTTTCACAATACTTTTCATCGCTTTGTTCAGGCCAGCCGCATTTTTGGCAGAAAAATACGCTCCGCCTGTCGCATGGGCGATACATTCCAACTGCTTGTCAGTCTTTTTGTCAACATTGAAACCGATCACATGTGTGACAAAATCTATTCCTTCTTTTTCAAGTTCTTTTGCCGTACCGCAGGGATCAGGGTCACAAGTCTCTTTTCCGTCTGAGATAAGAATGATCGTCGCTTTCTCTTCTGTGAATTTCAACTCGTTCGCCGCTTTGCGCAAAGAACGGCTGATAGGTGTTTTACCCTTGGGCTGTATCTTCATGACCGTATCAATGACTTTACTTTTATTCACCTTCCCCACGGGAATGACAGTCTCAATATCATTACAATCCCCTTTCCTGCGATGTCCATAAACAGTGAGTCCCAATTCAACATTGGGATTCCATTCTCTTACTACATTTTTTAACGCTTCCCTGGCTATCACTATCTTTGGTTTTCCGTGTATCTGCCCCCACATACTCCCCGATGCATCAAAAATAATGACTGCACGCGGACTTTCTGCTGCTGTCACACTTGTAAACAATGTTGTCAAAACCAACACAAATCCAAATAGTATTTTTTTCATTATATTTCTTCCTCCGCATTAAAGTGTTTCCGTATACCTGTAAAGTGTAACAAACAGATTTCCGCTCCCCAGAGGAAATCTGAATCAATACTGCATTAGAGCTGCACAGTCATTCCTGCCTTATCGGCACGGATCAACACGGACATCATTGTTGGGGTAAAGGTAGATCTCTACCCTTCTGTTAAGTGCCATATTGCGTTCGGAAGTATTGGGAACCAGTGCTTTCTTATAGGAGCAGCCCGTCACATAACTTGGATTGTTTATTCCCTCGCGGTAAAGTCTGTCAGCTACTGTTTTGGCCCTCTGTCTGGAAAGCCTGTAGTTATAGTCATACCCTCCTCTATTATCTGTAAATCCTGCTACCTGCACGATTGTTTGCGGATATTCACGAAGGATCTTGCCCACTTTACCCACTTTGTATGAAGCACTTGAAGTCAACCTGGATGAAGCGGTCGGAAACATCATGCGGTCACGGAACATGATCTTCACGTATTTACCGTTGTTGGAAACGATAAGGTCCTGGTTTGGATCAAGGTAGGCAAGAGGATCATTGTTGACACCGGTTCCCAGAGAACGGGCAATATCATTGGCTTGCTGATCCAGGCTGTACCCTATCAATCCACCCGCCGCAGTACCGATCGCTGCACCTATCAGTGTTGATTTCGTATTACCTCCTATCAGCTGTCCGGCCAAAGCACCGGCAGCAGCACCGCCGATCAGGCCATCCGTTGTATTGCTTGTCCCTGTTGAAGCACACCCTGTAAGCAATGCCGCACTTATAGATATTGCTGTGACAGATTTCAAAATTTTTACTTTCATTGTTTCTCCTAAAATTTAAATATACTCTTATTATAGCCACAAAATGTGGCAAAAGTGTGGCATACCCTGTTTTCAACACTTATTTATGAAATTTGATGATCTCAGAATATCTTTTGTATTCGCTTCTTCCTATAAATGTATAAGCAACCCTATTTTAAATATTTTTATTTTTAATAGCTTTGTACTTCAGGTAAAAGACAAAGCGTTCCATCCTTATTTGCTTTGATTTTTTTGTTGAAATTGTGACTGTAGATCGTTCCTAATGGTACTTTAGCCATTTTCGATCTAAGATACGGATAGAGTTCTTCATCTCCGTCATATGATTTCTTTTTTAGTTTATGCTTCTTGAAAACCATTTTACCGCCCTTTATTTCATCATCAAAAGTTCTAGATCTCTACAATATCTTTGTGCATGATTCCAATTCCAGACTCGTTTGCCTTCTCTGTCTGATGAAAACACAAGTACAGTTCTATAATCAATCTTCTGCTTTTGGTACATTGTATGCCCGATCACCACTATTTCTTTTGCACTCAAATAAGAGGCTAATATTGAAATGACAACTACTATCCCTATGAACTTTTTCATTTAAAACTTCCTACACTTTTTTTCATTCTTGAAACTCTTTTCACTCACTTGCCTGTCTAAAAGTATAGCTCCTCTGTTATCCATAATTTTCTGTCTTACGAACAGAGTGCAGGCCGGTTCACCACATCCGTCACAATCAGAATAAGAAACATCATTAATGCGGAGATTATAGCTATTTCCCATTTTCCTGTAGCGTATCTTTCCGTTGCTATCTCCCAACAGCAGCATACTTAGCTCCGCAGGTGTATCAACAGTTCCAAGAAAAGAAAGAAGATCTTTTCGTGAGTTAATAGTTTGTATCTTTGAATGACTGTCAATATAATGCAAATTGTAAAAACCGGCAAAAGTACCGTCAGCAAAAAAGAGTTTCCAAAATGTATTCTTAGGTTTTTTCGCCCTGGCGGAACGGATCTTCTTTTTATCTTTACCGGAGAGCTTTTTATAGGCAGCCATATCAAAGGACCACCCTCCGATATACCTGCCGGAAGCATCGTACTGTTTAATGTCAAAATATTTTACAGCTTTTGCCAAATGGACATCACTCAGTTTGGCTAACTTCAGAGATGCCGGTTTTCTGCCTTCATTGACTTTTAACGGTTTATACTGCTGCAGTTGTTTTTTACCCATAATTTTTGATCGGCATTGAACATTTTCCACCTGAACACCCAGTGTCAATACTGCCAATAATATTATTTTAACTTTTTGCATTACTGTTTCTCCATTATTATTTCACCCCGCTCAAACACATGAAAGCCTTATATTATAATTTATCATGACATTAAAATATGACAAAGGAAACACTTAGGTATTTTGATGAAATTCGATAATAAACCTGGTACCCGGCGAAAGCTGCTCTATACGAACAGTACCGCTCATGTGTTTCTCAATAATGATCTTCGTCATATACAGTCCAAGTCCCATAGAATCTTCTTTGGTAGTAAAATAGGGGTCAAATACTTTTTCAATATTTTGGGGTTCTATTCCCTTCCCGTTATCTTCTACAATAATGGTAACGATATGGTTTTTTTGGCTCAATACCACTTTTATCTTACCTTTGACCGGCAGAGAATCCACCGCATTTTTAATGAGGTTTATCATCACCTGCAAAAATTCATTTTGATACAGAGAATAAGAAACTTCTTCAAGCTGTGTATAAAGCTGAATATCTTTCTTGCGAATAGAACCTTCTACAAATTCTATTGACTTGAGGATCAGTGCTTTGAGATCTTCTACAGAACTCTGGTCTTTGGGCTGATAGAATGTTCTGAAATCATCAATCGTTTCAGACATAAACTCTATATTGTTTTCCATATCTTTGTAATAGGCATCCAGTTTGTCACACCCCACTTTTTTATCTACATTAAACCGCAGCAGTGCCAAAATAGAAGCAATCTTGTTGATCGGCTGACGCCACTGATGCGCGATCATGGGAAGAAGTTCACCCAGCAGTGCCTGTCTAGACTGAAATACAAGTTTTTCATTGGTCTCTTTAAGTCTGGATTCATAATTTTTCAATTTCCTGTTCAGGATCGAAGAAAGATAGAGTGACAGTAAAATAGAGATGATCCAGGTAAAAAGCATAAGATAGTAATTGATTCTTATATTCGCTTCCCGTTTCAATTCATTCTGTTTTTTCTGAAAATTACTGTTTTTCTGGATTGATTTGAGATTTTCCACTGCGGTAATATACCAATCATATTCCGGTATATAGTCCGTATATGCCATATAATGCTTGTCCCGGTACAGACCTTTTTGTACATAGCGGGCCAAAAAGTCCTTTTTTGTCTCTCCTGAAGTATTGATATCATCAGGAGCATAAATAATCTTGTGTTTAGAGTTTGAAACAAAAAAGTATCCGTCTGTAAATTGATGATTGTCTTTGATATACGTTAAAATATCTTTACGTACATCTCTTTTCATATATTTCAGATATTCCCCCGCACCAACATACCAGTTGTAACAGTCAAGCAGTTTTACATAAGAAATTTTATAATGCATTTCCTTGCGGTCTTCACTGACAATATACCAGTAGTAATCTACAAATCCTTCTCCCTTTTCACGCAACACTTTTGTAAATTCCCTGACAATATATTTTCCCTGGACATCCTGTATGTCCATAATGTTCGTACCCACCATTTCCGGATCGATATGCACAAAGATATTCCCCTGCATATCAATGAGGAAAAGATACCCGAGATCACCCTCGAACTTAATCCCTTCAAGTGCACTGATGATCATTTTTTTCAATGCATTCTCATCCAGTGTGTCTTTATATTTAGCATAGAGATTATTGGTGACATTCACAGCAAGGTTGACAATACTTTTGGCATCTTTTTTAATCTTATTACTGCTCTTACTGTCATAATAGCGCACAAACTGTACCATGTTTTCCACTCTGTCACGAAGCCGGTTCCCTTCCATATCCATCAAGGTTTGTTCATACTTTAGTGCCTCTCTTTTAATCTCTTTACGCTGAGAATAGAAAAAGAAAAGATGTGAAAGTCCTCCATAGAGAAGAAGTGCCGCAAGCGGGAACAGTACAATCAGTGTCGTCAAACGGAAAGAAGGCTTAACATTCCATCTCATCCTCGATCTCTCTCTTTGTAGTACCCTATGGTATTTCTATTTTTGATCAGATCATCCGGTAGTTTTTTCCTCAAATGTTTTATAAATGAACGTATGGCATTTTCTGTGGGCATACCCTCCTCCCATAATGCTATGATTTCATCATACGTTATAATACCCCTTCGTGCGATCACAGTTAAAAACTTCAACTCTTTCCGGGTCAGAGCATGTTCTGTACCATTCGCTCTCAGCAATGATTCATTTGTATAAATGAACACATCACGGTCCAGTTCCAGAACATTATCTTCCAGAAAATCGTTGTTAAGTGTTTCGAGCAGAAGATGGATTTTTCTGGAAGTAAGCGGTTTTACGATGTATTTATCCAAATTCAATTCTATGGATTCCAAAAGATAATCAGTGTTCGTATAGGCAGAGATCACAACCACAGGAAGTTCTTTATGGGTTTCTCTGATCTTTTTGATCAGTTCAATACCATTCATTTTGGGCAGTTCAATATCAACAAGCAGTACATCTATCTCATGCTCCAAAAAGGTCTGATACCCTGTCTCACCGTCGGAAGCAGTATAAAATGTTTTAAAAAAATGACTTAAAAGCTCAGAAATATTTTGAAGAACATCCACTTCATCTTCAATATAAAGTGCCGTTTTATCTTTTAGGGAATCATACATCACCCACCCCCTCATTTTCTAAATTATAGCATGAAATTGTGGCAAATGTGTGTCAGAAAATATCCTACATCAGGAAATAAAAATCTGTAGTCGTTGCTGTACTCCTGTGTAAATGTTATTTTCCTTTCAGATACCCCATTGCCGTTGCAATAATATCATCGTCATCTTTGCTTCCTGATTTGAGTACTACCCGTTCTTTTCCCTCTCCCCGGAATTCGATGAAAACATTCTCACCGTAGGAAGAAACTTTGGAAATGCCTTGTTCTCTTGCCAGTACTTTCATGACCATGACATCAATGAACTGGCGGGTGATCGTATCAAGCTTTCCAAAACGGTCTGCGATCTCAGCTTCGATCTCATAGACTTCGCCTGTCGTTTCACACAGGGAAAGCCGGCGATAGAGTTCAAGGCGCAGCCTGTCTTCTTCGATAAGCTCCTCATTCAGGTAGGCATCAATAGCCAGTTTCATATCGATCGTATGTGCCACTTCCTTATCCTGCCCGGAAAGTTCGCGTATAGCATCTTCAAGCATACGCAGGTAAAGTGAATACCCGATCTGCTTGATGTGCCCGCTCTGCGCTTCACCGATAATATTCCCGCCGCCGCGTATTTCAAGGTCATGAAAAGCCAGAACAGCACCGGAGCCGAGATCGGAGTGGGACTCGAGTGCAATGAGTCTCTTTCTTGCATTTTCGGTCAGTCTGTCTTTGTCTGTCACCATAAAATAGCAGTACCCTTCCTTGCCGCCGCGGCCGACACGGCCTCTCAGCTGATGCAGATCGGCTATACCGAAATTGTCCGCACCGTCCACGATCATCGTATTGGCATGGGGCATATGAATACCGGACTCAACGATAGATGTGGAGAGCAGCACATCATACTCCCCATCCTCGAACTTCATCATTTCATCTTCTGTCTCTTTTGCCGAGATCCTGGAGTGCAGAACGGCAATACGGAGTTTGGGCAAAATATCAAGTAGCGCCTTCTTCTTCTCTTCTATACCTGCAATGGAATTGAACACATAAAATATCTGTCCTCCGCGGCGCATTTCACGTAAAACAGCTTCTTTAATCACTTTGGCATTGTAACTCTTGACAAACGTACGCACACCCTGACGTTCTGTCGGCGGGGTAAGTATTTCGGAGAAACTTTTGACTTCGGAGAGTGCCAGGTTCAGTGAACGCGGTATCGGAGTAGCCGACATCGAAAGCAGATGTACATCAATGGAAATCTCTTTAAGAGCCTCTTTTTGCTTTACCCCGAACTTATGTTCTTCATCAATGACCACCAGTGCAAGATTCTTGAACTTTGCTTTGAGCAGCGCATGTGTACCGACCACCACATCAATCTTTCCTTCCTCAAGGCCCCTGAGTGTCGCGTTCTTCTCTTTGGCCGTAGAAAATCGGTCAAGTTTGGCTACGCTGATACCATAGTCATAGAAACGCTCTTTCAGGCTCTTGTAGTGCTGGGAACTGAGCAGGGTCGTAGGCGCGATCATCATTGCCTGATAACCGTTCTTCACGGACACGAACATTCCGTTCATCGCCACTTCTGTTTTTCCGAACCCTACATCCGCAGAGAGCAGCCGGTCCATCATCCTGCCCGAACTCATATCATCCAGTATTTCATTGATGGCCTTCTCCTGGTCTTCGGTATGAAGAAATCCTGCTTTGGACATGAAAAGTGTATGCGCTTCCCTGTCTATTTTCATCTGGATCCCTTTTTTAAGATGGCGTTGGGCAGAAAGATTGATGATCTGGGAGGCAATAGCGAAAAGCTTTTCCTTCACTTTCCCCTTAAGCTTCCTGAAACTCGCTTTCCCCAGTCTGTCAAGTACCGGAAGAGCACCTCCTTCTGCCACATAACGGTCTATGACTTCAAGACTCGAAACAGGAATAAGCAGCGAATCCTCATTTTGGTAAAAGATCACCACAAATTCACTGGTCGCACCGAGCACATCACGTTTTTCAATACCTTTGAAGATCCCTACACCATGATTCTCATGCACCACATAGTCACCTGGTTTGAGCTCATCAAGAATGATCGTCGCTTTTTTGACCCTTTTTTTCTTAAGCGGTTTGTTGAGAGAAATAATGAGTTTGTCATTCCCCATGAGATTGACGATACCCTCCTGATAGACGAACTCCACCATGGGTCTGGTGATTTGTGATTTGTCGCCCGGCGATGAATCATGAATCACCTGACCCCCCAAATACAACAGCTCCGAACCCCGTACAATACTCTCGTTCTTTGCAATAATCGTGATTTGTTTATCTTTATGCATTTCAAGCAGTTTGTTAGGATCGACCGCTTCAAGATCGCGGTACCTGCTTCCTTCCGGAACAGCCGGGAGCAGAAAATCTTTTCTGGGGACCAGAGGTTCTCCCAGTTCATAAATCTCTTTGAGCTCATCATCCAGATTGCTTGCCCATACGGTACTGAACTGGCGAAGCGCGTTTTCACCGAGATCTTCAAGGTGCCAAAGTCCCAGAGAATCGATATCTTTGACGAACGTATCGTAACTGCTTCTCTCTACTCTGCCTTTGAGCGCCTCAAACTGTTCTTTGTCAAGGGCAAGAAAAGCCGGGGTAAAAACGGCACGCTCCAACTCTTCTTCAAAACGCTTCTGTGTTGTTTCATCATAATGCTGAATCGATTCTATTTCATCATCAAAAAGAGATATACGGTACGGTTTTTCAGCATTGGTAGGAAAGATATCGATAATATCTCCACGGAACGATACCTCGCCTCTACCCGCAGCAATATCAGTAAAATGGTATCCCCAATGGTACAGTTTCTCTTTCAATTCGTTCAGATCAACCGTATCGCCAAACTCCAGTATATGCCGGGAAAAATACTCCGGTTTTGCAAACGGCAGCAGTACCGTACGGACTGGAGCAACCATTATTTTTCGTTTTTCAGAACGATAATAGGCAGAAAGCTGGGAAAAAAGGACCTGAAGATCTTCTCCATAGGCACGCAGGTCTTCTCCCGTATTGACCCGGAGGTCGGGCAGGACGAAAGTGTCAAACCCGAGCAGTACAGATACATCACGTATCTGCTCTGCTTCTTTGTCATCTTTGCACAGAAGCAGTTTTTCTTCTTTCAGCTCTTCTAAATATTCATATATGTTGCTTTGATAGATCACACTTTTCTCCAAATTTTACCTTTAAAGGCGGATTGCATCCGCCCTGCAGAATTCCTTACAGGGTATTATCGCCATATGACTTTAAAAAAGCTTCAACCGTATAAAATGACCCAAATACCAAGTAGTGTTCTTTTTTATCGATAGTATGCTCGAAATACCGGTAGGATATGTCGATACGATTCAATGCTTTTTCTATATTTTCAAGCGTCGTTGCACGCTGTGAGTCGATCCTGATGATCTCCACTCTTTTCACTTTTGGTTTCAGTATTCTCAAAACCTTTTCATACTCTTTATCATCCAGAGAGTTGTAAACCAGTACCGTATCCGGCTCCATTGCTTCAGCGACCACTCCGGCCGCCAGAGGGTTATGCCCTACATCAATACGGATATTTTCGGCTATGGGATAAAAACGTCCGAAAAGTTCCAACGATGACAGAGTATCCACATCATAGGGAAGTTGCAATATTTCAAGTGCCTGAATCGCTACCAAAGCATTGTCTGAAAGATATTTGGGCCAGCCTTTTTGCTTTGCGATATTTTCCAACTTCAGGATATTTTTTTCAAATTCCGTAGCGTAGATATCATCCATATTCCGGGCAACCACAAGGGATGCCCCTACATCAGATACGATCCTTTCTGCCACCTCAACCACCTCTTCATACGGCTGCGGTGCCAACAGGACTTTTTTCTGAATACTGCGTATTTTTGTATTTGCTATTTCTGCTATACTTTCACCCAAAAAAGCCTGATGGTCTATGCCTATGGGTGTAATAACACTTAGTTCTTTGTCGCAGACATTGGTTGCATCAAATTCCCCGCCAAGACCCGCTTCAAGTACCATAAGATCACATTTTTCAAACACAACGAATGCCAAAAGGGTCGTATATTCAAAATAAGTGAGCGCTTCACTCATTTCCTTTCCCAAAATGGCAAAAAGTCTTTGGTGTGCCGATTCCAACACTTCGTCTGAAGCATCTTCCCCATTGAGCCAGATGCGTTCATTAAAAGTTAAAATATGCGGTGACGTATAATGACCGACCGACATACCTGTTCCCTGCTCCCTGCTGTCTGCTCCCATGAAAGCAAGATGAGCGATCATCCTTCCTGTTGAGCCCTTGCCGTTCGTACCGACGACATGAATGGTTCCCGGACGGCTGATGTGAGGTTGAAGCATCCTGTATGCACTCTGTACACGTTCATGATCGATCTCTTTGTAATAGAGCGGTTTTTGTGCTAAAAATTCTATGATTGACAAAATTTCCACGGCTAAGGGGCACCTGCTGCCTGCCCGCTTTCTACCAGCATGCCTTTGGCACTGGCATAGGCAAGGAATTCGTTGAGCGCTTTTCCCAGTCCTTTACGGATCGCTTCGGTCCTCAGTGCGGAGGAGGTCAGAGAACTTTCTTCTATATCCGACTCGAAAATAGAAGAGATCGTTTTAGAAAGTTCACCCTGTTTGGTAACCATATCGAACTTCACCCGTATATTGGCACGGTAACGTACCACATAACCATTCTCGTAGGCAAGCGGGGTAAATGTACTTCCTTTGTAATCTATACGTATTCGGCTTTCAGCCTGTTCTCTGGGTACAAGATGTCCTTTAAAACGTGTATAGACAAGCCGGTTCATTTCGTCCTTGACATACGGTGCATTCTCCGGTTCCACTCTGTCTATCACCACTTTGACATATATCTTGTCTGAAAAAACATGACGTATGAGATGGGAAGAAGGCTTATAGCCGCAGGCGGTCAATAGCAGCATCGCTGCTATCAACGTAAATAGTGTCAGTTTGTTTTGAGTCGCAAAATGATTACTTGTTAGATTCATATTCTTTCTTCTTCATTCAATAAAAGCAAAACCTGCTTTTGCATACTTTCACTATTCACTCTTAATGATTCACTATGCACTTAAGCTGGCTTCACCGCCAGGTTAACCAGCTTACCCGGTACAACGATCTCTTTGATGATCTGCATTCCCTGAAGCCATTTGCTTCCTGCCTCTTTGGCGGCGGCAAGTATTTCATCTTTGGCAGCAGACGGAGAAACTTCTATCTCGGTCCGTTTTTTACCACCGATCATCACCACATAGAGTATACTTTCCTGAACGAAAACTTCCTCTTTCACTTCAAGTACCGTGTTAAAATTCTTTCTGTCAAAAAGCATTTCACTCAATTCGGCCGCTGTATGCGGAATGATAGGCTCAAGCAGGTTGAGCATAATGAACATGCCTTCCGTCCAAACCGCTCCGTTGTTCTGCTTGTCCAGTGCATTCAGTGCTTCCATACAGGCCGCAATCAGTGTATTGAATGCAAAAGTTTTTTCATAGACATCCGTGGATTTCTGCAACGCTTCATACACTTTTACACGTGCCAGTTTCGATGCTTTGTCCAGACTTTCCTGATCGATATCCGGCAATGTGCTTCCTGTCACTTTCGATTTCCTGTCATACAGTTTTTTAATAAACCGAAATGCCCCTTCGACCGCAGAGTCATTCCATTCCAGCTCTTTTTGCGGCGGTGCGGCAAAAAGAATGAAGAGCCGTGCCGTATCGGCACCGTATTTTTCCACCAGTGCATCCGGATCGACCGTATTACCTTTGGACTTGCTCATTTTGGCACCGTCCATCAGCACCATTCCCTGTGTCAAAAGTCTGTTGAAAGGCTCATCAATGTCATGGTGGCCGAGGTCACGCAGCACTTTGGTAAAGAAACGTGCATAGAGCAGGTGAAGGATCGCATGCTCAATACCCCCGATATACTGATCTACCCCCAGCCAGTAATTTGCATCTGCTTTGTCAATGCCCACTTCGTTCCATCGCTTCGGATTGGTCGCATAGCGGAACTGATACCAGCTGGACTGCACAAAGGTATCGAGAGTATCCGTCTCCCGGACAGCATCCTGCCCGCATTCCGGGCAGGCACAGTACTTCCATGTCGGATGGTTCTCCAGAGGGTTCCCCTCGCCGGTAATCTCTACATCTTCGGGCAGTGCAACAGGAAGGTTCTCTCTCTTTTCCGGGACCAGACCGCAGCTTGGACAATGCACAAACGGAATCGGTGCTCCCCAGTAGCGCTGGCGGCTGATACCCCAGTTACGCAGTTTGTAATTGATCGTTCCTCTGCCCCTGCCCTCTTCTTCCATTATGTTGATAATGGCAGTCTTTGCCTCTTCATTGTCCACACAGGAAAAACGGCCGCTGTCCCTGAGTGTACCCGAACCGGTATAGGGAAGTTCACTGCCGCCGTCGATGACACGTTTTATCGGCAAAGCATACTTCGTGGCAAATTCAAAATCTCTCTCATCGTGTGCCGGTACTGCCATGACAGCACCGCCGCCGTACGAAGCAAGTACAAAGTTGGCGACCCAGACCGGGATCTCTTCCCCTGTTTGGGGGTGGATCACGGAAATGCCGAGCGGATAGCCCTCTTTGCCCTGCTGTGCACGCTCCACTTCAGTCATATTGCTGATGGCTTTGATCTTCTCTGCCGTCCTGGCATCCACCAGTTCATGTTCGAGCATATATTTGGTAATAGGATGTTCGGCCGCCAGCGCTGAATAGGTTACCCCAAAGAGCGTATCGGGGCGGGTAGTAAAGACTTCATAGCCGTCAAACTTGCCGTTAAGCTTCTTTCGGCTCTCTTCACTCAGTTCAAACCTGAATTCCAGCCCCTGTGATTTTCCTATCCAGTTGCGCTGCATCGCAATGACCTGCGAAGGCCATTTTCCTTCAAGCTGTTCCAGGTCATCAAGCAGTTCATCCGCATATCTGATGATGTCGAGATAATACCCGGGCATCTCTTTAAGCTGCACTTCATTGTCACAGCGCCAGCAGCATCCTTCTTCAACCTGCTCGTTCGCCAGTACCGTATGGCACGATTCACACCAGTTGACCGTGGTACTCTCACGGTAAAGCAGACCTTTTTCAAACATTTCAATAATAAACTTCTGCTCATGCTTGGTGTAGAGCGGATCACAAGTCGCGAATTCACGTGTTTTCGAAAAAGAAAGCCCCAGTGAGTTAAGCTCTTTGCGCATATAGTCAATGTTGCTGTAAGTCCATTCCCTGGGATGTTTTCCGTGTTTGATCGCCGCATTCTCCGCAGGCATACCAAAAGCATCCCAGCCTATGGGGTGCAGCACATTGAAATCCTTTTTTCTGTAATAGCGGGCAAATGCATCCCCGATCGCATAGTTCCTTACATGCCCCATATGCAGACGTCCACTGGGGAACGGGAACATACTCAAAATATATTTTTTCTTCTGCTCATGCGAATCGGAGGGCTCGAAAGCCTGTTCCTCTTCCCATATTTTTTGCCATTTTGCTTCAATCTCACCGGGAGTATAACTCATAATTTCTCGCTTATGTATAGTTGTTTAATTGCCAGGATTATAGCAAAGATGGGGTTAGGAGTAGTTGTATCAACCGTTTGCGGGGTGCAGGCAATGTGTACGCTATTGAAACGTATTGCATTGCCTCATATCGCCGGACTCAAATCCGCGTTTGAACCACGCCACACGCTGTCGGGAACTTCCATGCGTAAAAGTGTCGGGACGAACATGCCCCGTAGCCTCTTTTTGCAGGGTATCATCGCCGATGGACGAAGCGGCACGCAGTGCTTCTTCTGCATCACCGGGTTCAAGCATATGGAATTTTTTCTGCGCATAGTGGCCCCATATACCGGCATAACAGTCTGCCTGAAGCTCGACTCTTACCTGCAGAGCGTTCGCTTTTGCACTGTTGCCTCCCCAATGCTGTTTCAAACGCTGCACTTTGTCTAGCGTACCCTGGATATCCTGTACATGATGGCCGATCTCATGTGCCAGAACATAAGCCTGTGCAAAATCTCCCGGTGCATTGTGACGCTGGGCAAGTTCATCAAAAAAACCGAGATCAAGATAGACTTTTTTGTCAACCGGACAGTAAAAAGGTCCCATTTGCGACTGCGCACTTCCGCAGCCGCTTCGGGTATATCCCCTGTACAGTACCATGACCGGTTTGCTGTAGCGTATACCGTACTGTGCCAGCACTTCTGTCCATACATCTTCTGTACTTTTAAGCACTTTTTTAATGAATATCGCACGCTTTTCATCTTCTGCTTTGTTGACATGCCGAGAAGAAGAACTGCCGACACCAACCAGTGACAGAGGATTGTAGCCCATGAGATAGGCAACTGCAACTGCACCGACGATCAGCAGTCCCAGTTTGGAACGCAGCAGAGGTTTCACTATCGGCCACAACATTACCATTGTACGCATATCGAGACCACCGCCTTTTCCGGTCGAAGCACGCCGGTCGTCAACGTTCCTGCTCTCCTCTTCGTTATCCATTCTCATCGCTGATCCTTGATTCTTTTTTCTTATCCGATTATACCAACCAAAAGTAAAATTTAACTACAATATATAGATTGAAAAATGAGGAGCATCTGTGTCATTAGCCTTAGCAAGAAAATACCGCCCTGCCACCTTTGACGACCTGATCGGACAGGATGCAGTCTCTCAGACCCTTTCCCTTGCACTTGACGGGAACAGACTCTCTCATGCCTACCTTTTTTCCGGGCTCAGAGGGAGCGGAAAGACTTCCACTGCACGTATTTTCGCCAAGGCACTGCTGTGTGAACAGGGTCCGACTTCCCGCCCTTGCGGTACCTGTACCCACTGCATTATGGCCGCCGAAAACCGGCATATGGATATTATCGAGATGGATGCGGCATCCAACCGTGGTATCGATGACATCAAAGACCTTATTGAACATACCAAATACAAACCCAGTTCGGCACGCTACAAGATCTTCATCATAGATGAAGTCCATATGCTGACTCCCCAGGCATTCAATGCCCTGCTGAAAACGCTCGAAGAACCGCCGGACTTCGTCAAGTTCATTCTCGCAACCACCGATCCGTTGAAGCTGCCTGCCACCATCCTTTCACGTACACAGCACTTCAGGTTCAAAAAAATCCCACAGAATCTCGTACTGAACCATCTGGAACATATTCTCAACCTTGAAAAAACAGGGTATGAGAAAGAAGCACTTGAAATCATTGCCCGCTCGGGTGCAGGAAGCCTGAGGGACTCACTTACCCTTCTCGACCAGGCCATCGTCTACTCCAAAAATTTTGTGGATGTCGGCACGGTCACCGGTATGCTTGGTATCATTGAACCAAGTCTGCTGGAAGCGCTGCTTGGCAATATTCTTCAAAAAGACACTGTAAAAATTCTCGAATTCATCAAACTTGCCTCGGATTATGAAGCGGAAATGATCCTTGATGAGCTGACACTTTACCTCAAAGAACTTCTGCTTACGGGGAACAGCACACTCAATCCTATGATCATCGAGCGTTTTTTCCGCATTATTGCCCAGTCCAAAAGTCTGCTTTCCCTTGGAAGTGACGGAGAGTTCGTCCTTGCACTTGCACTTTTCAAAATGATGGAAGCACTGGAGATCAGGGATATAGATACAATGATACGCGGTCTTGAAAAGGAACTCAAAGGTGTTGAAGTCTCGGAGATCATGGTCTCCACACCGGTTCCCGATCTTGCTGCTCCCCCAAAAGTGATCACTATTACCGAGGAGGAGATCGTAGCGACGATACCCAAATCCGACAGTCAGAATGCCGTATTACGCGTAAAAGATACAGAAGCAAAAGTACCTGCCGGGGATTTGTCCGCTCATGGACAGGAAGTTAAAATGGCGGACAACACGGACAGGTTCAAAGAACTTGTCTCCAAGATCTATGACCGGAACTACGATCTGGGAAACTGCTTTGAAAGAAATATCGAATTTGAAAGCTTCACTGAACACAAGCTGACCTGGAATTCCACGGCAGAAGAAGAAGAGAAAAAGATGCTCATCAACAACTGGGGTCTCATCAATATGTTTGTGAAAGATCTCTTCGGATATGAAACCAAAATAGTCAATATCGCTAAAAAAAAAACGATCACTCAGGAAAGCAGGCCCCCGATAGAAATACCGCCTGAAAACATACCTGCGTCATGTGGCGAGGACGGCAGTGCCTCCATGATAGAAGATATTGAAATGAAAAGTTCCTGTATCGCCCCCGAAGCAGGCGGCACTGAAGCGGCCAAAGAGAAAGATCCCTCTTCCCTCCTTGAAGAACCCATGATCAAAGAAGCAATTGCACTCTTCAATCCCAAAAAAGTCAGGATAAAAAGAAATACATAAAGCATTGACGGGAAATTGCCGGCCCTACGGTTCCTGCCAGGCTTGTGTCACTATTTTAGGCTTCTCGTCATAGATTTTTATCTTCTCTGCCCCGATACAGCGGCCATTCCCATCCAATTCAAAAACAATCATCTGAAAAAGCGCTTTGCATGTGTCCGGTACATCAAAATGACCGCCTATCCCCGTTAAAAAACGTTTGACCGGTACGGCACTAGCCATACCTATCACACCGTCTCTGCATCCTGTCAGACCGACATCAGTCACATAGCAGCAGCCCTCATCCACCTGGAGATCATCTGTACCCACATGGGTATGGGTCCCTAAAATAGCAGAAACATCCTCTTTCAGCATATGCAGCAGTGCCTGTTTTTCACTGGAGGCCTCGGCATGCATATCAATAACAATATGTCTGACACCCTCTTCTTTCAGGGTGCTCACTACAGCTTTGATCATAGTAAAAGGATTGTCCACCATCGGCATTGTGTAGTGCCCCATCAGATTGATCACGGCTATTTCATGACCTGCCTGTATGGTTCTGAAAAGTCCCTTTCCCGGAGTATCGGCCGGATAATTGACCGGGCGGATAAGCGGATACTCATCAAAAAGATTCAAAATCTCTTTTTTGTCAAAACTGTGATTCCCTCCGGTCATTATATCGATACCGTACCCCAACAGTTCCTCGCAGTTCTTCTGTGTCAACCCGAAACCGTGGGAAGCATTCTCATAATTGGCGATCGTGACATCAATAAAGTGTTCCTGCTGCAGGCGTTTGAGATGCCGTTTGATCATCAATCGTCCGGGTTTACCGACGATATCCCCTATAAATCCTATCTTCAAAGCATCCCTTTCATATTCTGTCACGGCGTACACCCTTGAAAGCGAAGCGATTCGAGAGCCGTGACAATTTCTTGCTTCGTTATTTCTCTTGTGAAGTGAAACGGTGACGAAGTCATCACTCTCTTTGAGAAAAAAATGAGGAGAGGAACAATACCTCACTTCGAACGGGAGATAGCAACATAAAAATGAACTAAATATTTTCTCCGGCAAAAGGAAGAAGTGCACTTGCCCAGGTGAGTCCGCCGCCAAATGTATCCAGCAGCATTAATTCGCCTTTTTTGAGCCGTCCTGACTCATAAATATCATTAATAGCCATAGGGATGGATGCTGCGGACGTATTGCCGTACTTATGTACCGTCAGTACTACCTGATCCTCACGCATATTGAGTGCATCGCCCACAGCTTTGATAATGCGGTAATTCGCCTGATGGGGAATAAAGTGAGGGATATTTTCAGCATGTATCTCATTTTTTTCGAGAATTTCTTTCACATCTTTTGTCAAAGTTTTCACTGCCAGCTTAAAGGTTTCATTTCCCTTCATCCGTACAAAATTCAACCCTTCTTTTATGACTTTCTCACTTACAGGATTGATTGCTCCGGGTGCAGGAGTTACAAGAAAATCAGCATAAGATCCGTCAGCACTTGCATGCACATCGACAAAGGCTTCTTCTTTATTGTCCGTTGCACAGATCACTGCCGCTCCGGCACCGTCGCCAAACAGGATACAGGTACTTCTGTCTGTGTAGTCCACAATCGTAGAGAATTTCTCTGCACCGATGATCAGTACATTCTTTTTCATACCCGATTCAATAAAAGCTTTTGCCACGGTAAGCAGATAGACAAAACCGCTGCAGGCTGCAGAAATATCAAAAGCCTGTACGTTTTTAATGCCCAGTTTATCGGAAATAATACAGGCAGTTGAAGGCATATTGAAGTAGTCAGGCGTCACCGTTGCACACAGAACAAGATCAATGTCTTCTGTTTCAAGTCCTGCACGGCTGATGGCAAGTTCTGCCGCTTTGGTACCCATATCACTCGTATATTCATCTTCTGCTGCAATATGACGCTCTTTGATTCCTGTACGCTTGACGATCCATTCATCTGTGGTATCCACCATCTTTTCAAGTTCGGTATTGCTTAAGATTTTAGAAGGGACATAAGCACCGATGGAGCGGAAGGAGGCATAGACTGGTTTGGTTTGTGACATAACTATCCTTGACAAAATATTGGCCATATTTTACCATAATATTCTAATGAGTGCTCTAAAAAAAACTTTTTGGAAGGAGAAAGGATTTACCCTAACGGTAAATCCTTTGAATTATTTATTTTTTCCGAGCAGCTCTTCGATCTCTTTGTTCACATCCGACTGGGTATACAAAATAGCCTGGAAGATAGCATTCTTGATCGCTTTTGCATTGGAGGCACCGTGGGATACTATGGCACATCCGTCCACACCCAGAAGCGGTGCTCCGCCATACTCATCTTTATCAACCTGTCTCTTCATATTGACAAATACTTTTTTCCGCATCATCAAAGCACCGATCTTGGCAGGCAGTGATTTGCGGATATACTGTTTCATCAAAGCAAAAACGGTCGTCACAACCCCTTCGCTCGTTTTCAGCAGAATATTTCCCGTAAAGCCGTCACAGACCACAACATCAACATTACCGTTAAAAATATCTTTCCCTTCGACATTGCCTACAAATCCGCGAAGATCTTTCAGCAGGCCGAATGCTTCTTTGGTCAAGGCATTTCCCTTGCTCTCTTCCGAACCGTTGGAGAGCAGGCCCACACGGGGATTGTGAATACCGAGTATCTTTTCAACATATGCTTCACCCATGGCACCGAACTCATACAGGTTTTGTGCGTTACAGTCTGTTACGGCACCAACATCCAGTACCAGTGTTTTGTTCTTGCCCAAACTCGGCATCAATGTAGCCAGAGCAGGTTTTGAAATGTATGGCAAACGTCCGATCCGCAGGGTTGCCAGTGTCATAGTCGCACCGCTGTGTCCTGCAGAAAGCACTGCATCCGCTTCTTTGTTGCGCACGAGTTCAACCGCTTTGTAGATGGATGAATCTTTCCGCCTGAGTGCGTTGGTGGCATGGTCGCTCATATCTATGACATCTGTCGATTCTACAATCTCTACTTTGTCGATATAGTATTGGGGAAGTAATGAAAGTATCTCTTCTTTGTCACCTACAAGTATAGGCAAATATTTCTTCTCTTCAAGTGCCTGGACCACACCCTCGATAATAGGTTCGGGACCAAAGTCCCCACCCATTGCATCAATTGCAATTTTAATCATGGAGATTAAGCTTTTGTTGTTTTGTACTCACCGGTTGTCATGTTCATGTGGTGAGGCATTCTCCATGTTCCGTCTGCGTCTTTTACAGGCATTGGAAGTGTCAATTTGTAATGTGTTCTTCTTTTTGCTGATCTTGTATGACTCACTCGTCTCTTAGGTACTGCCATGGTATATCCTTTGTGTAAATTTTATTATTAATATTCTACCTCAAATTCCTCTTCACTGTCATTGCATGCACTGCAATAGTGATAGGTACCTTTGAGGGCATTTATTTCACTTTCGAGAATGTACGTAAGGTCAATTACGCCATCTAAAAATTCAATTATATCCAAATCATCTTTATCTTCTGAAACCATATCGCTCAGTGTAAGCTTGAGTGCATAATCAGATGGGGAAGCGTATGTCACGCCGCATCTGTCGCAATCGAACTCCATTTTTCCTGATACCTGTGCATCAAGGCATACACGATGATAACCGCTTTTCTGTAACGTTCCCGCCATTCTGATCCCCTGAACTTCAAGCTCAAAAGGTTTGACGGTTGAACCGACCTTCTCAAAAACTATTTTCAAGAATTGTCTTGACTAGTATATTTCTCTTTGTGCAAAGAAGAAATTAATCTCGATCTCTGCATTTTCAACAGAATCACTTCCGTGAACTGCATTGGCATCGATGCTGTCTGCAAAATCTGCTCTGATCGTACCAGGTGCTGCTTCTGCAGGGTTTGTTGCTCCCATAAGCTCTCTGTTCTTCGCCATAGCATCTTCTCCCTCAAGCACAGTGACAACGACCGGTCCGGAGATCATAAAATCTACAAGGTCCTTAAAGAAAGGTCTTTCAGCGTGAATTGCATAAAATGCTTCCGCATCCACACGTGAAAGTCTTGTTTTCTTTGTTGCGGCGATTCTCAGTCCGGCTGCTTCAAATCTCGAAAGGATCTGTCCTACAACGTTCTTTGCTACTGCATCCGGTTTAATGATCGATAATGTCTGTTCCATACTTCATTCCTAAGCGATAATTTACTTCTATAGACCTGCTACCAAAGTATTAGGGCGGGATTATACTGAAAAATATATTAAATTTTTATTAAAACAAGATAATTTTGAATAGTCCGGAACTTCATTGAAGGGAAGCCGTTAACAATGTGTCAAGATACACATATGGAATACCGGCAGAAAATCCTGCCGGCATGAAGGTAAGCGCAGATCAGTCTTCGATGACCGGCTCGCCTTTGGCACCTCTGTTCTCAGAAGCAGGCATTCCCTCTACAGGGTCATCCCACTGGATACATCCCTCTGTCGGACATGCTTCGGCACATGCCGGTACATCATGATATCCTACACACTCAACACATTTGTCTGGGTATACATAGTAAATCTCTTCACCCGTTGGGTTATCATCCTCATCTACGATCGCTTCTACCGGACATTCGTCGATACAAGCTGCACAATTGATACAAGTATCTGTAATAATTACTGCCATTTGTTACTCCTTTAATTGAATATGGTCAAACTATATCAAAAGATTTTTAAGAAATCCTTTAATCCCAGGACAAATGATTCATTTCTTCCAATTAAAAACAAAACCCCGCACTGCAAAATTTCTCTAATTGATAATGACTATATTTACAGCCCGAGAAATTGCCTGATCTCTTCAGCTTTGTCTGTTCTCTCCCAGCTGAATCCCATATCTTCTCTTCCAAAATGGCCATAGGCAGCCGTTTTTTTATAAATGGGTTTGAGCAAGTCAAGCGAGTCAATAATCCCTTTGGGGGTAAGATCGAAAAGTGCCTCAATGCAGGCAACGATTTTTTCTTCCTCCACATTCGCTGTACCGTGTGTATCGACATAAATCGAAACCGGCTTCGCCACACCGATGGCATAGGCCACTTGAAGTGTCGCTTTTTCACAGGCACCGGCAGCTACCAGATTCTTTGCTACATACCGTGCAGCATACGCGGCAGAACGGTCTACTTTCGTGGGATCTTTCCCCGAAAATGCTCCTCCGCCGTGAGGACAGCTTCCCCCGTAGGTATCAACAATGATCTTTCTTCCTGTCAGTCCAGCATCTCCCTGAGGTCCGCCAATAACAAATCGGCCGGTCGGATTGATATGGTACGTGATATCTGTCATATCAATATCATAGTGTGCCAGTACCGGGTCAATGACTTCTTCTCTGACCGCTTTTTGTACCTGTTCGAGTGAAACGGTTTCATGATGCTGGGTTGAAACGACGATCGTATCTACCGCTACGGGATTTCCGTCGATATACTTGACAGATACCTGTGCTTTTCCGTCCGGACGTAAAAAAGGTACGGTACCGTTTTTGCGGACTTCTGCCAGTTTTGAAGTAATATGATGTGCCAAAGAGATAGGCAGAGGCATCAGTTCTTTGGTCTCTTTGCAGGCATACCCGAACATCAGTCCCTGGTCTCCCGCACCTATCTCGCCACTCTCCTGGTCAACTCCCTGGTTGATGTCCGGAGACTGTTCTCCAATACCGTTGAGCACACCGGCACTTCTATAGTCAAATCCATAGGCTGCATCGGTATAGCCGATCTCCCTGACAACTTCTCGCGCAATCTCCTGCATTGGTGCATAGGCGACAGTTTTCAGTTCACCCGCAATAACACAAAAACCATTGCTCAGTAACGTTTCACATGCCACTCTGGCATGCGGATCTCTCTCAATGATGTAATCAAGGATCGCATCAGAGATCTGGTCAGCCATTTTGTCAGGGTGACCCTCGGTTACCGATTCACTTGTAAAAATGTATTCGTTAGCCATTTTTTATTTCCTTTAATATCTAAGTTCGTCCACTGTCACTGAACTTCAATAAACATCTCAAGCAGACATTTATTCAAATCCAGCGCGACTGCGCACCCTGTTATGATTTTTGGTTTTTGGTTTTTTGATTCACCCGTGCAGCCAACTGCTCGGGAAGAAGCCCCAGGCTTTCTTCTACCAGCTTTGTATTGCCGTGGGTGATAAACATATCATCATACTCAAAAGAGGTTAATACTATATCCTGCATCTGTTTCCGGCTCAAAAGTTCAAGAATCGCAGACCCCACACCGCCCTGTTTTGCAGAATCGGAGAAAATATACCATTTTTTATACTGTTTTCCCAGGGCTTCCAGCATCTCTTCATCCAGAGGCTTGACAAAGCGAAGGTCAAGTACCGCAGGTGTTTTCTCAAGCAGTTCAGCTACCTTCAGTGCCCTGCCTACACCGTTTCCGTACCCGATCAAAAGCATTTCTTCCCCTTCCTGAAGGAGATTGGATCTGCCCAGTTCAAATACAGGCTCGTCACTGCGGTCATTTGCCAAAAAAGCACCTCTTGGATACCGGAAGGCACAGGGATGGTCAAACTCTTTGGCAAATGCCATACAGAGTTTCATTGTTGTCTCATTGTAGGGTGCGAACAGTGTCATATTCGGTATGGCCCGAAGATACGATATGTCGAACACTCCCTGATGGGTCTCACCGTCTTCCCCTACGATCCCGGCACGATCGAGCGCAAAAGCCACACCCAGGTCCATCAGTGCAATATCATGGATCACCTGATCATATCCTCTTTGCAGGAACGTAGAATATATAGTACAAAAAGGCTTGAAGCCTTCTTTTGCCAATGGGCCCATCGAGGTAACTGCATGCTGTTCCGCTATGGCAACGTCCCAGAAACGTTCCGGGTATTTTTCCATCACGGCACTCATTCCCGTCCCACTTGGCATAGCCGCTGTCACACCTACTATTTTCTCATCTTCCTCTGCCATTTTCACCAGTGTTTCCGAAAAGACTGCTGTAGCGGTTTTGGGCCCGGCCTTCTTTTCCGATACCCCTGTTTCAAGGTCAAAAGCACTGACACCATGCCAGTGCTCCTTGGTTCCCTCGGCAATTTCATACCCTTTTCCTTTGGTGGTCTGGGCATGTATGATCACAGGTTTCCCCAGCGTTTTGGCTACTTCCATCGTCTCTATCAAAGAGTCGATATTATGTCCGTCCACCGGTCCGATATATTCTATACCCATCTCCTCAAAAAGAATACCCGGCGTAATAAGTTTAAAAGAATCTTCAAAACGTTTGGCCATGTAACTTGCACTATCAGGAAAATGATCCAGCATTTTTTCTACTTTTCCTTTGAACTTCTGATAGAAAGAACCTGCCATCGTCTGGGAGAGGAGTTTGGAAATTGCACCGATAGGCTTTGCAATACTCATTTCATTGTCATTGAGAATGATCACAACGGGATATTTTCTGTCACCCAGTTCATTGAGTGCTTCATAAACCATTCCTGCACTCATACTTCCGTCTCCGATGAAAGCTACGGGAATACGGTCTTCTCCTTTGAGTGCAATCGCTTTGGCAGCCCCGACCGCCAGAGAGATAGAAGTTGAACTGTGGCCGGCTACATAATAGTCATATTCTGATTCTTTGGGTTTTGTATAGCCGCAGATTCCGCCAAACTTTCTCAGCGTATCGAACTTTTCCCATCTGCCGGTCAAAAGTTTGTGCGCATATGCCTGATGGCTCACATCAAAGATAAAAGGATCTTTTCTGACGTCAAATACTTTGTGCATCGCAACGATCAGATCTACTGCACCCATCGTCGAACTGAGATGTCCGCCGGTTTTACTGACTGTAGCAAGGATCTTTTTCCTGATCTTTTCAGCCAGGGCGTTGAGTTCTTCCGAACTGTATGTGCTGATATCGGTCATACTGCCTCTTTTTTAATATATGCATTTAGAAGTTTCTTGGCGAAAGCGATCTGCGTGTCATCATAAGACAGACCCAACCCTTCCGCTATTTCTCTTATCTCTTTTTTACTCAGGGTCCTTACCGCTCCGGGTAGTGTATGCTCTTCGGTAAAAGCCCCCGGATCAAGCGGTTTGACCTCTACTTCTTTTGACCGTACCACTTCGACTTTTTTCAAGAAATAACCTCTGAAAAATGTTTGAAGAAAATATTGTTCTGGGCTTCAGTACCGATTGTGATACGCAGTGCATTCATCCCGTAAGACGCCAGATTGCGTATAATGACTCCTCTTCTGAGCAGGGCATCTGCAATTTCGGTCGAATTCATACTGTCATCGAAAAGATACGTGATAAAATTCGTGTAACTGTCAATATAGGTAAAGCCGTGCTTTTTGGCAAATACTTCATAACGCTTTATCTGTTCCTGGTGCAACGCGATAGACTTTTCTACGAACGTATTGTCTTTACAGGCTTCAATGGCAACACAGAGCGATAAGGTAGTAATATTAAAAGGCGGTCTCATTTTGTACAACTCTCCGATAAGCCCCGCAGGTGCGATACCGTAGCCCACACGCATACCGCCAAGTCCGTGCGCTTTGGAAAAGGTACCGAGATAGATCACATTTTCATAGCCCAGAAGATCATTCGGTGTGATGGCATATTTTGCATCTTTTGCAGCGGCATATTCCATATAGGCACCATCAACAACAACCAGCGTGTCCTGATCTACTGCCTCGATGATCTTCAATACTTCTTCCCGCTCGGTCGCATCCCCTGTCGGATTGTTCGGGGTACAGATATAAATGATTTTAGGTTTATGTTCCTTATAGGCTTCTATGAACTCATCATACTTGTGTTCCCAGCTTTTCGTACGTATGACCTGCGCCCCCATCTGTCTGGCATAAATCTCATACATAGCGAAAGTGACAGCGGACATCAGTATGGAAGTCTCTTCGTTTAACAGTGCCCTTGAAATAAATTCAAGTACCTGATCGGATCCTGCACCAATGATGATATTCTTCTCTCCGACAGAAAATTTGGCCCCCAATGCCGCTTTGAGTTCAAACATACTGTCATCCGGATACAGGTGCGCAATATCTGCATTGGATCGTATGACTTTGGCTATTGCAGGATTGGTCCCGATCGGATTTTCATTGGAAGCAAGCTTGACGACATCTTTTGCATCGATCCCGAATTCGCGTACGACCAGTTCAATGGGTTTTCCCGCTTCATAGGTTCGAATCGTTTCCAAAACTTTGTTGAATTTCACTTTTTATTCCTTTTTGGCGGGATAGCCCCACCCTGCGTTGGACTTCTTTTAAATATCGTCCCGTTCTTTGACGTAGGATCCGAGTACTTTGATCTCATCTTCGTGTTTTTTCAGTATTTCAGCAATATCTTTGTCATCCTTATGTCCGTTGAACTCCAGGAAGAATACTGATTTTCCCTCTACAATATGTGATTTTATCTTTGTCAGATTCACTTTGGCTTTTTCAAAATCATTCAAAAAATCAACCAAAGCCCCCGGTTTATTGGCAAGCTTGACCAAAATGGATGTCTTATCCTCTCCGGAAGGCTGATTTTCAAAATTGGATACCACAAAAAAACGTGTCCGGTTATTCGTATCGTCTTCTACGTTCTCGAACAGAATCGGAAGTGTATACATTTTAGCCGCTACGGAAGGACAGAGTGCCGCTGTAGTTTCATCTGCCGCTGCAAGCTTCGCCGCTTTTGCTGTCGATTCGACCGGTACATGTTCTATCTCGTCAAGTCCGAGATCCTGAAGAAATTTCCTGCACTGGCCAAAAGCGATATCTTTGGAATAAATCTTTTTGATATTTTTAATATTTTCATTCAAAGTGGCAAAGCAGAGATGCACATCGATCACTACTTCCGCAATGATCTTCAGATCATAGGCATCCAGACAGTTGATCGTATCGGTAACGATCCCGTTGGAACTGTTCTCGATGGGGATCACACCAAACTTTGCCGTTCCTTTGCTCACTTCTCTGAAAACACCGGGAATGGAACTGATAGGAAGGTAGGTACTCAGGGCACCGAACTTGCTCTCCGCAGCCTGATGGGTAAAACTCGCTTCAGGACCTAGAAAAGCAACTGCTTCGGGTAGTTCAAGATTTCTGGCCACTGCAAACATTTCCAAAAAAAGCGCATCTATCGCACCATTCGTCAGTTTACCGTTGTTTTGTGCTTTAAGGCGGTTCAGGATTGCCTGTTCGCGTTCAGGGCGGTAAATGGGAGCGCCGGTGGTATTTTTCAGTTCGCCTACCTGATGTACCAGATCCATTCGCTCATTATATAGCGCCAACAGTGTATCATCGATTTTGTCGATCTTTTTTCTGAGTTCGTCCAAGGCCATTTGTTCTCCCTTTTTTACTTATGCGTTCCGCTGTAGGAACTCTTTCTCCAGACGTATCTGGTCTTCATATGTTTCACGTCTCCTGATCAGTCTGTCATCTCCCGCTTCCAGGGCAACTTCTGCCGGTTTGGGGCGGGTATTGTAGTTGCTGGCCATGGTAAACCCGTAGGCACCCGCCGAATGTACCACAATAAGGTCATTATGCTTCAGCGGCGGAAGCGGTACATTTTTCCCGAAGAAATCACCGCTTTCACATACAGGCCCGACAACATCTGCGGGTGTTTTTTCACCCTCGGCCATTACAGCATCGATCTTGTGGTAGGCATTGTAGAGACTCGGACGGATAAGATCATTCATTCCGCCATCCACAATCACAAACCGTTTGCCGTCATTCACTTTCTCATACAATACACTGGTAAAAAATGCTCCGGCATTGGCCACCATATAACGGCCCGGTTCACACAGCAGAGTCACATCCAGCCCTTTGGTCGCCTCAAAGATCGTTTCGGCATAGTCACGCACAGGGATCGTCACCTCATCACTGTAAACCACACCGATCCCGCCGCCGACATCAAAGAACTTGATATCGATCTTGATCGCTTTGAGCGAACGTACCAGATCAGCGACGATCACCGCTGCTTCTTTAATGGGTTCAAGCTTGGTCAGCTGCGAGCCGATATGAAAATGGATGCCGACAGGATTGAGATATTCGGATTTGTTCGCATAAATATACATACGCTTCGCCATATCGATTTCGACACCGAACTTGTTTTCATGCAGACCGGTTGAAATATACGGATGGGTCTGCGGGTCGATATTCGGATTGACACGGATGGAAATACGTGCTTCCCTGCCAAGCGCTTTGGCTACAGTTTCGACACGTTTCATCTCTGCCTCGCTCTCAAGGTTTAACAGCAGAATATCTTTTTCCAGTGCTTCGCGTATCTCGTCATCACGTTTGCCTACACCCGAAAAAACGATTTTGTATTTATCTATGCCCGCATCCAATGCACGTCTCACTTCTCCGATACTCACACAGTCCGCCCCCGCACCAAGCTGTGCCAAATGGGCAATGACCGATAAATTCGAGTTTGCTTTTACCGCGTAGTTGATCAGTGATTTTTTTCCGGCAAAGGCTTCTTTCAGTGTACTGTACCGGTTTTTAATATAGTCAAAATCATATATGTAGAGTGGTGTACCGTACTTCTGTGCCAATGCTTTATAATCAATATCCATTCCATCTCTTTCTGTTTTCATTTGTAATTTGTATGGGAACAGCAAAAAAGAACCCATACAGTATTTTCAGGTGATTTTATCTAAAAGTCGCTAAGAGAGAGATAGCCGCTTTCAATTAAAAAAATATCACTTAGGTTATTTTTTGTTCATCGGTAAAAAAGACATAGATAGCGAAGAGCCATAAAATAACGATGGGAGCAATGGCTGTCAGTTCGGGAACAAGTACCCCGTTCGCACCGATCTGCTCCAGTCCGAAAAGGATCCCCCATACCAGAAAGGTGGCCCCAAGAGAGAGTGCGACAACCCCTCCTAAATTCATCATTCTGGCATGGAACGGAAGTTTAAAAAACAGAATGATCAGCAAGGCAAGGGCAAAGAGCGGAACAATAGCTTTGTCATAGATCGCTGCACGGATCTTGTCTGAATTGAGGTTTTGTTTCCGAAGCAGCTTCCATGTATTGTAGGCATCAATGATATTCAGGGCTTTCCCTTCGTAAAGAGACTCGATGATCTTGGGTTTATATCCGTGCAGCGTAGCAATACGTTCTTTCCTGTCCACACTGTAGCGAATCAGTTTGCCTTTTTTATAGATATGGGTTTTAACCGTTGCATCCTGTGCGATCCACTCATCTGAATGAAAGACGGCTACCGGGGCACTGATCGTATAGCGGACCTGGTTACCGGAAACTTTGAAAATAGTGATCCCTTCGATCTTTTTTTTCACCGGATCAAGTTTTTTGATGTAGACAAAAGTATCGTTATATTTAAAAAACATATCATTGACATTATAGGCATGCACCTGGTTATCCAAAAGCATATTCGCTTTGTCTTTTGCATAGGAAAAATCTGTTGTATGCAGATAAAGAAAAAGTGCATAGGTCAGAGATGCTACAACAAAGAGGGGAAGAAAAAGTCTTTTTTTAGTGTAGCCAAATGCATGCAATGCCCCCATGGTATTGTTTTTGACAAGTGCAAGTTTTGTCATGATCACAGCAAAAACGATCGCCAGAGGATACAGCATACCCAATGCTTCCTGCCACATATAGAAAATATAAAGTATTTTATAGTTGGAAGAAGTATTCAGCTCCTGTGCATACTGAAAATAGTCAATCGCTGCAAAAGCGAAAGAGAGGCCAAAGAGAATTGCCAAAAGATTGTTGGTATAGTGTTTTGCCAAATAGCGAAAATGCAAAGAAGGGTAAAATAACGACATATTACCCCAGTCCTTCTATGGACTTCAGGCTGTATTTCGATTTGACCGCATTGAGCTCTTCCGACAGCAGTGCTTTGCATGCCTGTGCCACATGTTCGATGAGTTTTGTCAAATGCAGGTTCTCTTCTGCACTGAAAGGGTGCAGTACATAGTCTGCAACCTGTGACTTATGTTCGGGCTTGCCTATTCCGACACGTACACGAATATAGTCTTTGCCTATGTGCGCATCCAGGGAACGCAAACCGTTATGTCCGCCGTGTCCGCCGCCTTTTTTGAAACGTACAGCACCGAACGGCAGATCGATGTCATCATGGATCACGATAATATCTTCTATTTCTATCTTGAAAAACTGTTTGACAGTCTCAACAGACTTACCTGAAAGGTTCATAAAAGTAGCAGGTTTTAAAAAAAAAGTATTTGCAGTACGGTAGAGTATGCCTTCAAAGGCATTTTTGGAGATATCTCTGGCACCAAGCTCATCGACGAGTTTGTCAATGACCCTGAAGCCGATATTGTGCCGTGTCTCTTCGTATTTCGATCCCGGATTTCCCAGACCTACGAAGAGTGTCACGACGATGCTTTCATTATTTGGATTTAATGACACCGCATACAGCAACGTCCGGTCTGTCCATCATTTTGCAGTCAGACGGAACTTCAATATCTCTTATGAGGAGGGAATCGTCTCTGTTGAGCGGCTCAACATTCAAGTCAAATTTCGCAGGCATATTTTCAATAGCCCCTCTTACTTTCACTCTTCTTTTAGACATAACCAGTACACCTTTGTTCTTCAAACCTACCGGTATTCCGTGTGTCACAACCGGTACAAGAAAATCTGTCACCTGTCCGGGAACAGTTACTCTAAGGTCTACGTGTACCACTTCTCCGTGAACAGGGTGCAGTTGATATTCCTGGATCACAACATCCAATTCTTTATCACCGACCTTTACGGGAAATGCAAGGTTCTCCTTATTTCTGACTGCTCTCATAAACTCACCGCGTTTAAATGCGGCTTGAATGTTCTCTACGCCGTTTGCGTAAAGATTTGCAGTCAGATAACCATCTCTTCTAAGCTTCTTTGCAGTAGTCTTTCCGATACTCTCTCTAACGATACCTTCTAACATGTTTTGTCCTTAAATTAAAATAGAAACGGATTATATCGAAATAATTTTAAGAAAAACTGTGATTACTCTTCTTCGGATTTGAAATCAAAATATTCATCATTTTGCCGGGCTGCATTGTCATCTACGATCGCACCTTTGCCCACCCCCTGCATTTTCAGCTTCAGGTCTGCCGGATTGGTGGCATATTCCAGTGCTACTTCATTGCTGATTTCACCTTTTTTAATGAGATCGAGGAGTGCCTGGTCAAACGTCTGTGTTCCATAGATCTCTTTCCCGTCAAACAGTGCATCCGGAATCTCTGCGTCTCTGTTTTCTGCGATAAGCTGTTCGATTCTTGCTGTCTTTTTCAAGATTTCGATCCCGGCTATCCTTCCGCCGCGTTTGGTGGGAATAAGTCTCTGGGAGATAACGCCTTCAAGTACGGATGCCAAGGACATTCGGATACGGTTCTGCTCTTCATTGCTGAACATACCGACAATTCTGTCGATCGTTTCTTTGGCATCCAGTGTATGCAGGGTCGAGAAAACAAGGTGACCGGTATTGGCTGCATGCAATGCAATATCGATGGTTTCAAGGTCCCGCATTTCCCCCACGAGTATAATATCGGGGTCTTCTCTCAGTGCAGCCCTGAGCGCATCGGAGAAAGAGTGGGTATCCTGCCCCACACTTCTCTGGTTGATCAGACAGCCTTTGTCCTTGTGTACGAATTCTATCGGGTCTTCAATCGTAATAACATGCTTTTTTGTTTCATTGTTTATCTTGTCAAGAATAGCGGCAAGGGTCGTTGATTTACCCGAACCGGTCACCCCTGTCACCAATACAAGACCACGCTGTATCGTTGTAAACGTTTTGATCACTTCGGGGAGTTTGAGTTCATCGAGAGAAAGGATTTTTACCGGAATCAGACGGAACACAGCACTCAGACCATCCATCTGGTAGAAAATATTCACACGAAAGCGATGGTCTTCTCCCAGTTTGTAACTGAAATCCAGTGTTCTGTCATTGATCAGCCTCTCATACTGTCCTTCCGTTGTGATCTCCCGAACCATTTCCTCTACCATGTCGGCAGTCAAAGTGTCTTTCCCCAATACTTTCAGAACACCGTGAATACGTACTCTTATCTGGGAAGAAGCTTTAATGTGAAGGTCACTCCCTTCATTGCTGATCAGTGTTCTAAGATAAAGTTTAAGTTTCTCTTCCATTTATGCTGTTTCTCCCAATTGATGTTATTCGATACTCTTCAACATATCCTGAAACGCTTTTTCAAATGCTTCAAGGCCGTCTTTCAGCAATGAATCATACACGGCCTGCATATCAAAACCGCAATCTTTCAGCTTGGTAAAGTAGCCGTTGATCTCGGTATCTTCCAAAGGCAGCTTCGGTGCGGTCGCTTTTTGGGCAAGATAAGCTTCGATCGTTCCGAGCGGTGCCGTATTGACAGAGTGCGGTGCCAAAAGCTCTCTGATATAGTAATCTGCCGGCAAATTATTCCCCTTTACACCTGTACTTGCAAAAAGCGTTCGAATATTCGATGTATAGTTCTTTTCAATAATATTGTAAATCTTTGCCGCATTGTAAATACCCGTTTTGGCCACATCCATTCCCTCTTCGGCGAGATCGGGATCGAGCAGTCTGTCAAAGCGGCTGACAAATACAGAAATGACCGCATTGACCTTTCCGCCGCCTGTTGCATCATATTCATGCAGACCTGCTGTCATAAACTTCAGACAGCGTCTGGCCTGCTCGGGAGAAAAGATCAGGGTGGCATTGACAGATATCCCCATGGAAAGCAGCTCTCTCATGGCTTCATATCCGGCATTGGTCGCCGGTACCTTTATCATCACATTCGGCTCACCGATCGCACGGAAGAGCCTTTTCCCTTCTTCTATCGTTCCCTTGGTATCATTGGAAAGGAAAGGATCGACCTCTATGGAAATATATCCGTCATTGGCGGTATCATAGGCATGTCTCAATGCCCGGGCCGCCGTACGGATATCTTCTATTGCCAATGCTTCATACTTCTCTTTGGCACTTTTGCCTTGAAGGGATGCCAACTGTTCTCTATAGGCCGGAGATGTCGTGATTGCCGAAGCAAATATAGAAGGGTTGCTCGTCGCACCGTTAATAATCCCCTCATCAATCAATTTTGAAAAATCATTTTTAAGAAATTCTCTTTCCACAAAATCCAGCCATAATGAGAACTTCAATTCTCTGTCTACCATTCCTCTTCCTTATAATTCCATGTAAAATGCTGCCAGCTGCCCAGATCACTCGGTTTCTGCAGTGCCGTTTCAAGTTCATCGAGATATCTGTCCCGCGGAACAACTTCGGCACCCAGACCGACCATATGATCTGTTTTCATCTGGCAATCTATAAAATCATAGCCTTTAGCGCCTAAAACATCACTTAGTGCCTTAAAAGCCACTTTGGATGCATCTGAAGCCAGAGAGAACATTGATTCTCCAAAAAAAACTTTTCCCATCGCAAGGCCGTAAAGTCCGCCGACAAGTTCTTCTTCCCTGTACACCTCAACACTGTGCGCAAACCCCTCCTCATGCAAGCGTATATAGGCTTCCTGCATATCGGGAACGATCCACGATCCATCCTGTCCTTCTCTGGGCACAGTGGCACAGTAGCGTATTACTTTTGCAAAAGCATGATCGAATTTCACCTGATATTTCCCGCTCCGCAGTACCCGCCTGAAAGATTTTCGCACTTTGAATTTTCCGGGATAAAGCAACAGCCGGGGGTCAGGTGACCACCACAATATAGGATCACCCTCGTTATACCAGGGGAAAATACCTTTTTTGTAAGCGGTCAGAAGGCGGGAAGAAGTGAGGTCCCCTCCATAGGCCAAAAGACCCTCATCCGATGCATAGCGCGGGTTGGGGAAACTGTACGAGTAGTGACTCAACGGAGGGATCAGGTACTCTTCCTCATCGAACATGGAAGCCATATCAAAAACTCCTTTGGTGTTTTTGAATGTTGAATGTTGAATGTTGAATGATACATGGGATCGCATAGGGTGCTGTCCCCCGACGGCACCAAAATATATCGATTGCAGGAAATGGTGCTGTGAGGGCACAGCACCCTATATTATTTTGCATCGAAGTCAAAGGTCAGTTTCCCGTTCTTCAGGCCGACCTTGACCAGTCCGCCTTTTTTCAGTTTTCCAAAAAGGATCTCTTCGGTCAGTGCCTCTTTGATCTTTTCATCGATGACACGGGCAATGTGCCTTGCACCGTAACGCTCGTCATATCCTTCTTTGGCAAGATATTCTTTGGCTTTTTTGCTGACTTTTACCCTTATTTTTTTAGGTTTCAGCAAAAGATTGAGCTTGTCGATTTCTACATCTGCAATGGAAACAAGCGTTTTCAGGTCAAGCGTATTGAATTCTACCACCGCACTTAGACGGTTCATGAATTCAGGAGCAAAAAAGGCTTTGAGTGCCTTGTCCGTTTTCATGGAAGTGTCTTTGTTGAATCCCATGACATTGGCTTCTTTCGTCCCGATGTTGGAGGTCATGATGAGAATCACATTCTTGAAGTCGCTCACTACGCCGTTATTGTCCGTTAGCTTGGCACCGTCCATTACCTGAAGCAGAATGTTCATGATGTCCGGATGTGCCTTTTCTATTTCATCAAGTAGCAATACGGTATGCGGATGTTTCTTGATCATTTCTGTTAGTAATCCGCCCTGTTCATATCCTACATAACCCGGAGGGGCACCGACCAGACGGCTAATGGTATGTGCTTCCATATATTCACTCATATCAAGACGCTCGAAGTGGACATGCAGCGTTTCTGCCAGCTGTGTCGCCAAAGCGGTTTTTCCTACCCCGGTAGGACCTACAAACAGAAAAGAACCTATCGGTCTGTCCGGTGCATTCAGTCCGGCATAGGAACGTTTGATAGCGGTAGAGAGTTCTTCAATTGCCTGATCCTGCCCGATAATATGTGCCGCCAGATCTTTTTGCAGTGTTTTGAGTTTTTTTGTATCATCTGTCCCTATTACCGTGGAAGGAAGTTTCATCATCTTTGCCACACTCGCTTCAATGTCTTTGGGTTTGACCGTGACGCCCTCTTTCCCCCGAAGCATAAAATGTGCACCCACTTCATCGATGATATCCATAGCTTTATCCGGTAAAAACCGGTCATGCAGGTACTTCACCGAAAGATCGATCGCCGACTGCAATGCGGCATCGGTAAACTCGATATTGTGATAGGCTTCATATTTATGCTGAATGCCTTTGAGGATGGTAAAGGTATCAGCGATACTCGGTTCTTCCACATCGATCTTTGCAAAACGGCGGCTCAATGCCTTGTCTTTGTCAAAAAAGTTTCTGAACTCCTGATAGGTCGTAGCACCGATACACTTGAGATCACCCCTTGCAAGTGCCGGTTTGAGTAGATTGGAAGCATCCATGCTTCCGCCGCTTGTTGCCCCCGCTCCAACCATTGTATGTATCTCATCGATAAAAAGAATCGCATCATCCATACTGCTCAGTTCTTTGATGATTCCCTTAAGACGTTTTTCAAAATCACCGCGATATTTCGTTCCTGCGATCAGCGCACCCATATCCAAAGCGAAAACTCTGGCATTTTTCAGTACTTCGGGGACTTCTCCTTCGGAAATTTTCAGGGCCAGACCTTCTGCAATAGCTGTTTTTCCGACACCCGGCTCCCCTACAAGAAGCGGGTTGTTCTTCTTTCGGCGGCAAAGTGTCTGCATGACACGTTCTATCTCATCGGTACGCCCGACCACAGGGTCTATCTTCCCGGTCCCGGCCAGAGCTACCAGCTCAATGGTGAACTGTTCGAGTACCGTTTCCTCTTTTTTCGGTTTCTCAGCTTCTGTTGCTATCTCTTCATGGCTGTGGCTGATGACTTCAAGTACATCCACACGTGCGATCCCCTCTTTTTTCATCAGGTACACGGCATAAGAATGTTCCTGCATAAAGATCGCCGCGATCATATCGCCGATACTTGCTTCTGTACGCCCTGCAGAATGGATATGTGTCATCATATCATTAATGGCGCGCGAAAGCGCTACGGTTTCAAAAGGTTCTACCGCCTCTTTAAGGGAGGGGATGGTTTTATGGATATGCTCCGCGATCCCGTCTTCAAGCATTGTTGTATCTGCATCGAGCATGGAAAATATTGCCTGTCCCTCTTCACTTCTGACCAGAGAGAGGAACACGTGTTCCACCGTCAGGTATTCATGTCTGTTTTCTTTGGCATATTTCACTGCGTTTTTAAATACATCATTAAGTGCAATACTGATCATCTTGTTTTTCCTTTATGCATCTTCTTCAATTGTTGCCAAAAGGGGAAATTCATTCTTTTTTGCAAGCTGCTTGACCTGTTGTGCTTTTGTCTGTGCGATTTCAAAGCTGTAGATACCGCATACCGCTTTGCCCTTTTCATGCACCTGCAGCATGATCTGAACAGCTTCTTCAGGTGTTTTATGGAAAATGCCTGTGAGTATTTCCACTACAAAATCCATACTGGTATAATCGTCATTGTGCAGCAGTACCCTGAACATTCTTGGCTCTTCCAGCTCCAGTGCCGTTTCAAACTCTTCTTCAAACTTTGGCATATTGTGTTAATATTCCTTATCAATTATGTTTTTTACTATTATATTATACATAAAATTTGGAGATTTTCAAGTGTCATCGCTTTTCATTACGGCTACGGGTACCAATATAGGAAAAACCCACACAACCCTCAAACTTATTGAAACACTGGCGGCACAGGGATACAGTGTCGGTGTCTACAAACCTATTGAAAGCGGTGTGACAGACATACCCGCAGATGCCGCTGTCCTTCTTGAAGCCTGCCGCAAGGTCAACAACGCATTCAAAGAGCTCACACCCGCAGATATTACGGCTTATACGTTCGAACTCCCTGCTGCCCCTTTCTGCGCCGATGAAAAAAAACGTATCACTCCTGAAACACTCATCGCAAAGCATGAAGCACTTTCCGGGCTGTGCGACATCCTGCTTGTAGAAGGTGCAGGCGGTCTTATGGTACCGATCACCCAAGAATATCTGATGCTCCACCTCATCAAAGAACTCGACTGTCCCGCACTGCTCGTTACGCCCAGCCGCTTGGGATGCATCAATGATACACTGCTTTCCATGATGGCACTTCGGTCATTCGATATCGATTTTGACTGGTGTGTCAACCTCTATGAAGACAGAGAGAATTTTGCCAAAGTCACACAGCCATACTATGATGCCGTTTTCCCGGAGTGGTGGAATGTCGAAGAAGGACTCGGACATTTTGCCGCTTCTTTTACTGTCAATCCGATATAATATGAATTCGGAATAGGCACAGGACAATGATCTTGAATGCATAATCCGGGATGCAACAAGTCACACCCCATAGAGGATACCCATGCAACACTTGGTAGATACAACCGATTTTTCAGATATTCAAATAGCGCAGCTGCTTCATGATGCCAGAACATTCAAGGTACAACGTCCTCCCCAGCTTTTGAGGGATAAACTGCTTATTACCCTCTTTTTTGAAGCATCGACACGTACAAGGAGCTCCTTTGAAGTAGCTGCAAAGCGGCTTGGTGCAGCGATAGTACACCTTGACCCCAGCAGAAGTTCAACCAAAAAAGGGGAATCGCTTGAAGATACATTCGCCAACCTCTGTGCCATGGAACCTGACGGAGTCATCATCAGACATACGGACAATGATGCACCGCAGCAGCTTGCCCAAATGCAAATGACTTCTGTCATCAATGCAGGTGCGGGAAATTATGCCCATCCCACACAGGCACTGCTTGATCTTTTTACGCTTACCGAACACTTTAATGGCCAAATAAAAAATAAAACGATTGCCATCGTCGGCGATATCGTTTCCTCCAGAGTCGCCAGTTCCGGTATCCGTCTGCTGACACGTATGGGGATGAATGTATTGCTCGTAGCCCCGGAACCTTTTATGCCCCAAAGCGATCTGCCGCAGTATGAGCACCTTGAAGATGTCCTTGACCGGGTTGATGTCATTATGAGCCTTCGTGCACAGCTCGAACGCCATGCTTCTCCTCTTTTTGACGACTATGCAGAATATGCCAAACACTACTGTATTACAAAAGAGCGTCTCAAAGAGCGAAACATTCTCATACTCCACCCCGGACCAGTCATGCGCAACATAGATATTTCTGACGAAATGCTTGACGATCCCCGGTGCAAAGTACTCGAACAGGTCAGGAACGGTGTCTATATGAGAATGGCTATTTTAAAATTGCTGCTGCTTGACAGCAGTAATTAACGCCCCGACCTACAAGGAAATCAATGTCTTGGTTCACAAAAGAGGAGGGCTTTGGACAAATAAATAAACTAGGCCAGGCCAGAACGCCATTCCTCTTCATCATCTCCTACGACAAAAAAAAGATATTCGCCCAGCCGTTGGAGCGGCTTGATAATGACATCTTCTACAAACTTGAAGAGTGGCGTAACTATCCGGTAAAAAAAAGAGACAGGGACTACACTTTTTCCACATCACCCGTCGCTTTTGAAACGTACAGAAAAGCTATGGAACAGATCAGGGAAGAAATACGCTCCGGCAATACCTATCTTCTGAACCTGACATTCCGTACAGCTGTAGAAAGCAACCTTTCCCTCAAAGAGATATTTACCTATGCCAGGGCAAAATTCAAACTCTATTTTAAAAATGAATTTATCTGTTTTTCACCTGAAATGTTCGTCAAAATAGAAGGGAACACCCTTTCTACCTACCCGATGAAGGGTACCATTGATGCCAATATTCCCCATGCTGAAGCATGCATACTTTCAAATGAAAAAGAGATGGCGGAACATGTTATGATCGTTGATCTTATGCGTAACGACCTTGGCATTGTCGGTACAGATGTCAAAGTTGAAAGATTTCGCTATACCGACAGAATCAGAGCCGGCCAGAAAGAGCTGCTGCAAGTCAGTTCTCAGATCACAGCCAAACTGCCCGGGACATGGCATAGAAGGCTCGGTGAAATACTCGATGCCCTTACTCCCGCCGGCTCCATTACCGGTACACCTAAAAAAAGCACTGCTTCCATCATAGACCGTATAGAAAACTATGACCGTACATTCTATACAGGTATTTTTGGCATTTTTGACGGCAATGCCCTGCGCTCCGGTGTTATGATACGCTATATGGAAAAAGAAGGGGAACACCTCTTTTATAAAAGCGGCGGGGGTATCACCATTGATTCCGATGCCAGAGAAGAATACAAAGAGTTGACAGACAAAATATATCTGCCTTTTTAAAAATATGTCTTCTTTTATATTTGAAAAATACCGATTTCTCAGTGTGCTTCAGCAGGCTAATAGTATTTTTGTACATACATATGAGGCAGATAAGCCATCACGGCCAGCATAAGCAGTACCATCATACCGCTGTAGAGCCAAATAAATTTGGGGTTTTTGGAAAGCATGAAACCGCCTATGAACCCAACCGTCAAGCCTCCGATATGGGCACTGACATCTACCGAAGCCATGGAAAACCCGATCACCAGGTTCAGAAGAACGATCACCGTAAATTCTTTTATGAATGTACGGGTATGTTCTCCAAGATGTTTCCGGTGAGCAATAAAAAATCCTGCCAACGCACCAAATACACCGAAAATAGCGCCGGATGCCCCTATTCCTACACTTTCAGGATGCACATAAAGTGATGCAAGGCCGCCTATAAGCCCTGAAAAGAAGTAAATACCCAGGTAGGATTTTGTATCGAAATACATTTCCATACCCCGGCCGATAATATAAAGTGAAACCATATTCATCAGTATATGCGTCATACCGCCGTGCAGGAACATGGCAGTAAAAAGCCGCCACCATTCTCCCCTGAGTACGGTGAGCGGGCCATAAAGTGCTCCCATATCGACAAGTACCTGCATATTCATATCGGCAATACTGCCGCTCAGCAGTGCAGAAAAAAGGTATATTACACTGTTGACCGCAATAAGGGTATAGGTAATCCGGTAACGTGAAAATTCTTTCATCGTGATTCTGTCAGATCAGCAGATGGCTTCAACAAAAAGTACGCCGTCTACCCCTGAACGGGCGATCTTCACGATCTCTTTTTCATCATGAATGAGTACAAGCACTTTACTGTCAAACAGATATTCCTGTGCGATCGGCTGTATCAGCAGTGCTTCTTCTTCTGTACAGATGATATAGTCTGCCCCCAGAGCATTGGAAAAAAGAGCCTCCTTGAGACTGTTGACAGTAATAGCATAGGCAATACTGTTCTGCTGACAGTATTGTGCAAGTTCTACCGCATCGACCAAAGGTTCAAGAAGCACAATATCATCCGATTTGCTGTTCGTAATATCTTCACGGCAAAAAACTTTACAGAAACGTTTACTTGCTACCCACGGATGTCCAATAATGATCATATCGATTCCTTTTACACTAAACTATAGTTTGCCGGCACACTCATCACAATAGCATTTGCCATGGATTATTGTGCTCTCTTTTGTCGTTACATAGGTACCGCATTTACTGCACTCAACCAGTGTATCTTCCTCAATTTTTTTCTGTTCTTTGCTCTTTGCTTTGGGCATACTCGGCAATTGTCCACCGAAAAACCGATAGATCATTACACCGACTATGGCAAAAATGAGTAGTTTTAAAATCATATTTCTTTCTTTATATAGAGATAATTTCTCTGGTCTTTTTGTATTATATCATAACTCATTTGACCTTCTACCTGCGCCACTTCATCAAACACACGGCTTCCTTTGTAAAAAAGATATTCCGTATGTACATCGCTGATACGGGAAGTGAGGTCGAGCAGCAACTTCGTATTTGTCACAGCCCGGGAGCTGATCATGTCAAAAGCTTCATGTTCCAGCGCTTCGACCCGTTTGGCTTCCACCTTCACATTTTTCAACCCGAGATCCATGGCGGCATACTTCAGGAAGGAGACCCGCTTCTTCAGCGGTTCTGCAAGTACGACATTGGTATTGGGCAGAGCAATCGCCAGTACCAGCCCCGGAAACCCCGCTCCCGTCCCCACATCCAACAGTGTTTTGGGTATTTGTATGAAGGTCAGAGGGTACAGAGAATCCACAATATTGTCATAGATTGCCGCAACCGTTTTGGCTCCTGTCAGATTATGTACCTGGTTCCATTCATGCAGCAAGAGGGCAAAACGTTCCAATGTTTCAATCACCTCATCAGAAACCGAAATTTTCTCCTCGTTCAAATAATGCTTTAAATCCATTCATTCACCATTCAGCATTTCTCATTGACAACTGTTATCAGCCCATTCTCTTCCAGCCTCTGCACAAAAACCAGAAGGTCATTCTTCAGCACTTCCTCTTCCACATCATACTGTTCCAAAAGCACATTCAGCACATCCTGCAGTGTTCCTTTTTCCTGCATCGCCTGCCAGATGGATGTACCTACTTCATCAAGCCCGAAATAATTCTCGGAATCCATATCGAGCAGGACCATTTCACCCTCCACTTCCTGGGCAAAAACGGTGTCTGAAAAACTGATCTTTTGGCTGAATACTATCATTTTGGCTTCCTTTTAGAGAAAATGTCCCAATTCGTCTTTCTTCGTTTTGAGATACTTCTCGTTGTACGGATTGGGTTTGATCCTGATGGGAAGGCGCTCTACGATCTCTATGCTTCCGAGACTTTCAATCTTTCTGGGATTGTTTGTCAGAAGCTTGAGTTTTGAAATATTGAAATGTTTCAAAATATATTCAACGATCTCATAGGTTCTTTCATCGGCGGAGAAGCCCAGTTGATGGTTCGCTTCGACCGTGTTGTAGCCTTTATCCTGCAAAGCATAGGCATTGACCTTGTTGAGCAGACCGATGTTTCTGCCTTCCTGCCGGTGGTAGATGAGCATGCCGCCCTCTTTGGCAATGAGCTCCAGTGCAAAATGGAGCTGCTCACCGCAGTCGCATTTAACAGAGCCGAGCGCATCGCCTGTCAGACACTCGGAATGTACTCTCACGATGGGCACTTCCGACAATACATCACTGAAAAGAGCCAAATGTTCTTTCCCGTCGTCGCAATCGGTTATCTCTTTGAAAGCCTGTATTTTGAAGGTACCGTATTTAGTCGGCAAGGTAGCGATCTGTGATATCTCTATGTTTTTCATGGTGGAATTATACAGAAACTATTGATAATTAATAATTAACAATTGATAATTAGTGTAAAATAAAAGAATTTATTTTTAAAGGCAGTCAGATAATGTTCACACGTTTTAGAAGAAAAAGGATCCACCCCGTATTAAGAGACCTCCTGGAGGAGACACACTTGAGTGTTAATGACTTCATATACCCTCTCTTTGCCAGAAGCGGAGAAGGCATCAAAGATGAAGTGGCTTCCATGCCGGGCGTTTACCAGATGAGTATCGATGAGATCATCAAGGAGTGTAACACATTGAAAGATCTTGGCATTAAAGCGATCATTCTTTTCGGTATTCCCGATGTGAAAGACAGTGTAGGGTCTGACGCGATGTGCGAACACGGGATCATGGCCGAAACGGTCAGAGCTGTCAAAGCGGCCCATCCTGACATGTTCGTTGTCACCGACCTCTGTTTCTGTGAATACACAGACCATGGACACTGCGGTGTACTCGACCCCGTTCTAGAAACGGTTGACAATGACATTACACTTGACAACCTGGCCAAACAAGCTGTGGTACACGCCAAGGCCGGTGTTGACATGATCGCACCGAGCGGCATGATGGACGGGATGATCCAGGCGATCAGAAGAGGGCTTGACAGTGCAGGATTTGTCAACCTCCCGGTCATGAGCTACTCGACCAAGTTTGCTTCGGCCTATTACGGACCGTTCAGGGATGTCGCGGAAAGCAGCCCGAGTTTCGGAGACAGAAGAAGCTACCAGATGAACCCGGCGAACCGAACCGAAGCCATTGCCGAAAGCGTGGCGGACGAACAGGAGGGAGCAGACATACTGATGGTCAAACCGGCCCTCGCCTATATGGATATCATCCGTGACGTCAAGAACAACACCAGCCTGCCTTTGGCAGTCTACAACGTCAGCGGCGAATACTCCATGCTCAAAATGGCCGCCAAAGCAGGCGTGATAGACTATGACAGGGTCATGATGGAAACACTGCTCGGTTTCAAACGTGCCGGTGCAGATATTATCATCACCTATCATGCGAAGGAAGCGGCAGAGATTTTGGGGAGACAATGATCCATCTCCTGATATTTTTAATAAGATTACCATAGATCAGGAGGTCAGGGGTGAGAACACCCCAACCTACACCTTTTTGCCGCTCGCATACATAGCATATATATCCTCCTTTTTATTTACCGCAATTATTTTGATAAGAGTGGTACATTTTCTATTCGTTCAGATATCATTTTTTGTCAATTCTTTTGCTATAATCCGATCTATGAAGCTCAAAAACAAAACCGCCGCCTTTTTTGCCCTGCTGATTTTACTGCTCATAGGCTTCATTCTCTATCAGAGCCTCAAGACCCCCGTATCTGTGGTCATACAGGCAGGGCATGAGGGACGTACCTGCGGCAATACCGGCGCAGTGTGCAAAAACTACAAAGAAGTAGAGTGGAATGTCAAAGTTGCCGATATGGCGGCTAAGCAGCTCAAAGCATGGGGGATCGATGTCAAGCGGGTACCCGCCGACACGCTGCCTGTGCGTGCAAAGATCGCTGTTGCCATCCATTTTGACTCGGCAAAGCATATCTGCCGTTCAGGTGCTTCTGTAGGCTACCCCGACACCAATGCCTCACGTACCTTTGCCAAGCACTGGAAAGCGCTTTATACACCCTACTTTCCCTTTACCTGGCATACAGATAACTTTACAGACAATCTGAAACATTATTATGCATATCATATAATTCATGCAGAAAAATTTTTAGTCTTGGAGTTAGGGGAAATTACATGCCAAAAGCAGACGGCATGGCTACGACCGAGACTGCATAAAATTGCTTTGCTTGTTGCCTATGCCATTGCTGAAGAATTGGGGAAGCAGGTACCAAAGCCTTCCGTTTTATAATACTGCCGTCAGTTTGGTATATCGTTTCGCATTCTGCTCTTTCCTGGAAATGGATGCCCTGTAACATATCTTTCATTCTACAAAGCATTACTTTCTATAATAATAATATTAATTTTATCAAATCATAGAAGTGTATGCCGTATATAAAAGTTCATTTTAGCCTTATTTATGGTAAAATATTCTCTTTTAAATTTCAATTGCATGCCTCTCTTGTTAAAAAAACAGGCGATGCTGAGGACAGTCCAATGAGACATTTTTTAACACTCAAAGATTTCACCAAAGAAGAACTTTTGGAGATGATCGCACTGGCACAGAAGATCAAGGCACAGACCAAACGCAGAGAGTTCGTTCCCTACATGGAAAGACAGACACTCGGAATGATCTTTGAGAAAA
>FPHL01000043.1_pt1 | contig 42736 bp, 32 predicted proteins | sample 1057231 | NCBI WGS metagenome assembly FPHL01 (sample SAMEA4473313, study PRJEB15554) | hydrothermal vent metagenome | biome: marine basaltic hydrothermal vent biome; feature: marine hydrothermal vent; material: water | place: Pacific Ocean | collected 2011-06-14/2011-07-23 | depth 1199 m
ACTGATCTGTTCTTTGATCAGTTTTGCCGCCTGAATTTCAAGATCCCCGCCGATCTCACCGATCATTACGATACACTCAGTATCGGGGTCTGCTTCAAACATGGGAAGAATCTGCTTATAGGAAAGTCCTATGATCGGGTCCCCACCGATACCTACTGCTGTAGTGATACCGTACCCTACATTACAAACCTGGTTCGCACCTTCATAAGTCAAGGTTCCGGACTTGGAGATAAGTCCGACATTTCCTTTTTTAAAGATCATACCCGGCATGATCCCGCTCTTGCATTCTTCCGCTGTAATAATACCCGGACAGTTCGGCCCGATGGTTTTCATACCGTGTTTTGTCGCATAGGCTTTAGCTGCCTGCATATCTTTCACCGGAGCACCTTCTGTAATGATGACCGCAAGCTCAATCCCCGCTTCTGCCGCTTCCATTACAGCATCGCCTACAAATGCAGGAGGAACAAAGATCATGGAAACTGTAGCATCTGTTGCAGCAACCGCTTCTGCAACCGTATTGAATACCGGCTTGCCCAAATGTACCTGGCCGCCTTTATTGGGCGTAACACCACCTACTATATTCGTACCATAGTCAATACACTGTTCCGCATGGAAAGAGCCCTCTTTACCTGTAAAACCCTGAACGATTACTTTTGTATCTTTATTTACCAAAATTGACATTTATATCTCTCCTTTCGCTGCAGCGACTGCTTTTGCAGCGCCGTCACCCAGATCATCCGCCACGATCAGGTTTGCAATATGCGCATTTTTCAGAATTTCTGCTGCCTCTGGCGCATTCGTCCCATCAAGACGTACCACAACCGGGACATTGACATCCGTGATCTTTGTTGCTTCAATAATACCGTTTGCAATACGGTCACAACGTACGATACCACCAAAAATATTGACAAAGATCGCTTTGACATTGGGGTTTTTCAGAATGATTTCAAAGCCTTTGGAGACAGTTTCAGCGTTTGCCGAACCACCTACATCAAGGAAGTTAGCAGGTGTTCCGCCCATATGGTTGATGGTATCCATAGTACCCATAGCAAGACCGGCACCGTTTACCATACAGCCGATCTCACCGTCAAGTGCTACATAGGAAAGACCGTACTTCGCTGCTTCAACTTCATCAGGGTCTTCTTCACTCAAATCCCTCATGGCTGCAATTTCCGGCTGTCTGTAGAGTGCAGAGTTGTCAAAGCCCATTTTTCCGTCCAGTGCCAGGAATTCTCCCGATCCCGTTCTTACAAGCGGGTTGATCTCGATCATCTCTGCATCTTTGTCCATATAGAGTTTATACAGTTTTTGCGCAAAAGTAATGATGTTTTTCTGTTCACCTTTGTCAGTGATACCGAGGCCGAATGCCAGTTCACGCCCGTGAAATCCCTGGAAACCGATCGTCGGGTCTACAGGAACGGTAATAATCTTTTCCGGTGTTTTTTCCGCCACATCCTCAATGTTCATTCCGCCTTCGGTAGACGCCATGATCAAAGGCATTTCCAGTTTTCTGTCCAGAACAACAGAAAGGTAGAACTCATCTTTGATATCCGCACCGTCTTCAATATACAGTTTCTGAACCAGCTTTCCTTCAGGACCTGTCTGATGCGTTACCAGAGTCATTCCAAGGATTTCATCTGCCAATTCTCTTACTTCATCCAGTGATTTTGCAAGCTTGACACCACCGCCAAGCCCACGTCCGCCTGCATGAATCTGGGCTTTCACGACCCAGATAGGTCCACCCAGTTCTTTTGCTGCCTCAACAGCCGCATCAACAGTTTCAGCCATTATACCTTTTGGTGTGGGAACACCATATTCAGCAAAGATCTGTTTTGCCTGATATTCATGTACGTTCACATAGTCTCCTTTTTTACAATAAGTTCCTTTATTATACGCCCATTAATGATAATATTTTATTAATTGAATTATTATGAGAGGTGATTTTAGAAAAGTGTTAAATTTTTACACAGTTTGAAGAGAAAAAATGGGGAAAAGGCAGCCAAATGCTACCTTTTGTAAAGTATATAGCGCTTATGCCTTGTGAGATTCGGCATTTAGTGCCTCACTTGCATTGGCTTTTAAGCCTTAGGCGCGATCATATCCTGCGGCTGTACATAACGGTCGAATTCTTCAGGCGTAAGAAAACCGAGTGCAACCGCTTCTTCTTTGAGCGTTGTACCGTTGGCATGTGCTGTTTTAGCGATTTTGGCTGCATTTTCATACCCGATATAAGGGTTGAGCGCAGTAACAAGCATCAACGAATCGTTTAGAAATTTCTCGATATTCTCTTCGATCGGCTGGATACCTACGGCACAATTGACATCAAAACTTCTCATTGAGTCAGCCAGCAGTCTGACTGACTGAAGAATATTATATGCAATGACCGGCTTGAACACGTTCAGTTCAAAGTTACCCTGAGAAGCTGCAATACCTACAGCGGCATCGTTACCCATGACCTGCACTGCTACCATAGTGATCGCTTCGGCCTGTGTCGGATTTACTTTTCCGGGCATAATGGATGAGCCCGGTTCATTCGCGGGGATCTCGATCTCACCAAGACCGCAGCGTGGTCCCGAAGCAAGCCAGCGAACATCATTGGCTATTTTCATCAAATTGGCTGCGAGTGCTTTTAATGCACCGGAAAGTACCACTTCTGCATCATGTCCGGTCAAGGCATGGAATTTGTTCGGCTGAGAAACAAATCCGTAATTTTCTGCCATGAAACTGTTGAGTTTCGCCGAAACTTTTTGGGAGAACTCAGGATGCGAATTCAATCCTGTTCCTACAGCCGTACCGCCGATAGCAAGCTGTCTGCAGTATACCAGAGCATCTTCTATCTGTTTGAGGTTCGTTTCAAGCATCGCAACATAACCGCTGATCTCCTGGCCGAGTGTCAGGGGTGTCGCATCCTGAAGGTGTGTACGTCCGATCTTTACAATATCTGCAAATGCTTCAGATTTTGCTTCGAGCGTTTCTTTGAGCTGTTTGAGCGCAGGAATGAGATTGTCCGTTACGGCAACCACTTCGGCAATACGCATACCTGTCGGATAGGTATCGTTGGAGCTTTGTCCTTTGTTGACATCGTCATTGGGATGTACCAGATGCTCTTTGGTAAAATCAGCACCCATAAGCTCTGTCGCTTTGTTGGCTACGACTTCATTCATATTCATGTTTGACTGTGTCCCCGAACCGGTTTGCCATACCACCAAAGGAAAGTTGTCGTCAAGTTCTCCGGAAAGCACAATATCACAGGCTTCAGTGATGGCTTTTGTTTTGGCATCATCCAAACGTCCAAGCTCATTATTGACCAGAGCACATGCTTTTTTCAGGTTTGCAAAGCCATAAACCACTTCAAGCGGCATTTTTTCTATCCCGATCTGAAAATTCTGTACAGAACGCTGTGTCTGTGCCGCCCAGTATTTATCTGCAGGAACCTGCATTTCACCCATTGTGTCTTTTTCTATTCTGTATTGCATTTTTTACTTTCTCCTTATTCAAAAAATTGGTTTGATTTCAGTATATTGATTCCTTCCCGAATACCCTCTACCGAAATCTTGAATTTTGCCTGTGTTTCCTCATCGAGTTCTATCTCAATGATTTTCTCTGCACCGTTCTTCCCCAAGATCACCGGTACACCCACGCTTACGTCATTATAGCCATATTCACCTTGAAGCAGAACGGAAGAGGAAACAACGATCTTGCTGTCGTTCAACAGTGCTTCCACCATATACGCAATGGCGCGTCCCGGCGCATAGTAGCCTGAAGTACCAAGGTATTTGACGATCTCTGCACCGCCTGTCCGTGTACGCTCAACGATCTCAGTCATCTCCTCCCGGTTCAACAGCTCCTCAACCGGAACATCTCCCACCTGTACTTTTTGGGGAAGCGGGATCATATTCTGGCCATGGTCCCCTATCACCAGTGTTCCTATCTGTCCTGCACCGTACCCAAGTCTGTTGTAGATCTGGTATGCCATTCTTGCACCGTCAAGTGCACCTGCCAAACCAATGATGCGACTGCGCTGCCATCCTGTCATTTTGTGGATCACGTAAGTCATCACATCAAGCGGATTGGAAACACAGATGATCACTGCTTCAGGTGAATATTTCATCACATCTTCGACTACAGATTTCATGATCTTGGCATTGATCATCAGCAGATCCTCACGTGTCATATCCCCTTTGCGGGGCACACCTGCCGTAATAACCACGATATCACACTCATTAACATCAGCCGGACTCTCTGCCGCAGTGATGATTGTACTGTTGGGGGCATAGTGGCTCGACTGTGCGATATCGATCGCTTTGCCCTTTGCCACCCCTTCTGCAATATCAAAAAGAACGATTTCATTGCATGTTCCCATCATACTTAAGCTGTATGCTGCCGTGGCACCAACAGCCCCGGCACCGATTATCCCTACTTTTCGTCTGTGCATCTATCTATTTCTCATCATCAAAAAAATTTGCCTTGTAAAGGGTGTCTACCATCTCTCTCACTGAAGCAACAGAATTCTTGAAACGCGTTTGCTGAAGTGGTTTGAGTGTCATATTGATCACCTGTTCTGCACCCCCGGCACCTATCATTACCGGTACACCGGAAACAATATCGGAATACCCATAGTCATCTTTCAGCATCACTGCACAGGAATGGATCTGATTGGTATCTTTCAAGATCGCTTCCACCATTACTGTCGCTGATTTTGCAGGCGCATAATAGGCAGACCCGTCACCGAGCAGATTGACAATTTCCGCACCGCCGTTTCTTGTCTTCCTTACAATTTCACCAATTTCTTCAGAATCCAGAAGATCTTCAATAGGTACACCTGCGACTGTAGTAAACTTCGGAAGCGGCACCATCGTATCTCCGTGCCCTCCCATAACCGTTGCACGAATCTGTCCTGCACCGTATTCAAGTTTTTCATAAATAAAATGTGCCATTCTCGCTGCATCGAGAATACCTGCCATGCCAAGGACACGTTCTCTCGGGAAGCCGGTTTCTTTCAGTGCCACGTAAGTCATCACATCCAGAGGATTGGAAACCACGATCACGATCGAATCGGGAGCAAATTCTTTGATTTCGCGGGCATAGCATTTAACGATCTCTGCATTTTTAAAGAGAAGATCGTCTCTGCTCATACCTGGTGTTCTGGGTGCCCCCGCAGTAATGATGACCACATCGGAACCCGCCATATCTTCAGGGCCTTTGGCGGCCTTTACAATAGTATGCTGTCTTGCTGCATTGGCAGCCTGGGACATGTCAAGCGATTTGCCTTTGGCTACATCATAGTTTCTGCCGCGAAGCACAACATGATGGCATGAACCGTTCATTGCCAGGATGAATGCGACCGTCGAACCGAAATTACCCGTCCCGATTACCGTTACTTTTTTTCCTTTTGCCATTGATTTCCTTTAATATGAGAATCATGGAACTATCTTCAAACAAAACATAATTCATAACTTGGATCATTATCAATAATGTTTTGCAATACCTGTGAAGCGTAAAACCCCATGTTAAGTATAATAATACTGGAAAATTATTATAAAAGTGTTACACAGGGACATATTGCCCTGTGCGAAGTACTTACCTGTATCAATAAGTAATATCAGACCGCTCTGATTTTCTTCTTTGTCTGTTAAATAGCGTCAATGATACTATTGAGTGTTTCAGACGGTCTCATAGCCGCCTCTGCCTTGGCATTATTTGGATGGTAGTAACCACCGATATCTTTTGCAGAACCTTCAGATGCAAGCAGTTCGGCAAGGATCTTCTCTTCATTCTTTCTGAGTGCATCTGCTACAGGAGTGAATTTCGCAGCCAGTTCACTGTCTGCTGTTTGTGTTTCAAGTGCTTCTGCCCAGTAAAGTGCAACATAATAATGTGATGCTTTATTGTCAGGCTCTCCCGCTTTTCTTGACGGTGCTTTATTGTTATCAAGGTAGCCCTGGTTCGCTTTGTCAAGTGCTTCGGTCAGTGCACCGATCTTGCTGTCTTCAGACTTCTGGTATTCCATTCTGAGTGATTCTGCCAGGGCAAGGAATTCACCGAGTGAATCCCATCTGAGGTGTCCTTCTGCGAGAAACTGGTCTACGTGCTTAGGCGCAGAACCACCCGCACCTGTCTCAAACAGACCGCCGCCGGCAAGCAAGGGAACGATCGAAAGCATTTTTGCAGAAGTACCAAGTTCCAAAATAGGGAAAAGATCAGTCAGATAATCTCTCAATACATTTCCTGTCACCGAAATCGTATCTTTGCCTGCTCTTACTCTCTCAAGCGTATATGCCATTGCAGCCTGAGGATCCATAATCTTGATATCCAGACCGGTCGTATCATGTTCATTCAGATATGCATTCACTTTTGTGATCATATTTGCATCATGTGCTCTATTTTCGTCCAACCAGAAAATTGTAGGATCACCTGTCAGTTTTGCTCTTTCAACCGCCAGTCTTACCCAGTCTTTGATCGGAATGTCTTTTGCACGTGACATTCTCCAGATATCTCCGGCTTCTACATCATTGCTCATCAACACGTTGCCGTTTGCATCCACCACTTCTACCGTTCCTGCTTCAGCAATTTCAAATGTTGTCGGGTGAGAGCCGTACTCTTCTGCTTTTTGTGCCATCAGACCGACATTCGATACACTTCCCATTGTTGTTACATCAAACTGGCCGTTCTTCACACAGTCTTCTACACACTCTTTATAAAAAGTAGCGTAACATCTGTCAGGGATAACAGCAACACATTCTTCCGTATTGCCGTCTTTGTTCCACATTTTACCGCCGTCTCTTATCACTACCGGCATGGAAGCATCGATAATGATATCGTTGGATGCATGAAGGTTCGTAATACCGTTGTCGGAATCAACCATTGCGATATTGGGGTTACCCTGCTCTACTACAGCCTTCAGGGCAGCCATGATCTCATCCTTTTTATCGGAGTTCTCGAGTTTTTTCTCAAGATCACCAAGACCGAGATTTGGATTAACACCGAGCTTTTCAAACTCATCGGCATACTTTTCAAATACGTCCTTGAAGAATACTTCTACCGCATGACCGAACATGATAGGGTCCGATACTTTCATCATGGTCGCCTTGAGGTGAATCGACCAGAGCACACCGTTTGCTTTTGCATCTTCGATAGATTTTGCGAGGAATGCTCTAAGTGCTTTAGCTGACATAAATGTTGCATCAAGGATTTCTTTATCCAGGGCATCGATCTCTGCAAGAAGTTTACCGTTCAGTTCGATCTTGACTTTTTGCGCACCTTTCATGATCACAGATTTTTCATTCTCGTAAAAATCGCCATAATCCATGTGTGCTACATAGGTTTTTGAGTTTTCCGAGAATGGTCTGAGCTTATGGGGATGTTCCTGTGCGAATTTTTTCACTGCGGAAGCAGCACGTCTGTCGGAGTTTCCTTCTCTAAGGACAGGGTTTACTGCAGAGCCGAGACATGTCGCATACTTTTCTCTTACTGCTTTTTCTTCAGCGGTTTGAGGTACTTCAGGAAAATCAGGGAGTGCGTAGCCCTGCTCCTGAAGTTCTGCAATACACTCTTTGAGCTGTGGAATTGACGCTGAAATATTCGGAAGCTTGATAATGTTCGCTTCCGGTTTCTGTACCAGTTCTCCCAGTTTTGCCAACTCATTTTCCATTTTCTGATCATCATTCAAATACTCAGACATGGTAGCGATCACTCTTCCTGCAAGCGAAATATCGCTTGTTTTCACATCAACACCTGCGGCATTCGTAAATTTGCTTACGATTGGCAGAAGTGAATAAGTTGCCAAAGCCGGAGCTTCATCGATTTTTGACCAAATAATAGTTGGTTTAGACATGTATGTTCCTTAAATTAAGATTTATGTGGAAAGATTGTAGCACTGATTTAGTATGAAGGCAGATAAATTAAGTATTTTTAAAAACTTATGTTAGTTATTTGTTCCTATTTTACACAGAAAAGAACATTCTCTCTTTTCCATGTGTAACATTTTTGTTATTTGTAGGCTCTTTTGACATCTTTTTCGATCTCTCCGGGAGCAGAAGCGATTTTCATAAAATCAGACATACTCAAAAGAGGCAGAGAGAGTGCAAGATAATATTTGGGATCAAGCATCACCGCTTTCTTTCCCTTGATCATCGATTCATAGGGAAGAATATCTGCATCGCGTGCCGCATTGACTTTCAACAGGAACTTGTTGGTCCTGTTTCTCAGCTTATGCCCGACAATCATGTCTCCGTTCGGCAGTTTGAGCGTATAGGCTACATATTTGACTGCATCTTCACCTGTAACCTTTGCAGCCAGATTATCTCCTTTTGCTACGGTAATGGTATCGTTCAGGTACGGCATGCCGAACATAAACTGGTATTTGGGGAGATCGGCAAGTTCATATTGCTCTTTGACTTCGTACATATCGCCCAAAGCAGCCTGCAATGCTTCCAGTGTTTTAGCGAATTGTCCATATTTGTACTTGTCCTGAAGGTAGGCTGCTCCGAAATAGGAGGGGTTCTGCACACGTATCTCATTTCCTTCGTTGACAAGCACATGCAGTGTGGCAAGAAAGGTATTGGTTTTCTGCAATTCCTCATTGGTAATCGTTACCACTGTTTTGCCTGCCAATATAGGTGTCACAGCCAGTACTGTGAATCCGTTGGCTTCAAGTTTTGCCTTGAGTGCATCTACGGTTTGATACTTGGCGGCATAATAGGTTGAAAGTTTTTTAGGTGCCTTTGCACCTATTTGCAGTTTGGCACCTCTGAAAACCTTTTGAGGTACTGCTTTTACCGTAGCTGCCTGTGGTCTTGTTTCTACTGTTGTCTCACCTTTTTTCATAGCTTCTATCTGTGCTTCCAGTGCTTTGACCTTTGCCTTAAGCTGTTTGTTCTCTTCATCCAGAGACATCACTTCAGGTACCTTCGCACCCTGGGCTTCCAGTTCAAAACCAAGTTCTCTGAACGTCTCGATCACTTCAGCATCGATCGCTCTCATGTAGTCGATGGTCTTCTGGTCTTTAAAATTAAGTGCATTGATCCAATTGTCGACACTGGCATAGCCCACATGCAATTCATTTTTGCCTTTGGGGATATAAAAATAGATCGAACACGGTGCGAACATACCTGCTTCAGGAATGCCTCTGTTGAAAATAGAATTGGAAAATTTAAAATGGCACAGCAGAGAAACCCAGTAGGCATCATATTTGTCAAAATCAAGATCCATATCACTATATTCAAATTTATAGTCCACGAACCCTGCAATGATAAAATCATGTTTGGAAAAAGCGCCGTCATGCTTCATCACAAAATCTTCAATGAACTCTTCCATATCATCCGGCGCATCAAACTTCATGACCATCTTTGTCAAACCGTGTTCGGGCAGTGGTTTGGAATGTACAAACTTCTTTGTCATGGTAGGCTTCATCTCTTTGACGACCAGGTCATCAAACCCCTGTACCATCGCTTTGAATTGATCTCTTGTCGCAGGATCCTTCTCTCCGATGATATTCAACATCGTGTCCGGAGCAAGATGGCCGTACCAGGTATTGTTGTCTTCTTTGGTATCAAGCGTTTTATAAACGAGGAAATTAAAAGGAGCATAGGCTCCGAAATCGGGATTTTTAAGTAAAAGAGGTCTCATTTTCTTTTTGTTCACAATATCGAAAAAAGAGATCATTTCTACATTTTTCTCTTTGAATTTATTCAGATAATGTACTTCTATATGTTTGTTTGCCGCAACCGTACTGAAGCCGATCGAACCGATCTTTTGGATCAGGGCATCGATCCGGGCTTCCTGATTGCCTTTTGAACCGTACAGTTCACCGGTCAGTTCCGTTTTGGCTTCATTGGAATGTACATCGGCCTGCAGGTACCCGACAATCAGCAAAAATGACAATACAAATCTATACAGTTTCATTTTGATCCCTCTTCTTTAAATTTTCTAATACTATTCTATCAGATATAATTTAAGAAAAAATATACTTTTTGGCAAAAAGGATCAATTTGCCTTATTTTCAAAATAATTGCTTCTTTTGGTATCCCTACTGTTCCAGTACCAAATTTTCTTCAAGATAAATACCGAGATCCTTCGCCTCTTCAAGAAGCATTTCACTGACTTTCCACTTTGACTCAATAATGACATCGGCAAGCTTGGATTTGATATGCAGTTCCAGCGGCCGTTTCCCCGGATAGCGTTCCACCAGACACATCAGCTCTTCTACTGTTTTGGCATCAGGCATAAGATTGAGTGCCAAAATCAGCGGCGGCTGTTCGGGTTCAGGTGTATGCTTTTCCTCTTTTTTAACTTTGATTTTTTCTTTTTTGGCATCTTTAAGTGATTCGATCTTGAGAATATTCATGCGGGTAAAATCGCCGTCTTTGCTGATCTTTACTTTAAAAGCGATCGGCTTGGTCATGTCAAAATCTTCTTCAAGTTCTTTAAGCCTGTTCTCGAAAAGCATCAGTTCGATATTGCCGTGCAGGTCCATAATACTGGCGATACCGAACTTGTTTCCCTTCTTGGAAATCTTTTCAGTGATATTTTCAATCTTTCCTATGAAAAGCGCCTGCGAACCATCAGCAAGATCATCAATTTCGGAACTGAGCGTATAGCTGATACCATCAAGCGTTTCACGGTATTTATCCAAAGGGTGTCCGGACACATAAAAACCAAGAGACTCTTTTTCCATTTCCAGTATCTCCATCGGTTCAAATTCTTCCATAGGCTGAAGTACCAATGCCACAGACGTCATTTCCGCTCCCTCGCCAAAGAGCGAACCCACTGCCATTTTTTTGGCTTCTCCCGCTTTCTTGGCCGTATCGATGATCTCTTCGATTTGCGAGAGCATTGCCTTTCGGCTGTAGCCAAAACTGTCCAGTGCACCGGCTTTAATGAGTGATTCTATAACCTTTTTGTTGACCTTGCTTGAATCGATACGTGATACAAAATCGGAAAAATCCTTAAACTGTCTCCCTTCTCTTGCTTCAAGCATTGTATTAATCGCAATATCCCCTGCTCCTTTGATCGCACCCATACCGAACATGACCACTTCATCACCGTCAATTTCGGTCGCTTCAAAAACCAGACCCGAACGGTTGATATCGGGTGGCAGAAGTTTGATACCCATACGTTTGAGTTCATCGACATATTTGACAACTTTATCCGTATTGTTCTTTTCCAGTGTCAAAATAGCCGCCATGAATTCTGTCGGATAATAATACTTCAGATATGAAGTATAGAAGGTTACCATTGCATAGGCGGCTGAGTGTGATTTGTTGAACCCGTAACCGGCAAATTTCACGATCAGGTCAAAGAGGTTTTCCGCTTTGGCTCTGTCAAAACCTTTCCGGGCTGCACCCTCTGCAAATTCGCCTTTAAGCTTATCCATCTCTGCCTTGATCTTTTTACCCATTGCCCTACGTACAAGGTCGGCACCGCCAAGAGAAAAACCGCCGATCGTCTGTACGATCTGCATTACCTGCTCCTGGTAGACAATAACCCCGTACGTCGGCTTGAGAATCGGTTCGAGTTCCGGGAAATCATAAGTAATTTCCGCCCGTCCGTGTTTTCTGTCGACAAAATCATCGAGCATACCCGACTCCATCGGACCCGGACGATAGAGTGCAAGCATCGCAATAATGTCTTCAAATCCGTTGGGCTTGAGCTTTTTAGCCAAATCCTGCATACCTGCCGATTCGATTTGAAAAAGTCCCAGTGTTTCACCTGTTGAAATGTATTCGTAAACGTTGGGATCTTCAATATTCTCTTCGACAAAGTTAATACGCTTTCCATGCCGTTTTTCGACCAACTGAAGCGCCTCTTCAATAACAGTCAATGTCTTGAGCCCAAGGAAGTCAAACTTGATCAGGTCAACATCTTCCACATATTTTCCGCTGTACTGTGTTGCCAGTGTATCCATACCGGAAGGCTTGAAGAGCGGTGTTTTCTGCCAGAGCGGTTCATTCGAAATGACCACACCCGCGGCATGTGTTCCTGCATTCCTGTTCAGGCCTTCAAGTGCCAGAGCATATTCCCATGTCCTTTTGGCCGTAGGATCACTTTCGAGAAGTGCTTTGATCTTGGGTTCTTTTTCATAGGATGCTTTCAAATCAATACCAAGTTCGTCGGGAATAAGCTTTGCCATAGCATCTGCCTTGGCGTACGGCATATCAAGAACACGTGCCACATCACGGATGACCCCTTTGGCAAGCAGTTTACCAAAAGTAATGATCTGGGCAACGTTCACGCGGCCGTATTTCTCTATGACATAATCAAGGATCTCCTGACGGCGTGCCTGACAGAAATCCATATCGATATCGGGCATCGATACACGTTCCGGGTTCAGGAAACGTTCAAAAAGCAGTCCATACGGCATAGGGTCGATATCGGTGATCTCCAGAGAGTATGCTACCAGAGACCCGGCTGCCGACCCCCGTCCCGGACCTACCGGTATGCCCATATCTTTGGCTGCTTTGACAAAATCCCATACAATAAGCATATAGCCCGGGAATTTCATATTGTTGATAATATCTATCTCAACCTGAAGCCGCTCTCGATAATCCTGATGTTTCTCTTCGGGAACGATCTTCAGGCGGCGTTCCAGTCCTCTGCGCGATTCTTCTATGAAAAGTGTAATATCATTTTGAAGCGAATATTCTTTTTCCGGTTCGGGGAGGAGAAGACCGATATCGGCGGCACGTTCTCTGGCAAATTTAAAATTCGGAGGTGTCGGGTTGCCCAGTTTGATCTCCAGGTTGCATTTTTCTGCAATCTCCTGTGTATTTTCCAAAGCCTCCGGAATATCGGCAAAAAGTTCTGCCATCTGTTCGGGAGACTTGACATAAAACTCATGAACCGAGTGGCGCAGACGGTTAGGATCATCATAGAGTTTGTTCATCGCAATACACATGAAAGCTTCATGTGCGTCCGCATCCTGGGGATTGGTGTAGTGGGTATCATTGGTCGCAATAATCTTAATACCCGTTTCCCGGGAAAGCTGAAGTATCTGCTTGTCGATGCGATGCTGATCACCGATACCGTGACGCATCAGCTCAAGATAGAAGTCATCCCCGAACACCTCTTTATATTTCAGTGCTATACGTTTCGCTTCATCATACCCTTTGGCACCGAACTTGAGATTACGCTCGGAGAGGTTGAGATGCCAGTTCACTTCCCCCTGCAGACAGGCAGAAGAACAGACAAGCCCCTCTGCATGCTCTTTCAAAAGGTCCCAGTTGATACGCGGATAATAGTAGAAGCCTTCAAGATAGGCTTTTGAAGAAAGGAACATAAGGTTTTTGTAGCCTGCTTCATTTTTGGCATACAGACAAAGGTGAAAACGCTGACGTACCGACTTGTCACCAAGTTCCGGCTGATTGTGCACATAGGCTTCCATGCCAATGATCGGTTTGATACCCTCTTTTCGCATCGTATTGTAAAAATCGATGGTTCCGAACATATTGCCGTGATCTGTCATCGCCACAGAAGTCATACCAAGTGCTTTGACTTTCTGGGCAAGGGCTTTGATCTTGTTGGCACCGTCAAGCAGAGAATATTCTGTATGGAGGTGCAAATGGGTAAACTGCGGCTTGGATTTCGGTTCTTCTGACATGACTATTGACCTTGTAATTATTCTCGGAAATTTTTAATATAGCAGAGATTTGGTGAAACCGGGTTGAAACTTTCTATTCATAATACCTCTCTATTTTTAAAATTATTTTTAGCTATACTATACGCTGAATCTACAAAGGCCGAAGAGGGAGAATCATAATGAATACAGAAAAGGTAATATCGGGGTTTTTCTTTATCCTCGCTATGACAATCAACTTCGGGTTTTTCTATGGAGACCCGTCCAACATCGAATACCACAGCGCCTATGAACTTTTCGCTGCCATTATCATCAACCTGATCGCTACGGTACTGAAACTGGGAGATAAAACCCAGCTGGGTTCGGTTTTGCTCGCGACCAGTCTTGTTGCCGATATTCAGCTGATCGCTTCGGCAAGCGTCTGGGCGATCGCCCTCTACATCGGACACGGACTGGACAATGAAAGTACACTGGCCGTTGTCTCCCTTTCCGGCGGTGCACTGCTTGCCAACATCGTATCTGTCCTCCTCTTTATTGGAGACACACTTAAATCCAAGCGGTAGCCTATGGAAGGAAATAACACCATCTGGATCATTATCCGCCGAATGCGGATGCCCTTTTTGGTGATCATCATTACATTTTCCGTCTCCATTCTCGGACTGACGCTGATCCCGGGAATGGATGACCAGGGCAAGCCTTACCATATGAGCTTCTTTGATGCGTTTTATTTCGTCAGCTACATGGCTTCAACCATTGGTTTCGGAGAAGCACCCTATACCTTCACCTATCCCCAGCGTCTCTGGGTTTCTTTTTGTATCTACCTCACCGTTATCGGATGGTTTTACGGTATTGGAACCATTATTGCACTCATACAGGACCAAAAACTGGCACGTGAACTTTCCATTGCACGGTTCCGTAGTAAAATTTCAAAGATCAGTGAACCTTTCATCATCATCCTGGGATACAACAATGTCACACATAAGATCATAGAGTGGCTCAACAAGGCAGCAGTCAGGGTCATCGTAATAGACAAGAACAACGAAAAGATCAATACACTGGAACTTGAGAACTTCATCCCTGAAGTTCCGGCGCTTGCAGCAGATGTAACACAGCCGGAAGTACTCAAACTGGCCGGTATCCACAAAAAGAACTGCGAAGGAGTCGTCTCTCTTTTTGACAATGACTTGAAAAATACCAAAATCGCACTGATGTGCCGTCTTCTCAATAAACATCTCAAGCTTGTTATCAAATCAACAACCCCCAGTCAAACAGAACATTTGCATAATCTTGGTATCCGCTATATTGAAGACCCTTTTCGTTTTGTTTCAAGCCGTTTCCATCTGGCACTCACCTCGCCGGATCTGTGGCTGCTGGAAATGTGGATATTTGGACACATTCTTAAAATTAGGGATCGCGAAATACTGCCAAAAGGCACCTATATCCTCTGCGGTTACGGTCGGATGGGACAAGCTTTGGGAGACGCACTGGAAAAAGCGGATATCCCCTATACCTATATCGATCTCAAATCATCGGAATACAAAAGCAAAAAGCAGAGCGCCATATTCGGTGATGCGGAAGACCATAGCGTCCTGCTTCAGGCAGGTATCAAGGATGCAGCAGGCATCATTGCCGCCACCAAAGATGATCTTATCAATCTGACCATTCTTTCCACAGCAAAAAAATTCAATAAACACATTTATACCATTGCGAGAGAAAATACCCTTGATGACCTCAGCATCTTCAAGTCGGCACGTATCAACCGTGTCTACATTCTCGAACAGATCCTTTCTGAATTTACCTATCTTTTTATTGCCCGTCCCCTCGCCTACAAATTTATACGGCTGATCCACACGCAAAACGAGATGTGGGGAGTAACACTTGTAGAAAGGATGCAGAAAAAAATAGGAGACAATCCGAAGCATTTTGAAATCACGGTCAGTGAAGAACAGACCTATGCACTCTATCATGAACTGAAAAGAGAAACAACGGTCACGCTGAATATGCTGAAACGTTCACGGTCCGACTACCGAAAATCATTGAAATTGATCTTTCTGCTTGCGGTTGAAAACGATTCTGTCATATTGCTTCCCAAAGGAGAACTGGAACTCAAACCCGGCATGCAGCTCCTTATAGCCTCTACTTCTGAAGCCCAGAGTGACTTTGAATACATTACCAACAATTACTACGAACTTTACTATGCCATGACAGGCAAAGAGAAGGAATTTGGTATACTGAAATACAGCGATTGATGCAACACAGGCTGTTGTTTCCCCTCTCTAAGAAATTTCCAACACTTAAAGCAGAAAAGAAACGTTCTGATTCCGATCAGTCATCATAGACGCCCGTATCCATGTCAAAATCATAGTCAGGCTTAATGACCGGTACACTCTTCAGGCTGTCTTTGTTTACTTCAGCCCCTTTGAAATCATACTCATCCCCTGAATAAAACCGTTGCTCTTTGGCATATTTTTTTTCAAGTTCCATCGCTTTTCGGACAGCTTCTTTCGTTCTGTTGTTTTCACCCGAACTGTTATTTTCATTCGCACACACTCTGGCGGATAAACCGCACAGCATTAGAATAATCAATATTTTTTTCATCAGGTTCCTTTCCTCTCTCTACAGGATAGAAAATACTATAACAAAAGGAAACTTAGACAAATATAAATCAAACTAATGATTTAGTAAATTTATACTTATAATAAAACAAGTTTTAGCAGTAGCTCAGCAGCATAGCCTCTTTGACATTCTGCATACTTTCTTCACCGACAAGACGTTTTACGATAGCCAGACCGAAACAGACGGCCGTTCCCGGTCCCTGGGAAGTCATGATATTTCCGTCCACTACCACTTTTTCATCTGCAACATAACCGGGCTGATCGATCTCTTTCTGCACTCCGGGATACGCCGTATAGCGTTCTCCGAGTACACCCGCTTTCTTTAACGCATACGGGGCGGCACACATTGCACCCACTGCTTTATTCTCTTTGAATTCCCTCAGCAGCTCCAGTACCCTTGCATTTTCGGCCAATGCCTGCGTACCTCCCCAGCCGCCAGGAAGGACGATCATATCAAAATCATCAGAAATAACGTTTTTAATGGACGTATCCGCCTGAATCGTAATACCGTGCGCTCCGAGTACAAGATTGCCTTGCATTTCATCTTCAAGATATGCCACACGCACATCAATACCGCCTCGGCGCATAACATCGATCAGCGCAACGGCTTCCACCTCTTCAAATCCTTCTGCCATAAGCAGCAATACACTTGCCATTTATTTCTCCTTGCTTAAAATATGTGTTACGATACGATAGCCGTGATTAAGAGCAATTGCAATACTCCCGCCGCTTTTAAATGCAATATCACCGGCGATATACATCCCCTCGACACCGCTTTCGTAATTTTCATCAAAAATAGGTTCTCCCGTATCATCAAGCGGGATGTTGCAGCTTTTAAGAAAATCAACAGGCGTTGTTCCGCCTATTGCATAGATCACTCTGTCAAAAAGTTCCGGCCCGTCCGTGAAATTGACCTGGACCTGTCCGTGCATATTTTCCAAACCTTCAATGTCAACACCAAGTTTGACCCTGACCGCATCATTCTCACAATACTCACTTATCATTTCCTGATTGGTCGGATTGGGTCGGGTAAGCTCTCTTCTTCTGTAATTCAATGTCACTTCATTCGTACTGCCCAGATCACAGGCATACTCCACAGCTGTATCGCCGCCCCCTACAACAAGTATCTTTTCACCGTTGCCGCATTTGTCCAGGTTAAAGTTGACCTGCTGCCTGAGAGATGCAGGGATTTTATAGGAAGGTTTATTGGGTTTTCCCATCCGTCCGATGGAAACAATGATATTTTTCGCCAGATCCGTACCGCAGCCAGAAGTGACATGGAAAAGTCCGTCGATCTTCTCAACCTTTTCCACAGCGCAGTTAAAACGTGTATCGATCGATTCATTGTCAAGAAGCCTGTCAAAATAATCAAGGGTGCTCTCTTTGGTACCGTCTGTAAATTCGACATTGCCTTCAAGGTCGACTGTTTGCCCCTGCCAATCCTTGTCTACACGTTTTTTATCTTTGTAAAATTTGCGTATCGTATGGGAATGGTTATCCATTTTTTCTACCATCAGCACTTTTTTGAGCCCCAGTACATTTGCTTCCACTGCGGACCCTATGCCTCCGGGTCCGCCGCCTATTATTATAAGATCATATACATTTTCCATCAGACCACTATCCTTCACAGTATTTTTATAAAATAGTGTAGCATTTTTTCAGCGATAAATCTACAAAAAGGATCTCTTTTTTCATGTACCTTCCGGGATGATTACTTTTGCATACATTCCGGGGAAGATATTTTTCTTTCCCTTGTCGAAAGAGACACGCATTTTGATCTTGTGTGTCATAGGGTTTGCATCGGGGATAATGGCCTTTATCTTCCCGATCGTATTATACTTGATCGCAGGTATTTCCACTGCAAGCCGCTGGCCTTCGTGTATTTTTCCTATAATTCCCGCAGGAAGCGAAACATCAATTTCAAGATGTTCCGTATCGACGATCATTATGGTCAGCATACCGGGCATGACCATATCTCCCACTTTGATATTTTTTTGTACCACCACACCGTCTGCCGGTGCTTTCATTTTAAGATAATTAAACACTATAGCCATCTGTTTTACCTGTTCTGCCGCATGTTTAACCATAATTTTGGTAGATTCGAGCATTGCTTTGACTGTTTCGATCTGTCCTTCAAGATCGTCCATGCCAAATCCGCTCATGCCGTATTTCTTTTTGACATTCTCTTTCTTTTTATTGATCACACGCAAGCGGTCTTTCCAGTACTCCAGAGCGATCTGAGACTGTTCAAGCATCAGATTGGCCTGTGTCTTCATAATGTCAAACTCTGCTGATTCCATTTCATAAAGATCATCTTCACGCTTGACCTTGTCTCCGAGTTTGACATACACCTTTTTAACATACCCCATATAGCGGCTGCCGATCATTTTCTGTCCGTCAGACACAATGGTACCGGTCAGAGAAATTCCGCCTGCATAGACTGCACTTCCAAAAAGAAGTATGAACAGAATAGTATTTTTTAGTTTCAACATATAGTGTTTCTTTTCATTCAAAGTTTTAAAAATCCTCTTTGGCCAAGGAAATTCATAAGGCTATTTTACTGCTTTATGGTTAATCGTTATGCAGGATATTACCATTTTCTCAAACGGACATGGCATTTCATACACTGCTGCGCGATTCTGCTGTATTCCTGTAAAGCCTGAATCGCATCACCGTCGGCAAAACGCTCTTCGAGTACTGTTGCTTTCCTTTTGATCTTCTTTTGAATTTTATGTGTCATTCTCAAATCATTGTTGAGCCATTTTTCATAAATATCTTTATTGTTCACTTCTGAATCGATCGGTCTTACATTGACGATCGTGTTTTTCAGTACTTTTGTCCCTGCTTTGACAATATCGACATTATTGTAAAAAAAGCCGGACTGAATATCCTCCATAGCTTGCGCCATCTTTTGCATGTCCGCTATTCTGTCCGCCTGTGTGTATCCTTCTGCCATGACAAGTACTGTTGTTGCTGCTGTCAGCATTGTAATATGACGTAAAAACCTTTCCATTTATACATCTCCTTTATACTTTGGTATTTTGTTTTGACATTGTAACCAATTATCTTTAATAACGCAGTTACATTGATTATCATCATAAAATTTAATTACATTTTTTTATATTATTTAAGTTTTTATTTAAAGTTTAGGTGCTAAGATGGTGGAACCCAAACAAAATCAATTAAAAGGAAACCAGATGAAAAAAATAGTAATTTCATGTGTAGCAGCGGCAGCACTTTTTACAAGTGTACATGCAGACTTCAGCTTTGGAGATATGTTCAAAGATATGAAAGAAGCAAGTATCAGTATGAGTAAAGATGCGAAAGACAGTGTCGAATCCATGAAAGACGGTGCGGTTGAAACCAGTAAAAGTGCAGAAAGAACGGTAACAAACGTCAGTGCCGATGCAAAAGACACAGGTGTTAAAGTGTCTGACGACCTTAAAACAGCGCAGGTATCTACCAGCAAAGATGTCAGGGACGCAACGGTAGAAGTATCAGAAGATACAAAAGATTCCATTACCAATACAACGAAAGATCTTAAAGATTCTACCACTATTGCATCAAAAGACATGAAAGATTCTGCTGTCTCTGTCTCCAAAGACATCAATGATGCAACAAAAACTGTATCCAACGATTCAAGAGATTCTGTAAAAACAGTCTCAAATGACTCAAGAGATTCTGTCAAAGATGTTTCCGACAATGCCAATGATTCTGTCAAAACTGTATCCAATGATTCAAGAGATTCCGTCAAAACAGTCTCAAATGACTCAAGAGATTCTGTCAAAGATGTTTCGGACAATGCCAATGATTCCACCAAAACAATTTCTAATGATTCACGAGATTCTGTAAAAGATGTATCTGACAATGCCAACGACTCTACTAAAACAATTTCAAAAGAAACAAGAAAATCTGTAAAAGATGTATCTGACAATGCCAATGATTCCACCAAAACGATCTCTGACAATGCCAATGATTCCACTAAAACAATTTCAAAAGAGTCAAGGAAATCTGTAAAAGAAGTATCTGACGACAACGACGCACACAAATAATTTTTCCGCATATTTTCCCCGAAAAGCTGCCGTAACTTTTGGTAGCTTTTCACTTCTATTGATCAAAAATCATTAATTTCATTAATTTTATCCATATACTTTATGCTATCCTATATTATTAATTACCAAAGGATATCCCTATGTCTGTTTTTAGAAAAGTGCTCCTTCTTGGCATCATACTCCTGATGCCCGCCACACTCTTTTCAGCTAATGAAAAAAGTGACAATTCACTTGCTGTTATTTACACCGTTGACGGCAATATTCAGGACAAGTTCAACGCTCTGATGGAAGAAAAGATCAAAACTATCGGTTTTCATTTGACCGATCCCCACAAAAGGGTCAACGACCAGTACAAAAAGAAATATGGATCGACTGTACTTGATGTACTCAGCTTCATGCCTGTCGTCAATGACAAAATGATGCTTCCCCTGCTGAATATCGATCCGCGTATTGCCGGTTTTGGACCGTTCAATATGCTCATTGCCAAAAAGCTTGATGAGCCGGATACACAGGTAGGCCACCTCAGTCCCAAAGTCATGCTTGACATACTGGGTATCAAAAACGACAAAGTCCGAAAAACATTTACTGAAAGCTTCAAACCGCTCAATGCAATGCTTGAAAAAGAACTGGGCGGAAAAAAGCGTTATCTTTCTGTAAAAAAGCTGCCAGAACAAACTATGCTCACATACGAATACGACTTTCAGCCTGTCGATGATATCGAAGATTTCATGGATGAGATCCAGGACAAGTTTGAAACAGCATTCATCGATAAAAATTATCTGATAGCCGGATATCATAACTTCATGGAAGGCACACCGGATGCCAAGAAAATCCTAAAAGGGTATGATGCATTCTGGAGCTACTCCCTCTGCCACCTGGAATTTTCCTACAATATGTTCGACACAAAAGGGGCCCACCCCCTTGCAGGACTGTTTGCGCCGTGTACAATGTACATGTTCATTCCCAAAGGAAGCAACAAACTTTTCGTCGGAATGTACAGGCTGCACAACTGGTCTGATACATTGGGCATTACAGACGAAAAAAGGGTCAAGCTTGTGGAAAAACTTGACACGGAGATCCCCGCACTGCTGAAACAGATCGGTATGAAGCCTATTCCAAACGTCAATCCTTTGACACTGCTCAAAAAAGCACCGGCTGCCAAGACGGCAGAAACAACTCCAACAGCATCTTCCGTTTCCAAAAACAAGAAAAAATTTCTTGCTAAAATGTATGTGATAGAGGGCAAAGCAGAGAAACAGTACAATCAGCTGGTTGAAAAAGAGATCGAATCAGTCGGTTTCAACATGGCAGATCCGCATCACAGGGTCAATGACCAGTACAAAGCCAAATACGGCTCAACTGTCCTCGATGTACTAAGCTTCCTTCCCGCTGTCAATGACAATGTCGTCATGCCGCTTTTCAACATCGATCCGCGCATCGCAGGTTTCTCACCTTTCAATATGCTCATCTATAAAAAGCTTACAGACAAAGTCACCCATGTAGGGCACTTGACACCTGAAGCCATGCTGGATATTCTCGGTATCGACGATGAAACGGTCAAAAGCAAATTTACCGCTTCTTTCGGCCCTTTGGATAAAAAGATTGAAACATTTTTCAAAGCCAAAGGACTCAAATATACCATAAAACAGATACCGTATGAAAATACCACCAAAAAGAAAATGCTCAACTTCATTTATACTTTCAAAAGAGACGATAATACCGATATGGACGACTTTATCGAAGAGTTTCAGAACAAATTTGAACTTGCATTCATTGACAAACACTATCTTATTGCAGGATTCCATAACTTTATGGACAATGATGATGCAGAAGACGTTATCGGAGGCTTTGATGCCTTCTGGAGCTATTCACTCTGTCACCTGAATTATTCATACAATGTATTTGACACAGAAGGTGCACGCCCGGATGCAGGCCTTTTTGCACCCTGTACCATGTATGTCTACATTAAAAAAGATTCCAACCAGATGGTCATAGGGATGCCGACACTTGCCAATGTCAAAAATACACTGCACATTACCAGCAAGAAACGGGTCGAATGGATAGACAAACTCGACAAAGAAATTCCGGAAATTCTCACTTCTATGGGTATGGTCGCCGTAGAAAATGTCAACCCGCTCAAAGAAACACTCAAACCACTGGCTGTAACCGTCACGGCAAACAAAACCAAAACCAAAATCAGAGAACATATTCCTGCAGCGAAAACAAAACCTGAAACTGCCACCCTTGTGAAAAAAGGCACAGAAGCACCTGCAGCGCTTCAAAAAACCGGGGAAAAAACTGCTGCACAGTTAAAGCAGGAAGGCGAAACGATTAAAATAGGCGGTGAAACAATTAAAATAACCATACCAAAGCCTCCTAAACCGGTTCAGCCTGTCAAAGTGGAAACATACAATAGCCAGGATATTGCCGACCGTTCCATCAAGTTTTCAAAGCGAATGCCTCCAAACTACATTCCGCCTGAACAAAGAGCAGCAAAACAAAAAGCGCAGAATACAGCAACCAATATCGGCGAAGTGGTCCACGGAAGGGTTTCGGCCTACATCAGAGGCAAATTCATAGATGTTAAAGAGGCCGAAGAACGTTTGAAAAAAGCAGGGTTCACCATCCTTTCCGTCACAGCGCTTGACAAAAAAGGAAAACTGGTTTCCATTGTCTTTACCGATAAAGAGCTTACAAAGGAAGCAAGTAAAAAAAACCGCGGATTTGCAGCATCGCTTCGCCTGCTTGTCAATAAAAAAGACCATCATATCAGTATTACCAACCCTATCTATATGGCAAAAGCATTTCTCCAGGATGACTATAATGACAAAGCGGCAAAAGCGGCACTTAAAAAGATCACAAGCAATTTCGATAACCTGTTGAACTCCAAAGACAAACTGAAATTCCAGCTTTTGCCGAAATACCAGTTCATGCACGGAATGCCTCAATACCAGGATATGGTCGTAGTTGCAAGAGGGAATAATCTTCTCAAAAAGATCAAACATAATAAAAAAGTTGTCTTTGAACAAAAACTCGATAATGGGGCAACCCTCATCGGTGTCCTGCTTGGCAGACGTACGAACAAATTTATCAGCCGTATCGGTACGAACAATGCCGCACTGCTGCCCTACCCCGTGCTCATAGAAAACGGCGAAGCCAAGATCATGGAACCCAAATATTACATCTCCGTCATGTATCCGCTGCTTCAAATGTCAGAGTTCATGACCATTGCTACCGTACCGGGTGCGATCATAAGAGATTGTGGGAAAGTGTTTAAATAAAAAAAGAGTTTAGTACTTAAGGGGATTTGTCCCTTTAGTCAGAAGAATACGTTCCGTGTGCATATCTGAAGGTGCATGTATACACCCCCTGTACACGGAAGAGTTAACAAAAGTATTACTTGGCTTTCTCCAGGTATTTGCCTTCTACCGTATCTACCTTGATCATTTCACCTTCAAGTACATGAAAAGGTACCTGGACCACTGCACCGCTCTCAAGTGTTGCAGGCTTCTTCCCACCCTGTGAATCGCCTTTGAAGTTCGGCGGTGTCTCTACAATTTTAAGCACCACGGTTTGAGGGATCTCTACCGAAATTGCCTGGCCGTTATGGAAAAGAATATCAGCTTCCATGCCATCTATCATAAAATCAAATGTCTCTTTGCCTACCTGCTCATGCGTCAGGCCGATCTGATCAAAAGTGGTTGTATCCATAAATTGAAGAAATTCTCCGTCATCGTACAAGTACTGCATTGTCTTTTGTTCAAGCTCAGGTACTTCAAATTTGTCACCTGCATGTACCGTTTTTTCAATTACTTTTCCTGTTTTGAGGTTTTTGATCTTAATGCGTACAAATGCCGCACCTTTTCCGGGTTTGACATGCTGGAACTCCGTTACTTTATACGGGTTTCCGTCCAGTTCAAGTCTTACGCCTTTTTTAATGTCTCCCATTCCGATGGTTGCCATAGTCTGTCCTTCATAATAAGTTGGGTGATTATAGCAAATAGTTGGTAAAAAGATGATAGTGGAAAGAGGGAAGATAAAAAGCCTGGGCACGGACAGACTAAGCTGTCCCGCCCTGTTCTCTATTTTGTGATAGAGATATCATTTTTAAGATCACAATGGTCACTCAGGTCGAAATCCATCGCTTTGGCATTATGCATCAGCACCGGAACAAACAGCAGTGAGACGAAGACAGCCGCTACTGTACCGGAGATCAGTGCAACTCCCAGCCCGCCAAATACAGGGTCGGAAGCAAGCAGTGCAGAACCCAGTATGATCGCGACAGCAGTCAGGGCAATCGGCTTGGCTCTTGTCGCTGTTGCCACGGCAATAGCTTCTCGTTTCTCCATGCCGTGGCACTCCATCAGTGATTTGGCAAAGTCTATCAGCAACAGGGAATTTCTCGATGAAATTCCCATCAGGGCAATAAAGCCTATCAGCGAGGTAGCTGTCAGGAAGAACGTTTCGCTTGTAAAGAAATTAGCCACCCAGTGTCCGACGATCACCCCGATCAGAGAAAGGAATGATCCCAGCAGGATGATACCCGAAATCATAAAACTCTTGTAATAGATCACCAGCAGAAGGAAAATAAGCAGCAGTGCTGCAATAAATGCACCGCCCAGGTCCCTGAAGGTATCAAGTGTCACTTTCATTTCACCATCCCAGCGCAGCAGAAACTTTTCTCCTGTTTTTTTGTCAGTCAGATAAAGGTCGAACATGTACGTTGTAAACCCTGCCTTTTTGATAGTATAGTCCTTCGAAAAAGCTTTGATCATTTTTTCTCTTGCCGCAAGCAGAGGATAGACTTGGGAAACCATATCCGTCTCCGCTGTGACATTGATCATTCTTGAAAGATCCTTATGCATGATCATCGGACTTGATTTGGCTTTTCTGATCGTAACCACTTCACTGAGCGGTACCATCATACCTTTCATATTCATCAGGTTCAAAGACGAAAGTTTGCTTTGAAGAATACGCTCCGATTTTCCATTGAGAGTTTTACTCTTTTTCTGCAATATCAGAAATATAGGTATCTGGTCAGGTGCATTTTTGGAATTTTTGTGTGCAATAACCATCCCTTCAAAAGCCAGGTAGAGAATATTGTTCACCTGTTCGACACTCAAACCGCTCAAGGCGATTTTTTCTTCATCCGGTATGAGTTCATACTTGTCATAAATGTCATCCATCATTACATCTATATCTACCAGTCCTTTTGTTTTGGCAAGTATATTGGCTGCCTGAACTGAGATCTTTCTCATTTTATCAATATCGTCACCATGGACTTCAAGTACGATAGATGCCAGTGTAGGAGGCCCCGCCGGCTGTTCTATGAACTGGATTTTGGTACCTTTTACAATAGGAAGACATTTCTTTTTCACAATCGGCCTGAGCCTTTGCGTCATTAAAAAAGAAGGTTCTTTTCGGGTATGCTTATCCGTAAGATTTACGGAAATTTCAGATACGTTTTCCGTATGCTTCATAGAAGCACCCTTCACCAGACCTGCATAATCGAGCGGTATTCCCTGCCCGAGGAACAGTTCAAGGTTCATCACCTGTTTTTCATCTTTGAGTATATCTATCACACACTGGCTGACTGCATTTGTCTGTTCAATGGAAGAGCCTGTCGGTGTTGTGACATAAACCGAATAAGTATTGTCACTTTTCCCCGGAAGCATTTTAGCCAGTACCATTTTGGTAGGGAACATCATCAAAGAGAGAAAAAATGCTATCGCGGTCAATACGATGACCAGTGTTTTTTTCTTTCTGCTGCCAAGGATACCGTAAATGAATTTTTCCAAACCTTTCATTACTTGACCTCCTTGTCTTTTTTATGTTTCGTATGGTGAGGTTTGTGCTCAGGTTTCTTCAAGAGCTTCAAACTCAAATACGGGGTAAAGATATATGCCACGAAAAGCGAAGCAACAAGTGCTACGGGTACGTTGTAGGGGATAGGCTTCATGAATGATCCCATCATTCCGCCGACAAATGCCATCGGTACCATCGTCAGAATGATCGCAAGTGTTGCGATGTTCGTCGGTGCACCGATTTCGTCAGTGGCTTCGATCAGAAGTTCATCCATCTCTTTTTTCTCCACATCATGTGCATGCAGATGCCGGTGGATATTTTCGATCACGATGATCGCCGCATCCACCAGAAGCCCCAGCGAAAGCAGGAAGGCGAAAAGTGTAATACGGTTGATCGTCTGTCCGGTCAGCCAGGCAACGAAAAGTGTGATCGCAAGGATCGCCGGTACAGTAAATGTAACGATGATAGATTCTCTCCATCCCAGTGCGAAAACAAGCATCAAGGCAATAATAACAATCGTGATAATCAAGTGATGCATCAGTTCATTAACTGCTTCATCTGCACGTTTCCCGTAGTTTCTTGTTACAAGATAGCCGATACCCTCTTTGGCAAATTCTGCATTGTGCTCTTTAAGAAGTTCCAGTACATCATCTGCCACAAAAACAGCATTGGTGCCGGCAAGTTTGGCTACGGTAAGTGTTACCTGATGGCGTTCTGTGCCCAGTTTGCTTTCCTTCATATCCTTTTTAAATCGGATCTTGGCTGTTTTAAAATTCTGTATATCCACACCTTCCGTTACCGTAGCAACATCCCTGAGATAGATCGGAGATCCCATATACTGCGCCACAATGACAGACCCTACATCTTTCACACTTTCAATAGCATTTTTGACACCAAAAACAACCAGTTCATTCTTTTTCGTACGCCCTTTGACATCCGGCACATCTACTGCGATGGACTGAACCGCTTTCATGATCTGTCCCAGTGAGAGGTGATAGGCAGAGAGTCTGCTCATATCTACCTGGATGTTGTACTGCGCCTTGCGCGCACCTACTACAGTTGTTTTGGCGACATTCTTTACCGCATTCACTTTCTGCTGTATCTTGCGCACGATATCGAAAAGCTGAACATCATCAACTTTACTGCCTTTTTTCGGATAAAATGCTACCGTCACGATAGGGATGTCGATGTCGATATCAAATGGTTTTATCAGCGGCTGCATCACCCCTTTTGGCATCAGATCCATATTTTGCATGACTTTGTCATACAGTTTAAGGTTGGAATCCTCCCGGTTCTCACCAATGTAGTACATGACATTTACAATCCCGACATTGTTCATTGCCATACCGTAAATATGCTCGATCCCTTTGACTTCCCTGAGTTTACGTTCCAGAGGATTGATAATAATATTTTCAATTTCTCTCGGTGTAGCTCCCGGCATTGGAACGATCACTGCACCGCCTGAAATGGCGATCTGCGGATCTTCTTCTCTCGGCATAACATTAAGGGCAAGGTATCCCATCAGCAAAAGGAAAACACCCAGTATAGGGGTTAAAGGATTGTGTAAAAAACCTTTCGCCAGTTTTCCCGCATAGTCTGTTACCTGATATTCGTTTTTTTCAGCCATCATACTTACCTGATTATGATTTTGGCATACATGCCCGGATAGACCGATTTGCCTTTATGGTCAAACTCTATTTTGATCTTGAACTTGTGGGTCATAGGATTGGAGCTTGGGATGATAGACGATATCTTTCCGGTTGTTTTCAAAGCCAGTGAAGGAATTTCAACCTCTACCTTTTTCCCAAGACTGATATAGGGAAGATCTGTTTCAGCAACGGCCGCCAAAATTTTCAAATGGCTGAGATCGGTAAGAATGACTGCCGGCATCCCGGGAATCGCCATTTCCCCCTCGTTGAGTTTTTTCGCAACGATCACTCCGGCATTCGGGGCAGTGATGCGCAAATACTTGTACTGGTTGAGGACTTCTTCTTTTTTCGCCAAAGCCTGTTTGACCTGTTCTTTGGATATTGTAACCATATCTCTCAGGTTCTTCGCTGCAAGTTCAAGTGTTTCCAGTTCATACTTGGAAACCATCTTTTTGGCATAAAGACGCTTGTGTCTTGCCAGATTCAACAATACATTGTTGTACTGGTTTTCATTCATCTGCAATGCCAGTCGTGCCTGTGAAATGGCCAGCTCGACCTGGCGTTCTGCCGATTCGATATCTTTGGAATCGATCTCATACAGCAACTGTCCCTTTTTAACGATATCGCCTTCCGAAACAGCCATCTTTTTCACAAATCCCATATAGCGGCTTGTCATCATCTTTTGGTTGTCCGAAACGACCGAGCCGCTCAAATCTATCTCTACAGCCTGCAGCGTTGTTGTCAGCAATGCCGCAGCCATCAGTGTTATTATCTTTTTCATACTTTTCCTCCTGCATTTACAATACTTTCCAGTTCAAATACTTTGGTATTCCTTTTATTGACGACCGTTAAAAGTTTCAAAAGTGATTCAAGCTCCTTGGACTGCTGGATCAGAACATCGGAGATTGAAGCCATTCCTTCTTCATACCGTGTACGATAGTTTGCATACACTCTTTTGGCATATTTCAACTGTTTGCTGTAACTTTTGATATCGTCATCGGCACTTAAAATTTCTGTCTTGAGCTTTTTGGCTTTAAGGGCAATACCTTTTCGTGCCAATGCTACCTGATCACGGACCTGAAGACGTTTCAGCTTTGCTTTCTCCAGTTTTGCCTCATCCTGTCCGCCGTTGAAAATATTCCATTTGGCCTGCACACCCACCGTATAGGAATCCTTGCCTGTAAAATCGTTAAACAGCGTATTGTCTGCACTGCCATACTCTGCAAAACCACCGATAGTAGGTAAAAAACCCGCCTCTTTTGCCTTGACAGACATTTCTGATATCTGCAAGCCGAGTTTGGCTTTCTGTATGTCAATATTATTTGATTCCAGTATAGCCTTTGTCACACGCGGCATAGGTGCTTTTGCATGTACTTTTTTAATGGAGCTGACATCTCTGTTCAGGAGAAAAGAGAGAAACTGATAGGCCAGCTCCCTGTTGAGTCTCGCCTGGTTGTACATACTGTCAGATTCGGCTTCCCGTGCCTGTACTTCCAAAATATCCGTCTCTTTTGCATAACCTTCTTTTTCCATGTTCAATACAATATTCTCAAGTTTTTTGATATTGTGTCTGATTTTGGAAAGATTGACGATATATCGTTCTACAAGAGAGATGTCATAAAAGGCTTTTTTCACCTCATAAATCTTTGTGTTAATCAGTTTTTGCGTATCATATTTGCTCATACGATACATTGATTCCATAATATGTTTATATTCTGTCAGTTTTCCGCCGGTATAGATAGGCAGCATATAGGAAAGTTTCGTTTGATAATTGTTTCGCGCTGCCGGATAGTTCAAATTTGACGGCGGCTGCGTATACATATCATGACATGCCTGCATATTGCCATTTTGACAGGCTCCGAAATTATTCATGAATTCTTCGGCACCGAAATCTCCGAATGTTGCTTCCCTGCTTTGCAGTTTAAATCCGAACACATTCCCTGCGTCGTTGGAACGCATCCCGCTGAGACTGACGTCAAGTTTACCGTAGTTCATTCCTTCGGCCACTTTGACTTCTGTCTGTTTCATTTGCTCATTGAAGCGTGCAATTTTCACTTCAAGGTTGTCATGTTTCACCATTTGAAGGGCATTGTGAAGTGTCAGATTCTTGACACCTGCAACAAGGGGTAAAGAAAGAGACACAAGCAGTATCACTCTGTTTATCATCATAGTTAAACTCCTCAATATAATCGTTTATTATAGCACAAGATGTAGAGATATCCTGTATATTTTTGTAGAATTGGCACGAATTATAACAAGTTTAATTTAAACTAATGAATAAAAGGCATCATTTACATCAAATAATTTGAATAAACAATAAAAAAGAGAGGAAGCAGTAGGAACACATACAGGTAAACACCTGTATGTTTAGTCTTTAGAGTGATGCATAACTCACACTGATGCATGCATCAAGTGCAGAGAGTGCATCGAGTACATTTTTTGAAACCTGCCCGTCAACACGTACAACGGCAAGTGCCTGCTGCTTGGTATCGCGTCCAAGCCTGAAATCGGAAATATTCAAACCGTTTTCAGCCAAAATTCTACCTACATCACCAATGACACCCGGAGTGTCTGTATTTCTGAAGAAGATCATTTTTCCTTTGGGTTCAACATCAAGAATGTAATCATCAATTTCAATAATACGCTGCACGGTATCGTCAAAAACGGTACCCGCAATAGAAATGGTACTGTCTGCTGTTGTCATTTTTACTGAAACTTTATTGGTAAATCCGCTAGTATTGGGTAAAACTTCATAACTCAGATCGATACCGCGTTCTTTGGCTACAAATTCAGCATTGACATAGTTCACCTGATCTGCAATAGACTCGGTAAGTGCCCCTACCGTAGCAAATGTCTGCATGGACGCCAGATAGTCAGATACCGGTCCTTTTGCCGTTACACGGATTGATTTAACCGCACTTTTAGTCACCTGCGCAGAAAGATGACCCATCTTTTGGACCAGTTCCAGATACGGTCTGACAAAATCAGGCAGTTCATTTTCCTTGATAGGAAGATTCAGCGCATTAGGATAGGCAATGCCTTTTGCCGCAGCAATTGCATTTTCACACGCTTGGGTTGCAATGTTTTTCTGAGATTCTTTCGTATTGGCTCCAAGGTGCGGTGTTACCGTAATATTGTTCAGGTCAAGCAATGGATTTTCTGTTGCCGGCTCCTTATTGAACACATCAATACCAGCCATAGCGATCTTGCCTGATTTCAAGCCTTCAAAAAGTGCTTCTTCATTGTAAAGTCCGCCCCGTGCACAGTTAATAAGGATCACACCATCTTTCATTTTACTGATCTCTTCTTTGCCGATCATACCAATGGTCTCTTCTGTTTTGGGAGTATGGATCGTAATAATGTCACAGCCAAGAATATCTTCAAAGTTTTTTGTATACCCGATATCAAGATCCGTCGCTTTGCTTGCATCAATATACGGGTCATAGGCAAGCACTTCCATTTCAAATGCTTTGGCTCTTTTGCCCACACGCGAACCGATATTGCCAAAACCGATGATGCCGAGTTTCTTGTCTTTTAGCTCCGTACCGTACCAGTCCTGTCTTCTCCAGACACGGTCCAGTTTGAGGTTGTTGTGTGCATACGGAAACTGTCTGACACAGGAAAGCATATGTGCCAGAGTCAGTTCAACCGCTGCAATGGTATTGGCAGTCGGTACATTCATCACAACGATTCCCTGCTTGCTTGCACCCTGAATATCTACATTGTCCACACCGACACCGGCACGTACAATCGCGGTGATCTTTTTAGCCGCAGCAAGGAATGCTGCATCTACATCTGTAGAAGAACGCGTAATGGCAACATCTGCAAGAGGAATAATTTCTGATACAAGCTTGTCTTTAGGTTCATCCGCTGCATTGATAAGTTCAATTTCGCTGTCATTTGCAAGAATATCCAATCCGCTTTGGTGAATATGGTCACAAACTACAATTGTTTTTTTTGACATATGAAAACCTTTTATTTACTGGATTAATGGCGAGTACGAAGTACTCTGAAGAAGGTATATGCCGAAAAGACATATACCGTTTTTGGCATTACTTTTTAAATTTATCGCCGAAAGCATCACCGAGAGTCATACTGTCATCCTGGTTAAGATTCAGCTGTTCCATCGCTTCTCTTTCTTCCTGACGCTCAAGTCTTTTGACTGAAACTCTGATTCTGTCATTGTTCTCGTCAATGAAAGAGATCACACCTTTGATTTCCTGTCCTTTTTCGATTTCATCGAATTTAAGCGGATGCAGGTCTTCGGTTCTGATCAGGGCATCGACATTGTCTTCCAGAGCAATAAATACACCGAAGTCTTTTTTATCTTTGACTGTACCGCTTACGATAGAACCGTTTTTGTGACTCTGTGCAAATGCTTTGATCGGAGAATCTTCAAGTGCTTTTTTACTCAAAGAAATCTTGCCGGCATCTTTGTCGATCTTGATGATCTTCACTTCAACTTCATCACCGACAGCCAATTCGGATTTCGCATTTTTGCTTTTGTCCCATGAAATCTCCTGATTATGCAGAAGACCTTCCACCGCACCGACTTTAACAAATGCACCAAAATCTGTAATCGATGTTACCGTCCCTTTGACAACATCACCGACTCTGTATTGCTGTGTAAAGGCATCCATAGGTTTTGGAAGCAGGCTCTTAAGACTTACCCTGAGTCTTCTTCCTTCTTTATCGATCTCTATCACTTCAACATTGATCTCTTCACCGTTTTCCAGGTAGTCTTTAGGGTGCTTGACATTCTTGTCCCAGGAAATTTCAGATACATGAAGGAATGCTTCAAGATCTTCTCCAAGGTCAACAAATACACCATAAGGCTCAATATTTGAAACCGTTGCAGTGACTGTATCACCTACGCCGATGATAGAATCGATATCTGCCCAAGGATCAGGATTTGCATCTTTAATGGAAAGAGAAAGATGCCTCTTCTTTTTGTCATAGTCAAGTGCAATAACATTGACTTCGTCACCTTCAGCAAAATATTTGGAAGGATTTACAGGGCCTTTATGGGATATCTGTGAATAATGCACAAGGCCGTCCATTCCGCCTACATCCACGAACATACCGTAAGAAGTGATCTTTTTGATCGTACCGACTACCGGCTCTTTGTTTTCAAGCAGTGCACCAACGATCTCGTCTGTTTTTGCTTTGTCTCTTTCAATCAGCTCTTTTCTTGAAACGACAACAGAACCCTTATCCTTATCTACTTTGACAATAACAGCCTTGACCTTCTTGCCTATCGGGTCAATCTTGGATGAAAGATAAGAGAGTGTACGAGGCATAAAAAATTCAAGCCCGTCCACTTCAACAACATATCCGCCTTTGTTCTTCTTGGTAACCACACCCTCAATGATATATTCCTGCTCTTCATCGTATTCGGAGATAAACTCGTTCAATGCCACTCTGCTGAGCGCTGCTTTGTAAGAGATTCGGCCTCTTCCCTGATTTACAACGTCAATAGTATCGCCGACATTGAACTTGATGTTGCCTTCTTCATCCCTGATCTCGTCAAGCGCCAGGTTTGCATCTCTTCCGCCACCGATATCCACAACTGCCAAATTGTCTTTCTCATCGATCTTAACGACCGTACCCGTAACCAAATCACTTCTTGATTCTGATTTTTTAAACGATTCCTCAAGCATCGCCTCAAAATCTACATCTTCTATTTCGATATCTTCGAACTTCATACCTATCCTTATGTGTACACAAATTTTGCGATATTATATCTAAATTTTTTATCAGAATGCTTATGAAAGGAAAATTGGCAATGTTGGAATATCTACAGCAGTTTTACGGGATTTTTTCGATACAAGAGAAAAATAGGTAAGGCAGGGTACCCTGCCGCGACATACAAAAATGTACATTCAATACTGTGAAATACTCTCCAGAACCTCAAAATAATCAGGAAAAGTCTTAGCCGTACATTCGGGTTCATTGATCGTTACCGAAACAGGATCAAGTGCCAGTAAAGAAAAGCACATTGCCATACGATGATCATCATATGTATCGATGGCGGCATGCTTGAGATGTACAGGGGGAGTAATAGTAAGATAATCTTTTCCTTCTTCCACTTCTGCACCAACCTTGCGAAGTTCAGTGGCCATGGCATGGAGCCTGTCTGTCTCTTTGACACGCCAGTTGTAAATGTTGCGCAGCGTAGTCGTGCCTTTGGCAAAAAGTGCGGTAGTTGCAATGGTCATCGCCGCATCGGGAATGTGGTTGAAATCCATATCAACCGCATTGAGTTCTCCTCTGCTCACAGCGATAGAATCTTTTCCCCATTCCACTTTGGCACCCATTTTCTCGAGGACCTTGGCAAAAGCAACATCTCCCTGCACAGAGTCCTTTCCAATACCTGTTACTTTGACCGTTCCGCCTTTGATAGCCGCAGCTGCAAGAAAATAGGAAGCGGACGAAGCATCTCCTTCTACCATGAAAGTTCCGGGTGCCCTGTATTTTTGTCCACCTTTAATATAAAAATGCTCATACTTCTCATTGTTCACTTTCACACCGAACTGTTCCATGATATGCAGGGTAATGTCAATATAGGGTTTGGATACAAGTTCACCCACGATAGTGATCTGCATATCTTCCTGTGCCATCGGTGCTGCCATCAGCAGCGCTGTCAGGAACTGGCTGGAGATCGATCCGTCTATCTTGACCTCCCCGCCTTTGAGCCCGGCAGCTTCGATCTTCAATGGCGGGTACCCTTTATTTTCAAGGTAAACGATCTGCGCCCCCGCTTCTCTGAGTGCCTCCACCAAGTGACCTATGGGTCTCTCTTTCATACGCGGTTCACCGGTCAGCACGTAAGTACCGCTTCCCAGTGTCAAAGCCGCACATAAGGGACGCATAGCTGTTCCTGCATTCCCCAAAAAAAGTTCCAACGGTTCCGGGGTAAAGAAAGGGCCGCTGTTCCCGACCATAGTACACACTGTCTTGTCTTCTGAAAGCGTGTATTCCACTCCCAGAAGTTTAAGTGCATGAAGCATATGACGGGTATCGTCGCTTTTAAGCAGGTTGGTAATAGTGGTTGTACCTTCTGCCAGTGCCGCAATCAGCAACGCTCTGTTGGAAAGACTTTTGGAACCAGGAAGGTTGATTTCTCCCTCAATATGTTTAACGGATTCAAGGGTAATACTGTTCATCATTTCTGCTTATTTTTTCAGTGATTCGATCTTGTCAATAACATTCTGGACGATCCAGTCAGGAGTCGATGCACCGGCAGAGATACCGCAAAGTTCTTTTTCCTCAAACCATTCCGCTTCAAGTTCTCTTTCATTCTCTATCAGGTAACTGTCGTCACAGTAACTTTTGCAGATAGAATGCAGCTGTTTGGTATTGGAAGAGTGTTTGCCCCCGATCACAATCATAATATCTGCATCTTTTGCCAGTTCAGCAGCAGCATCCTGGTTTTCAAAGGTTGCATTGCAGATGGTGTTGAATACACGTACCTCTTTATGGGTCAGAACCAGGGCATTGACAATTTTGAGAAAGTCTTCAGGCTTTCGGGTCGTCTGCGCCACTACCGCTACTTTTGACAGAATAGGCAGGTTCTCAAGCTCATTCTCATGTTTGACAATGAAAGCATTTCGCACATCTTTGGCATAACTGACAACCCCTTTTATCTCAGGATGATCCTTGTCTCCGAAAATAACGATACTGTAACCTTTCTCGCTCATTTGAGCAACAATGTTCTGAGGTGTCGTTACGTAAGGGCAGGTTGCATCAATGATTTGGTTTTCCTGCGCTCTAAGCTGTGAAAGTTCGTCTTTGGGGATGCCATGTGTCCGGATGACCACGGAATCCTCCGGTGTCACATCATCAAGTTTTTCCGCCAGGCCTATATTGAACCCTTCTTTGAGACGGTTGATCTCATCTTTGTTATGAATGAGCGGGCCATAGGTCTTGCTCCCCTGATGCTCCTCTGCAATTTTAATGGCACGTTTTACACCAAAACAGAAGCCGTAACTTGATGCAAGCTGTATTTTCATAATTATCTAAGCTCCGCATTGCATTGTACTTTAACAGCAGACATAATTTCCTGCATGAGAGATTCAATATCGCTGTCTTCAAGTGTTTTTTCCATAGATTGGATCAGGAATCTGACCGTCAGAGATTTTTTGTCCCCAAGTTTTTCATCTTCATAGATATCGACAGGGTAATACTCTTTGAGCAGCGGCAGTTCAAGTCCATTCAGTATTTTTGCCACTTCAAAATAGGAAAGCGATTTATCTATCACTATACTCAGATCCTTGTAAACTCCCTGAAATTTGGAAATAGCCGTTGCATTGATATGCGTAGGCAGCAAGACATCCATTGACAACTCCGCAATAAAGGTCACAGGTATTCCATAGGCCTCCTGCACGGTAGGATGCAGTTTGCTCATATACCCGCATACTTTTCCATTCACAAGAACATCTGCCGACTGGTAGGGGTGGATCAGTGCATTGTCCTGACTACACGGCAGCAGTTCAAACGTCCCGATGACACCTCCGATTTTTTTGGTAAATGCGGTAAAATCAACCAGCTTTGGTTTACCTGCATTGGCTACATGCTCCTCTTCAATCTGGCCGGAAAAAACAAAAGAGATCACTTCCGACTGCTCTCTGTTTGGACCAAATACTGCACCGATCTCAAAAAGAGGGATCGATTTTTTACTATAGCTGACATTCCGCTTAGCTGCATTAAGCAGATTGATCAAAATAGTACTTCTCAGCGTATCCAGTTCTTCTGCAATTGGATTCGCCAGGTCAAGTGCTTTTTCAACGGTTGAAAAACCATATTTTTCCAGTACTGCCCTTTCGGTAAACACATAACTTACATTCTCATAGAAGCCGTTTCCTACAGCTCTGTTCTTAAATGATTTTTTTATTTTATATTGTTCAGATGTATGGTTTAAGCGTCTTTTTTCGGCAAATACAAACGGCTTTGCTTCAATATTGTTGATCCCGATAATACGTACGACTTCTTCAGTTATATCCTGAATATTTTTCATGTCATGCCTGAACAGAGGTACAGTCACTGCCACATGTTCATGATCCATAGAAGTAATCCCGAAACCAAGCTTTTGCAGTATCGTAACGATCCTGTTCAGTTCCACATTCATACCTATGATAGAAGAAACTTCGCTGGCAGACACAATAATCTTTTTTTTCTGACGGTCTGCCTGTACATCAAGCGAACCTTCATAACAGTTGATATCACTGTAAATATCCAGCAGCGAAGCTAAAAACTGAAGACCAAATACAAGGTCGGGATTGGCCCCTCTTGATGTCTTGTAGTAAAGGTCGTCTGTTTTCAATCCATTCATGGCAACTGCTTCCACCAAAAGATCCGGATCGATATAACTCGCTTCAATCAAAAGCTTTTTTGTAGTGTCAACCGCAGCATATGCTTCAGACTGATCAACGCCGACTATACTCAGGATCTTATCATTCACGGTGATTTCAATGATTCCTTTCGCTTTTGCTTTCGGTATTACAATGATCTTTTCATTTTCTTTACACAGGGATGTACAATCATACGCACGTAAAATAACACCTGTAGTATGGATCGCATAAGCAAGCATCTTTGCCAAATTTCCCTCGGCTTCTACTTTGACCATTGCCAAACGAAGCTGCATTAGAAATGTCGAACCGATCATATCCATTGTTGCAAGCTTAAAACGCAGATCTGCATCCATTTCACCTTCAGTATGCAGTTCCGCATCCCTGGCGATTCCAAGCTTCATTTTTTCAGCCTGTTTGTATTCGAAAGTTTTCATCTCTATATTGAGTGCCGCACTCAGGTCACGTGCTACACCATAAATACTCAAACAGTCTCCACGGTTGGCCGTCAGTTCAAGTTCAATGACAGTATCAGCAACAACAGCATATTCACCCAGTGGTTTTCCCACTTCAAGTTCACCAATACTTTCATCGAGTATCATAATCCCTTTACCCGTTTCAGGCAGACCAAGCTCCGAAGAAGCACACACCATACCGGCACTTTTCACACCGCGAAGTTCCGCATTTTTGATCTCAAAATTCCCAGGCAGTACAGCACCTATCGTTGCAACAGCCACATACTCTGCATTTACGACATTCGCCGCACCGCAGACGATCTGTTCTATACGGTCCCCCACATCGATCTGACACACATTCAGTTTATCTGCATCAGGATGTTTCTCGCATGATATGATTTTTCCGATGAGCACATTTGGATCGATCTCAATCTGATCAATACTGTCAACTTCAAGCCCGATAGCGTTGAATGTCTCATACAGTCTGTTGTTACTCACCTCTGAGAGGTCTATAAATTCATTTAACCACGATCTTGTTACTATCATCTGAACTGCTCCAACAAACGAATATCTCCCTCAAACAGACTTCTTAAGTCCGGTATCTTGTGCATCAGCATTGCAAACCGCTCCACACCCAGTCCAAAAGCATAGCCGCTCACATCTTCATACTCCACAGATTTAAAGACATTGGGATCAACGATTCCGCATCCGAGTACTTCCAGCCAACCGGTATGGGAACAGACACGGCATCCCTTCCCCTCACAGAAAATACAGCTGATATCCACTTCGGCAGAAGGTTCGGTGAATGGAAAGAAACTCGGTCTGAAACGTACGTCCACATCCCCAAACATATACTGAAGAAAATCTGTCAGGATCGCTTTGAGGTTTGCAAAGCTTACTTTGCCTTTTTTATCGACCACAAGCCCTTCCACCTGATGGAACATCGGTGTATGCGTCAGGTCATAGTCACGTCTGAAAACAGAACCCGGTGCAATCATCCTGATAGGAGGGTTGGTTTCAAGCATCGTTCTGATCTGTACCGGAGAAGTATGCGTTCTCAAGAGTCCGCCGTCTTTAAAGTAGAAAGTATCCTGCATATCTCTTGCCGGGTGATACTTCGGAAGGTTCAATGCTTCAAAATTATGAAAATCATCTTCCACCATCGGCCCGTCTTCCACAGAGAAATTCAAGGCAACAAAATAGTCGATAATTTTGTCCATGGTCTCCATTACCGGATGCAGCGCACCTTTTTGTGCCAGTGCTCCATAGAGTGAAACATCGATCGTTTCACGCTTGAGCATCTTTTCAATCTCTTCAGCCTTCAATACTTCGTAGCGTACATCAAAAATATTTTGTAACGCCGCTTTCTGCTCGTTGAGCCCCTGGGCAAATGCTTTTTTTTCCGGACCGGGTACATCTTTCATTTTGGCAAACTGTGCAGCAAGTACCCCTTTTTTTCCAAAGAGTTCAACCCGTACTTTTTCCAATGCTTCAAGCGAATCCGCCTGAATGATCTTCTCTTCTAAATTATCCATAAAACCTCAATCTAACGTGTTAAAATTAACGTGATTTTATCCAAATGTATCTAACAGTGGGATTTATTCTATTTTTAGTGTGCTATAATTGACCAAAATAAACCTGGATCATACGATAAAATGGCTGCATTCGGGATAAACATCAACAAAGAAGGATTATATATGTGTATATTTTGCAAGATAGTAAAAGGTGAAATACCAAACAACACCGTACATGAGAATGACCATTTTCTGGCGTTTCACGATCTCTACCCCAAAGCCCCCATCCATATACTCATCATCCCGAAACAGCATGTTGACTGCTTCCAGGATGTCTCAGCAGAAATGATGGCAGATATGACTCCGTTCATGCAGGAAGTAGCTGTAAAAGTAGGTATAGACAAAACCGGATACAGACTCATAACCAATAACGGGAATGATGGAGGACAGGAAATAAAACATCTTCATTTTCACTTGTTGGGTGGCGGAAAACTCATCTGGAGCCATCAGCACGAGGACCCGCATAAAAGTATTTAAATAGAATATTTTATGTAAAGCCGAAACGGCTTTACTTCCACTGCGTACATTTAAAATCCTGAGGGCGGTATACCCGGCATGCTCTTTGTGTACATATGGCAGAAGCACTGCTCTTTATTCTTGCGCACTGATTGCATCCGTCATACCATTCCATACAGTTTTCAGGAATAACCATACTGCTCTCTTTATTGGCAATGACCACAGCTTGTTTTCCGTTATCAAAAGTCATTGTACCTATCTTCTTTGCAACCTTGTATGCAAGCATATAATATGCCATATCCACCGTTCCCATGGACGGTGTTACACGCTTAATATGAATCAGGACAGTATTCCCCTTTACACGTGGAGCTGATATATCAACGTTTATCGATCCTGAATTTTCATTCATACGATATAAAAGAAGATTATATTTACCAAAATCTATCTGCGCATTGCGCAGCATATCCAAAAATGTTTGTTTGTTATTCCATTCAGATTCCTTCTTCACCGCTGAAAGAAACTTGTTCATCTCTTTTTGTGTCGTAATAACTTTTGAGAATAATGCGCTATAGCCATGTTCACGAAGAGGAATAGAAATACGTTCTATGTTCCCCGATATTGATGCAGAATGATTCACTGTATCGGCCTGGTTACAGGCAGTAAAGAACATAAGTGCCAATAAAAAAATAATAAAAGATTTCATCCATACTGCTTTTTAATGTATTATACCTATTTTTGTTGCCTAAGCCAATCTTTCAAACCCTCCACCTGCTCCAATGTCCTCACCGTAGCTGTACCGCCTTCAGACTGACGGGCGTTCATGGAGGCACGATTATCCAGAAGCACTACTACTCCCTCCCCTATCCTCTCATCTATACTATGTAGATCTTCCAATGAAAGCTCAGAAATATCTACCCCTTTCTCTTCGGCAAGATTTACCACATTTCCGGTAATGTGATAAGCATCACGGAACGGCAGTCCCTGCTCTTTGACAAGATAATCAGCAAGATCCGTTGCGGAAAGATGTCCAATCATACATGCTCTTTCCATCGCCTCTTTGTTCACTGTCATATAGGCTATCATCTCCTGAAGTACTTGCAGACTAAGTATTGCTGTGCGTACAGAGTCGAAAACACCCTCCTTGTCTTCCTGCATATCCTTGTTGTAAGCAAGCGGCAAGCCCTTCATTACAGTAAGAAGTGCAATAAGATTTCCGTTGACCCGTCCTGTCTTGCCACGTAGGAGTTCCGGGATGTCAGGGTTTTTCTTTTGCGGCATGATAGAGCTGCCTGTTGCATGTCTGTCACTCAGTATTACCCACTTAAATTCAGCTGCGGACCACAAGATAAGTTCTTCACTCAAACGACTCATATGCATCATCATGGTAGAAATGTTAAAGAGTATTTCCAAGGCAAAGTCACGGTCACTCACCGTATCCAGACAGTTAAGTGTTGGCGCAGTAAACCCTAACTTATCAGAAGTGATCCTGCGAGAAATATTATGGGGTGTACCAGCCAAAGCGGCACAACCTATGGGAGAATAATTATTACGCTCATAAGAACTCATAAAACGCTCATAGTCACGCTTGAACATACTCGCATATGCCATCATATGGTAGCCAAAATTAATGGGCTGTGCATGCTGCAGATGCGTCATACCCGGCAACATGGTCTCCACATTCTCTTCTGCCACTTTTACAAGTGTCCTGATATTGTCAAGCAAGAGTTCGGCAATCTCTTTGGTATTGCTCTGAACATAAAGCCTGAAATCAAGTGCTACCTGATCATTACGGCTTCTTGCTGTATGCAGACGCTTCCCAGCATCCCCTATCTTTTCAGTAAGTCTGCCTTCGATTGCCATGTGGATATCTTCATCGTCCCCATCCAGTCTGAACAGACCTGATTCAATTTCTTCAAGTATCTCATTAAGCCCCGACTCTATCTGAGCATAGTCCTCCTGGGAGATAATCCCCTGTTCACTCAGCATATAGGCATGTGCCAATGAACCCGTAATATCTTCTCTGTAGAGTACCTTGTCAAAAGGAAGTGAGTTGTTGAGATCCTGAAGAAGTTTGGAACTTTTTTCTGAAATTCTTGCAGAAGCGATTTTTTTAGACATAGTAAGATCCTGTAAATAATAAATTAAGGTATTTTAGCGAAAAAGCGTTGAATTCAGGCAGCAGATGAAATGTACACAAACCGATATATGATCACAAATAAAACCGAACGGGGCACAGCACTACACGGGGAAATTGTCAAGATCAGACAAATGTAAATAAAGTATAGAGTAAGTAAAGATAAAAAAGGTTAAGGGATTAAAGTTAAAAGTAGAAGTTAGTAAAAACTCAAAGTGGCAGCGACCTACATTCCCACAGACGTAGCCTGCAGTATTATCGGCGATGGGAGGCTTGACTTCCAGGTTCGGAATGGAGCTGGGTATGACCCTCCCTCTAGCCCCACCACTAAGAGAAGTAAAAGCACCGTGATGCGTTTAATTCTCTTTGCTTTGGAAAGCTTGAGAAACTTAGTATTGTTAAGAGCCTAACGTTCAACGTTTAGTTGATTCATGCTGTTTTGTAATTACAACTTTATAAGAATACTTTCTTTTTAAGTTTGCACTTAATAAGGTAGTACCTATGGTAGAATAAAGTAAATACAAACGATCTATTAGTACTGGTCAGCTAAATGACTTTCATCACTTACACACCCAGCCTATCAACGCAGTAGTCTTCTGCGGATCTTCAGGGAAGATTCATCTTGGAGTTGGCTTCCCGCTTAGATGCTTTCAGCGGTTATCACATCCGAACATAGCTACCCAGCGATGCCCTTGGCAGGACAACTGGTACACCAGTGGTTCGTTCACCCCGGTCCTCTCGTACTAGGGGCAACTCTCCTCAATCTTCCAACGCCCACGGCAGATAGGGACCGAACTGTCTCACGACGTTCTGAACCCAGCTCGCGTACCGCTTTAAATGGCGAACAGCCATACCCTTGGGACCTGCTTCAGCCCCAGGATGCGATGAGCCGACATCGAGGTGCCAAACCTCCCCGTCGATGTGAGCTCTTGGGGGAGATCAGCCTGTTATCCCCGGCGTACCTTTTATCCTTTGAGCGATGGCCCTTCCACACAGAACCACCGGATCACTATGACCGACTTTCGTCTCTGCTCGACATGTACGTCTCGCAGTTAAGCTGGCTTGTACCATTATAC
>FPHL01000047.1_pt1 | contig 42547 bp, 40 predicted proteins | sample 1057231 | NCBI WGS metagenome assembly FPHL01 (sample SAMEA4473313, study PRJEB15554) | hydrothermal vent metagenome | biome: marine basaltic hydrothermal vent biome; feature: marine hydrothermal vent; material: water | place: Pacific Ocean | collected 2011-06-14/2011-07-23 | depth 1199 m
ATAATGGCTCGGTCTTTAGGGTACTCACTCATCTCTTTCAACATAGCCCCTATTTCCAAAGGAAGCCTGAATCCTACAGTGTCAGGTAGGTTGATCGTGCTTGCTCCTGCTTCTATAACCGCATCGGAAATTTCTTTTAAAAAGCCGATATCTGAACGTCCTGCATCTTCACAGCTAAACTCCACATCTTCTACAAAGGTGCGTGCGTATTCAACTGCCCGTACTGCACGTTTGATGACTTCGTCAGGGTTCATTTTGAGTTTGTATTCCATGTGGATGGGACTGGTGGCTATGAAGGTATGAATACGTTTCCGCCTGGCCTTTGCTATGGACTCTCCGGCAGCCTTTACATCGCTGTCAATGGCACGGGCAAGTGAACAGATCGTAGAATTTTTCACTTTCTGTGCGATCTGTTCGATGGCATCAAAGTCTCCGGGACTTGCTGCTGCGAATCCCGCTTCGATAATGTCCACTCCCAAACGTTCCAGCTGTGCTGCGATCTGAATTTTCTCTTCTGTATTCATGGAAGCTCCGGGACTCTGTTCCCCGTCTCTCAATGTTGTGTCAAATATTTTGATAGTATCTTTACTCATTGTATAAACCTTGTTATATATAAAAAGCCCGATGGCTTGAAAGTTGTCTAATTTTACCTAAATATCGATTAGGAGTATTAGAACAGAAAAATATGTTGTAATGAAATGTGGATAGTCAGACTATTAGAGTGCGAGCAGCAGCAGGAGAGAAGTTGCTTTAGTGAAAATTGTTGTACTGTTTATGATGTTTTTCATAATGTTCTCCTGTTGAATTTTTTAGAAGTATACATAAAAAAAGCAGAAATTGCAAATATTGGGAGATTTGGTTCAGCCAAATATCAAATCTCAATAGGGATGTCCTGTAGCATAAATTGTGACTTACGTGTCAATGTCCTCTTGATGTTTGGCATGGCCAAACCTGCGGCTGTTGATTGTTTTTAAGGCACGAACGGGGCCGTAGGCTGCATAAGCCAGGATGATCAGTGCAAATCCTTCAGCGGAAAAAAGATAGAGCAGTGAAGCCGCCAGGACCAAGAGGATCATTGTTTTAAAAACCATCGGTTTGTCCAGTTTCACTTTTTTAAAGGAAGGGTAGCGGAAATTGCTGACCATCAGGACGGCAACACCGAGCGCAAGACATAAGAGGATCACACGGTAAGAAGCAAGGTCATACTTGTTGAAAAGCAGTATCCACATGGAAATGAAGATCGCTGCGGCAGGGATGGGAAGGCCAATAAAAACATTGGGGTCTGTTTTTCCGGTGGAGATATTGAAACGTGCCAGTCGGATGGCACCGAATATGACATAAAGTGCAGAAACAAGTATGCCGAAACGCCCGAATTCATATCCGACAAAAAAGAAAAGCAGCATGGCCGGTGCGATACCGAATGAGATAATATCGGCCAGGGAATCAAACTCGACACCAAACTGGCTTGTTGTGTTGGTCATACGTGCCACACGTCCGTCAAGGCCGTCAAAGACAAGTGCAAGAAGGATTAGCCACGAAGCTTGTATGAAATGCCCTTTGTTCGCTTCTACGATGCTGATAACACCGATGAAGATACTGCTTGCTGTAAAAAGGTTGGGCAGTATGTAGAGAAGGCTCGGTTTATGCATTGTCTTTGGTATCTTCTGCATCCGGTTCGGCTGTTTTATCGGCCGATACGGCAGGTTTTTTCTGATGTGCCAGACGGCTCTGCATATGGTGTGCTTTTTCGAAATCTTCAATAATCTTTCTGACGGTATTTCCTTCGATCACTTCTGCACTGAGCAGTTCGTTTGCCATCCCTTCGATAGCTCCCCTGTAATCGTCGAGTGTACTTTTGACAAAATCATAGCGCTCATGGAGGGTACGTTTGATATAGTTGTCCATCTCTTCAGCCATTTTATCGCTGTAGTCGGTAGAGACGGCTCCCGCACCAAGGAAGGAATTTTGGCTGCGTGAAAGTACCATAAGCCCCGCCACATCGGTCATACCGTATACGGAGATCATATCTTTCAGGATGGCTGTTGCACGGTCGAGATCATTTCCCGCACCGGTACTGATCTCACCGATGAAAACTTCTTCTGCGGCACGTCCGCCCAGCAGGACATCAACTTCGGCGATGAGTTCATGTTTCTGTTTGAGGAAGCGCTCTTCGTCTTCGGGAAGATGCAGTGTATATCCCAGTGCGCCAAGTCCTCTTGGAATAATGGAAACTTTGGTAACACGTGTCGCACCTTCCGTCAGTTCTGCCATGAGTGCATGACCGCTTTCATGGAATGCAACGATCTTTTTCTCTTTCTCGTTGATTTTACGGTTTTTCTTTTCCAAACCGACAAATGACCGCTCGATCGCTTCAAGGAGATCGGATTGTTCTATTTGTTTTTTGTCCTGGCGTCCTGCCAGGAGTGCTGCTTCGTTGATGATATTGGCAAGGTCTGCACCGGCAAGTCCGGCTGTCTGTTTCGCTACTATTTCAAGATCGACATGGGGAGCAAGCTTAACATCCTTGGAATGAACTTTGAGAATGGCAAGACGGCCTTCATAGTCCGGTTTGTCAACCAGTACCTGTCTGTCGAAACGTCCTGCTCTAAGCAGTGCGGCATCGAGTGTTTCCGGACGGTTGGTCGCTGCAAGAACGATGACAGGGGTATTGGTGCCGAAACCGTCCATTTCAGCGAGAAGCTGGTTGAGCGTCTGTTCTCTTTCGTCATTGCCGCCCATCTGCCCGCCTGAGGCTCTGGACTTTCCGATAGCATCGATCTCATCGATGAAGATAATGGAAGGAGCTTCTTTTTTCGCCTGTGCAAAAAGGTCGCGTACACGGCTTGCTCCGACACCTACGAACATTTCGATAAAGCCTGAACCGCTTACGGAGAAGAAAGGGACAGAAGCTTCCCCTGCCACTGCTTTGGCAAGCAGGGTCTTACCGGTTCCCGGAGGGCCCACAAGCAAAACACCTTTGGGAATCTTGGCACCAAGTTCAATGTAGCGTTCGGGGAATTTAAGAAAATCCACGATCTCTTTGACTTCGTCTTTAGCCTCTTCAACGCCCTGTACATCACTGAAACGTGTATCGGGTTTTTCAGCGTTGATAAGTTTGTCTGCTTTGCCGGCTCCCAAAATACCGCCGCCCATGCCTTTAGTCATTCTTTTTGCAAGGAATATCCAAATGGCAAAGAAAATGAGGATCGGCAGAAGCATACTGACCAGTTCTGAGAAAAATCCGTTCCCCATCACTCCTTCAAATGCAATATGCTTTTTTTCAAGCAGCGGAACGAGATCTCTGTCATAGGTAGGGATGTTTTGTGCAATATAACGGGTTTTTTGTCCGTTCTCTTCCGAGATAGCTTCTACAACAGTAGGTGTCAGTTTGACACTTTGTACCTTCCCCTCCGCTATATAGTTTCTCAGTTCGGAGTATTTGACCTGTTTGGTCTGCGAAACGTTTTGTTTGTTCATCATGCTCCCGATACTTTCACCTTCACCGACGAAAGACTTGAAGATCAGAATGATTACGATAGAAAAGATCGCAAAAGCGAGCAGGGGGTTGTCATTGAAAAAGTTGTTGTTTTTGTTCTGGTTATTATTGTTGTCATTATTATTTGGGTTAGCCATTAAATATTTTCCTTTATATAAATTCCGAATGATGTGTCAGAAGCGTAATGATTCCAAGACATACGTTGGGATAAATGAATGTAATCGAGTATTATAGCGCAAAAAGGAAGAAATTCCATTTTACTGTATTGATGCGATTTTACTTATTATTTCTTATAAACAAGTGTTACCCATTCATCTTTGAGGATTCTCTCTTCGAGTGTCAGGTCGGAAAAGGATGTTTTTACCAACAGCTCTTTTTTATCCAGAATCCCTGAAAGTATCAGGTAGCCTCCTTCTTTGACATTTTGTTTCAGATCGGTGGCAATGAAGCGGAGCACATCGGCAATGATATTGGCAATGACCACATCGTAGGGGCCTTTCGCTTTGTCTATGGAGCCTTCCCACAGTTTGTCGTAGCTCTCTTCATTGAGTATGAAGTTTTCTTTGCAGCTTTCAACCGAGAGCGGATCTGTATCGCAGAGTTCAACAGTTGCACCTAGTTTCTTCACTGCAAGCCCCAGAATACCCGAGCCACAGCCGACATCGATAACACGGTCTTCCTTTTTGACAGTTGCGCTGATCGCTTCAAGGCAGGAGAAAGTCGTAGCATGATGGCCGGAGCCAAAAGCCAGAGCAGGGTCTATTTTGATGTTGATGAAACCTTCTTTCGCTTCGTACCAGCTGGGAAAGATATAGAACTTCCCGGCTTCGATGGGTTGAATGGATTCCTGATAGCTTTTGATCCAGTCAATATTCTCTTTCTCTTCCAGGGCAAAATCCATATGGATATCACTCTCGAGATTCTCCTGCAAGGCTGCCAGTGCATCTTTAAGGAAGGTTAAATCAGATTCGCTGCGAATGACGATTTTTCCCCTGCCGAATTCCAAACCTTCATCATGGATATTCATGATGTAATCGGCAATGAGATCGACATACTGGTCATCAAGGGTGACCGTCAGTTCATAATATTTATCCTGCATTGCTTGCCTTAAATGCTTCTTCGAGATCCAAAGTACCTTCATAGAATGCTTTGCCGACGATGGTTCCGTCTATGCCTGCTTCAATAAGTGCTCTGATGTCCGTCATGTCCTTCAGTCCGCCGCTCGCGATCGTTTCCAACCCGGATGCCTCCTTGATGGCAAGGGTAAAGTCGATGTTCACGCCTGTCATCATTCCGTCGCGTCCTACATCGGTACAGATGATCGCTTCAACGCCGGCATTGGCGAATTCACGTGCAAGGTCAGTCGCTTTCATGTCGGACACTTCTCCCCAGCCTTCAACCGCGACCATTCCGTCGATGGCATCTATCCCGACAACGATCGGGTATTTGGCTGCCATCGCTTTGACGAAGACGGGGTCTTTGACGGCAATGGAACCCAGGATCAGCCTGTCGATACCGAGATCAAGATACATTTTGATGGTCTCTTCATCTCTGATCCCTCCGCCAAGCTCCAGTTTGAGGTTGCAGTTCTCTCTGATCTTTTTGATCTGCTCCAGATTGTCCGGTTTCCCGGCAAAAGCACCGTTGAGGTCGACGAGATGCACCCATTCGCTTCCCAGTTCTTCAAATTTTTTGGCAACCTGCCAGGGCTCTTCACTGTAAATCTTGGCTGACTCCATAAGCCCTTTGCTGAGCCTGACGGCTTTTCCGTCTTTAAGATCGATCGCGGGAAGTATTGTCATGTTTATTCCTTGTAGGGTGTTGTCTCCTGACAACACCGATTTAATAAAATTCATACACCAATGTGGTGTTGTAAGGGTACAACACCCTACAGTTTGCTAAAATTTTCTATAATTTTAAGTCCATTCTCATGGCTTTTTTCCGGGTGCGGCTGTATGCCGTATATATTTTCGTTCTGAACGGCCGAAACAAATTCGTAGCCGTAATGTGTTTTTCCTATAGCATATCTGTCATTGCAAACGGCATGATAGGAGTGTACGAAATAAAGATAGAAATCATCAGGGAGACTGTCGAACAGAGCGGTCTCTTTTTGCACAAAAATCTCGTTCCATCCCATATGCGGCACTTTCAGAGGGTGGTCAAATTTACTTTCATCGAAAGCGACAACCTTCCCGGGAATGAGTCCCAAACCTTCAGTCGAGCCAAACTCTTCAGAACTTTCGAACAGCAGCTGCATGCCAAGACAGATGCCCAGCAAGGGTTTTCCGCTTTGGGTAAAAGTCTTGACTGCTTCATCCATACCGTTGCGCTGCAAATGTTCCATTGCATCTCCAAATGCACCTACACCGGGCAGGATAAGCTTGTCATACTGTTTGAGTTTTGACGGATCACTCTCCAATCTGGTATCTGCTCCTGTTTTTTTAAAAGCATTGATCACAGATGCCAGGTTGCCCATATGGTAATCGACGATTCCTATCACGTAGAAAATTCCTTCAGTTGTTAATTATTGATGTGATTATATCCAAATTAAATTGAAAGGAGTTCGGCAGGGCACTGACCTTTTAGAGTATTTGGATAGAATTAGAGTAAAAAATCAGGATATTCAGAGATGAGGATAGCGATTGTCAAGCTTTCTGCGTTGGGCGATATAGTGCATGCAATGGTTGTGCTGCAGTTCATCAGGGAGGCGATGCCCCAAAGCCGGATCGACTGGGTCGTCGAAGAGCATTTTAGCGGTATTTTGGAATACAATCCCCATATCGATACTATTCTCCCTGTAAACCTGAAAGCCCTCAAAAAAGAAAAATCGCATATTTTCTCTGAATTCCGCAGGCTCAAAGCGTATGCCCGCAACAGGTATGATTTGGTCATAGATATGCAGGGCTTGATCAAGTCAGCCGTAGTTGCACGTATTTTGGGGCCAAGCTGCGGTTTTGACAGGCACTCTGTCCGGGAAAGGGCTGCCGCACTTCTGTATAGCAGAGCATTCAGGATACCTTATGAAAAAAATGTGATCATGCGAAATACAGATCTGGTCGCTGCCGCATTGAATTTTCATATCGGCTTCGATGCACTGATGGAGAAAAAGCCCTTTCTTTTTTATCCGGACAGTGCATGCGGCAAAACCATTTCTTTCTTGATGCAGGAGAAAAAAAATATTGTGCATATACTGGGATCGAGCTGGGAAAGCAAAGTGTACCCCAAAGAGAAGTTTGTCGAGATGATTGAGGCACTGCCGGGAAACCATCTGCTGGTATGGGGAAATGATGCCGAAAAGAGCAGAGCGGATTTCATCGCCGGGAAATGTGAGGCAAGAGTGCTTCCGCCTATGAACCTCAATGAACTCAAAGCACTGGTCGCTGCTGCGGATCTTGTTATTGGCGGAGACAGTGGCCCTACCCATATGGCCTGGGCGCTGAACCGGCCGAGTATTACGATCTTCGGTCCGACACCGAGTTTTAGAAATGTACTTGAAACAAAAATCAACAGAGTCATAGACTGCGGAAAAAAGATCGATCCTTTGAAGTTGGATAAAAATGAATTATGTATCAATACAATTTCTGCGCACAAGATTGTTACCCTGGCCAAGGAGCTGCTGTCGTGAAAGATAAACTGTATGTGAGTGCGTTCAATGTCTTTAAATTCTTTATCCGGATTATGCCCGAAACACTGATATTCTTTTTTGCCAAAGCTCTCTCCCGTATGATCTATGCAGCAGACAGCAAACACAAAAAGATCGCAAAAGTCAATCTCGACCTGGCATATGGAGATACACTGAGTGAAGAAGATAAAGAACATATTATCAGGGCGTGCTATCTGAACCTTATCCTCTCTTTGATCGATTTTGTCAAAAATCAGGGTATTTCAAGGGAAGCGCTTCTCAACAAAGTGACATTTAAAAATGAAACAATACTTGAAAATGCGCTTGCAGCGGGGAAAAAAGTCATTTTGGTCACAGCACATTACGGAAACTGGGAGCTGGTAGCGCTTTCCATTGCTGCGAAATTCGGAGATATGACCATTATCGGGAGAGATTTGGATGCGTCGAGCATGAATGCCATTCTAAAACAGAACAGAGAACAGTTCGGCATAGAGCTCATAGATAAAAAGGGTGCGATGAAATCGATGATCTCAGTGTTGAAGCACAATCGTATGCTTGGACTCCTTGTCGATCAGAATACCAGTGAGAAGGAGGGGGTTCTTGTTGATTTTTTTGGAAAACCTGTGCGGCATACACCTTCTGCCGCTATTTTAAGCAGACGGTTTAATGCAGTGATCATACCTGTGTTCATTACAACGGAAGATCATTTGCAGTATACCTTGACTTTTTATGAGGGATTTGTGACAGAAACAACAGATGACAAAGACAGAGATATCCTGGAATCTGTACAGAAACAGGCAAAGATCACAGAAAAAGTGATCCGAAAAAAGCCTGAAGAATGGTTCTGGCTGCACAAGCGTTGGAAAAACCGGTTTGAGGCATGTTATGATGACTAAACTTTCTGTAGTGATCATTGCAAGAAATGAAGAGAACACAATAGCAGAGGCAGTTCGGTCGTCACTTTTCGCAGATGAAGTTCTGGTTTTGGACAGTGGTTCAACAGACAGAACCTGTGAGGTTGCAGCATCTCTCGGTGCCAGGGTACTTCAAGAAGAATGGCTCGGTTTTGGCCCTCAGAAAAACAGGGCAGTAAGTCTGGCCCGCAACGATTTTGTATTTGTACTGGATGCGGATGAGCGTATTACGCAGGCACTTGAAAAAGAAATAATGACGATTTTAAAGCATCCTGAATTTGAGGGGTATTTCGTTCCGAGACTGAATAATTTCTGGGGGTATGATATTAAAACGTGCGGGCTCTATCCGGATTATACGATACGTCTTTTTGACAGAACAAAAGCACGTTTTAATGATGTTCAGGTTCATGAATCTGTACAAATGAAAACCACACCCGGATATGTGAAAAACCATTTGCTGCATCTTGCCTATAACAGTATCGATGCATTTATTGAGAAACAGAACCGCTATTCGACACTGCATCATAAATCAAAAAATAAAATAAAAGCGATGGTCAATCCCGCCTGGACATTTTTCAAACTTTTTATTCTTAAAAAGGGCTTCTTGGACGGCTGGAACGGATTTGTCATTTCAAAGCTCTATGCACAATACACATTCTGGAAGTATATCAAATGAAAATACTGGTTATGAAATTTCGTAATATCGGCGATGTACTTCTGACGACACCGCTTTTAAAAAATCTCCAATACCATTATCCTGAGGCGACGATAGATTTTGCACTCAACAAAGGTACAGAGGAGATGCTTACAGGGCATCCTTCGGTAAGGAAGATACATATTTATGATCGAAAAGTTAAAAAACTGCCTTTTTTCAAGCGCTTGAAAGCAGAATATGATTTTGCCCATTCGATCCGAAAAGAGAAGTATGATATTGTCATCAATACAACCGAAGGGGACCGTGGCCTGCAGATCGCTATTTTTTCCGGGGCAAAAAAGATCATCAGCATTCCCGCAGAAAAAAATATGGTATTGAACCGGTTTATTACAGATGAGCTTCTGCTTGTCAGCATGCGGCACAATATTGATGACAACCTGGATGTTCTCCGGGTACTGGATAAACAAACCGTAGAAAGAAAAGTTGAAATTTTCTGGGACAGGAAAACAGAAAAAAATGTTAAGAACCTTATGGAAGAGTACGGTTTGAAGGAAGGTGCGTTTATCCACCTGCACCCTGTGTCGCGGTGGCTTTTCAAATGTGCAGATGACAAGACGGTGGCAAAGATCATCGACTTTTGCCAGGAAGAGATGCAGTTTCCCGTTGTCATCACGGCTGCTCCTATAAAGGAGGAGAAGGAGAAGGTAAAGAATATTATGTCTTATTGCCGGACAAAGCCTTTGAATTTTACAGGAAAACTCACCCTGAAAGAAACCGCTGCGCTCAACAAGCAAAGCAGACTTTACATTGGTGTCGATACTGCGATCATGCATATCAGTGCTGCCAATGATGTTCCTACACTTGCCTTTTTCGGTCCGAGTGCATCCTACAAATGGGGCCCATGGGACAACTGTGTCATGCAGAATGCCTATACCCGACCCAATGGCAACCAGCGTATGGGAAAACACCGGGTATTGCAAAAAAACTGGGAGTGTGTACCCTGTATCTCTGCAGGCTGTGACAATTGCGGAATCAGTGACTGCCTGATGGAGATGGATATGGACGAGATCAAAATGAATATTACCCAAATGCTGGAACAATAGAGTATGTCTTCTGTCAAAAAAGACTGTAAAATCGTCCTCTTCAATGATTCACTCTCCGGAGGTGCAGGTACTTCCATGCTTACTCTGGCAGAAGCATTGCAAAAGAGTGGTATAGAAGTTCATCTTGTGATTTGTGAAAACAAAATTGATTTTGAAATTCCGGCATCACTTTCCTTTCACCTTTTGAACAGTGATGTCAATACCACATACAGTAAAAAAGCCTATAGCCGAAAACTCAGGGAAAAACTTAAGGTGCTGGGAGAATCGGATATGGTGATGTCAAACTCATCTCCTTCCAACAGGATACTTTCCTATTTGGCTCTTTCCAATGCCTATCACTGTGTCAGGAGTGCTGAAACAAAGACGTTTTCCGGGTTCTTTCAAGGAATAAGAGCAGCATGGAGGAACTACAAATACCGAAAACTCTATACAGACAAGCGGCTCATTACGGTATCAAAAGGTCTGAAAAAGATTATTATAGAACAAATCAAAGCCAAGCCAAAAAGTATACAAACCATTTATGAACCATTTGATTTCCCACACATTGCTGAACTTGCAGAAGAGAAAAATACAGCAATTCCCAAAGAGCCATATTTGATCCATGTTGGGAGGTTTGATCTCTCTTCCAAAAGGCAGGATATTTTACTAAAGGCTTATAAGAAGGCAAATATTCAGTACCCGATAGTATTGTTGGGGGATGGAGAAGACAAAGAGAAGATCACAGCGTATATAAAAGAACTTGGGCTTGAGGGCAGGATCATCATGCCCGGGTTTTCTGCCAATCCTTTTCCCTGGATAAAACAGGCGAAACTCTTTGTTTTCTCTTCAGATTTCGAGGGATTTGGCAGGGTATTGGTTGAAGCACTTGCACTCAAAACACCTGTGGTCAGTACCAACTGCCCGACAGGCCCCAGTGAGATTTTGACAGATACTCTGTCTTCTTATCTTGTACCCATACAGGACGCCGATATGATTGCAGACAAAATGAAAGAAGCTCTTCTTGAGTATCCGCCGATCCCGGATACTGCGGTTGAAAAGTTTCAGGCAGATCATATTGTTTGGCAGTATATGAAGCTTATGGAAGGAAAACAATGAACGGTCATCGCAGCATGCAGCTGAAAAAGTATTTTGTTTTTGGATCGAAACTCTATTCGGATAGCTTGAATATTGTTTTTGTACTGTATGCATTATTACTGCCTTTTTCCAAGGCATTTCCTCTCTTTACGGCTCCTTATATCATTCTTTTTTTGTGGTTGATGGAGGGTGGGCTGAGCCAAAAAACGGCAAAGCTAAAATCTGAAAAAGTGATCTATTTTCTTTTGCTTTTTTTTATGTTCACTGTACTCTCTTTACTGTGGACCGGTAATATTCATGAAGGTATGCAGTCATTAAAGTATTATTTTGCCATTACGGTGGTGATAATTGTGTTTTTCACATCTGTACAAAAGCATTTTCTCAAACCCATACTGTATGCATTTCTGTTTTCCATGTTCATAAACGAAATGATTTCCTATGGTATCTACTTTGAATGGTGGAGTATCAATGGAAAAACATCAGCCAATCCTACACCCTTTATGCATCATACTATCTACAGTGTTTTTCTGGTTGTGACCATTTTCCTTCTGCTTGTTCAGTTAAAAGATAAAAGCATGCCGTTCAAGTTGAAGGTATTTGAATTTCTGTTTTTGCTTTCATCCTCTACAAACCTTTTTATCAATGGGGGCCGGACAGGACAGTTGGCACTGATTTTTGGAACAGTCTCTTTTGTAGTGATTTATTATAAAAAGAAAATGTATCTTTTATATGCAGCAGTCTTTCTCACAGTTCTTTTTTTCAGTGCCTATCGGGTATCACCGAACTTCCACCAGAGAGCAGATCAGGCATTGACCGACATTGGCAAAATTCAGAAAGGAGATTTACAAAACTCCTGGGGATGGCGTATAATGATGAAAATAGTTTCATATCATATTATCGAAGAACACCTGCTCATTGGGGTTGGTGTGGGAGATGTTCTTGATGAATACCGGCATGCTTTAAAAAGAGAAGAGTTAAAAAAATATGATGCTACAAAGATACTGCAGCATTTGCATGACCAGTTTTTGCAAGTGACTGTGGAAACCGGGCTTACAGGTTTGGCTTTCTTCCTTTTGTTTCTCTTTTATGTGTTCCGGAGCGCACTGAATATACGTGACCCCCTGATTCGGGCCTCGCTGTTCAGTATACTGGTTATTTTTATATTTTCTTTTTTTACCGATGTACCGCTCAAAAACTTTACAGGCGGTCTTTTTGCTTTTATCGTCGGGTATCTGTTGAATTATGCCGCTTTGGAAAAGACAGCTTTGCCAACAGAAAAAATGAGGCAGTAGTATGCAAAAACTTTATTTGATCCGTGCCAATAAAAAGTTGTCAGGCGGTGCAGAAATGTATCTTGCACAGCTTTCTGCACAGTTGGAAAAACTTAAGATAGATCATGCAGTCCTTCATTCCCCTCTGCCCAAATTTCTGCCGGCATGGCTGCGAGTGCTGCTCTTTGATTTTATGACCTGCCGAAAAAAAGAAGATAAATTCTATTTTTCCCTTGACAGAATATCCTGCCCGGATATTTACAGAACAGATGACGGTGTACACAAAATTTTTCTTAGTATTGAGAACAAATCAAAGACAAATCCTCTGCACCGGGTTTATCTTATATTGGAGGAAAAAGCGTTCCGCAGAGCCAAAAAGATCATTGCCATTTCAACCATGGTCAAAAACAATATTATTGATGTGTACGGTATCGACCCGTCAAAGATCGTGGTGATTTACAACGGGATCGAACTTCAGGAGTATAATAGTCGTAATGCTTTTCCAAAACTGTCAAAAGAATTCAGGATCGGACAAGTACAAAAGATCATTACTTTTGTGGGGAGCGGATTTAAACGAAAAGGGGTAGAAGAATTCCTGCATATTATTGCCAGATTAAAGTATGATGACTTTAAAGCATTTATCATAGGTAAAGAAAAAAAACTCTCCTGCTATGAGGATCTGGCCAGGCAACTTGGTTTGGAAAACAAAGTTGTATTTACCGGCCCGAGAAAGGATGTCAATGATTTTTATGTGATCAGTGATATCTTTTTATTTCCTTCACACTACGATCCGTTCGGCAATGTTATTTTAGAAGCGATGCAGTTTTCCAATGCAGTGATCACCACACGGCAGTGCGGTGCAGGGGAGATCCTCGATGATGTATTTGTTATGGATCGTCCTGATGACTACAGCATTGCAACGACTATAGACGGTTTACTGAATGATGATCACCGATTAGACGAGATCAAAGCAAAGAACAGACGAACGGTAAAAGAGTTTACTATTGAAAAAAATGTGGAAGAAACCTTGAAGGTGATACATGAAATTATTCATTGAGCTCCCGACCTGGCTTGGCGATGCCGTGATGGCTACCCCCGCCATAGAAAATATCGTCAAAAGCTATCCAGAGTGTGAAATAACCGTTTTTGGCTCTTTTCTCTCTACACAGCTGTTTGGGGAGCATCCCAATGTCAAAAAGATTATTGTAGATAAAAGCCGAAGCGGGGGTAACAGATATCTTAACCTGTATAAACAGGCCGGACAGATAGGAAAGGTAGATATTGCCATCTCGTTCAGGAGCAGTTTTGCAACGAAATTTCTTTTCTGGTTTCTTGATGCTTCCCAAAAATGCACCTATCGCAAAGCAAAAAATATTGAACGCCATCAGGTGCTGCGTTACAATGATTTTGTCAACCGTTGTCTGGGCTTACAGACCATGCCGGGTGCGTTAAAGGTCTATCAGCGTGATATTTCTCATAAAAAGAAAGACAGAAAGACAGCAGGTATCAACCCCGGGGCAACTTACGGAAGTGCGAAACGCTGGTATCCGGAAAAGTTTGCGGAAGTGGCTGTTGCACTGTCCGGTAGATATGACATTGTGATCTTTGGCGGTCCGAATGAAAAGGATATTGCAGCGGATATAGAGGAAGAACTGCAAAAATCAGGTGTTATGAACTATGTGAATCTTGCCGGAAAAACTACGATTCCTGAACTGATAGATCAGATTTCACAGCTGGATCTTTTTATTACCGGAGACAGCGGTCCGATGCATGTGGCAGCAGCGTTCAGGATACCGACGGTGGCTCTGTTCGGGCCGACAAAAGACAAAGAGACGAGCCAGTGGAAAAACCCTCATGGAAGGATTGTCAAAAAAGAGATGGCCTGCGCTCCCTGTATGAAACGGAGCTGCCCGCTGAAGCATCATGAGTGTATGACAAAAATAGAACCCGAAGACATACTTGATGCTGTGAAAAAGGTAGAGTCAGCTTAGTTCATTGTCTACGATCTGGCACAGTGTATGTCCGAAGAGTATATGCATTTCCTGAATTCTGGGGGTATCATCTGAAGGCACCACAAGATTGATGTCGCATATTTCATTCATAGCACCGCCGGTATGTCCTGAAAATCCGATGGTCGTGCATCCGTGTGCTTTGGCCGTTTTGAGTGCAGAAAGGACATTGGCAGAGTTTCCGCTTGTTGAAATACCGATGAGGAGGTCCCCTTCATTGGCAAGTGCTTCGACCTGTCTGTCAAAAACCCGCGCATAGCCGTAATCATTACCGATCGCAGTGAGTGCGGACGTGTCTGTTGTCAGGGCGATTCCCGGCAGTCCTTTCCTTTCGCTTTTGTATCTGCCGGTCAGTTCGGCGGCAATATGCTGGGCATCGGCAGCAGATCCGCCATTTCCGCATAAGAGTACTTTATTGCCTTTTTTCAGTGTATCGGTCAACATTTCAGATGCTGTTTCAATGTTCGGTATGAGTTTTTCTATGGTTTTTTCAATGGTGGTCCTGTGTGCTTCAAATTCAGCGAGTATAATATCTTGCATGATCACTCCTCATAATGTAGAATGGTATCAAATTTTTATATAATTAGCGATGATATATTTTGGGGAATACAGATTGAGAAAAAAGGGAGTTTCATGAGCTATCATATACCTATTGCATTATTGGTGTTTGTACAGGAAGGCAGTACACTTGAAAAATTTTGGAAAACATTTGAAAAAAGTGAATATTTTACAGACAGTTTGCATCCTGTCGTCCGGTCTGTATCCATAAAGGGTGACAGCAGTACCTTGTGGAACAGGGCAGTGCAGGAATACGAAGCATCATCGACGTCTTCCTGGAGTATGCTGATAGTCTTGACTGACGTAGAAGAAATTCAGCGTTTTGCAGTAACCATGAAATTAAAGCGCAAAGAACCGACGATCGTGATGCGCTGGTGGGATGAAATTCCCGAACTTGAAAAAAGCTATAGGAACAGATTGGTTTTCAATCGTTATACCGGCATCAATTTCATTCGGAACAAAGAACAGTATGATCAGAATGCAATGATGCCAAAAGGCAGGCTCAAACTGGATAATCCTGTCCTTCTGGAGCAGTCGGTGCTGCTAAATAATGATTCAGACATGAAAATGATGCGTCATACACTGCTTTCGATTTCGGAGCCTGACCGGGTAGATATCTTTGGACAGAAGAAAAAAAATTACGGTGAAATACGCTTAACGGTCGCAACACATTTTTATTGCAACCAGGAGAATATCGATACGATAGTAGATCTTCTTGAACATTACAGCCGTTATAGCAAGGAAGTGCTGGAGCATATACAGTTCGTCATTGTCGATGACGGTTCACCGATAGAATATGATATTCCCAAATTCGATATGAACTTGACATGGATCAAAATAGACCAGGATATCCGCTGGAACCAGTCGGGAGCAAAAAACCTCTGTATGCTGTATGCACGTTCGAACAATGTGGTGATTTCAGATGTAGATCACCTTTTTCCTGAACATACTCTGGAATGGCTCAGCAAACGGAATATTTCCCATAAAAGATTCTATAAATTGTACAGAAAACGCCCTGACGGAACAATGACAAAGGGGCACCCGAACCTTTTTTATCTGTCCCGGGCACGATGGTTTGAACTGTACGGTATGGATGAGGAGTTTGCCGGTGCCTATGGTGCAGAAGATTTCCGTTTTGTAAAAAACTTTAAAAACCACGGGACGGTACAGCGCTATCTTCCCAAACGTTTTTATTGTGAAATACGCAAGGTAGACAGAGAGAAGTCATACCATTCTCTCGTACGTGACCTTAGTTTCAATACCAGTGTCGATACAAGGAAGCGTATGGAGGCAGACTATTTTGGTGCGGATTTCGGATATAGCAGAAGTATGTTCAACTACACCTGGCATATTTTGTCAGACAGCCGGAGACAAATACCTGTACTGCCTCCTCTGGATAGAACATGGCGTCCCCGCTGGCTGCTGCGTCAGCTTGCCACACTCCTGTGCGGCTGAGATTCAGCATTTTGTTCCGCTGATCTTTGCAATGATATTGCTGGTACTCTTCCCTTCGACAAAATCTATCAGGCGTACTTCTTTGCTTAGATCGCTTCCTACGACCTCTTTCCCTTTGTAGTCGGCACCTTTGACAAGGATATCGGGAAAGATACATTTGATCAATGCATAGGGGGTATCTTCGGTAAACGGTACGACATAGTCGACACTTTCCAGTGCAGCGAGAAGGTAGGCCCTGTCTTCGAGAGGGTTGACCGGTCTGTCTTTTCCTTTGAGCCGTTGTATGCTTTCGTCACTGTTAAGCCCCACGATCAGAAAATCACCCAGCTCTTTGGCCTTTTGAAGGTAGCTGGCATGTCCCCGGTGTAAAATGTCAAAACAGCCGTTGGTGAAAACAATTTTGCGTTTTTGCTCTTTAAGCCTCTTGGCAATACGTGTGATCTGACTGAAATCCTTGATCTTGCTTTCCACCTGTCCCTTGTTGAGTGAATGCTCATACTCTTCTATCTCATTGAGTGTGGCTGTGGCAGAACCGACTTTCGCTACGACAACCGCTGCCGCCTTGTTGGCAAATTCACAGGCACGATTGATCTCCAGACCAAAGGCCAGACCGAGTCCCAGGGCGGCTAAAACGGTATCTCCTGCTCCTGTAACATCGTAAACTTCTCTTGCAACTGTGGGGATAATACGCATTTTATCATTGAAAATGGCGATCCCCTCTTCACTGAGTGTAATGATACCGTAAGTCAGATCCAGTTCTTTTTTCAGTTTGTATCCGGCTTCAAGCAGTGTTTCAACGTTACGTATATCGATACCGGTTGCAAGCGAAGCTTCTTTTTTGTTCGGCGTCAGCAGTGTTGCACCGGCATACTTGCTGTAGTCTGCCCCTTTAGGGTCGACGAGAACCGGTTTGCCGTGTTGTTGTGCCAGAGCAATGATATTTCGGGTCAGAGCAGGGGTCAGGACACCTTTGCCGTAATCGGAAAGCAGAAGGGCATCATAGGAAATGATCTGTGCCGAAAGATTTTCGAGAAGGGTTTTCTGGGAGAGCAGAGAAATATCTTCTTTGCTTTCGTCGTCAAAACGGATGATTTGCTGGTTTGAGGCGATCACACGGCTTTTTTTGGTCGTGACACGTTCGCGCTCTCCTATGACGGCATGACAGTCTGCACCTGCTTTTTGCAGCAGTGTCTCTGCAAGCTCGGCATTTTTATCGCCGCCAAGTACGGTATAGACATGCACCTCGCTCTCAAGTGCGATGAGGTTGTTGATGACATTGCCTGCACCGCCAAGCAGGTTGCTCTCTTTTGCAACTTCAAGTACCTGAACAGGTGCTTCCGGAGAGATACGCTCGCATGTTCCCCAGATGTAATGATCGATCATCAGATCACCGACCACGGCGATCCGAACCTTTTTCCCCCTGAGATCATCCATGAAGTACTTCTTCTTCATACATACGTTTTATTTCACCGAGATAATCGTGTATGCCTGCTTCAAGTTCCCATTCCGGTACATAGCCAAGAAATTCTTTGGAGGTACGTATGTCTGCCTGTGTATGCATCTGATAGCCGGTAAAAGGGTTGGGAAAGTAGTCGGTACCGTAATGTGTACCCAGTTCCTTCTGAAGAATATCGGCAATATCCTGAAAGCTTCTCGGCTTGGAGGTTCCGACATTGTAAACACCGCTCTTCTTCGGAGCACAGGCTTTGATATTTGCCTGAATGACATCTTTGATATAGACAAAATCACGCACGATTTTGTCGCTGCCTTCAAAAAGTCTCGGTGTTTTCCCCGAAAGTATCTGGTGCCCGAACTGTATAACGGTCGAAGCGGTTTTGTCTTTGAAAAATTCCCGTGCACCGTAAACATTGAAATACCGAAGTCCTACGATCGTCATATTCGGGTGTTCTTTCATGTAGCGATAAGCGACCTGATCCATTGCATATTTGCTGAAACCGTAAGGATTTTCCGGTCCTTCCTTGCCGACTGTCTGGGGTGAAGGCTGTGAACCGTATGTCGCTGCCGAACTGGCATAAACGAGTACAGCCTCTGTTTCAAGTGCCATTTCAAGAATAGTGTAGAAACTGTTGACATTGGTCTGCATAACGATCTTCTGGTCATATACACGTGTGTCAGAAATGGCTGCTTCATGGAAGATGTAGTCGAAACGGTATTTTTCTTTCAGCTGCTGCAGATCATGAGGATTGTTCAAATCCCCGCACACGATATCACCGTGAAAACCGATAAGATTCTTATAGTGTCCGAAACTTTTCAGGTTGCCGTTCGAAAAGGTTTCTTCGCTTCTGAAACGGTCAAAGATGACGATGATGGCTTCGGGAAAATTCTCTTGAAAGTAAAAAGCCAAATTGGATCCTATAAATCCGGCACCGCCTGTAATGAGTATGGTTTTGTGGTTAAAGTCTATAGTGTTGTATTTCATGCGATTATTATATCCTGATTTTTATATATGGTTACTGTCATTAGACGGCTATCATCACTACTTTGGTATAATGTTTCAGACTTAAATCAAGGCATTGAATGAAAGATCTCTTCCGTTATTTCTTTCCGTATTTTAAGGCGTATAAAAAAGAGTTCCTCTTTGCTGTACTCGGTATGATCGCTGTAGCGGCAGGTACAACAGGCTCTGCGCAGCTGCTTAAACCTGTGCTCGACCAGGTATTCATCAATAAAGACAGGGAGATGCTTGCATTGATCCCTTTTGCGATCGTCGGGGTTTTTCTGCTGAAATCGGTAGGAAAATATGTACAGACCTACTACACGATCTATATCGGGAATGATATTGTCCGGAAGATACGCAACAAACTCTCACTGCACCTGATGTACCAGGATATGGCATACCTGAACAAAATGCGCAACGGTGAATTGCTCAGCCGTACGACCAACGATATTGCACGTGTACAGAATGTCGTATCGCACCTGATCCCTTCTGTGCTGCTCAATGCCCTCCTGATCGTTTCACTGACCGGCTATGTTATTTATGAAAGTCCCAAACTGGCATTCTATTTTCTGGTGGTCATGCCTTTGGCACTTGTACCGCTTCAAATACTTGCCAAAAGAATGAAACGCTACTCCACACGGTCACAGGAAAGTGCGGCGGACCTCACTACGAGGCTTACCGAAATTTTTAACAATATCGAGATCATCAAATCAAACTCATCACAAACATTTGAACAACAGCGCTTCGGTGATGAAAATATGAATTTTTTCGAGCTTTCCATGAAACAGAGCAAAGTCAATGCGCTGGTCAGTCCGGTACTGGAATTCTTCGGTTCCATTGCGATCGCTGTTGCCATTTATATCGGTGCGAATGAAGTCATTGACGGTCATATGACAGTGGGTAGTTTCTTTGCTTTTGTGACAGCGCTGTTCATGCTTTATGACCCTATCAAGAAATTTTCCAACATACATAACCAGATGCAGGATGCCCTGGCCGCTACCGAACGTATAGAAGAGCTTTTCCGTGTGACACCGGCGATCACTTCGGGAAAAACCGTGCTCGGGCATATAGAAAAGATAGATTTTAAGAATGTGTCGCTGCTGTATGAAGAGAAACCGGCACTCCGCAATGTAACACTTGAAGCAGAAACAGGAAAAGTCTATGCTCTTGTCGGTGACAGCGGGGCAGGAAAGAGCAGTTTCATCAACCTGCTCGTACGTTTTTACGATGCGAGTGATGGTGCCTTGCTCATCAATGATCTTCCTATCCAGTCCTATACCCTGGCTTCACTGCACCGCAAGATCGCTTTTGTGACACAGCGTATTTTCATTTTTCAGGATACCGTAGCCAATAATGTCGCCTATGGTGAGAAGGTGGACGAAGCACGGGTCAAAGCAGCATTGAAAAAAGCATTTATCTGGGAATTCGTTGCACAGCTTCCCGAGGGGATCAATACGAGGCTGGACGAATTTGGTACCAATCTAAGCGGCGGGCAGCGTCAGCGTATTGCTCTGGCAAGAGCACTGTATAAAGATCCGGACGTGCTTATTCTTGATGAAGCTACTTCGGCTCTTGATAACAAAAGTGAAAAGGCCATCCATGCTGCACTTGAAGCATTGAAAGAGGAGATGATCACCTTCATCGTTGCCCACAGACTGAGTACGATCGAACACGCAGATGTTATTCTGGTTTTTAAAGAAGGCAGGATCGTAGACAGAGGAACCTATGCGGAACTTCTGGAACATTCCGAGGAATTTGGGAAATTGACCAATCCGAAACAGTCTTAGACATTAGAAGGCAAGTGTTTGCTGCATTGGGCTACTGAGTCAAAAGAGAAGGTGGCATTTTTAATGTCCCCCTGACCGATAACAATACTCCGGCCGATCCCTGCATTGTGGGCCAGATCGATATCGCTCTGTTTGTCGCCGATCATCCATGAAGCCGAAAGATCAATATCATATGCTTTGGCGGCATCTTCTATCATCCCTGGTGCAGGCTTGCGGCAGCGGCAGCCGGCATCTGGCAGGTGGGGGCAGTGGTAGACCTGTGAAATTTCTATACCGTGGTCTTGAAACACTCGTATCATCCAACTGCTCAGCTTCACAAAGTCTTCTTCTGTGTAATATCCCCTCCCTATCCCGGACTGGTTGGTCACAACAAATATCAAATACCCTGCATCCGAAAAATGCTTGACCAGTTCAAATATCCCATCAGAAAATTCAAAACCTTCTTGTTTGCAGACATATCCGTGATCGATATTGATAATCCCGTCACGGTCAAGAAAGAGGGCTTTTTGTTTCATCTCAGAACCATTCAAAAATATTTTTTAGGAAAAACTGTCTGTTTTTTTGTTTAATCCGGCAAGTTTATCCTTCAAGATACGCTTGCCTGCTTCAACACCCGGCTGATCGTAGGTATTGACATCGATAAGTTCTCCGACAAGCGAGGTAAGCAGTTCATAGTAAAAGATCAATGCACCGATGTTGGCCTCGGCGGTGTCCTGAATGACAATTACATCGACAGGAATCTCTTTTTCGTTCAGGAGTGCTTCCATGACTGAGTCACACTGCATGTTGATCAGTTTTTCAAACGGAAGACTGTTCAGGACATCAAGCGACTCTAGATGCGGCAAAGTAATATCGGGTATGGTAATGTTGTCATTGAAATCTGCTATCTTTATAAATGTAACCGACTTGTCGCGTGTACCTTCCATAATGAGCTGTAAAAAAGAGTGCTGGTCTTTGGGACCGATGAGACCGATGGGTGTCAGGCCTACATGGAAAGCAGAATGTTTCTGGTGTTTTCCCAAACTTTCCCCCCAGAGCTGAACATACCATTCACAAAAATATTTGAGTGATTCAGAATAGGCAAAGAGACAGTTAATATGGTACTGAGCATGGTTTCTGGCGTAATAAGTCGCTTTTTTAAGCAAAGTATCTTTCATGTAGCCGTCTTTAAAAAAACTTTCCTTAATATGTCTGGCCCCTGACAGAAGGGCTTCAAGATCAATGCCGCTTAGTGCCAGCGGAACCAGACCGACTGTTGAAAGTACAGAAAATCTTCCTCCTACATTTTCGGGAAGGTACAGTACTGCGGCATGGATCTCTTTGGCATACTGTTCCAGCGGAGAGCCGGGATCGGTAATGAAAGTGTAGGCAGAAGGATCACTTTTTATTGAATAAATATACTTGTAAATGGCAAATGTTTCTACCGTACTCCCTGATTTTGAAATGACAAGGAAATGGGTCTTGTCAAGGTTGAATTTTTCAAGAAGAACGGTGATGTTGACCGGATCCGTACTTTCAAAGAAATAGAGATCTCTTTTAAGCGTATGTAACGGTTTAATGAATTCATAGACAGCTTTCGCTCCGAGTGAACTACCTCCGATCCCAATGACTGCTATCGTTTCAACAGTATCCGGAACAGTACTGCAATATTCCAGAACAGATGCGATATCCTGATCGGGCAGATGGTAATAGCCGATATGTTCCTGTTCCGCAAAAATGGCATCAAAAGCTTCCTGTTGGACGATCTGATCGTCAGTTGTAAAGTAAAGTTTATTGGTCATAGTGCACACCTCGCAGTTTCAATGAGTACATTGATTTTTTTTTCGTATTCTTTGGCTAAAGCCTGGTCTGTAGATTCAAAACGTGTTACAAGTACAGGAGTGGTGTTGGAGGCACGTACAAGTCCCCAGCCCTTTTCAAAGTTGATGCGTACACCGTCAATATCAATGATACTGTGAATATCAGGAAAGTCTGACGGAGGTGTTTTAAGCATTTCTTTTATTTTGTCCATGAGAGCAAACTTTTCTTCTTCAGTCGTTTCTATTTTAATCTCTTCGGTTGAGAATACGTGGGGGAGAGCTTCTATTTCTCTGTCCAGATCAATACCTTCTTCAAGCAGCTCCAGCATACGCAACGTGGCATAAATAGCATCATCGTAGCCGAAGTACCGGTGTTTGAAAAAGATATGTCCGCTGACTTCACAGGCCAGGTCAGCATGGATCTCTTTCATTTTGACCTTGAGATTCGAGTGGCCGGTTTTATACATGACAGTTTTTGCACCCCGGCGTTCGAGTTCATCATACATAATCTGGGAACACTTCACCTCTCCTATGACAGTAGGATTTTCCATTTTCATAGCATAAAGCAATGCCATCTGGTCACCTTTTATGTTATGTTTGTGGGTCAGTACTGCAATGCGGTCCGCATCGCCGTCATAGGCAAAAGCAATGTCTCCCTCTTTTTCCAGAGCCGCTTTGACATCGGCAAGGTTCTTTTCCACCGAAGGGTCGGGGTGGTGGTTGGGGAAGGTACCGTCCGGCTTGCAGTAGAGTCCGGTATAGTCAAGTTCCAGCGTATTGAAGATCTTTGTCAGTACTGTGTCTGCAACGCCGTTGCCGCAGTCAATGACAATCTTTGTATCAAGCCTTTTGAGATGGGCGAACTCTTTGAGCATGAAGTTAATATAGGGTGTTTTGACATCAATATCAATCTTTTCCGTATTATCAGGTATGATCCTCTCCCGATCTGCAATAACAGCATCACCGAGTGCATAGATTTCCTCACCGAAGAAAGGTGCTCTGTCAATGGTGATCTTGAAACCATTGTATTCAGAAGGGTTGTGCGATCCGGTGATCATGATAGACGCATCAGTCGTGGTGGAGGAAAGACAGTCGGTGATTGGCGGCTGCGGATGAAGATCTGCTATTTTCTGATAATTGGAAAAATAATTTACCGGGGTGGCTACCATACCCATGTCAAGTACAGTACATGCGGCTGCATTGAGTCCGGACGTGAGCCAGTCTCTCAGGATCGGCGAGTGGGAGCGGGCATCATATCCGATGGAAACGAACTTGTTCCCCCCGATTTTCCTGCCAAGATGATATCCGATACTTTTTACACTCTGCTCATTGAGCTCTTTTTCATAAATGCCTCTGATGTCATATTCACGAAAGATGGATGTGTTGACGATAGACATGAGCACGGTTCCTTGCGTATTGGGTGGATGCTATTCTATCACAGGCTGCATTAATATAGTGTTTGGGAGGAAATTTGATGTGTGGTTATTTCCGGTATCCGTCGGGGTTCTTCTCCTGCCATCTCCAGCTGTCCGCACACATTTCATCGATTCCTTTGCTTGCTTCCCATCCCAGTATTTTTTTTGCATAGCCGGGGTCTGCATAACATTGGGCGATATCTCCGGCCCGGCGCGGAGCGATACAGTAGGGTACTTCTCTGCCTGAAGCCTTTTCAAATGCCTTGACCATATCCAAAACCGAATAGCCGGTTCCTGTACCGAGGTTGATAGTCATCACCTTATTGAATTCAGGGAGTTTTTCAAGTGCTTTGACATGTCCGTAAGCCAGATCCATAACATGAATATAGTCCCGGACACCCGTTCCGTCAGGGGTATTATAATCATCTCCGAAAACACTGAGGCAGGAACGCTGCCCTACGGCAGTCTGGGTGATGAAAGGCATGAGGTTGTTGGGAATACCGTTGGGGTCTTCACCGATCAGGCCTGAAGGATGGGCTCCCACCGGGTTGAAGTACCGAAGGAGTACGATCTTCCAGGTGTTGTCGGAAACGTAGAGGTCTCTGAGGATTTCTTCTATAAAAAGTTTGCTTCTGCCGTAGGGGTTGGTGGCAGATGTCGGAAAATCTTCCGTAATGGGCGTGGTGTGCGGATCACCGTATACCGTGGCGGAAGAGCTGAAAATGATCGATTTGCACTGATGTTCTGCCATGACTTCACAGAGTGCAACGGTACCGTAGACATTGTTATCATAATATCTGAGAGGTTCTTCTACTGATTCACCTACCGCCTTGAGTCCTGCAAAATGGATGACGGCATCGATCTTGTGCGAGGAGAAGAGACGGCGAAGCTGTACTTTGTCCCGTATATCACCTTCTACAGTGATGATCTCTTTTCCTGCGATCTTCTCTACCCGGGAAATACTTTCTTTTGAAGCATTGCAGAAATTGTCATATACAATGACATGGTAGCCTGCCTGAAGAAGTAAAATAACGGTATGGGAGCCGATATAGCCGGCCCCGCCGGTTACTAAGATATTCATAGGGATCCTTTTGGAGCGGGGTGATGTCAGAAGGCTATCTTCAGTCCGCCGTAGAAACTGTCGTTAAAATTATAATCGCCGTAGCTGTAGTCTGTATCTATGTTTCGGTAGCCTACAAAAACATGTGTATTGGAAATGACTTCCATGTCGGCACCGATGCGAAATTCACTGTAGTCTTCTCCATCACTGAAGGTAAGTACGGAAGGCGCATAGGCGAAGCCCGCAAAAAGCGAAGTCATTGGAATAGTATCTATCAGCGGCAATGCATAATTTGCTTTGACAAAAAGCGGCAACGCTGTAAAACTGTCTGCAAAAACAGCTTTTGCCCCGAGAGCAACAGTAAGCCCTTCTATACCGGGAAGACTGTTCTGCCCGCTGAAACCTAGAGTAAAAAGATGCTCTCCATTGTCGTGATCGTTGGCTCCGGAATAAAGGTAGCTTCCGCTGATGAGGTAGGAGGTACCGCTCGAATAGTCAGCCAGTGCATTAAAATCTATCTGTCCGCTGATCTCAACATCTTTATTGTTGATATTGAGGCCAATGCTTGATTCAGCCTGTATAACGGCAGTCAGTAAAAAGGTCGATAAAAGTATTTTTTTGAAGATCATGATCCTGTGCCCTTTCATATTTATACATATTATAGCACGGAATTTATTATTGCTCTATTAGTCTGCGGGCATATATTTTTTCTTTTTTTCTTCCGCTTTCTTTTTCAGGCGCGCTTTTTTCTTCTCTTCCATCATTGCGGCATCCCGCAGCTCTTCTTCACTGTCGAAACGTGCAGCATCGATAAATTTGGATTCATCATCAAACTGTCCTGTCCTGACACCCCAGAGCAGGGCGGCAAGACCGGTTGCACCAAGCAGTGTGGAGATACCGATCATAACGATGATAATATGTTCAGACATAGGAAATACCTTTTGACATAATTAGATAAGATACAGTATAGCATGAAAGGGTTAACTGCATGATTCATTTTTCTTTGAATTTCAAAAACTTGATACGCATAGAGTTTCCTACAACAATCAGAGAACTTAAACTCATAGAAAGCGCGGCAATAAGAGGGTTGATGTATCCTGCCATGGCGAGTGGAACAGCGACTGTATTGTAGAGCAGGGAGAATCCGAGGTTTTCCCTGACGGCACGGTAGGTACGTTTGGAAAGCCGGTAGGCATCGTAAATACTCTGGGGTTTTTCATCCATAAGTACAACATCACTGACGGAAATGGCAACATCCGTACCGTTTCCCATGGCGATGGCAATATCTGATTTGGCTAGGGCAATAGTGTCATTGATGCCGTCACCTGCCATGACGACAATATGTCCTTCTGCATGAAACCGGTCTATCATCTCCGATTTTTCATGCGGAAGCAGTTTAGCATAGACTTCTTCGATACCGACAGCATCGGCAACCTTCTGTGCACTTTGCACATGGTCCCCGGTAAGCATGACAACTCTGATGCCGAGAGCTTTTATGGCAGCAATTGCCTCCCCGGCACCTTCGCGTACAGTATCGCTTAATTCGAATCTGGCATAGAGTTCCCCGTCAATGCTGAAGTAGAACAGTGTATTTTCACCGGTTTCTTCGCAGTCGATACCGAAACTTTTCATAAAAGAAGCATTGCCTCCGACAAGTTTGTGTGTCTGGTACTCAGCTTCGATCCCCTTGGCCTGAATGGTTTTGATATGTTCCAGTGCCAGTGTTTTAAACGTATTTTCGTTCTTTTGTTCCAAATATTTTCTGATACCGTTTGAAATCGGGTGGTTTGAAGTGGAAACGAGGGCATGGAGCAGGGTTTTATCATAGGTTTGATAAGTCTTTTCCGAAACAACGGAAGGTTTTCCTTCGGTAATGGTACCGGTTTTGTCAAGGGCAAGCAGATTGCTTTTTGCCATGGTTTCAAGATAGCCTGCTTCTTTGAAAAGGATGTTGCGCTGGGCAGCCATACCGATGCCTACGAGTGTGGCCATGGGAGTAGCCAGACCCAGCGCACAGGGACAGGCGATGACAATGACGGAGATCCCGACGATAAGTGCATGTTCAAAATCGGCAGTAACGAGCCACCAGCCTGCGAGTGTCAGGAGAGAGAGAACGAGGATGACAGTGGAGAAATAACCTGAAACCGTATCGGCAAGCTGTTCAATACGCGGTTTTTTGGTGATGGATTCTTCAAGAAGCGATACAATGGAGTAGAGCAGGGAAGAAGAAGCATCTTTGGTCGCTTCGTAACGGATCACGGAGTCAAGGCAGATTGAACCGCTGAGAATCGTATCTCCTTTCTGTTTGAAAACTGCTTCATTTTCTCCTGTCAGAGAACTTTCATCGAAAGAACCCTCCCCATGGGTAACGATGCCGTCAATGACCACTTTTTCTCCGGGTTTGAGCTCGATGATGTCACCCAGTGTGACGTTCTCCACACTGACAAGCGCTTTCTCGTCGTCCTGTATGATGGTCACTTCGGTTGGAGTGCTTCCCATAATGCTGTCCAGTGTATCGACCGCATGTTTTTTACTGAGTACTTCGAGATATTTGCCGACCAGCACAAACGTGATGATCATGGCTACGGAGTCGAAATAGACTTCTCCGCGCTGTGTAATCATGGCATAGATGGAATAAAGATAGGCAGAGAAGGCACCGGAAGCAACAAGTGTATCCATGTTGACGATTCTGTTTTTATACCCGTACCAGGCACCGCGGAAGAAGACCCATCCGCTGTAAAAAAGCACCGGGGTCGCAAGAATGAATTCTGCCGCATTGAGAATATTTTTAAAAGATTGTTGTATACCGCTGAAGTAGCCTGCATAATGGGCAATGGCGAGCCACATAATGTTCATGGAGCCAAAAACGGCGACAAGAATACGTGAATAGTACTCTTTGCGTACTTTTACGGCACGTTCTTCCTGCAGTGCGGGGTCGTAGGGGTAGGCATTGTACCCTATGGAGCGGATGGTTTCGATGATCTTGGAAAGTTTGATCTCATCGGGGTCCCAGACGATCTTGGCTTTATTGTTGGTGTAGTTGATCGTTGCTTCGATGACACCGTCTGTTTTATGCAGTACCTTTTCGTTGAGCCAGACACAGGCAGAACAGTGGATACCCTCAATAATGAGATGTATCTCATCGAGGCCCTCTTCGGTACTTTTGATATATTTGTTTTTAAAACCTTCAAGGTCAAATTTTTCGAGGTCATTGCTGTTCTGGGCTGCCGGCTGAAGAGTGGTGTCGCCCAGTTTATCGTAAAAGGTATCGAGCCCTTCGCTTTGGAGCAGATGGTAGACCCCCTGACACCCTTTACAGCAGAAATAGAGCTTTTCTCCATTGTGTTCTTCTGTGATCATGACAGATTCGTCAAACTTGAGATGACAGTGGGTACAGGATATGTCTGCCAAATAGTTTCCTTTTTTTCTTTTGTCTGTAGTCAAAGCACTCTAAATAGTACTTTACCTAAAAATGGGTAAAATCCACTATGGAAACTGCATATTTGCTTACTGCTATATTGGTGATACTGGAACTTTTTGAAGCCTGGATGCAGAAAGCACCGACACTTCTGGGTGTCATGCAGCGTCTTTACAAATGGTATGAAAAAAGTATTTTCCTCTTTTTTCTGATGCACCCTGCCTTTTATTTTGTGCTTTTTGTGGTACTTGCCACAGACCGGCTCAATGTCTATATGATTGTCATACTTTCTCTGAAGATTTTTGATCTTTTCTATAAAATTGAGCTGATTAAAAAAATATTCCTGCAAAAAACGGTGCCGCAGGAACTTGCGGCTATGTTGGAATGGCAGCTTCCCTCCTGGTTTTTTCTGACAGGTGTACTGCTCTATCCTCCGCTGCTTTTTTACGGATTACTGTAGGGTGCCGCCGGAGAACAGTATTCTGCGACCTTTACACCGCACCCTGATCGATCATTGAATCCGCCACTTTCCTGAAACCGGCGATATTCGCTCCCATGACAAGATCTCCTTCCTGTCCGAATTCCTTGGATGTTTCATAGGCTGTTTCGAAGATGTGGCGCATGATCTGTCTGAGTTTAATATCAACCTCTTCAAAGCTCCATTTTTCCATACTGGCATTCTGGCTCATCTCCAGCTGACTGGTAGCAACACCGCCGGCATTGGCTGCTTTCCCCGGACCAAAAAGAATATTGTTCTTCTTGAGGAAGGCTATGGCATCCGGAGTCGTAGGCATATTGGCACCTTCATTGACCAGGATGCAGCCGTTGGCGACCAGTGTTTTGGCATCTTCCAGATTCAATTCATTCTGCGTGGCGCAGGGGAAGGCAATGTCACAGGGAGTATTCCAGGTCTGATGCTTTCCTTCAGGGTAGTGGCTTACAGGGGTATAGACACTGTCCGGATGTACCTGTGCATAGGTTTCAAGCGATTGATGGTTGATCTCCTTAATTGCTTTGAGCGAATTGATATCGATACCTTTTGCATGATAAATGGTACCCCGGCTGTCACTGCATGTGACAGGAATAGCACCTATTTCATAAAGTTTTTCGATCGTATAGGTAGCCACGTTTCCTGAACCCGATACGGTGCAGATCTTGCCTTTGAGCTCTGTATCGTATTTTTTTAAAATATTTTCTGCAAAATAGACGGCCCCGTAACCGGTGGCTTCTTTTCTTGTATTTGATCCGCCCCAGTTCAGCCCTTTGCCTGTAATAACCCCTTCAAAATGGCCGGTCAGTTTTTTATACTGCCCGAACAAATAGCCTATCTCTCTTGCCCCGACGCCGATATCTCCGGCAGGGACATCTCTTGTCCCGCCGATATGTTTGTAAAGCTCAGACATGAATGCCTGACAGAAGCGCATGATCTCATTGTCGCTTTTTCCTTTGGGATCAAAGTTGCTTCCTCCTTTTGCCGCACCGATCTGAAGGCCGGTAAGGGCATTTTTGAAGATTTGTTCAAAGCCGAGGAATTTGATGATGCCGAGATTGACAGAAGGATGGAAACGAAGCCCGCCCTTGTACTGCCCGATCGCGGAATTGAACTGTACACGATACCCGTAGTTGGTCTGCACCCTGCCGCTATCATCCACCCAGCATACACGAAAGATGATGGTGCGCTCGGGAACCATGATACGTTCCAGGATATTATGCATATCGTACCGGTTGTCTTCTTTCAGCAGGGGAACAAGTGAAGAGAGTACTTCATGTGCAGCCTGGTAAAATTCATCCTGGCCGGGACTGTATTCCTGCACTTTGCGTAACACTTTGTCTATATGGGACTGTACTGACATGAGTAAGAATCTCCTTCACGAATGAGAATAGGTATATTTGGGCTGATTTTAGCACGAACCGGCTGTAAGTTTGACATTTCAGCCAAAAAGGATTATAATTACATCACTACACATTGATGAATTTATTGCTGTCAAGAAGCAGCAGTAACTATTATCCGTGCAAATTCTCCAATTTTTATCCATATAAGAGGAACAATGAGCGAACACAACAAAAAACCTGCCAATGGCCACAATGCCGGCAGAAAAAACAGAACACATGTACCTGTACAGGGCTATAAAATAGAAGATCTCCAGCAAAAACCTCTCGATGAACTTGTTACCATTGCCAAAGAAGTCAGCGTTGAAAATCCCAACGAATACCAAAGACGCGACCTGATCTTCGAGATACTGAAATCCCAGGTCAGTCAGGGAGGTTTCATTCTCTATACCGGTATTCTTGAAGTGATGAATGACGGGTATGGTTTCCTGCGTTCCATTGACGGAAATTTTGCCAACTCAAGCAACGATACCTACGTCTCGGCGACACAGGTCAAGCGTTTTGCACTGAGAAACGGTGATATTGTGACGGGTCAGGTACGTCCTCCCAAAGACCAGGAAAAATACTATGCTCTGCTTAAAATTGAAGCGATCAACTATGTAGCGCCTGAAAAATCCAAGCAAAGACCGCTTTTTGACAACCTTACACCGCTTTATGCCAATGAAAAACTGAAACTCGAATATAATCCGATGAAAATGACCGGCCGCGTACTTGATCTGTTTACCCCTATCGGGAAAGGGCAGAGAGCCCTGGTCGTTGCACCGCCGAGAACAGGTAAAACCGAACTGCTCAAAGAACTGGCACACGGGATCACCCGCAACAACCCGGATGCTTCACTGATGGTACTTTTGGTGGATGAAAGACCCGAAGAGGTAACGGACATGCAGCGTTCGGTCAAGGGAGAAGTCTATGCCTCCACGTTCGACCTTCCTGCGCAGAATCATGTCAGAACAGCCGAAATGGTCATTGAAAAAGCCAAAAGACGTGTGGAAATGGGAAAAGATGTCATTATTCTGCTTGATTCCATTACCCGACTGGCACGTGCCTACAACACAGTAACACCGAGTTCGGGCAAAGTACTCTCCGGCGGTGTCGATGCCAATGCACTGCATAAACCGAAAAGATTTTTTGGTGCGGCAAGAAACATTGAAGAGGGCGGTTCTCTGACCATTATCGCTACAGCCCTTATCGATACGGGAAGCCGTATGGATGAAGTGATCTTCGAAGAATTCAAGGGAACAGGTAACTCCGAAGTGGTGCTCAGCCGCCATGTTTCTGAAAGACGTATCTACCCGGCGATCGACGTGACCAAATCGGGAACCAGAAAAGAAGAACTCCTTACCGATCCGGAAACCCTCCAGAAAGTATGGGCGCTGAGAAACGCTATGCAGAACATGGAAGAGGTTGAAGGACTCAAGTTCCTCTTCTCCAAAATGATGAAAACGAAGAGCAACGAAGAATTTCTTGCAATGATGAACGAGTAAATATTTTATGAAGATCGGAGTATTTGATTCTGGTCTTGGCGGTCTGACTGTGCTTCAGGCCGTTACAAAGGTGATGAAAGGTGTAGAACTCTTTTATGTCGCCGATACGAAAAATGCTCCTTATGGCGAAAAAACACCTGAACAAATTCTACAGTACAGTCTTGATATTACAGCCTACTTTCTCAACGTATATCAGATCGATGCACTGATCATTGCCTGCAATACAGCCACTTCCGCTGCAGTTAAAACATTGAGAGAAAAATATCCCAAACTGATCATTATAGGGACGGAACCCGGGATCAAGCCGGCACTGGAGCAGACCAGAACGGGGAGTATCGGTGTGCTTGCCACGCCTGCGACGCTGGTAGGAGAGAAGTATCAGGATCTGGTCAATGTACTCTCAGCCAAAGAGGACGTTACGCTTTATGAGCAAGCATGTCCGGGATTGGTTGAACAGATAGAAAATGGTGAGATCGGGAGCCGTAAAACAGCTAAAATGCTTGAAGGGTGGCTTCACCCTATGCGGGAGAACGATGTCGATACGATCGTGCTCGGGTGTACCCATTATCCGCTGGTGGCACATAAAATAGAAGAAATCATGCAGCGTGAAATGAATCTGATCCATACCGGGGATGCCATAGCAAACCGTCTACTATCCTTAAGCAAAGCACATGGACATAGCAATACCGGCGGGATGGAGATCAGGCTTTACAGCACTTCCGCGATAGATGAAAATATCGTTCAGACCATTCTTGGAGAGAAAATGGAGGTAGAGGCTATAACCCTATAGCCGCCCGGACCTTTTCCATCTTGGCATCCGCAATGGTTTGCGCCTTTTTGGCCCCCGCAGAAAGTATATCATGTACTTCATCCATATGGTCAAGATAGTAAGCCCTCTTTTCTCTTGCTTCGGCCAACTCTTCCCAGATCAGCTCTTTGAGGTATTTCTTGAAGTGCCCGTATCCTTCTTTCCCGCTTCTGTAGCGTTCCTGAAGTTCCTGTTTACGTGTTTCATCCAGGAAGAGTGCGGCAAGGTTATAAATGTTGCATGCTTCCCATTCCAGTGGTTCGCCCAGAGGTGTAGAGGAACTGACGATCTTATTGCATCTTTTCTGCAAGGGTTTTTCTTCCATGAAAAGGTCAATAGCATTGCCGTAGCTTTTACTCATTTTCTGCCCGTCTATACCGGGGATGGTCGCTACATCTTCCGCCACCATATGCTCGGGAAGGGTAAAAAGATCGCCGTATTCATTGTTAAACTTGATAGCGATATCCCGGGTCATTTCCACGTGCTGTATCTGGTCTTTTCCTACAGGGACTTTTTCTACATCATACAGCAGAATGTCTGCTGCCATCAGTACAGGGTAGGAGAAAAGCGCATGGCTTGCCGGGATGCCTTTGGCGACTTTGTCTTTGTAGGAGTGGGCACGTTCCAGCAGACCCATGGGTGTGAACTTGGAGAGGATCCAGTAGAGTTCAAGTACTTCGGGCACATGGCTCTGTACCCAGAAAGTGGTCTTTTGAGGGTCTATGCCTACAGAAAGGTAATCTACTGCGGCTTCAACGGTGTTCTGTCTGAGTGTTTCGGCATCTTTGGAAGAGGTAAGTGAATGGTAATTGGCGATAAAGGTGAAAAGTTCATGTTCTTCCTGAAGTTCTACCATCGGTTTCATGGCACCGAAGTAATTTCCGATGTGAAGTTTTCCCGAAGCCTGGATTCCTGTAAGTACGCGCATTTTGATTCCTGCTATGATTTTTGCAAAATTATAGCAGGAAAGCGTTAAGCGTTAAGTGTGTAGCATTTAGAAAATGGAAAAAAAGAGTTTTGTAGGGTGCTGTGCCCTCACGGCACCATTGAAAAATATGAAACTTTTGGTGCTGTCGGGGGACAGCACCCTACATTTTTTACGGTATAGCTGAGAGTTATTCACGTAAGTCGGGGTGAGGACATCCCGAACTACTCTTCCTCAAACCTTTCCCCGCGTTTTCTGGCTACGATGTCCAGCGGAACACCTTCAAAATTGAATTTACTCCGGATGTAGTTCGCCAGATAGCGTTTGTAGGAGAAGTGCAAGCCGTCTGGGCGGTTGGTGATCAGCGCGATCTTAGGCGGTTTGGTCTCGTACTGCGTAGCGAATTTTATTTTGACCAGTGCACCGTTGTAGGAAGGGACATGGTGGCGCTGCATGGCTTCTCTGAGCACGTCGTTGAGTTTGGAGGTCGGGATACGCTGCTTGTATCTCTCGTAGATCGCTGTGATCTGGTCGAGTATCTTGTTGACGCGCATACCGGTCTTGGCCGAGATGGTGATAAGCGGGGCGTAGTGCAGGAACTTGAGCTCGTCACGGATATCATCCACCGCCTCCTCGTAGGTCTTTTCTCCGCGGATATCCCATTTGTTGATGACGATGAGCGCGCCGAGCCTGAATTTCTCTATGAGCCCTGCCACTCTTTCATCCAGCTCAGTCACACCGACCGTGGCATCGATGATCAAGAGGGCGATATCGGCTTTCTCCAGCATTGCCTCGGTACGTCCGAGCGCATATTTCTCGATGCCCACGATCCTGCTTCGCTTTCTGATTCCTGCAGTGTCCACGAAAGTGATCTCGTAGTCATTGTGTTCGATCGTCTCATCAATCGGGTCGATGGTCGTACCCGCCACATCGGAGACCACGGAGCGTTCCTCTCCAAGCAGAGCGTTTAGCAGGGAGCTTTTTCCCGTATTGACCCGCCCGATAATGGCAACGCTGACCTTGTTGTCCGCCTCCTCAACAGTACTGTTGATGTCACGTACGATCTCCTCGAAAGGATCGACCTCGTCTTCTGTCAGTTCAAGCGGTTCTTTCTCTTCTTTGTGCGGAATATACTGCTCCAGCCAGGCGTAGAAGTCGTTGAAGTAACGGTTGTGGCTCACAGACATCGGGAAAGTGGCATCGGCACCGAATTCGAGGAATTCCCAGTAGCGCTCCTCTTCTTTGTCATTGTCGATCTTGTTGACAACGAGTGCCAAAGGTTTGTTCAATTCCTGCAGTTTGTAGAAAAGTTCCCTGTCCTCTTCATCCGGCAGGGTCTTTCCGTCGACCATGTAAATGATCACATCGGCCATTTTGGCTGCTTTGAGTGAGAAATCCGCTACTTTGGAGAAGAGTTCGGAAGAGTAGTCTATCCCCCCGGTGTCGATCACTTCGAATTCTCTGTCATCTGAAATAGTCACGATTCGTTTTTTAATATCGCGTGTCGTACCCGATACATCGGAAGTAATGGCATCTCTCTGCCTTGCCAGACGGTTGAAAAGGGAACTTTTTCCGACATTGGGACGGCCGAGTATGGCTACTTTTTTAAGGTTGTGTTCTTGCATATTGATTGTTTCTTTCTTGATAGTTGGGCGTATTATAACATATTATTCCGTGTAGGGTGAGTAACGTCCGTCGGAAATACCTTGGGATACAGGTACCGAATCATAATATTTTTTCTGATTTCCTTCAAAAGAGAACTGTGACAGTGTTTCTCTCTTCATTTTTTTAGAAAAAACGAAGCAAAAAATCGTCATCTCTCTCGAATCGCTTCGCTTTCAAGGTCGTTCGAGATGACAAGCACACTTTGTGTGATTAATGGAATGGAATTGTAGTACATAAGGTTCGGAAGCCCAATGCAAAATAATATTTTGGTATAAAAAGTGAACCTCCGCGTAGGGTGACCGTCCCCCGACGGCACCACAAGATCGATATGTTATAGAATATCTTCCAAACGCTACCCGCTGAACGCTGAAGGCTTCGCTTCCGAAGGAAGCGATTCTACATAGATACTCTGAGACGGGAAGGCAAATCCCGATCCGTTCTCCTCTACGATTTGCATGATCTTGAGGTGGATATCTTCTCTGATCTCAAGATACTTGGCCCAGTTGGCGGTATGGGCAAATGCGTAAATAAATATGTCGAGTGCACTGTCCCCAAAAGCGGTAAAATTGACCATAAGTGATTCATTCTGTGCGATACCTTCATTCTCCATCAGCATACTTTTGATATCGGAAACAATTTTGGTGATCTGAGTGCTTGTCGTACCGTAGGTCAGTCCAATATCCATTTTGATACGTCGAATTCCTCTGCGTGAGAAGTTCTCTATGGGCGTATTGGCGACGACCTGGTTGGGTACGGTAATAAGCGATTTCTGGAAAGAGCGTATCTTGGTCGTTCTCATTCCGACATCTTCAACGACGCCTTCGACGGAGCCGATCTTCACCCATTCACCGATACGGATGGATTTGTCTGCAAGCAGGGCGAATGAACCGAAGAGGTTGGCTGCCGTATCTTTGGCGGCAAGAGCAAAGGCAAGACCTCCCAGCCCGAGCGAGGCAATGAGGGCGGTTACGTTGACACCCCAGACTTTCAGCATGACACCCAGGCCGATACCTCCAATGAGGATCTTTAAAATGGTCAGTATAAAGTTGCCCATCTCTTTGGAAAGATCTTTGTTGAATTTTCCTGTAGCACTGTAAATGAGTCCGCGGAGGGCTTCAGTGACAGCAAGAATAGCCCAGAAAACAGTATAAATAATGAGAGTATCGAGTATTTTTACGATAAATGGTGTCTCTTTGAACGTGAGCAGAAAGAAAACATGCAGGGCAATGACAATAAAGGCAAATCGTACAGGTTCTTTGAGTGCCGAGATCACCTTGTCATCATAAAATGTTGCAGAGTGTTTTGCAAGATTTTGCAATGCAACGAGTACGATCTTGGTGAAAAACTTACGCAGACCGAGTATCAGAAAAAAAAGAAACGCAGCCGCAATGAGATTGGCCATAGGAATTCCCCAGAGTGTCTTGCCAAGGAACGGATACTGCTCGTAAAAGGGGGAGAGCTGTGTCTGAACAGTAGCGATGATGTCTGTATCAAGTGAGTTGATCACATTTAACGGTTTTTTGAGAGCTTCTCCCGCAATATTGGTAATATTACTTTCAGCATGGAGTGTTTTTGACATATATATCCTTCACGATTTATCCACATAATTATAGTAAAATATTATTCAAGTAGGAGTAGCAGAATGAAAAAAACGATACAATATATATTTTTGATAACATTGATACTATCTGGCGTACAAGCCAAAGTACTCGATGCAAGATACAGCATAAGTTACGGAGTATTTGGTCAGCTTGGTATTTGCGATGCCCATCTTGAAACTCACGGCAATACCTACCGCATTGAGATCAATGCCAGAACTACGGGCATTGTAAAGCGTTTGAGTGGAAATCGTCAGGAAAAATATATCAGCAGAGGACATATCGAGGAAGGTATGCTTGTTTCAGATTCTTTCAGGGTGCGCAGAAGCCACAGCGGCAAGGTTGAAACCAAAGTATATGAGATTGACCATCAAAAACAGAAGGTGACCAAAATAACTGTCAAGAAAAAAAAGGGAAAAGTATACGGCCGTTCCAGCAGAATACTTGATTTTTACAGTAAAGATGACTTGCTGACGCTCTATTTCAATTTGCCTTCAAAAGTGAATTTTTTGCTTCCTAAAACGTATGAATTGACAGCGGTAGGTGCAGAAAAGCAGGGAGGAAAAGTAACAGTGATCGTGCCTCCCGCAAAAGCATATCCGTACTATGAAAAAACGCTTGGGAAAGGAGATTTTTCCTATCTGACCGCCATTGTCTACCAAAAACTGTTTGAAAGCAGCCGGGGAGAGCTGATGCTTGCCATAGGAAAAGACGGCATAGCCCAGAAAGCCGTTTTGAAAGACTTGATACTCTATGGTGATCTCAAAGCGGTAAGAATAAGGTAGCTCCGTCTGTATGTGGTATAGATTCTCTTTTACCCAATTATGCTACACTTCCACCAAAAAAGAGAATCGGGGTAAAGGTTGCATATGAAAGAGAAGATCAAGAATCTTGACAGAGGTATTCTGCTGATGCTGCTTGCCTCATTGAGTTTCGGTGTCATGGGCGGCTTTGCCAAACTGCTGACGCAGCAGCTTCCTGCGCTCGAAGTGACTTTTTTTCGTAATGTTTTCGGGGTAGCACTCATAGGCGCTGCCATTTGGAAAGTACCGCTCAAACAGGATGGAGGAAAACCTCTGCTGCTTCTTTTTCGGGGGACCATGGGGTTTCTCGCGCTGCTTGCCTATTTTTACATTATGGGAAAGATCCCTCTCGGCGAAGCGATCACTTACAATAAAACGTCACCGCTGTTCGTGGCGTTTTTTGCCTGGATCTTTTTGAGGGAAAAACTTCACTGGAGTGCCGTGATCGCTCTGGCACTCGGTTTTGCCGGCATTATAATGATCGCACAGCCCGAGGGAGGTGTGTTTAACAAATACGATATTCTCGGTCTTTTTTCCGGTGTCGGCGCTGCACTTGCCTACACATCCATCAGGGAACTGCGCAAATATTATGACACTCGTGCGATCGTGATGAGCTTTATGCTTGTCGGAACGCTCGGACCGCTGCTTTTCATGGCCATAGGCAGCGTGGTTACAGTCAGTGAAGAGTGGGACTGGATCATTGCACCGTTCGTTATGCCCGGAGGAGTACAGTGGCTTTTTATCATTGCAGTGGGTATCAGTGCAACCCTCTCCCAGCTTTTGATGACCAAAGCCTATGAATTGACCAAAGCCGGTATCGTCGGGACGATAAGCTATACCAATATCCTTTTTGGCATGATCATCGGGATTGCTTTGGGAGATCCCATACCGGGTTTTTGGACAATTTTGGGTATAATCCTTGTGATTATCTCAGGGCTTATAGTAGCTCTGGTAAAAGAGAAACCGTAGAACCTCTTCGGATCGAAGGAAAGAAATGATACTGATCGCCGGACCTTGTGTCCTTGAAAGCCGTGACAATGTGATGCGTATTGCCGAAGCGTTGGGCAAATACCATGACGACTGTACCAAAGACTTTTATTTTAAAGCGAGTTTTGACAAAGCCAACCGTACCAGCCTGGACAGTTTCAGAGGTCCCGGACTGGAAGAGGGGCTGAAAATGCTTGCCGAAGTCAAAGAACAGTTCGGCTACAAAATACTGACAGATGTGCATGACTACACACAGCCTGCGGCAGCAGCAGAGGTAGCGGATGTACTTCAAATACCGGCATTTTTGTCCCGACAGACCGATCTGCTGGTAGCTGCAGCGAAGACTTCGGCTGTGGTGAACATCAAGAAAGGACAGTTTCTTGCTCCTGCGGCAATGGAACACTCTGTTGCAAAAGTCCTTAAAACCAGAGGATTTGACGGTGAAGTGACATATGAGAATGCTGAAAAATACCATGTCTGGCTGACCGAACGCGGATCAAGCTTCGGCTATGGCAATTTGGTGGTAGATATGCGCGGGCTGGTCACAATGCGCCAATTCGCGCCGGTGATCTTCGATGCGACCCATTCCGTACAGATGCCGGCAAGCGGGAGCGCGAGCAGTGGAGGGGACAGCTCCTTCGTACCGTATCTTTCCAGGGCTGCTGCTGCGGTCGGTGTGGACGGTTTCTTTTTTGAAACCCACTTCGATCCGAGTATTGCTTTGAGCGACGGCCCGAATATGATAGAATTGCAAAAACTTGACACACTGATAGAACAGATCGACGCGATTCGTTCTATTGTAGAATAGTGCGAGGTAGGTTTGGCAAGGCCAAGCCTGCGAATACACCGATAAAACATAAAGGATAAAAATGAAAATAGTAGAAGGCAATCTTTCTGTAGACAGAAGTAAAAAAGTAGCGATCATCAATGCACGATTTAACCATTTTATTACCGACAGGCTGGTAGAAGGTGCCAAAGATGCCTATGCAAGACACGGCGGGAACACTGAAGATCTCGACCTTATTTTGGTGCCGGGTGCTTTTGAGATCCCGTTCGCACTTGACAAAGCACTGGCTTCGGGGAAATACGATGCCGTATGCTGTCTGGGTGCAGTGATCAGAGGGGCAACACCGCACTTTGACTATGTTTCGGCAGAAGCGACCAAAGGTGTGGCCAATGTGACACTCAAACACGGAAAACCGGCAACATTCGGGGTACTGACCGTCAACAGCATTGAACAGGCAATTGAAAGAGCAGGAACGAAAGCCGGTAACAAAGGTGCTGAGGCTATGGTCGGACTGATCGAGCTGATCAACCTTTATGGTGAACTGGACTGATACAAACCGCAGAGGGCGGGATGACCCGTCTTTATGATTTTGGCGGAGCGATCCGCTGTGCAAAGGAAAAAACAGATGGCAACAAGACATCAGGCAAGAACAGCAGTAGTGGGCTTACTTTATGCCTACGATCTCGGCAATGAAAATATTGCCAAATTCTCGGATGAAATACTCGAAGAGGACAAGATACGCAACAAGCAGAGGGATTTTTCACATTCACTTTTTGACGGGACCATACAAAACCTTGAAATGCTCGATACGGAAATTGAAAAACATTTGAGTGACTGGGACTATGAAAGCATCGGGAGAGTAGAGAAAGCCATTTTGCGTCTCGGTGCCTATGAAATACTGGTGGCAAAAACCGACAGGGCCATTATCATCAATGAAGCGGTAGAGTTGGCAAAATCACTGGCAGATGAAAAGTCGCCGCAATTCATAAACGGTGTACTTGACGCTATAGGGAAAGAATCGTAGAGGTAATTATGACAACAACCATGCAAAAACGTATGACCATTGACGAAGCGGTAGAACTCATAGAGAAAGCCGATCTCAAAACACTGGGAAAAATGGCTTATGAGCGCAAGCAGCAGATGCATCCAAAGGGGGTGACCACTTTTGTTGTGGACAGGAACATCAACTACACCAATATTTGCTGGGTCGATTGCAAATTCTGTGCTTTTTATACGCATGAGAAGAAAGAAGATGCCTATATCCTCACTTTTGATGAGATCGATCAGAAGATCGATGAACTTGTCGCCATCGGAGGAACACAGATACTCTTCCAGGGCGGGGTACATCCCAAACTCGAAATTGAATGGTATGAAGACCTGGTGGAGCACATTCACCAAAAATATCCGCAGGTCACTATTCACGGTTTTTCTGCCATCGAGATAGATTATATTGCACGCCGTTCCAACCTGAGTATCTCCGAAGTACTGGCACGTCTCAAAGCCAAAGGGCTCAGTTCTATTCCCGGTGCGGGGGCTGAAATACTCTCTGACAGGGTACGGGACATCATCGCACCCAAAAAACTCGACAAAGATACCTGGCTGGAAGTACACAGAGAAGCCCATAAACTGGGTATTAAATCCACGGCCACGATGATGTACGGAACCGTAGAGACGACAAGAGAGATCGTGGAGCACTGGGAGCATGTACGTCAGCTTCAGGATGAGACGGGCGGTTTCAGAGCATTTATCATGTGGTCGTACCAGAGTGACCATACCCAGCTCAAAAGAGAGTTGCCGACCATTACCAAAACCACATCAAACCAGTACCTGCGCTATCTTGCTGTTGCGCGTCTTTTTCTGGACAATGTACCGAATATTCAGAGTTCATGGGTAACACAGGGTTCCTACATAGGACAGATGGCACTGCTTTTCGGGGCGAACGATCTCGGCTCGACTATGATGGAAGAAAATGTGGTCTCCGCAGCGGGTGCAAAGAATGAAATGAACCAGGAAGAGATGGTCCGTCTCATCAGAGATATTGGTGAAAGTCCGGCGAAGCGCAACACAGCGTATGAGATATTGGAAAGATTTTAGCTGTAGGGTGTTGTCCCCCGGCAACACCGAATATAGATTCAAAATACAGATGGTGCTGTGAGGACACAGCACCCTGCGAGGTATAGATGAAAAAAATAATAATGCTATTTATAATGTTACAAGGACTACTTATGGCAGATACGGTAAAAGAGATCACGATCAAAGATACAAAAGTACCTGTGGTATTTGAGGAAGGAAAATTTATTCCTATTGTTTCTTTGCAGCTTGTGTTTACCAACGCAGGACATTTGAGTGAGACCAAGGACGGTTTGGCAGACATGTCGTCCAAACTTTTTAACGAAGGTACAAAAAAAGACGGCAGTGTCGGTTTTGCCGAAAAACTCGATGCGCATGCGGTAGATATCTCTGCGCATGTGGGAAGGGAAAGTTTTGTGTTTGAAGTCTCCGCACTCAAGAGTGAATTTCCCTATGCTGTCGAAAGGCTCAGGGAACTTCTGAAAGACCCCAACTACACCCAGAAAGCACTGGAGCAGGTCAAACGCCAGAAGATCGGCTGGTTGACACAGAAAAAGAGTGATTTTGACTATATTGCTGCAACAAAGCTGAGAGAAGAACTTTTTAAAGGGACTCCGCTGGGCAGACCTTATGACGGCACGGTAGAGAGTGTCAAATCTGTCACACTTGACGATATTGAAAATTTCATATCTTCCCATTTGGGGTATGACAATGCGATCGTGGTGATAGGAGGAGACCTCTCTTTGGAGGATGCGGAAAAATACACACATGAAATTTTGCCGCTGCTGCCGAAAGTGAAACGGGAGCAGATAAAATATTTTACAGCTTCCGACAAAAAAGAGACAGTGATCACACCTGAAGATACACAGCAGGCATACATCTATTTCGGTGCGCCGTTCAACTACTCCTACAAAGAGAAGGACCAGTACAAAGCAAAGATTGCAGAGTACCTTCTCGGCGGGGCAGGTTTCGGCTCGAGGCTGATGGAAGAGATACGTGTTAAAAGAGGTTTGACATACGGTGCCTATGCGATGCTCAGACGTACCAAATATGCTTCCTATCTCAGTGGGTATCTTCAGACAAAGCTCAGTACGCAGGATGAAGCCAAAAAACTGGTACAGAAAGTGGTGGACGATTTTGTCAGCAAAGGGATCACCGCTGAAGAACTTGAAGCGGCAAAGAAGTTTCTTGTCGGCAGCGAACCGCTTAGAACAGAAACACTCAGCCAGAGACTGAACAGAGCCTATAACGAATTTTATTACGGCAGGCCGCTTGGCTTTTCCAAAGAACAGTTAAAGAAGATCGGGGCGGTAACACTTGAAGAAATGAATACTTTCATCACTTCACATAAGGAACTCTCCGAACTCTCTTTCTCCATCGTGACGAAAAAGTAAAAATATTCCGCGTAGGGTGCTGTGCCCTTACAGCACCAATTA
>FPHL01000037.1_pt1 | contig 42201 bp, 46 predicted proteins | sample 1057231 | NCBI WGS metagenome assembly FPHL01 (sample SAMEA4473313, study PRJEB15554) | hydrothermal vent metagenome | biome: marine basaltic hydrothermal vent biome; feature: marine hydrothermal vent; material: water | place: Pacific Ocean | collected 2011-06-14/2011-07-23 | depth 1199 m
GGCTTTAGCATCTGCTTCCAATGCTTTGGTTACCTCATCAGATTTGATTTTATCTTCGGTAATATCAAATCCCGTCTGTTTTTTCACTGCTGCTATGATCTTCTTTGTATCGGTTTCTCGCGGATTGATCTTCAATGTATACATTTTCTGTACCACATCTTTTTTTCCTTCACTCTGTGCCACATGCATAATACGTGTCAAAGTACCCGATACAGGATGAATTCTGAGCAGAGGAAGATGGTAATAATACAAAGCGATCTTGTGTTTGGCATCTTTACTGCCGAACAGAAGGTGCGCATCGTTGTACATACTGGCCGGTACGGTAGGCTTGATCTCATTGCGATAGTCTCTGCCTGTTTTTATGTTCACCAGATGACTGGTAGCCAGGCCATCCTTGACAAAGATCATTTCGGGTGCATCAATATTTTTTTTATGATACACAAGATGCATCGATGTAAGATAAATATCCCATCCGGGAAGATCCTTGAGTTCTCTTTTCTCAAGTATTTTGATACCTTTGACTTCAACCTGAGGGTTTTTCACCACATTTCTTTCTATATAATTCAACAGTACTTTATTGTCTACCTGTGTGTTAGCGCTCAATGCGACTGTCGCTATCAGCGTGCTCGTCAATAATTTCGACATCAATGACATTGTCATCTCCTTTGTTTTGGTTAAATTTTGTGTGTTCTGGCGTTATTTTAGCAACAAAACGTAAATACGTAGCATATCCCAGTGCCAAAATACCCAGAATATCTGTCAGTACTCCCGGAATGATCAGAAGGATCGCCCCTGCCAGGTAGGCTGTACTGGCATTTTGAAATTCCTGCATACTCAGTTTCCCCAGGGAAACCTGTGAGATATTCCCCATCATCGTATAGGGCGTATACTGAAGCAGCCGGATACCGATGACCATTGTTACCGAAATCCAGATGACAGACCACCAAAACCCTATACGTTCTCCTACATAGAGGGAAAGATAGAGTTCCAGCAGCATAAAAGGGATCATGATAAGTATGAACATAGCTTAAACCTTTTGTATCACTGTATCGAAAATCTCTTCGGCAGGGACTTCTTCCTTGACAAGTCCTTCCCGTCTGACAAACTCAACAAGACCGTCCTGCAGTTTTTTGCCAATCACTACGGCATACGGTACACCAAGCAGTTCATAATCTTTCATCTTGGCGCCAAAACGGTCTTTCCTGTCATCAAGCAGCACATCGATACCAGAAGCTTTCAGCTCACTGTAAAGCTTTTCGCCCAAAGCAACCTGCTCCCCGTCTTTGATATTGGAAATAATGATCTGAATATCAAACGGTGCAGATTCCCTGGTCCAGATACATCCTTTTTCATCATGGTTTTGTTCAATAATAGCAGCCAGCAGACGGCTCACACCGATACCGTAGGTGCCCATCACCATAGGCTGTGCCTTACCGTTCTCATCAAGGAAAGTGGCTCCAAGCGGCTCGGAATACTGTGTACCGAGCTGAAAAATGTGTCCCGCTTCTATTCCTTTAGTGTAGCGCAGAGGAGAACCGCAGCAGGGACAGAGATCGCCCTCCTGTACTGCGACAAGGTCATGGTAGTCACCCTGCAGACCGCTGAAACTGTGGCCGGTCAAATGGTAATCTTTCTCATTGGCACCGCAAATCATGGAGCCGGCTTCTTTAAGATTGTTGTCCAGTACCACCCTGATACCTTCCGGTACTGCCGTCGGACTCATATATCCGGCGATCAAACCCGCCTCCTCAAGTTCTTCTTCTGTGATGTCAGCAAGGTCATTGGCATGAACGGCATTGCACGCTTTGACTTCCTGCAGTTCATCGGAACCGCGAAGGGCGAAAAGTACCACTTCACTCTTTCCTTCATCGTACAGTGCACGTTTGGCAACTGTTTTCACCAGATAGAAGGGATCAGTCTTGAAAAAGGCACTCAAAGCTTCGATTGTTGTCGTATCCGGCGTATGGACTCTGCCAGACAGTGCTTCCGGTGCTTCAACCCCACACGCTTTCTCTTTACGGACTGCCGCTTCGATATTGGCACCATAGTCACAGGCATCACATACCACGATGGTATCTTCACCGCTGTCTGCGAGTACCATAAATTCTTTGCTTCCGCTTCCGCCGATGGCTCCAGAGTCTGCCTCGACCACCCTGAACTCAAGTCCAAGACGCGTAAATATTTTTTTATACGTCTCTTCCATAAGATCGAATTCACGTTTCATATCTTCAGAAGAAGTATGGAAACTGTATCCGTCCTTCATCAGAAATTCACGTCCACGCATCAGCCCGAAACGCGGTCTGATCTCATCACGGAACTTCAGATTAATCTGATAAAGGTTGAGCGGAAGCTGTTTATAGCTCCTAACGCTCTGCCGTACCAGGTTGACCATCATTTCTTCATGGGTGGGACCGAGAACGAACTCATTATTTTTGCGGTCTTTAAAACGCAAAAGTTCCTTGCCGTACTTTTCGTAGCGTCCGCTCTCTTCCCATAGAGACGCAGGTGTCACAAAAGAAAGACTGACTTCCTGGCATCCGGCCTTGTCCAACTCGTCTTTGACGACAGAACGTACTCTGTCAAGCACTTTCTTGCCCAGAGGCAGGAAGTTGTAAAGGCCGCTTCCGCCTACAGACTGGATAAATCCGCCCCTGATCAGGAAAATATGGCTTGCAAGCGTAGCATCGTTGGGTGTCTCTTTGGTCGTAGGGATCAATAGTCTTGAAAATCTCACGCGTTGTATCCTTTCGTATGATGGTCACTTTTATACTGCCTGAGGTCAATATTCTCTGTATCAATATTGAACATCTTTTTAACCGCTTCAATACAGTTGGCATTTTTCTTTTCCGTAGAGGAGAGTCTGAGATTCTGTGTGGGATCATGCAGAAAACGTTTGAACATTTGTTCTGCCATTTTTCGCATATTGTCTTCATACTCGGCCGGTACGAACCTTTTTTTCAAGGCACGCTCCATCTCTCTCTCAATGGCTTCCGAAACATGTTCTCTCATCTGTTTGATGACAGGCTCTATGGAAAGTGCCCTTAGCCAGCTGTAAAACTCTTCGGTGTACCGCTCGACGATCTCGGTTGCCCGTACCGCCTGTTCTTCACGCAGGGCATGGTTGTCATTGGAAATACTGCGCAGATCATCAATACGGAAAAGTTGCAGTTTTTCCAGATCCATATCTTCAATATCCCTCGGGATCGCCATATCGAACCAGTGTCTCGAAAGTGTTTCGTTTTCTATCATTTCTTTGGTGATCACAGGATCTTTTGCCGAAGTTGCAGAAAAAAGCAGCCTGTAGCGGTTAAGATACTTGGGCAGATTCTCCATAGTGTCTGCCTTGACATTCTCACCCAGCATATCGGCTGTCGTCTGCACTTTTTCAATGTCCCGCCCTATCAGTACCACATCACATCCGACCCTCAGAAGATGCTTGGCGGCAAGTACACCCATGTCTCCCGCACCGACGACAATGCCTTTCATCCCGTGTATATTGTCTCCGAGAAGCTTATGTGCCTGGGAAACAGCCACAGAAGCAATGGAAATAGGGTTTTGTGAAATATTGGTTGCATTGCGTACTTCAGCTGCACATTTGACCGCATACGAAATAACACGGTTGAGTTTTCGTTCCGCCGTACCGTTCTGAAAAGAAAACCTGAACGCCTCTTTTACCTGTCCCGTGATCTGCGATTCACCGATCACAAGCGAATCAAGAGAAGATACTACAGAAAAAATATGTTCTATCGCTTCTTCATCATCATACCGTCTGGCAGCTGTTTTCAATTCATAGAAAGTCATATCGCTGAGCTGACTCATCAGGCCCAGTACAGCATGATAGCTTGAAAAGTTGTCACGTGTTGCCAGAACGATCTCTACACGGTTACAGGTAGAAACAACAAAAGCTTCATGCACAAACTCGAACCCGACCAGCTGATTAAGAAAAGTGGTCTTCGCTTCATCATTGGGAAAAGCCAGACGTTCCCGCATCGCCTGCTCGCAATTTTTATGGGAAAAACTAATTACCTGGTAATACATTAAAAATCCCTCTCGATCATTTCCATAGCTATACCGGAAAGTGCTGTTTCGCCATGGCTGTTCATCAGTTCTACCGCTTCTTCTATGAGTTCTTTTGCCTGTGAAAAGCACTTCATCAGTATCTGCTTTTCTTCCATTTCGACTTTAATCCAGTTCTGTTCACTGCTGCTGAGTACTTTACCGTGAAGCGAAACAAGCTTTTGCTGCCCTGCCTCATCCAGAACTTCATACAGATAAATGTAAGGCAGTGTCGTTTTCCCTTCCATAAAATCATGCAGTACCGGTTTACCCAGTGTTTCTGCATCGGAAGTGATATCGAGCAGATCATCGATCATTTGGAATGCCAGTCCGAGATTTCTCCCGTACACCATATAGGTTTCTTTGGGTTTTCCCGCAAGCACAGCAGCCGCACCGGCACTCGCTTCTATCAGCGATGCGGTTTTCTGATAGATCATATCAAGATACATCTCTCTGCTGCTATTGAAAGTTTTGGAAAGAGAAACATCTTTGAGCTCACCGAGGCTGAGCTGTGTAACAGCATTGGAAACGATCTTTGCAATATCCGCAGAGATATTGTTCAGTTCAAAAAAGCCTTTTGAATAAAGGATATCCCCCAGCATGATCGCTGTTTTATTGCCGTAAAGTGCATTGAGAGAAGGTTTTGAACGCCGTGTATACGCATCGTCAATGACGTCATCATGCAGCAGGCTTGCCGCATGGATCATTTCTACCACTGCAGCGGTCTTTATTGCCGACAGAGAAGTGCCCGCGATCTTTAAAATAAGTTTTGCACGGAGTCGTTTTCCCTGTGGAAGCTTTGTATAAAGCGAAACGACTTCTTTGTCATTCAGCTCACCGACGAACTGTTCTATTTTTCTTTCAACGGCACTTAACATACAACGATCCTATTCACACTGGGTAACAATATTGCCCATAAGTTCAATAAAAATAGAATTCAGTCTGTTATCAATATCTTCATCTATAATCAATGTTTTGACCTGCTTTTCATGCTCATCGGCAAGGTCTCTTTCTTCCAGTATTTTTTCGGCAACGGCAAGGCGGCGCAGCATTTTTTCAAGTTCCGCATCTACAATATTCTGGTTGGCTGTCTTTGCAATACTGAAATAGCTCTCTCTGGGAGTACTCGACATAAAATCATCATCATCAAATATATTCATTGTTCTATCCTTACTTTTAATATAAAGTCATTTTAAAATCCGAATAATTATAGCTAAAAATTGTTAATTTACAGGCAGTAACCATGCTCGACTGAAAGAATAAAGAAGAAGCGATAAACAAGGGAGATCATATAAAAACAAGGAAAATATGAAAAAAAAGTCGCTTCTTCGTTGGAGAGGTAACGATCATCAAGAGTAAAACAAGGAAGTTTACAATTTTTGGACAAGGAGTAAAACAAAACTCTCAATCTCGTTATAGAAAGATTATCTCTTTCATAGTGTTATTGTAGCATGAGAATATCAACCGTTCAGAAACCAATGATTAATGAATAAATAATACCTCTGTTCTAATTGTCTGTATTGTCTATGCTGAAGATCGTATCTGTTACACGGTTTTTAAATTTCAGTGCTTCAATATGCTGTTGCAGAAGTGCTTTTTCGGCTTTGAGTGCCGACACTTCCCGCTGCATGTTGTTGACCTTTTTGCTTTCATAATAGATTTGGTTGCTCAAATAAATTTTAATGCTTGTCAGGATCAATACGATCGTCACAGAAATGAGAATGATCATGATCATTTTGAAAGTGATTCCGTTAGGTCCCTTTCTCTTTATATGTTCTGCCATTTCAACTGTCACGCTTGAACCTGAAACTTCTAAGTTTTGCCGACCTGCTTCGGGGGTTGCGTTTAAGCTCTTCTTTCGAAGCAACGACCGGCTTGCGGGAGAGCGCCTTGCCCAGAGCATGATTTTTGCCGCAGGTACATCGGATCGCATGCGGATCGCAGATACATTCAAGGCTCCATTTTCTAAAACGGTTCTTGACCAGTCTGTCTTCAAGGGAATGAAAGGTAATGAGGGAAACAACTTCACCGCTATAGTGTTTCGCTTCTATCGCGTCAAGCAAACCTTCTATTTCTCCGAGTTCATTGTTCACTTCTATGCGTATCGCCTGGAAAGGAAGGGTTGCGGGGTGTATCTTTCCCCCTGCGGGAATGACTTTTTTAATGATTTCACTGAATGCTTTCGCTGTCGTTACGGGTGCCTTTGATCTAGCTTCGACGACAGCAGCAGCCAGTTTTTTATAACTTCGTACTTCACCGTAGACATCAAAAATATACTCAAGTTTCTCTTTGCTGTATGTATTGACAACCTCATAGGCACTCAGTGGCGAGGATGCATCCATACGCATATCGAGCGTGTCGGAATCAAATGAAAATCCGCGTTCTTTTTTGTCAAGCTGCAGGGAAGAAACACCAAAATCGGCCAGAAGGGCAGTCACCGGGGCTTCCTTGAGTGTAGGAATCACCGTCGCAAAGGTTCCCCTGCAAAGTCTGCTTCTGTCTTTAAAAGGTTCTAAACGTTTTTCCGAAAATGCCAATGCTTCTTCATCTCTGTCAATGCCGATATGTTTCAGGTAGCCATAACGTTTCAGTATCTCAGAACTGTGCCCGGCGTACCCCAGCGTACAGTCAACAAAATACCCTTCGGGCACACCATTGAAGCTCTCTAATACTTCTTCCAAAAGTACCGGTATATGCGGGGTTTCCACTTGTTTCATTTTCCATTCTTTCCGGTGCTGTAAGCTCACAGCATCCTGCATTTATATCAATATAAAATCAACAATTTCCAATTTCTAATTTCTAATTTCTAATTTAACCGTTATAATAGCAAAATAATCCTAATAAAGGTTTCCCCAATGGACAAACATCTCATTGAAGAGATCAAGCATGTTTCGCTCTCCATGTTCCATAAAAACTTCTTCGGAGTCTACCACGGATCGATCTCTGCACGTATTTCAGCCAGCGATTTCATCATAAACAGAAAAGACACTATCCTTGATGAAATTACGGAAGACGGCTTCATTGCACTGAACTGCCAGAAAAAAGATTACCGATGGAGTGAAGCCAGTACAGATGTTCCCATCCATGAGCATATTTATGAAACCATTCCCAATGCAAAATATATCTGCTTTACTATGCCCCCTTATGCGACAGCGTATTCCCTGAAGCACGGTAAAGTCTCCCCACAGGATTATCACGGTAAAAAAATCCTTGGCGAAGTGATTGTCTATGATCCCAAGGGTATCGATGACTGGCTGGAGCGCGCTCCTTATGAGATACCCCGGTTTTTCCAGCAACATGACAGTCATCTTATGCTCATCAAGGGTTACGGTTTGATCTCCTATGACAGAGACATTACAGAAATGGCCAAAAAAGTCTCTATTTTGGAGAATTCCTGCAGACTGCTTGCACTCAGTGCCAATTTATAGCTTCTCCTTTTTAATGGTACCTCTAATACTGCTGCCGTCTGTACTGTACGGTTTGTCCTGATTCATTTTCAGTTATCAGTTCAGAGGGGCTTAAGCGTTTCAGCACCAATATCCGGACAGGATCGTTGACAAATTTGTGATGAAATGAAGAAGCGATCGACTGAAGGGAAGACCGGGATATTCCGTATACCTCTTTGGCAACCGGTACTTTCACATCCCTGACAACTACAACCAGTATATTGCCTCTTGTTTTCCAAATACCTGTTCCTTCAATACGAAGATCTTTTACATAGGCATTTCCCTTTTGTACGCTTACAAGAAAGACAATACCGAAGGTATGGTTCGCATTGAACTTGAAATATTCTTTTTCTATGGTCTTTGTGCCACTGTTCAAACCATGTGTCATACTGTTCCACTGTCCTGTCAACAGTGATTCATCTGCGGCATAAAGTCCCAGTACAGCAACACTGAATAGTAAAATATGTCTCATTTCCTACTTCCTCTGTTTAATTTTATTTTATTATAATGTCATATAACTGATACACAAGTGTCAACACCCATGCAAAGCATAAATTTGCTATAATAACCCACTTTGACGCAAAACCCACTTCAGGATCATTGTATGAATCAGACAAAAAAACGTTTACAGATCATCAACATTGCTATTTCTATTACTGATATCGAAACCATACAGCTGCAAATGCTTAAACTCGCTTCATTGCGATCGGATGAAAAGCTCCAGGAGATCATAGCCGGTCTTCAGGCTCAAAACTATGCCCAGACACAGTCACTTATCACTACATATATTGAAACACCCATGGAAGAGATTGTTCAGAGAACCTCTCAGAACGACAAAGATATCATTGAAGAGTTCGATCTTTTCGTCACCACACCTGAAACCCCGACAGAAAAAGAGACCGAACTGTTCGATTTTGATACACTGGTCAAAAAAATACCTGAAAAAGCAAAAGAAACTCCCCGGACAGAAGCGGAACAGAATATTGATTTTGACAACCTGTTGAACCTTACAGCAGAAGATGTCATGCCCAACAATATCGAGCTCGATATAAGCCATACCCCCAAAGATGACTTTTTTGACACTGCCGGGAAAGAGAATGGGGCTGCCAAAGAAAGTCATATTGATACGAATTTTATTCCCAAAGACGATTTTTTCGATCATCCCGAACCTCTTGAAACATCCATACAAGAGAGTGAAAAAGACATACTTTTCCACAACCTATCCCAAGAAGAAGAAAACGAAGAAGAGGAAAATTCCACACCGCTCTTTAAGGCAGAAAACACTCCTTCACAGGAAACAGACATCCCTGCCCCTGCTGAAGAAGCATCGGAAGAAGAGCCGGAAGACCACACTTCTTCAATAAAAAAAGGAGCACCCGTTACAAAACCTGAAGAAGGACCATTACAAACCTATAAAAATATTCCCTATATTGACCAGAAACTTAAAAACATGTTGACACAGTATCCTCCGCTGCATACGGCACAGGAACAGTATGATTCAGTCAATAACTGGTTGTTGAAAATCAGTAATGAAGGATACAGTGAAAAAGAAGTGGAAGAGGTCATTTCCTATATTGCCCAACTCAAGGAAGGCAATGATATTGCCGAAGCAGCCCAGCTGCTGCTTATCTGCGGCGCAACTGCATCAAAGTACGCCCAGTTCATACTGGCAAGAGAACTTTTCAGAGGAGAAATACTTGAAAAAAATCTGCCTGAAGCATTTACCCTCATCAACAGACTTGCCATGGATGATGACTACCCTGAAGCAATTTGCGACCTGGCACAGTTCTATGAAAACGGAATAGGCATTGACAAAGACAGACAGCGGGCGGAAACACTCTACCGTGAAGCCATGGAACTGGGTGTCAAAAGAGCAAAAACACACTATGAAAGAGTCCAGAAAGCCAACAAAGGGCTTCTTGGAAAGCTATTCGGAAAATAGTACTATGGGTGCGCTAAAATATACCTTCTCATTTTTCATCCCTCATTTAGTTTCTCAATGCCCGCATACGCCACATCCATCATCCTGTCTATCTCTTCATTGCTGATGATATAAGGCGGCATAAAATAGATCACATTGCCCAGCGGTCGCAGAAGCACGCCCTGCTTCAGTCCGTACGTATATATCTTCAGCCCTATACGCTCTTTTACATCATACCCCTGAAGTTCAACTGCCGCTATCATCCCCTGCTGTCTGACCTCTTTGACATTTTCAGTGAAGCAAAGCGCTTCAGCTTCTCTTTAATGTAGTGTGATTTCTTCTCATTTTCTGCCAATACATCATTCCGGCTAAAGAGATCCAACGTTGCCAAGGCCGCAGAACAGGCAAGCGGATTGCCTGTATAGCTGTGGGAATGCAGAAATGCTTTGTATTCATTGTAGTCACAGTAAAAAGCACTGTAAACCTCCTCTGTTGTCATCACCACCGAAAGAGGCAGGTAGCCTCCGGTCAGTCCTTTGGAGAGTGTCATGAAATCCGGTGAGATATCTGCATGTTCACAGGCGAACATTTTCCCTGTGCGCCCAAACCCCGTCATGATCTCATCTGCAATAAGATGTACATCATACTTCTGTGTCAATGCCCTTGCCCCGGAGAGATATTCGGCATGGTACATATGCATTCCACCGGCCCCCTGAATCAACGGTTCAAGGATCAGTGCAGCGATCTCATCCGCTTTTGCCTCAAGTACTTCTTTAAGTGTGTTCAATGCTTCCTGTGCCGCTTCTACAGTCTGGTCTCCCGGTACAGGCACCTGCATATTGGCTATGAGAAGCGGTGCATATGTTTCTTTGTAAAGTGACACATCGCCCACAGACAGTGCACCGATTGTTTCACCGTGATAGGAATTTGTCAGAGAGAGGAAAAGTGCTTTGTGTTTTCCTTTGTTAAGATGGTAATGATAGCTCATTTTCAGTGCTGCTTCAACCGCGCTGGAGCCATTGTCGACATAAAAGACTTTTTTCAACATTTCCGGTGTAATATCCACAAGCCGGTGTGCAAGCTCTACAGCCGGTTCATGGGTAAATCCCGCAAGCAGGACATGTTCAAGTGTGTCAACCTGGGTTTTGATACGTGCATTGATAAAAGGGTTCGCATGTCCGAAAAGATTGACCCACCAGGAACTGACAGCATCAATATAACGGTTACCGTCAAAATCATACAGGTAGACACCCTTACCCGACCTGATCGGGATCAGAGGGAGTGTTTCATGATCTTTCATCTGTGTACAGGGGTGCCAGATCACTTCAAGGTCACGCTGCATCATCGTATTGTTGTCAATCATTCTCTACCTCACTGTTTTCCTATGTTACCACAAGTTTATTTAGGTAAAATATTATACAAATTTTTCGATAGAAGGTAGATAAAGTATGATTAGTTGGATGCAAAAACACAATAAATACCTCGTATGGACCATATGGGTAGCAACCATCGCATTTATAGGTGCAGGTTTTGTAGGGTGGGGATCGTATAATTTCGGTTCAAAAGCAAGCAGTATCGCCAAAGTCGGCGATATTGAGATCAAGCAGTCTCAGCTCAATATGGTTTACAGCAGCATCTATGAGCGGTACAATCAAATGATGCAGGGAAAACTTGATGAGAAAAAAGCCAAAGAACTGGGTCTGGTAAAGCAGGCATTTGCACAGCTCGCAGTCCAGGCAAAACTGCTCAACTTTGCACAGGAAATGGGCATCATCATTTCAGACAAAGAGCTAGCCGACACGCTTGAAAACATAAAAGGTTTCCAAAAGGACGGTGTCTTCAATAAAAAAATTTACGAGGCTTACCTTGGCAGACAGAGACTCAAAGCCAAAACCTTTGAATCGACCCTCAGAAACGAGCTTACTATACAAAAAACACTTGCACTGCTCCATACCGATGCCCTGCCTCTTGAAATGAAAACATTCTCGGCAGCGATGAATGTAGCAGATAAACTCAAATATAAAGTACTTAGCAGCAATGATGTCAATATCAGCATAGACGAGCACAAGCTCAAAACATTCTGGGAAAAACAGAAAAATCATTTTATGACACCCAGAATGTATAAACTCTCTGTTGTATGGACACCAACGAAAGATACCGATGTAACAGAAGATGAAATCAGAAAATTTTACGATGCACATGCGTTTGACTATACCGATGCTGCAGGCAAGCAGCTTCCATTCGATGCAGCCAAAGCAGAAGCAACAAAAGACCTCAAGATCAAGAAAAGCAAAAAAAGTGCACAAAAGCGTTATATCGCTTTCAAAAAAGGGAAACTTCAGCCTTCCGAAGATATTACACTGCCGGTAAAAGACCATACACTTTCAAAAGAGATCTGGAAAGATATCCTGCAGAAAAATACCGGAGACATCACAAAACCAAAAGTGGTGGGAGACCAGTATGCAACAGTCAAGATTGAAGCAGTTATAGAACCCAGACCTATGCGTTTTGAAGAAGCTAAAAACGATGTGGTCAAACTGTACACACAGCAGGCAAAAAAAGATGCAATGATGAAACTGGCCAAGCATACGCTCAAAACACTCGCCGAGAGCAATGCAACCGTATCCGGTTTTGTTACTTTAGAGAAAAATGACAACCTGAAAATGTTAAATTCAACAGAAAGTTTACAATTTTTACAAAAACTCTTTACATCTTTAAAAGAAAAGGGTATTATAAGCGTATCGGATAAAGTAGTAGTTTACAAAATTATGGCGCAAAAGTTCCTGCCGGAAGATGAAAACAGAACAAATTTTGTAAAACAGACTGTCAATCAAATGAAAAGCAGAACATTTGACACCAACCTCATCAAAATGTTAGATGCAAAATATCCTACGGAAGTTTATATGGGAGGGCTTACAAATTGAGTAATACAATTTTAGCTATAGATATCGGTTCAACAAAGATATGTGCAATCATAGCTGAAATTGATGACGAAGGAAAACTCCAGGTACAGGGACACGGCATTGCCAAATCCCAGGGCATTAAAAAAGGTGCCATTACCAATATCGAACTTGCCTCCCGTACCATCAAGAAAGCTATTAACGATGCCAAACGCATTGCCGGAAGCAATATCACTTCAGCGACAGTATCCATATCCAATGCCTATGCAAAAAGCCTGAACTCGACGGGTATCGTCAATATTCCCCATAAAGATATCTCGATCAAAGAGATCAACCGTGTCATGCAGACCGCCCTTTACAATGCCAATGTACCGAATGAATATGAAGTGGTACACGTACTCCCCTATAATTTCAGAGTCGATGATCAGGACTTTATAGAAGATCCGTTTGGTATGAATGCCAGCCGCATGGAAGTAGATGTCAACATCATCATGACACAAAAATCAAATCTTTCCAATCTCAAAAAAGCAATACGTTCTGCCGGTGTAGAAATAGACGGTATCGTGTTGAGCGGTTATGCTTCTGCCATTGCCACAATGGATGAAGACGAGAAAGAACTTGGTGTTGCGGTCATTGACCTGGGCGGGCAGACAAGCAACCTTGTCATCCATGTAGGCAATTCCATAAGATACAACGATTTCCTGGGCGTAGGTTCGAACCACATTACCAATGACCTTTCCATGGCGCTGCATACACCGCTCCAGATCGCAGAAAATGTCAAAATACGTCACGGTAACCTTGTTGAGACGAGCAACGAAGTTATTGAACTGCCCATTATCGGAGATGAAGAGAACCGTAACGGTGTCTCTCTGGAGATCGTCCATTCGGTCATTTTCGCACGTGTCGAAGAAGCACTCATGATCCTCGCCAAATCACTTGACAAATCCGCACTCAAAGAGCAGATCGGTGCGGGGATCATTCTGACAGGAGGAATGACCAAGCTCAAAGGTATCAGAGAGTTGGCACAGTCCATCTTCCCTGCCCTTCCGGTACGTATCGGAAAGCCCAGAGAGATAGACGGTCTGTTCGATGAACTGAAAGATCCGGCATATGCTACCGTGATAGGACTGTTGCTCTATAGGGCGGGAGAACATACACAATATGAGATCAACTTTCAACAGGAACTTCTGCACTCCAAAGATATACGGACAGATGATCTCGGAGATATCAAGATCGGCAATACCGTCAAAGAAACGGAAGTCAAACGTGAGGAGAAAAAGCATAAAGAAGATACAAAAGAATCTGACAATATCATTTTTGATGACTTGCCGGATATCGGTGCTGACAAGCAAAATCCAATCAAGAAGCTGACCAATTGGGCCAAACAGCTTTTTTAAGATACATATAACTACTACAAAGGGGGAAGAAATGGAAGAATTCGAAATCAATGTCATTGAAACAAAGTGCCAGACAAACGGTGCAAAAATAAAAGCGATCGGTGTAGGCGGCGGTGGGGGAAACATGATCAACCACATGATACAGGAAGGGATCAACAGTATAGACCTGATCGTCGCCAATACAGATGCACAGGCACTTGACAGTTCACTGGCTCCATACAAAATGCAGCTGGGTCTGAATGCCACAAGAGGACTGGGTGCCGGAATGGTGCCGGAAAAAGGCAGAGAAGCGGCCCTTGAGAGTTTTGAAGATATCAAAGCGACACTTGAAGGTTCCGATATCGTATTTATCTCTGCCGGTCTTGGCGGCGGTACCGGTACAGGTGCCGCACCGATCATCGCACAGGCTGCCAAAGAAGTAGGTGCCTTGACTGTTTCTATTGTAACAAGTCCATTCAAATTCGAAGGAAGAAAGAGAACAAAACTTGCCAAAGAAGGACTTGAAGAGCTTAAAAGAGAAAGTGATTCCATTATTGTCGTACCGAATGAAAAACTGCTTTCTATTGTTGAAAAGAATCTTGGTATCAAAGAGAGCTTCAGAATGGTTGATGACATTCTTGCACAGGCTGTCGGAGGTATTTCAAAAGTGATCCTTTCACACGGGGACAATGATATCAACCTTGACTTTGCCGATGTTAAAACGGTCATGTCCCACAGAGGACTGGCATTGATGGGTGCAGGTTACAGTACAGGAACCAATGCAGCATATGATGCGGCAAAAGCAGCTATTGAATCTCCGCTACTTGACAATATTTCCATCGACGGTGCAATGGGTGTCCTTGTACACTTCGATATTCATCCAGACTATCCTATTATGGAGATCGGCGAAGCCATGAATATTGTTGAGGAAAGTGCCGATGAAGATGCTTCTGTCATTTTCGGTACGACCACCAATCCAAACATGGAAATTGATGAAGTGCGCATCACTATCGTTGCAACCGGGTTTGAAGACAAAAATGCCATTCCGGAACCGACAAGCAGTAAGAAAACAACCCAAAAAACACTTTTGGGTGATTCGGATGTACAGGGTATCCCTAACATTCATACCCTTGCGAACAGAAGAATCGTTGTAGGACAGGACTATACCGAGAATGAAGATATTCTTGATGTTCCAACCTTCCTAAGAAAACAGATGGATTAAAACACAGCCTCTTTCTTCTTCTTTTCTCACTTTCTGACAGAGAGATTTCTTCCCTCTCTGTTTTAGTATTTTTCTGCTATTATACCCCAAATATTTTTTTAGGATCTACATATGAAATACATTAAAAAATTCTCATCCATTGCCGCGGCAACAGGCCTCGGTACTCTGCTTGCTACCGGTGTAACGGGATGCACAAGCAGCAATACACAACAGGAAACACAGCAGGCCAAAGGTGCGTTTGTTATTATTGAAGAGACTGCTCCCGGAAAATACAAGATTAAAGATGAATTCCCGGCAGATGAAACACGTATTGTCCTGAAACAGCTTGACGGCAAAGAAAGAGTGCTCACAAAAGAAGAAATGGACAAACTTGTTAAAGAAGAAGCAGCCAAAATTGACAACGGCACCTCTCCTCTGACACAGAAAAATCCTGATGTTTCACAAGGTATGGGACTGGGATCGGTACTTCTTTCCAGTATTGCAGGTGCCATGCTCGGTTCCTGGATCGGAAACAAACTGTTTGGCAACCAAAACTATCAGAACAACCGTAAAGCAGGATACAAGTCTCCCCAAACCTACCAGAGAAGCAAGAACAGTTTCAGCAAGCCGAGAAGATCCGCTGCAAAACGAAGCGGTTTCTTTGGCGGGAAAAAAAGCTCCGGCAGGAGCGGTGGTTTCTTTGGCGGATAAACAATGATACCAGTACAGAAAACCATACCTCTGACACCGGAATACCTTGAATCCCTCGGTTTTGTCTGGCATACGGACAGCGATGAAAGTGCTTACATTTCAGATGAGCTCGTTGTCATTTCTGAAGCGGAAGCCGAAGCCTACTACGAGGCAGCAAATACCCTCTATGATATGTATGTCGAAGCCGGTGAATACATCGTAGAGCACAACCTCTTTCACGAGATCGGTATTCCTTTCAACCTCGTAGAACTCATTAAAGAATCCTGGGAAGATGAAGTACATTGGCATCTTTACGGACGCTTCGACCTTGCCGGAGGGATCGACGGAAAACCGATCAAGCTGATTGAATTCAATGCAGACACACCTACCGCCCTCTTTGAGACCGCAGTGATCCAGTGGGCAATCCTGAAACAGAACAGGTTGGAAGAGGCCGCGCAGTTCAATGCCCTCTACGAAGCGCTGCTCGACAATTTCAAACGTCTTGTCACGCTTGACGAGGATGTCTCCGATTTTGAATCACGTTATGAAGGCTGGAAGTTCCTTTTTACCTCCATCAGGGGCAATGCAGAAGAGGAGAACACGGTCAGGCTTTTGCAGCATATCGCAACGGAAGCGGGTTACACTACCGAGTTCGCCTACATAGACGAAATCGAGTTCTCCTCCGAAGAAGGGATCTTCTACAACGATGAGCATTATGAACTCTGGTTCAAACTCATCCCCTGGGAGGACATAGCGCTCGAAGAGTCGGACCTCGCCATGCTGTTGACCCACATCATCAGGAACCAGAAAGCCATCATTTTCAACCCTGCCTATACGCTGATGTTCCAGAGTAAAGCGATGCTCAAGATACTCTGGGACCTTTATCCTAACCACCCTCTCCTGCTTGAAACCTCATTCGAGCCTTTAGCGGGTCAAAAGCAGGTAGAAAAGCCCATATTCGGAAGAGAAGGCGGCAATGTCAGCATACTCGATGCGAACGCCGAAGCTATTGAATCTGTAGAGGGTGACTACGCCAACCATAAAATGGTCTACCAGGCCTATACGGAACTGCCCAAAGACGATCAGGGATCCTCTTATCAGGCAGGTGTCTTCTACGCTTATGAGGCTTGCGCTCTCGGGTTCAGGAAAGGTGGGAAAATTCTGGACAATATGTCAAAATTTGTGGGGCATATTGTAAAATAACTTCCTTCTTCTGAACAGTCAAATACCGTAGGGTGCCGTGAGGACACGGACACCCTACACAGGCTTCATGCACCCTTTACATTCATACTGTACGATCTTCGGTTCGGGAAGGTCGATGCGTGCAGCGGTGAGCTTGCCGCCCCAGAGGCAGCCCGTATCGAGGGCCAATACGTGTTTATCCTGGTAGAAACCCAGTGTCGACCAGTGTCCAAAGATGATCTTTAGATCAATATCTTTCCTGTTTTCGCATTCAAACCAGGGTTTCAGTCCCTTTGCCCTCAACCCATCTGTCGGCGGCCCTTTCTGGTCAAAATCAAGCCGGTGGTCTTTGTAGCAGAAACGCATGCGCGTGAATGCACTGACGATGTAACGGTCGATGTCTATCTTGCTGGAGTCACGGTTAAAACGGTTGATACCGGTTTTGAACATCTTTTTCAGCCAGGCAGCGGCACTTTCATCATTCCGTAGTTTCTCCTCTACTCTGTTGGCATAGCGTATAGCCATCCCAAGATCAAACTCAGGAGAGATGCCGGCATGCGCCATGCAGTACCCGAGTTTGTAATCTACATGAAGGAACTTCTGCCCTCTTAGCCAGTCTATCAGTTCTTTGGCCCGGGGTGAATTCAGTATGGGGTCGATAGTCGGATTGGACTTTTTGATACCGTAGTAAGCCGCAATAAGACTGAGATCATGATTGCCGAGTACCACCTCGACACTCTTTTTGATACTGTAAATATACTCCAGTGTCTCCAACGAACCGCTGCCGCGGTTCACCAGATCACCGGCAAGCCACAGTCTGTCCCGTGCAGGATCAAAGTCGATCTCTTCAAGGAGCTTCATAAAGGCATTGTAGCACCCCTGAATATCACCTATTGCCCAAACTGCCATTGCTCATCACTCATTTCTAATTTTTTTGCGTATTGTACCGCTTTTTCTCCGAAAGCCATAGAAGCATATGCCGGCGACGGTGACGGCAGGTAAACTCTTTCTATCTCAAGGTAGGAGAAGTGTGTTTCGAACAGTGCCTGCGCTTTCTTGCCTGTAAAGGCGATCTTCTCTATGCTCGGATAAACTGAAAGTAAAGCGGGAATATCATTCACCACTTCGTCTTCCAGAGAACTGTCAAGCGAGTTGTCGCGCTGACAGGAACCTATCATATCCCAAAGCCCCAGCTTACGCTCCTTGAGCAGCCATATCTTCTGGTCACGATTGTTGACAGGGTAGCCTGTCAGCGCTTCGAGGATCTTCCAGAACTGGTTTCTCGGATGGGCATAATAAAAGTTGTTCTCAAACGACTTGATACTGGGGAAAGACCCCAGGATCAGGATTTTGGTATCGTTGAAAACAATAGGTTTGAAGGGGTGTTCCAAAATTGCATCACTCATTTTCTCCATCCTTGCCTAAATTGAACTTTTTTTCATCAGAAGCGTATCAAGCCTTCACGGCTACACTGCGTTCCGACCGTTGCGATTCCCTAGCTACAAAAGACAAGCAGTTGTCATTTGCTTCATGCTTCTTATTTGCACGCTTTTTGCATATTGCGTACTATCAGGACCAGCAGGGCCAGGGAGAAGATCTTGAAATTGATCTCGCTTCCCTTGTGTGTTGCAATAAAAGCTGCCGATTTGGTCATTTCTTCACCTGCCATCTGCATGGTGATGATATCAGGTATGTAATACTGTGAAAAAAGCAGCCCTGTGGCAAAAACAAAGAAAGTCGCTATCTGGGTAACAGTATCTCTCTCAAATTTTTTATACTTGTATCCTTCATACAAAGCCACAGCAACAAGCATGAAGTTCACCAGATAGGAGAGCCTCACGAAATTCTGCGTCATAATGAGCCCTTCCTGATAATGGCTGAGTACTGTACCGCCAAGCCATTGTTCCGTATGAAAGGTCACCGGCGCTACGACAATACCTGCAAAAAGTCCGGCTCCCAGTGTAGCTGTCAGTAAAATAAGATATGCCATTGTGGCGATTCTGAAATATTTATTCATTTTTTTCCTTTTATCCTGTTAGGTGTTGTGCCCTCACAACACCATTTATATATTTTTTGGTTAGGGGTGTTGTCGGGAGACAACCCCCCTACATAAACTCAATGATGAATCCTCTGTCAAGCCCAGAAAAATCTTTGTAAAATTCGACGGATTGTACTCCAATTTCTTTAACAAAAGAAGCCATAGACTCTTTCTGGTCATATCCCATTTCACAGGCAAGCCATTTGATCTCTTTTTCTTTGACATCCAGAATAATCTGTCTCAGCAGTTCATCACCTCTATCTCCTCCAAAAAGTGCCGTATGCGGCTCATAGGCAAAGACGTTTTCTTCCAGAAGAAAATCAGCGGCAATATACGGTGGATTGCTCACAACCATGTCTGCATCCGGTTGAACACCATCGATAACAGATGTTTTCTTCAGTGTGATCTGATCCTCTACACCATGCCTTGCGATATTTCTGCGAGCCAGGGCGAGTGCATCCTCTGAAATATCGGTAGCTACAATCTGCAAACCGGGAAATTTTCTTGCCAGCATAACAGCGATCGCACCCGAACCTACACCGACTTCTATCACTTTTGTCATTTTCTCACGTTCAATAATACGGGCCGCCTGCTCAACAAGGATCTCTGTTTCGGGTCTGGCAATAAGAACATTGGGTGCCGTATAGAGATAGGTATCATAAAAACTGACTTCTCCTACAATATATTCATAAGGCTCATGCGCTGCCCGGCGTGAGACCAGGTCTTTAAATATTTCTATATTTTTCACCTCATCATTATCGTGAAGCATCAGATAGGTGCGATCTTTCTTCATATGGTATGCCAACAGCAGTTCTGCTTCGAACTGAGGACGTTCGCACGATATTTCCAACTGTTCCTGTGCCCATGGGAGTATTTGTCTGACAGTCATATTGTTTATCCGTACGTTGTAATATGTCCGGGTGTCAGTTCAACCAGTTTATTTGATTTAAGACATATGATCATCCGGTCCAGGTTTTTACTGAATAGTTTTTTCAATGCTTTATTATGAATATTCCCGGTATTGATATAAAGCAGTTTATACGGTTTGTCCGAAAGCAGCAGGGAAACCACAAAATCCATATCTTTTGAAATAACCACTCTTTGTTCTTTAACGGATATATCGTTTATTTCACTGTCTTTCGTTCTGTTTCCGTTTACCAGGTCAGATGTATGAAGTGCATCAAAGCCTCTGTCCTGCAAAAAATACGATAGTTTTTTGGGAAGCTGAGCATCAAGAAGAAATTTCATCAGGCAGTAGCAACCGTATGGATGGACTTGACCTTTGAAAGTTTGGAAGCATACTGCAAAACGGCCAGAATATCATCACGTTCCAAGTCTTCATAGTCTTCCAGTATCTCTTCCATACTCATACCGGCTCCCAAAAGTTCAAGGATCGTCTCTACAGGATATCGCAATCCTCTTATCGTTGGTTTACCGTGACAAATATCAGGATCACTGACAATACGTTTTAACAAATCTTTCATATACAGGCCTTTATAATTTTCATTTTACCTAAAAAACTATTTTTTATCCATATAGGCAAAAATCCCGTCATTTGGCAATGCCGGCTCTTCCGGGTTTTCCGGGTTTTCCAGGTTTTCCTCCTCAACGACCACATTGCCGGCATCGTACCCCAGCTCTTTGAGGCGCTCCAGTACAGGCGGATGCGTGTGGTAAAAAAAGATCACCAGGGGATGGGACTTTGGGAACGCTTTGTTCTCTGTAATAAGTTTGAGCAGAGCGGAGACAAGATTTTCTTTCCCTCCCATTTGTGAACCGTACTCATCGGCAGCATATTCATTATGACGGCTGACATAGGACATGAACGGCGTGAAAACGAAACTCAGCAGCGGGAGCAGCAGCATCAGCATGGCGATCTGCACACCGGCATAGGGAGAAACACCCATCTGTATGAACAGTGAATCGGGCAGATGCCCGAAGAGGTAGAACGCAATGAAGAGAAGCAGTCCCATCAATGCGATGTTCTTCCAGATATCCCCATGTGAAAAGTGCCCCAGTTCATGCCCCAGAACGGCAAGCAGTTCTTTTTTGTTCAGTTTCTCAAGCAGCGTATCGTAAAGTACCACACGTTTGCTCTTTCCCAGTCCGCCGAAAAAAGCATTGAGACGGCTGTCACGCTTGCTGGCGTCCATGACGAATATCCCGTCACTTTTCAGCCCGGCCTTTTGCATCAATGCAACGATGGCATCTTTGAGCTCCCCCTCTTCCAGGGGAGAGAACTTGTTGAAGAGCCCCATGAAAAAAGGCATGAGGAGGTTGGCCGCCACAGCGATGGCGAACATCAGAATGAATCCCCAGAGCCACCACATTTCATATGAAGAAATGATCCAGGAAAGCACAGCGAAAACTGCTCCGCCAAGTACAAGAAACAAACCTATGGACTTGAAGGCATCGACAATGAACATTTTCAGGGTCATTTTGTTGAAACCGAACGCTTCATCGATCTTGAAGGTTTGATAGAGAGAAAAAGGAAGTCCGACAATATAGTTCACTGCCATAAATCCGTAAAGAAAAAGGACCGAACTCATCACGCTTCCATCGACCCCAAACAGGGAGGCAAGCCAGGCAAACCCGGCAAAGACCCACCAGAGGAACATCAGGTAGTCCACAAAGGTTTCGATAATCCCGAGTTTTTCTTTGGCCACGGCATAATTCGCCGCTACCATATATTTTCCTGCCGGCATCAGCACGGGATCCTTGCGTTTTTCCTGGTTGATATAGCCTATCTGCATAAATGAGATATAGAGTTTCAGTAATATATAGAATGTATAGAGTCCGACAATGATCTCAAGCATAGTGTTTCCTTTGATAGTAAAACTGAAGTTTTCACTTCCATTAAAAAGCACAATATATCACGATGGACTTTAGCAAGCCTTAAAAGAGTATAATTTTGCAAAAAAAACAAAAAGGCAGGTTCATGGCACTCATTGATCTTTTCGATATCAAAAAACAGTACGATGTCAAACTGCTTCTCAATGGTGTCGACTTCCATCTCAATGAGGGGGAAAGGGTCGCCATCGTCGGGAAGAACGGCTGCGGAAAATCCACCCTGATGAAGATTGCCCTGGGGGAAGAAGAACCTACCGACGGCAAGCGGATCATTGACCGTTCCATTCAGATAGAGATGCTTTCACAACAACCGACATTCGACCCAGCTCTGAATGTGAAAGAAGCCATAGAAAATGAACTGACAGAACTCAAAGAGGCCAAAGAGAAATACGATGCACTCTCTTTGCAGGTCGCAGAGCACTTTGAGGACAAGCAGCTGTTGGGAAAATTCGAGAAGATCACCGCCTATCTTGACCACCACAATGCTTGGAGCCTCGATGACAAGATAGAAAGGGTACTGCAGGAGTTCAAGCTCAAAGAGTACGAGAACCGTCTGGTCATCTCCCTTTCTGGAGGAGAACAGCGCCGTGTCGCTCTTGCCTCTCTTATTCTGAAAAAACCCGATGTCCTGCTGCTGGATGAGCCGACCAACCATCTCGATGTCTATATGGTGGAATTTCTTGAAGAGATACTGCTCAAAGAGAAGTTCACACTGCTCTTTATCTCGCATGACCGACACTTCATCGACACCATCGCCACACGTGTCATAGAGGTGGAGAACCAGAATCTCGTCTCCTACCGTGGCGGTTACCGTGATTACCTCGAGCAGAAAGAGGCGCGTATGCAGGCACTGGCCAAACAGCACGAGAACCTGCTCAAACTGCTCAAGCATGAAGAGGAGTGGCTTGGCAAAAGTGTCCGTGCAAGAGAAAAACGGAACCAGGGTAGGAAAAGACGCGTCTTCGAACTGCGTGACCAGGCCAAGAGCAACCCTACTCTCATCCGTAAAATGCAGCTTGAACTCGAACGGGAGAAGAAACACTTCAACCGTGAGCAGAGCGTTTCCAGAAAGAAGATGCTCTTCGAGATCGAGAACCTCAACTATACCATCGCCGACAAAAAGCTCATCATCGATTTTACCACACGTATCCTCCAACGGGACAGGATCGCCATCGTCGGCGTCAACGGTGCGGGAAAATCGACCCTTCTGCGTCTGTTGCTCGGACGCATCAAACCCGACAGCGGCAGCATCAAAAAAGGCGACTTCAGCATCGGCTACTTCGACCAGCACAGGGAAATGCTCAATGATGACGAAACACTCATCGGCACCTTCTGTCCCGATGGGGGAGACCACATAGATGTCAGGGGGAAAAGTATGCATGTCTATGCCTACCTGAAGCTTTTCCTTTTCCCCGAAGAGTTCCTCAACAAAAAGATCTCACAGCTGAGCGGCGGGGAGAAGAACCGTGTCGCGCTCGCCCTGCTCTTCACCAAGAATGTGGACTGCCTGATCCTCGATGAGCCTACCAACGATCTGGACATTCCCACCATCAACATCCTCGAAGAGCAGCTGCTCAATTTCCCGGGTGCGCTTATCTTTGTTTCGCACGACCGCTACTTTGTCGACAAGATCGCCTCCAAACTCTACATCTTCAAAGGCAACGGGGTCATCGAAGAGTCCTACCAGAGTTACTCGGAATATCTCGAAATAGAAAAAGAGATCAAAGAACTCGAAAAGATGGAAAAGGATCTCTCATCCAAAGCCAAAGAGGAAGCAGAAGCCGCTCCCAAAAAGAAACAGACCAAACTCAGCTACAAGGATCAGAGGGATCTCGACATCCTCCCCGGCGAGATAGAGACCCTCGAAGCCAAAATGGATGAACTCAATGCCTGTCTTGGAAACCCCGAATGCTATCAGGAAAAAGGCTTGACGCAGCTCAGCGAAGCGCTTGCAGAAGTCGAAAAGGTCTACGAAGAGAAAAGCGAACGGTATCTGGAAGTGTTGGAACTGGCGGAATCGTTTGAGAACCCCATGTAGGGTGTCTGTATCCTCACGGCACCATTCTCAATCGGGAATAGAACAACACCATTTTTTACATATCGAATTATGTGGTGCCGTCGGGGGACGGACACCCTACGAAAAATTTCAATTCTTATGTCTAAATATCGATTGTTGTATCGCATAGGGTGCTGTACCCTGACAGCACCGTTTCAATTGCAACGTTAGAAAATATCTTTTTCTTTATGCCGATTTTACCGCTTTAATGTAAACCCGTTTGGGTGCAGGATATCCCTCCACCGTTTTTTCCGGATCGTTCGGATCGAGAAAGTCCTCGAGGCTCTGTGTATCGATCCACTCGGTCTTGCGCTGCTCCGTCAGATCGGTCTTCATGATCTCCAATACCTCGACACTCTCAAACCCCGCTCTTAGACACCAGTTCTTCAATGCATTCACTGTAGGTACGAAGTAGATATTGGGGATCTTGGAGTATCGGTCACGCGGCGTAAGGCACATCTCCGCTTCACCGTCTATCATGAAAGTGTCAAGTATTAGTTCGCCGCCTTTGTTCAGGCCTTTGAAAAGTGACTTCAACATGGCTACCGGATCGGAACGGTGATAGAGCACACCCAGACAGAACAGCGTATCGAACTTGTGTTCGTAGAATTCTACATGCTCTACGCCCAGCAGTTCGTACACGATATCACTTTTGATGAAATGGTCAAGGAACTGAAACTGTGAATAGTAGATGGCGGAAGGGTCGAAACCGATGAGTTTTTCAGGTTTTTGCGAAAGCATTCTGAAAAGATAATAACCGTTGTTGCAGCCGATGTCACCTACGACTTTACCTTCAAGATTAAAATGAGGTTCGAGAAGGTTGTATTTGATCTGGCTTTGCCATTCGGAGTCAATGAAGAGTTCGTTGATACGGAACGGCCCCTTTCTCCAGGGTTTCATCAAAAGAGCAGTCTCTCTGATCTGTTGAGCCTCTCCTGAAGAGAGGTTTGTGATGTGAATATCGATAACATTTCCTAAAGAAACTTTGACATCATTGTATTCCGGCAAAGCCTGTATCGCTTCCTGATAGGGTACGATATTTTTCCATGTCAGCCATTTGCGGCGTTCCTGCCGCAGTACATCGATATCCATCTATTTTTTGATATAGGCTCGTATGATTTTCTGATCAAAGATTGGTCTGTCACCTGCCGATGTCGTTACATTTTCGATCTTCTGTACCACTTTTTTGCCTTTGATTACTTTTCCGAAAATAGTATATCCACCGTTAAGATGCGGTGTCGGTACTGTTGTAATGAAGAACTGGCTTCCATTGGTATTGGGGCCGTGGTTCGCCATCGCAAGCAGGAAAGGTCTGTCAAAGGTCAGGTTCGGTGCATACTCATTCTTGAATTCTTTATGCCAGATCGATTCACCGCCTCTTCCTGTACCGGTCGGGTCACCGCCTTGGATCATAAAACCTTTGATCACGCGATGGAAGATCAAACCGTTATAATATCCCTGCTTTACGTGGGTCACAAAATTTTCTACGGCAAGAGGTGCTGCTTTGGGGAACATTTTGAGTTCTATTTTCCCCACATTCGTTTCAAGCACAACAACCGGTGCTTTTTCCCCTGCTGCAAAAAGATTGATCCCGCAGACCAGCAACAAACCTATCAGTATTTTTTTATACATCATATCTCTACCTTTTTTTAGTGTTCTACTACATCATTGGCACATTTGTCGATCTTCAGCTCTTTAAGCAAAAGTTCAAAAAATGCACCGCTGTCTCTTTGAACATCGTCGTTAAACTCAATATAAAGTGCCTGCTTTGATTCATGGTGGTCTCTTGAATTGTCAAAGACATGAGGGTCCATTTTGGTCAGCTTGGTTACTTTGTCTATGGCTCTTTCAATCTCTTCTCTGAGTGCTTCGTCTCCGACAAATACCAGACTCATTCCTGCATAACGCTCTTCCATTCTTACATTTGCGACGATCTCTTCACATCTGTCCACTATTTTACCTTTGTTTCTAAAATTGACAAGAATAAACCCCTTGTCTTTATTTTTTAATTATAACGCTTTTATTATTTTAGTTTGCCTAATATTTGAGGGGGACACTTCTGTTATTTGGCAATACTTACAGCTCTGGTTTCACGGATGACATTGACTTTTATTTCACCGGGAAACTGCACCTTGTCTTTTATCTCTTTTGCAATTTCTTTGCTCAAAAAAACGGCTTCATTGTCGTTCATCCTGTGTGCATTGACAAATACCCGTATCTCCCGTCCTGCATTGATAGCATAGGCTTTTTCCACATTCTCTTTGGACACAGCGATCTCTTCGATCTCTTTGACCCTTTTGGTGAAACTCTCAAGCACTTCGCGTCTGGCTCCGGGACGCGCCGCACTGAGAGTATCGGCTGCACAAACTGCAGCACTTTCCACAGAGTCCGGTTCTTCATAGCCGTGGTGGGCATAAATGGCATTGATCACTGTAGGGGGCTCATTGTAACGGCGGCACAGTTCTGCCCCGATCTCCACGTGGGAGCCTCCTCTGTCCTGTGTTAAAGCCTTGCCGATGTCATGCAGCAGGCCGGCACGCAGGGCAAGTTTTTCATCTCCCCCCATCTCTGCGGCCATGACAGATGCCAGTTTTGCCACTTCAAGTGTATGTGCCAGAGCATTCTGTCCATAACTTGCACGGTATTTCAAGCGTCCGAGCAGTTTTACCAGTTCCTGGTGCATAGGGAAAAGACCCAGATCAATGAGTACATTTTCACCCTCTTCATATGTTTTCTCTTCAAATTCTTTTTCCACTTTTTCGTGTACTTCTTCAATACGTCCCGGATGGATACGTCCGTCTTCGACCAGTATTTCGATCACACGTGTGGCAATAGCCCTGCGGTAGAGATTGAACGAACTGACAAGGATGACTCCGGGTGTTTCATCGATCACAATATCCACCCCCAGCAGCATCTCGAGCGTTTTGATATTACGCCCTTCCTTACCGATGATACGCCCTTTATGCTCATCACTCGGCAGATTGACAAGATTGATGAGTCTTTCACCGGCAAACTCACCGGCATAACGTGTCGTTGCCTGGGCAAGAATGTAATTGGCTTTTTTCTCGCCTTCTTCTTTGGCTGTCTGTTCATATTTTCGGACAATGGATGCTATTTCTGCACGGCTCTTCTCTTCTGTTTTTTCGAGAATATAGGCTTTGGCCTCCTCTGCTGTCAGGGAAGCGGCATTTTGCAGTTTTTCAACCGCTTCATCTATCCTCGCCTGTTTTTTTGCTTCAAGCTTTTCAAGATTCAACTCTTTTTCTGCCAGTCTGTTTTCCGCCAGAGAGAGCCTTTCTTCCTCTTTTTTCAGTGTTTTCTGTTCCATCATCAGCATACGGTTCCGTGTTTCAGCCTGTGCCATTTTTTCCTGGAACAGTGCTTCGTATTCAAGTTCTTTTGCCTTGATCTTCACCTGTGTTTCCTGCAGTAAAAGCTCTGCTTCATTGCTGATAGCTTTCGCTTTTGCCTTTGCTTCCTGTTCCAGATGTGAAAACTTCTTTTGGGTACTTTTCTTAAGCCACAGGTAACAGCTGCCTGCCCCCACGGCTGCTCCGGCTGCTCCGGAGACACTTACAATGGTTCCTAACATTTGTTCTTTCCTTTTCCAAGAAAAAGAAATGTCCATATACTATTTAAACTGCATATATACTGATTATTTATGGCACAATGATCATATCGGCTCTGACATCATAACTGTCCGTCACGATCTGACTGCTAAAGCACAGGTAACGTGCCACAAATACGGTTTTTTTTATATTCTTCATCTCTTTTTCAAAAAATCTATCATACATACCTTTTCCGAAACCGACACGTCTGTATGTCAGGTCTACACCTACAATAGGTACGATAGCTATATCTATTTCTTTATTTCTATACTGCTTTGAATTTTTTGGTTCTTTAATACCGAACTGTTTTGTTTCCAGCGGGTATCTGTATTTTACCAACCTAAAACTTTTACCTTCCATAAACGGTACATAGAGCTGCCGCTTTTCGCGTCTCAGGACTTTAACGAGAGGATAGAGGTTCACTTCTGTTGCAAGAGGAAGGTAGAGCATAACCGTTCGTGCATTCATTTCCGAAATAATCCTGTGCAATACGGAAAGCACCTTTTTGTCTTTCGCATATATACCTGTCCGGCTGCTCTTTTTGAGCTGCTCCAGACAGTGCCTGCGGAACTTCTGTTTCCTTACTTTTTTTTGCATAACTTCCATTTAGTGCTCTTTTGGTATAATCTTTCAAGTTCTGTTATACGCACAGTCTGCCGTATAACGATATTATAGCCAAGGAATCATGTGATAAAAATCAAACTTCTGTTTTTTTTGGGCTTTATCTTACTGCTTTCTGCAGGATGCAGCAGCAGGAAAGAAGAAACATCATCTGCAAAATGCAGAACTGCACCCGCAGAGAACAATATTTCAGCATGCCCGGACAGTAACACAAGCCATAACAGCAAAACATTTGAACATACCATGATACTCAAAGGCATCAACGATGCAACGCACGAGGCATTGGTTGAAACGGACCGGTTCATGTTCAACGATGTCAAAGCACCCGTTCTTCTTGTCAATTTTTTCAGTACCTGGTGTCCCACATGCCGTGGAGAGATTCCCTATTTTGAGGATTTGCAGAAAAAATACAAAAACAAACTTTTTATTGCAGGCATCCTGGTGAATGATGATGCGAATACAACAGAACTCAAAACATTTGCAGATACCTATCATGCGCATTACTTTATTTCCAATGATCCGAAGAACCGCTATGCAGCCGCGAAGGTGCGTGCAGCATTGAACCTTGATGAAAACTTCACACTGCCGTTGACCGTACTGTACAGATACGGCAAATACTATACCCACTATGAAGGTGCAGTACCTGTGGAAATGATAGATCATGATATCCGGACAGCACTGGGATCGAAAGAATAACGTAAAGGAAAAACCAAACATGTTCAAACTGTTTAAAAAAGTCTTGGGTAAGACCAATGATGCCATCAAAGAAGTCGTTGTAGAAAAGAAAAAAGAGATCAGCAAAGAGGATTTTGAAGATATTCTGCTTGAAGCGGACGTCAATTATGAACTGGCAGAAAGGCTGCTTGAGGCACTGCCTGAAAAAGTGAACCGTCTTCAGGCCTTCAACTCGATGATCTCCGTATTTCAGTACACGGCAGACTGGAAAGAGCATGGTGCCAAACCTTATGTTGAAATGATCATCGGTGTCAACGGTGCAGGAAAGACCACTACTATCTCCAAACTTGCCTACCGCTATCAACAGGAAGGAAAATCTGTTATTCTCGGTGCAGGCGATACTTTTCGGGCCGCTGCCATCGAACAATTGAGCCGCTGGGCGGAGAAACTGAACATCCCCATTGTTGCCACACGTCAGGGTCATGACCCTTCCGCAGTAGTCTACGACACTATCGAATCTGCCAAGGCAAAAGGAATAGACCATGTCATCATTGACACTGCCGGACGTCTGCATACACAGACAAACCTGAGTGAAGAACTCAAAAAAATGATACGTGTCGCAGGAAAATCCATGGAGGGAGCACCCCACAGAAAGATGCTTATCCTTGACGGAACGCAGGGAAGCTCCTCTATCAACCAGGCCAAAGCTTTCGATGCTATGATCGGTATTGACGGTATTATTATCACAAAGCTTGACGGGACAGCCAAAGGCGGGTCCGTTCTCAGTATTGCCGATGAGCTTCAAATGCCTATTTTCTACATTGGTACCGGAGAGCAGCCTAAGGACCTTATCCGGTTCAAAGCCAATGAATATATCAATACCATATTGGATGAAATATTCATTTGACGGCACTTCCTGCCTGCCCTTCCGTATAAAATATGTCAATATGACATATTTTATACCCTTCCTTCAAAAAGAGTTTATACTTCATACACAATTAAAATAACGGGATATATTATGGCAAAGAAAAAAACACTGTTTGAATGTCAGGCATGCGGGTTCCAGTCTCCCAGATGGATGGGAAAATGTACTTCCTGCAACCAGTGGGAAACAATGGTCGAACTTACTGCAGACCAGATCAAATTTCTGAATGAAACATCCAGGAGCAGCAGTGCCGGTTCCGCACTCTCCAAAGCGAAACCTATCACGCAGATCGAAGAAGACAATATTACCCGTTTCTCTTCGGGAAGTTCCGAACTCGATCTTGTACTGGGCGGAGGTGTTGTCCCCGGTTCTTTGACACTGATAGGCGGCAGTCCCGGTATTGGCAAATCGACACTGCTGCTGAAAATAGCTGGAAATCTTTCCCGACAGCAAAAAAAAGTACTGTATGTCTCAGGTGAGGAATCCGCCGGACAGATCAAACTTCGCGCCAATCGTCTTGATGCCAATCATGAGAATCTCTTTCTGCTGCCGGAGATCAGCCTGAGTACTGTACTCTCCGAAATTTCCAATGAACACTATGAATTCATCGTTATAGATTCCATTCAGACACTCTATTCCGACGAAACTCCTTCGGCTCCGGGTTCCGTCACACAGGTACGTACCATCACGTTTGAACTGATGCGTGTGGCCAAAAGTCTGCATATTCCCATCTTCATCATCGGGCATATCACCAAAGACGGTTCCATCGCCGGACCGAGAGTACTTGAACATATGGTCGACACGGTACTCTACTTTGAGGGAGACACCAACTCCGAACTGCGCCTGCTCAGAGGGTTTAAAAACCGTTTCGGTTCCACCAATGAAGTAGGTATTTTTGAAATGAACAAAAGCGGACTGAACGATGCCAAGAGTATGGCCGGCCGATTCTTTGACAAAGACAAACTTCAGTCCGGTTCCGCCCTGACCGTCATTATGGAAGGAAGCAGACCCATCATCATAGAAGTACAGGCACTTGTCTGTGAAGCCTACGGACATCCAAAACGCAGTTCCACAGGATTTGACAACAACCGTCTCGGCATGCTTCTTGCCCTTCTTGAAAAGAAACTCGACCTTCCTCTGGGTACCTACGATGTCTTCATCAATATCTCAGGAGGCATCAAGATCAATGAACCCTCTGCCGACCTTGCCATTATAGCTGCCATCTTGAGCAGTTACAGAGACAGAGAACTCAGTTCTGAAACACTTTTTCTCGGAGAAGTCAGTCTTACCGGGGAAATACGGGAGATCCCAGGCCTGACCCAGCGTCTCAAAGAGATGAAAACACAGGGTTTCGGCAAAGCGGTCATTCCTAATAAACCGATGGAAGAAACAGAAATAAAATGTTTTATCGCCGATGAAGTTTCCAAAGTTGTTGAATGGATGTAAAAAATTAAAATATAATATTTTACAGATAAAATAATACTATAATAAATACTATCTGTATTTTTTTGATGCGTTCTATGCATGTAAATGATATGATTTAATCGATTTTGGCCTCAAACAACCCTATGCAAAAGGAACCGGCATGTACACACCCACATTGCTTTATGCTGAAGATGATCAGGAAACCAGAGAAAATTTTGCTATCATCCTCCATGAATATTTTGACACTGTCTATCTTGCCAAAAACGGGAAAGAGGCATTGGCACTTTATCGTGAAAAACATCCGGACATACTTCTTTTGGATATCGGGATGCCTCTGCTGAACGGGTTGGATCTGGTGGAGAGCATACGCAACAATGACCAGAATACCCCTGTCATCATGCTCAGTGCCTACTCCGATACGGAAAAACTTCTTTCTGCCATTGGCTTGAAAGTAGAAGCTTATCTTTTAAAGCCTATTGATATGATGCTGTTCCAAAAAACCATTACAAAACTCATCAGGCAGCTGCAGACGAATGATACGGTCATACTCAGAGAAGATTTGTCCTGGAATACAAAACATTTGACACTCAGCTATAAAGACGAGCAGATAAAACTCACAAAAAAAGAACGTCATTTGCTCCAGCTGCTCAATAACAGGATAGAAGAATATCTTTCCAATGATGATCTGATCATCAATATATGGCATGAGGAGATACCGGATCATTCACATAACAACAAACTCATTCAGCTTGTATACCGCCTCAATAAAAAAATCATGCGGTATCTCCCTTCATGTCCACATTTGATCGAGAACAGCTATACCCTCGGCTACCGGATAACCCGTCGGTAAACGAACTGTTTTGCTTTTTGCAAAACAGTCAACAAGTATACTTATGTTATTTATGCTACACTTTCCCTATGAAAGTTGGAACAGACATTATTCAGATCAAACGTATAGAAAAACTTGTTAAAAAATACGGCATTAAGTTCAAGCAGCGCTACCTTTCCAAAAAAGAGATCGCTATGGCAAGAAAGCTTGAGACACTTGCCGGTCTCTGGGCGGCCAAAGAAGCCATAAGCAAAGCCCTTGGATGCGGGATCGGTGCACAACTTGCGTTTCATGACATTATTATCGCCAAAGACCATAAGGGTGCACCCTTTTTTAAACTGACAAAAGAGGCACAAAAAGTTTTCAGGATCAAAAGTTCTTCCATCTCCATCAGTCATGACGGCGGTTTTGCCATTGCAATTGCCGTGATCGACTTTAAAAAATAGCTTTAGCCTGGTAAAGTATACGATACTATAAGCATATTCATTAAAGGAGTCATTCACCATGAACCCCCGTTCTCTCATCTTTCTCACTGTAACCGCATGCTTTTTTTCTGCATGTACCAATACTGCCCCGACACTTAAAAAACAGACTGTCAAGACAAAAGAAACCAACACAAGCAAACGATATGCAGCCGTACCTCCTCCGCCGAAAAAAAAGATAGTGCTTAAAGAGGTACAGGATGACAATTATTCTCCTGAATATATGTATCCTGATGACAAATATAAAAAAGACAAACCGGTACAGAAGAAGGAAGCAGAACCTGAAGCTGTGCTTGAGAAGGAAACAGCTTCCATGAGCAAAGAGGAATGTATTTCAATGATCGGACAGCAGAAATTTGACAAATATGCGGAAATGTACGGCAGTGAAAGCGCTCCTATCAAACGATGTACCCTGCTGAAATCGATGCAGAAAAGTTAACTTTTCTGCAAATGCAGCATTTTAAACCTGTCTCCCATCATTGTCGGGGCGATCAGTGTTTTGATCTTGTCGGCTTCATGCATATATCTCTCCTGCGTCGTTTGTGAAGCGAACTGTTCGAGTATCTCTATAAGCCCGAAACGGATCAGCGCCCTGGCCTGGGTTTCATACCCCTCCTCTTTAAATCCCGCAGCTTCATATGCTTCGAGTACCTGTTTAAAATTTACATCGTATGTGATATCATCTTTCTGAAAAGACTCTGAAAGGTCCAGTGCCTCGTCAAAGAGAGGAAAGGTCTCATGCGCACGGTAGACACGGATGGAAAAATCATTGCGCACATACTTCTCGCCGTAGTCAAAGCTCACAAAATCGCATTTCTCAATGCCGCTAGCCATCGCTTTGGCAAAATCCTCATAACCCACAGCGACTTCACCCTGTTTGAGGTAATGTCCTTTAGCCCACTCCAGCATCTCTGAAGGAGCGGGTTCCCACGATATTTTATGATCTTCGACGACCGCTATCTGTTCATCTTTGAGCAGTTCACAGGGGAAGGCATCGAAGATCTCATTGGCAACGACAAAAGCATACTCTGCATTCACCTCGGAAAGATCTTTAAAATGCGTCACACTCACATCATCCCCAAAACGCTCTTTGATATATTCGGTCTGTGCTTTCTGCACTTCAGGCTGACGCTCGACAATTCCAAACTTAAGTGTTTTCACCAGTGAAGGATCACAGGTATAAAGCCACTGTATCATGTCGCAGATCAGGTAACCCTGATGCGCCCCTACTTCGATGAGCCAGCCGTTCCGGTCCGCCTTGCCTTCTTTGAGCATTTTAAAAAAATAGTTGGCAATACTCGCCCCGAAAAAGCTGCTGGTACTCACTGCTGTATAGAAATCCCCCGATTTCCCGATGGCTTTAAAATTTCTGTAATACCCATTCTCTCCGTAAAGCCATTCATTCATATATTCGCTAAAGTACATTTTCCACCCTTACATAGAGTTTGAGAAGCTGTATCTGCTTGTCAATACTGTAAATACGCTGATCGAGTCTTCTTATCTGCTGTGAATTCTTCATCACATTTGCATCGTATAATGTTTTTTCACCTGCCTCGGCAAGGTTTTTTGTCACTTTGTACAGATTGCCGTAAATCTTTTCATCTTTTCTGGCCAGAGAGATTTTTTTGTCCAGAATATAGAGACTGTTGCGTATCCAGTCATATTCTTCACTCACCTTGTGTTTCCTGTCGATCACTTCGGTTGCAGCCTGGAGTTTCTCTACCTTGCTCAACTCGATATCGCTGAGGGCGTTGATATCGATCGGCATCGATACGGTAAAACCGTAATTGTAGTAACTGCCGTTCAGGTTGGGACTGGGAAAAAGCGGATTGAGATCACCGTCGGTATATTGTCCCTGCAATGAGACCATAGGTAGATATTTTGCCCAGGTCATTTTCTCTTTATAATCCATTTCAAGCGCACGCTGTGTGTCTCTCTTAAGTTCAAGGTTTTCTTTTTTATAGTGTGTTTTATCTATGAGTTTCAGTTTTGGCAGCCTCAGCTCTTCAGGCCTTTTGTCACTTAAAATGGCAAAACGCTGTTTAAGCTCCATTTCATTCAAGCGCATTTCAAGCAATGTAGTTTCATCCTGGCTTTTTTTAAGGATAGCCTGGTCAAGAAAGCTGCTGTCTATGAGTCCGGCTTCATAACTGTCACGTTTCTGCTGTATGTCGATAACATCGTTCCTGATCTGGTATCGCAGCTTCTTCTTCTCAAGCTTGATGCGTTTAAGATTAAAAAGGATAGAAACCGCATCACCGATCATTTTGCGTCTCTGAAGCGTGATATCTGTTCTGTTTGCACTCCGCAAAGCTCCGGAATACTTGATGGCGTAGTAGATCCCGCCTGATTTAAAGATAGGCTGATCTATATAGACAGATAAACTGCTGGTATCAATGGTTCCCGTTTTGAAACGTGTCGTATAGTCTTTCCCGTACCGCACGGTCACCGGATTGACCCAGCTTTTGGAAAGTATATCGCTTTGGAGTTCATTTCCTTTATACTGATAGTCAAAAAGCGATGCTTTGGTAGGTGAAAGTATTTCCCCGAGTTCATCCGCACCAAGAGATGAAAGACACAGAAAGCTACAAAGAAGATACAGCCGCTTCAAAACGCTTGAACCCTTCATCTATCTCATTTTTGCTGATCGTCAGACTTGGCAGAAAACGTACAGTATTGCGTCCTGCTTTCAAAATAACCAGTCCTTCTTTCAAACTGTTCTTTATCACATTGCCCTGAATATCGGCATTTTTTGCACGCAGACCACGCATCAGACCAAGTCCCACCTCTTTTTCAAACAGGTTCTCATAATGGGCCGCTGTCTCCTGAAGTTTCTGTTCAAAGTAGAGCAGTGTTTCATCCAAAGCACCGCTCTCATAGAGTTCGGAAAGAATATCGAGCACTGCAAGACCTGCTGCCGTACTCAGATAATTTCCGCCAAAAGTACTGCCGTGGTCTCCGGCACTGAGTACATCTTTGTGTGTTGTCATTACAGCACCGATAGGGACACCGCCGCCAAGTCCTTTGGCAAGAGTAATAATGTCTGGTTCTATCTCATACAGATTCGATGCCAGGAACTCACCCGTCCTGTACACACCGGTCTGCACCTCGTCAACGATAAGCAGAACATTCTTCTTTTTGAGATGTTTCGCCAGTTCCTGTATCTCCTCTTTTTCAAAAGGCTGCACACCGCCCTCACCCTGCACCAGTTCGATGAGTACGGCTACCGTTTCGTCATCGATGGCCCTGTAGACATCCTCTATCGACTTCTCATAGGAGAACCCGGCAGGATACGGTGAAAAGTTCGGTGTATGGAAACTTTTCTGCCCTGTCGCCTTGACCGTCGTGATGGTACGCCCGTGGAAAGAGTGCTCTAGCGTAATGACCTTGTATCGTTTGTTCTCAAACTGTGTCTCGCCGTATTTTCGCGCTATTTTAATGGCACCTTCATTCGCCTCCGCACCGGAGTTGGCGAAAAATACTCCCATGTCATACCCCGAAAGTTCCACCATTCTCTGCGCCAGCTTCGCCTGCGGTTCTATCACCTGCAGGTTCGAGATATGGATGATCTTCTTCGCCTGCTCGCAAATGGCAGAGGTCAGCCTCTCATTCCCGTGTCCCACAGAATTCACTGCGATACCCGAAGCGAAGTCTATGTAGTCCCGTCCGTTCTCATCGTACAGTGTAGAACCTACACCTTTTACAAAGTCCGTATAGTCGCGCGCATAGGTTTGCAGTACGTATTTTTTGTCTAATTCTTCCAGTGTCATGTTGTTTTCCATTATGAATTATTATTGTTGATATTATAGCAGAGTGTGTTGAAAGCAATTCAAAAGTCAAGAGGTCATGTTTTGCAAAGAGGACATTTTGTCTGTTATTGCCGGAAATCAACAAATAACGGAACACTTTGTCTTAATAATGGCTATTTCCAGAATAAAACGAGAAAAGAAATCAGACAAGAACTTAATGAAGAGTTTCAAAAACATTTTAAATTAAAATATGACAAGTCAGAAAAACATGTTTATGGTATGCTCATAGATATACAAAAAGAAGCTATACAAAGAGCTAAAAAATTAATAGAAAATATTATGAAAGTTGATGGTAAACTTGATCCATATAATAATAACCCTTCAACAGAAATCTATCTATTGATAGTAGTGTTTAAATAATTTAGAGGAATGTAAAAAAAAATTATCTGAACTGCAATGAATAATTGCACAACAAAACCTTGCACCGAACAGGTAAACCTGTCGGCGAAAAAAGTCAAATGACTCTACTTGATAGATGCCTCATACATTTTTACTGCCTTGTTGGACTCTTTGAGCAGCGTGATATTCAGCTTCTCTGCTTTTTTGAGTGCTTCGTCGGAAGTATCGGCTCCCTTCACGATGGGAGCGTACTCTGCCCAGTGCTTCTTGACCACTTCCAGCTGTGCTTTGATATCAGCATTTTCTGTACCTGCGATCAGTTCATTGAGTGTATTCTCAAACAGTAACGCCGTCTTTTTGATGTTTTCTTTATTGGCATCCACGTCGATACCATTGGCGATCAGAAGCAACTCTTTAGTCATTTTCTGTGTGAGCATACGCTGTCTTCCTGCAACATTGATCGTCTTGGCCATTTTGGGGTCAAGCTTGGATCCGCTTGCTTTGGCGTACATTTGTACTGCTGCATTCATATTTTTGAGTAGAGGAAGATTTCCTTTGGCAATTGCTTCAAGTGTCGCTTTGTCTGCCTTGCCTGCAATTACTTTATCGATATTGGCTTTGAACGGTACCCAAAGTTCCTCTACTTTCTGGAGCTGCGCCAGAATCTCTTTATTGTCAGTCTTGGGAAGATTGAGGCTGCTGTCGCCATTGGCCAATCCTTTCAGCGTCTTATCGAAGAGCGCCGATGTTTTCTTGAGATTTTCTGTATTGGCTTCTACATCAATCCCTTTGACGATATAGAGCGCCTCCTTGCTCATCTTTTGCGTCAGCATTCTCTGCTTTCCCGCAAGGTTAATTACGGTACCGCTCTGCTGCTTGGTCTGAGCGACTGCCGCCGGAGCATTTTCTGCTGTCGCAAGAGTTGTCACACCCACTGTCAAACAGGCACTTATGGCCACTGCTGATAAAATACTTTTCATCAATTCTCCTTCTGATAATATTAAGTTCAATATATCGTAACAAAATATCTGTAAGTCTAAATTGATTTATATCAAGACTTTCAATCCCAAAATTTTTTATTATCGCACCGATAAAATACCTAAACGTTTTCTCATTCCCACCGGGGACGGGTGGGAGCAGGGAGCCCCGAAGCAGGAACATGATTAAAACATTTCCCACATTCCTACATAAACCGCATACAAAGCACATCGATCACTTTCTGCTGAAGTCTGGGATCAAGCGGGGAAATTTTCTTCTCAAGGCGCTGTTTTGAGATCGTCCTTACCTGATGGCAGAGCAGTGTCGCCTCTTTTCCGTTTAGTATAAATAACACTTCATTCGGATAGACCTTTCTTCCGATCTTTCGTGATGTTACCGGAATGGCCGTCACAATATCCATCAGGTTTTCAATATCGTTCGAAATGACAAGCACCGGCCTGTTCTCTGCCTACAACAGGACTGAGGTTTGCCCAGTAGATGTTAAAATACATCTGCTTCACCATCGGCATATTTGAATTCTTCCTGTATCTGCTCGATCTGTTTTCTATAATTCTCTTTTTTTTCATTTGTAGCCTTTTGTCATACGTTTATTTGTTATAATACTATAAAAGAGGAAGGGATGCCATGCAGGAACAACATGCAAAAGTGGGTTACACTTTCATAGTCATGGCATCGGTTGTCATTATCCTCGCAGGCATTAAAATGGCAGCGGTAATCATCGTTCCTTTTCTGCTTGCCCTGTTCCTGGCAACGATACTCTCCCCTTTCTATCTATGGCTGAAAAAATTAGGGATAAATGAAATATTCTCCCTTGTCATTATTGTCTTTTTTCTTCTTCTCGTCATCAGTTCCATGATCACACTGATAGGCAACTCCGTACAGGACTTTAGCCAAAATATCCCTATGTATGAACTCAAACTCCGCACTGACCTGCAACATATGTTTGAAATGTTGGATCAATGGGGTATTCATGTTCCCAAAAAAGATATTTTGGCCATGTTTCATACCAACAGTATCATGCATTATATTGCCGGTACGCTCAAAAGTTTCGGCTCTCTGCTGACCAACTCTTTCATGATCATTCTAACCGTAATCTTTATGCTGATGGAAATTTCACAATTCACGGCAAAACTCAGCCAGACCAACATTAGAGGACTGACCACACTTACACAGGTAAGTGACAAGATCAAACACTATATTCTGCTTAAAGCCCTGACATCTGCTGCTACAGGCATTATTATTACGATTATCCTCAAAGCCATGGGTATCCACTATGCCGTCTTATGGGGACTGTTGGCCTTCCTGCTTAACTTCATCCCCAATATCGGTTCCATACTTGCAGCCATACCGGCAGTATTGATGGCTCTGATCCAGTTCAATCTTACTACCGCCCTGATTGTTTCGGGTGCCTACCTTGCGGTCAATGTCCTGATCGGTTCTATCCTGGAACCGCGTATTTTAGGAAAAGGACTGGGACTGTCTACGCTCATAGTCTTCCTCTCACTGATCTTCTGGGGATGGCTGCTCGGTCCGGTAGGCATGCTGCTTTCGGTCCCTCTCACTGTGATGGTCAAGATCGCCCTGGACACACAGCCCGATACCAAATGGATCGCAACCATGCTCGGTTCAGGCGGAGATACAAAGGCAGCCGAAAATGCATAGATACCTACTTTGAGGGAACAGGTTTCCAAGAATACCCTTTAGGGCACCTCTAAAGCCTTTCTACCATGACTTTTACTTCCTGATAACAGGCATTCTCTCCCTCATCGCTTAAAATACTCGGAGTAAGATAGTTCACCCCCACCGTATTGCTTGTGATAATGAGACAGTCAGGCCTGAGATCTTCATTGACCTTGACGGTGAATTCATGAGAACCATGCTCCGAACTCACTTTGACTCTCTCTCCCCCGGCATATCCGGCATCGGGCGGCAACTGTACCTTGTCATCTCTGGCGAACTGTGTATTGAGCGATTTGGCCGATTTGGGCGTCAAAAGCCAGAAACGCTCATCTTTGGGTTTGTTCTTGCTCTCTTTACGGTATTTTCTGAACCGTTTGGTATTGATGAAATCATCTTCGAACTCCTCTATGAACTCAAATTCATCCTCATCTTCCCCAAAACCTTCGGCATACGGCGCATCCTGGTGTGCAGGAGAGATGTAATGTTCTCCCTCTTTCCCACACTGTGACAGCCAGGCATCTATGTAGTATTCTTCGGATTGCAGACCGTCAAAACCGAACAGACTGAAAAGTATTTGGGTAAAATCATATTCGCTGATACCGATGTCCGAATCAACGACCTTGTTCATCTTCTGGACATACTGATGCCCGTAACTCAATCTGACATCCTCTTTTTCAAAGAAATTCTTCGCCGGAATGACGATCTTTGCCATTTTGGATGTCTCATTCTCATACAGACCGAAATAGATCAGGTTTTCAACTGCTTTGAGCTCTTTTCTGACACGGTTGCTGTCCGGCATGGACTCGGCAGGGTTTCCATCCTGCACCAGGACAGTTTCAAATTTAGAGAATGCCGTTGCCGCTTTGGGAACACGTTTGCACACTACGTCAAAAGGGTCTTCAAATCCCAGTCTGGAGTCAGACAGAAAACTCACACCGCTTCCCTCTTTGCCAAAAAGTCCGAGTGTCGCAGCCAGAGAATCTATGGCATGGAGGGTATAGGCACCGGTGGAGTACTTCTGTACACCGTTCCCCACAAGGAACACTACCTTTTTATCACGCAGATAGTTCAATACACGCCCCATATCACCCAGGTCTACCCCGATGTAGGCAAGTATGGCTTTAATGCGGTGTTCGCGTGTATAATCGTAGAAATCCTCATATTCCGGGGCAAACTCATTCATCCACTCTATGTCTTCACTGTTCTCCATAAAAACAAAACGCGCCAGCATAATTGCCACATAGTAGTCTGTTCTAGGCTGTATCTGAAGATGCAGGTCAGCTTTTTTTGCTATAGCAGTCTTTACAGGATCTATGACTACAATATCTTTGCCTTCAAGAAAAGGCATGATATGCGCATTGGTCACAGTCACATTCCGTCCCCAGACCACTACGGTCTCTGCCTTGTCGATCTGTTCGAGAGGAAGGTTCCGGTTGATACCGCGGCCCATGACGATCCCGGCGTCACCCGCACCGTCACACAGACTTCCCGTGGTCAGCGTACCGTTGATCTTTTCCATGAAAAGCTTGGTGATTCCCTGCATGACACCAAAATTCCCCGACCCTCTCCAGAGAAGAGAATTGTCTGTTTTAAACGCTTCGGAAACAGCCTGCATTGCCTCTTCCATACTCACTTCTTTACCGTCGATACGAGGCATTTCAATACGCGATGTTTCAAACATATATTTGTTCAGCAGGGCACAAAGCGCACCGTTGCCGACGGGGTGTTCTTTGTCACCCTTTAGCTTGAACCCCTCTTCTTCTACAATAATCCTGCAGGCATCATAACAGTCAAGTCCGCATGCTGTTTCTTTCATTTTAGTTCTACCTTCAATAGTTTTGAAAATTGCTCTTTGGGTGCAGGAAGATAAATCTCGGCACGGTAGGAGGAGATGAACTTTTCATCCGCCACATTCCAGACTTTGTTGACCTTATATGCAGTTTTCTTTCCATCGATATAAACCGTTTTGGTCTTCACACCTTTAAGCTCCTCAGGCTCCAAAAAGAGAACCAGTTTGGCCCTGCTGACATCCTGTACCTCGGCCAGAGGTGTCCCGGGATTGACATAGTCACCTTTGCGTACCATGATCTTATAGAGATATTTATTACGCAGTATAATGGATTTTTTTTCAATACTGTCTTCAAGCTGGGCTATTTTTAACTGCATGTCCAACACCTGTGTTTTTGCCGAAGAGAAACTAAAAAAAGCGTTATCTTTTTGGGTTCTGGATGCTGTTTTCAGCTTATCGATACGTTTAAAAGATGATGCTTTCCGTTTTAACGTTTCCTGAAGTATAAGAAGCGTTTCCTGGGATACTTTCAGGTTGATCTTGTCCAAATGATCATCGAGATGGATCACTCTTTTGTCTTCCACCAGCGTTCCCTCTGCCTCCAGGTCGGCTTCCAGTACCAGTCCGCTTACTGCCGATTTCAGTACCACACTTTCATAGGGTTCCACTTTCGCATAATGCACTTTGGCAAATACAAACAGGGGCAGTAAAAACCAAACCAATATTTTCATATACACTATTCTCTTTTTTCATCGATTATACCCAAATAGCGTTAAGGGAACTTAGAGCCGACCCCTGAGATCTACTTTCAGTACCCAGACATCACTGTCCCTTTTTCTGTCTGTTTTCCGTTCTCCTGCAATGAGGTATCCATCTTCAAGAGCCAAAATATCATAGCCTGCGTCATCTGCTTCTCCGCCGTAGGTTCTTTCCCAAAGCAGCTTGCCGTTGCCATCTATCTTGAAAAGATAAAGGTCAAAGCCGTTTCGTCGATTAAAACTTTCACTGCGCCCCACGATCACAAAGCCGCCATCGGCACTTGGGGTAACTGCAAACGCTTCATCATCACGGCTTCCTCCGTAATTCTTTTCCCAGAGCAGTTTACCCTTTTTATCGGTCTTGACCACATACACATTCATGTAATTACGCCCGAAACTGTCGGTGTTTCCTACAAGAAGGTAGCCGTCTTTCGTTGCGGTCACAGCACGGGCACCATCATCATCTTCACCTCCGAAAGCGGCATGCCATTCCCTCTTCCCCTGCTTGTCAATCTTCACCATATAGGCATCCAGATCACCATGACC
>FPHL01000006.1_pt1 | contig 40751 bp, 34 predicted proteins | sample 1057231 | NCBI WGS metagenome assembly FPHL01 (sample SAMEA4473313, study PRJEB15554) | hydrothermal vent metagenome | biome: marine basaltic hydrothermal vent biome; feature: marine hydrothermal vent; material: water | place: Pacific Ocean | collected 2011-06-14/2011-07-23 | depth 1199 m
AACTTCGCTCTTGTGATTTTGGTCACAAGGTGTTTCGGACCGCTCGCATCTGCTGTAATGAACGGCAGGTTGATCTCAGTCTCGGTAGCACTTGAAAGCTCTTTTTTTGCTGCTTCCGCTGCATCTTTGACTCTTTGCAATGCCATAACATCCGCTTTAATGTCAATACCGCTCTCAGACTTGAATTCACCTGCAACATAATCGATGATTCTGTTATCAAAATCATCACCGCCAAGGAATGCATCACCACCGGTTGCCAATACTTCTACGACACCGTCACCTGTTTCAAGCGCAGTGACGTCGAAGGTACCGCCCCCCAGGTCATATACTACGATTTGCTCGGCATCTTTTTTGTCAAGCCCGTAAGCCAGTGCCGCTGATGTGGGCTCGTTGATGATCCTCATCACGTTCAGTCCCGCAATCGTACCGGCTTCTTTGGTTGCTTTTCTCTGCGCATCGTTGAAATATGCCGGCACCGTAATAACCGCATCAGTCACTGTTTCACCGAGGTATGCTTCCGCATCCTCTTTCATCTTCATCAATACCTTTGCAGATATCTCCTGCGGTGTATAGGTTTTACCCGCTACTTCGATCGCACAGGCACCGTTTCTGTCTATAATGTGGTAGGGGAGTCTCTCTTTTGCTTCGGTAGCTTTCTCCTCTTCGCACATAAGACCCATAATCCTCTTGATGGAGTAGATCGTTTTCTCCGGATTCGTTACCGCCTGTCTTTTTGCAGATTCGCCGACAAGGACTTCCCCTTTGTCTGTAAACGCTACAATAGAAGGTGTTGTGTTTTTACCTTCTTTATTGGCAATAATTGCCGCTTCGCCATTTGTATACACTGCCATTGCAGAGTTTGTTGTTCCTAAGTCAATTCCTAATACTTTACCCATGATCTTTCCTTTTATAAGTGATATATTTGTTTTACTGGCATTATTATAGTTGATAAAGATGCAAATCCTATGCTACTTTAGTTGCATTGAGTCACTTTTTATCAAGTTTTCTTTACAAGGTTCTTCCTTCGGTGGTCTTTTTGAGACAACACCTCCGGTTCCGAAGCTACTGATATGAAACTGTTCATATCAGCTGCACGCTTCTCACTCACCTTTACTTAGCAGTGCTCTCCAGCCTCCGCGGTCGCTTTGCTCCACGCTCCGGTTTCGCACCTCTAAACGTGAGGTTCACTCACCTTTACTTAGCAGTGCTCACCATTGCCGGACGGAGTACTCTGTCTTTGATGGTGTACCCTTTCTGCATTACCTGAACGATATCGTCCGTTTTATGCGCATCACTGTCTACCTGCATGATTGCCTGATGTACTTCAGGGTCGAACTCACCTTTGCTCGTTATTTCTTTTATGTGGTTCTTTTCCAGTACTTTTTTCAGCTGCTCATAGGTGAGCTTTACACCTTCCTGCATTTTTTCCAGAACTTCAGATGCATTTTCTTTATCTGCACTTTCAATGGAATCCAATGCGTTCTCAAATGAATCAAGTACTGCCAGAATATCTTTTGCAAAGCTTTCATTTGCATAAGATACTGCATTCATTTTATCTTTTTCCAACCGTTTTTTTGCATTTTCAAAATCGGCATGGGCTCTGATATACTTTTCTTTATATTCCGCTGCTTCAGCTTTGGCAGCCTCCAACGGATCTATTTCGTCACTCAGAACCTCTTCTACCGGCTCTTCGTTCTGAGTCTGTTCAAGATCTTTTTCTGTCTCTTGACTCATGAAAGACCTCCTTTTTTCTTAACTTTTGCACCTACAATTTAAATGCTTAAAAATATTATACAACATTGAGTGCATCTTTGTCAAGTATTATCTTAATTATTTTCACACAAGTAACCTTAGTCCTACCGGCTCAAGTTTAAAACTATAGAAAAACAGTGTACAAAAAGAAGGTTTAATTTAAAAAACGATCCATATATATAACGTTTGGTAAGGTTTTTGTTGAGTTGTATTCAGGGTTGAATGTTTAGGTAAGTGAGGCTACATCAAGTAGCTGATCGCATCCATCATTCAAAGATGGATGCAAATCAATAAAAAGGATCAGAAAATTAGTTTCTGATACCCAGGGCGTCTTTGATAGTACGCCATCTCTCAAGATCTGTATTTTTGAGATATCTCATAAGTCTTCTTCTCTGACCTACAAGCTTAAGAAGACCAAGTCTTGATGAGTGGTCTTTCTTGTTTGTTTTAAGGTGTTCTGTCAAGTATTTGATTCTTTCTGTTAAAAGTGCAACCTGTACTTCTGTTGAACCCGTATCGTTTTCGCCTTTTGCGTACTTTGCAATAATTTCTGCTTTTTTCGCCTGATCCAAAGCCATAATGACCTCCTGATTGGTAGTTAAATTCTCAATTGATATTCAAAATGAGTGCGCAATCATATCATATTAAACTTACTTGAGACTTATGATAGAAGAGATGAAAGTGTTTGAAACCTCTTTATAATATGAATTGGAGTAAAATACTCCTAATTGATTTGATTAAAGGCAACTATATGTTATTAACACGTGCAACCGAATATGCCCTGCTCTCTCTTGAGTCTATCAGCAGAACAGAAAAACCTATCGGTGCGGAGCAGTTGGCAAATGAACTGGGTATTCCCAAAAGTTTTCTTGCCAAGATCTTGCAGAGCCTGGCAAAACAGGATATTCTTGAGTCACGCAAAGGTGCCCATGGCGGATTTGTACTTACCAAAGACATCCATGACATTACTATTAACAGTATCATTATTGCCGCAGAAGGAAAAGCGCCTGCAGTATTTGACTGCAGCAGCTATTCGGATACCTGTCCCAACGGTACCATAGGTACCTGCGTTATTTCCCCGTTCCTGGCAAATTTTCAGACAAAGATCAACGACTTTCTTGACGGACTTACCCTCGGTGATATTCTCTGATCCGCTTTGGCGGACAGAGATTCAATTTTTATCTTCAGCAAGGCACATTTTATGCAACAACATATTTATCATCTCTCCCATATCGATCTTGACGGCTACGGCTGTCAATACCTCAGTACCAAATGCTTCGACAAGATCGAATGCTACAATGCCAACTATGGTCCTGAAGTCACTGCACGTCTCGAAGAGATCGTCAAAAAAGTGGAGCAGGACAAATTTATCCACGGGGAGAAGATGGAACCGCTTATCCTCATTACCGACCTCAACCTTACTACCAAGGAGGGAAACTGGATAGAAAAAGAAGTGATACGCATCGGCGCAAAACTACAGCTTCTTGACCATCATGCCACAGGAAAATCTGCAGCGGAACGTTTTGCCTGGTACAAACTCGATACGACAAGGTGTGCTACACTTATCACCTATGAGTGGCTACAGCAGCATTACGGGTTTGACAGAAGCAACGAATATGCACAGATCGTCAAAGCGATCAATGCCATTGATATCTGGCTCTCCGACGATCCGCTTTTCGAGTACGGAAAAGTGATGCTCGGTATGATCTCCGGAGCCAGAGAGATCAACCGTATCTTGTTTCCGGCTGAAGACAGGGCTTTCAAGCTTTCTCTCATTGAAGCGGCAAAAGAACGTATCAATATCGAAAATGCCCCGATTGTACTCGATGACGACCTCCATCAGATCAAAAAATCTTTTTTCAAACAGCAGCAGAACAATACCAAAGACAATCTTGTCGCTTTCTTTGTAACAGATCTTCTGACAAAAGACAGACAGCGTCTGACCATTCACTACAAAGGATACAAGGGTATTCTTGGATACAATGTCGGCAATACTTCCATTATAGGGAACACCTGCATGGTGAATAACCCCGACTATGACTTCTACATGGATGTCAACTTCAGGGGAAATTTCTCACTCAGAAGCAATAACAAACTCGATGTATCCAAAATGGCTGCCGAAATTGGAAACGGCGGGGGACACCCCAATGCCAGCGGCGGAAAAATAGAAGGCTATAAAGATTCTTTTGTCTATGCCGATGTACGCAAGTTCGTACAGGACTATATAGATACGAAATCTCAGTAGGTTTGGCGGAAGACCAAACCTACATGATCATATCTTCACTCTCGCCTCAAGCGCACGCGAAAGCGACATCACATCGATATTCTCCAGCTCCACTCCCGTGGGAACACCCTGCGCGATCTTTGTAAATTTAATGGACAATCCCTGCAGTTTTTCTTCGATATAGAGTATCATGGTATCGGTGGCGATACTTGGGGGAAATGCAAAGATAATTTCTTCCACTCCCTCAACCGCATAGAACAAGTGTGCTTCATCCAGGTCACGTACTTCGGAGATGACATAATATACCCCGTCAAACTGTCTGCTCTCTTCAATGGTCAAAATATCTTTTGCACTTTGAACAACACAGAGTTTTGAACTGTCACGGTAAGGATCCGAGCAGATCGTACACAGTTCATCTTCGCTCATATTGTGGCATTTGCTGCATTTATGAATATTGTTCACTGCTGTTTCGATAGCATGAGCCAGCTTCATTGCGGCAAAACCATCTTCCATAACGGAGTGGTAGGCCAGGCGGATCGCGGATTTTTTTCCTATGGAGGGGAAGGCCCCAAAGGCTTCTACCAGATTCTCGAAGGCTTCTATTTTGTAATTTTTCATCACACTTTGCTTTGTGGTTTACGCTTTGACATAATCAACGACTTTGGAATACTCCACGACCTGCCTGATAAAGTCTATCACTTTAAGATGTTCCGGGTGTATAGCATAGGCATTCAGATTTTCTTTGCTTTCGAATGACGTAATAATACTGAGATCCATGGCACGTTCTTCTTCGGAAAAATTTATACCTACATCCATACTTCTCAAACCCGGTACCGCACCCATAAGATTTTCAAGCATCTGTTTTGCCTGTATCATATTGGCTTTTTTATTTCCATCTTTAAACTTGAACATCACAATATGTACGATCATTGCTACCACCTGATTTTTATTCGCCATTATAGCTAAATTATGGTAGAATTCGCCAAAATTATTCCTTATTGCCATACGATCACCGCAATAAAACAGGAGCGTTACACATGAGTGAAATGGATTATTATGAAGTGCTAGAGGTTAGCAGAGACTGTTCGGGTGCGGAGCTGAAAAAAGCGTACCGGAAACTGGCACTGAAGTATCACCCGGACAGAAATCCGGACGACAGGGAAGCAGAAGAAAAATTCAAGATCGTTAATGAAGCCTATCAGGTACTCAGCGATGATGAGAAGCGTGCCATCTATGACCGCTACGGGAAAGAAGGCCTTCAGGGACAAGGTATGGGTGGAGGTTTCGGCGGAGCCAACATGGACGACATTATGGATATTTTCAACTCTATGTTCGGCGGAGCCAGCGGAGGCTTTGGCGGCGGTTTTGGAAGAACCCGAAGGGACCCAAGCCAGAAATATGCTCTGGATTTTGAAATGGAACTGCCTCTGGCATTCAATGAAGCGGTATTCGGCTGCGAGAAGAAAATAGACATCACCTATAAAACCCCCTGTGAGGACTGCGGCGGGACCGGTGCCAAAGACGGCAAGATGGAAACCTGTGACTACTGTGGCGGACAGGGACAGGTACTCATGAGGCAGGGGCCGATGCAATTCGCCCAAACCTGTCCAAAATGCCAGGGAGAAGGCAAAAGGATCATCCAGAAATGTCCAAGCTGTCATGGCAAAGGCTACCATGAAGCATCAGAAACCGTTACCATCAATATTCCCGCCGGTGTCGACAGCGGTAACCGTCTGCGTGTACAGGGCCACGGCAATGAATCCAGGAACGGACAGAGAGGTGATCTTTATCTTACTTTCTATGTAGAAGAAGATGAACATTTCATCCGTAACGGAAGTGATATTTACATAGAAGTTCCCGTCTTCTTTACACAGGCGATCCTGGGAGAGACCATCTCTATCCCTGCCCTTGAAGGAGAGCTGGAGCTCAAACTCAAACAGAGTACGAAAGACAAAGAACAGTTCATTTTCGAAGGAGAAGGTGTACCGGACGTCCATTCCGGCCGGAAAGGGCGTCTGATCGCCCAGATCCGTATGGTTTTACCCAAAAAAATCAACGATACACAGAAAGAACTGCTTGAAAAACTCCAGGAGAGCTACGGTGTTGAAAGCCGCCCACACAAAAGTACTTTTGAATCAGCATTTGACAAAGTAAAGAACTGGTTCAAATAGTAGACTAAGTCCGCTCTGCACTTTTCCCCGTAAAAGCTGGGCAGTCTCACTTCTATTATTACTTCATTAATAAAACAAGTCTATACTGTAGAATAATTTTTTTAAGGAGTACATATATTATGAGACAGTATGAATCATATCGATGCAATCAATGCGGAAATGTAGTGGAAGTATCACACGTAGGTGGCGGTACGCTTGTATGCTGCGGGGAAGAGATGGAGTGCGTTACCGTTGATCTTACCCTTGTCAATCTGATGAAAGCGGTTGCCGGTGAAAGTAAAGCCCGAAACAAATATGAATATTATGCCAAAGTGGCACAAAAAGAAGGTTATAGAGATATTGCGGCACACTTTCAGCGCGCAGCAAACAATGAAAAAGAACATGCCAAACTTGAACTTGCACTTCATAACCGTATGAAGAACAACAGTGAAGCATCATGGGGTGATACTTTGGCCAATCTCGAAGATGCGATTGCCGGTGAAAGCTATGAAAACCTGACTATGTATCCTGATTTCGAAGCAATTGCAAAAGAAGAAGGCCACAGCGAAGCAGCACGGCTCTTCAAGAATATCGGTCAGGTAGAAGTAGAGCATGAAAAAATGTACAGAGAACTTCTCAAACGTCTCAGCAAAGGACATGAATTTGCCAGTGATGAAGAGGAAGTCTGGATCTGTGAAGTATGCGGGCATGTCCACTACGGCAAAAAAGCACCGAAGAAGTGCCCTGTCTGCGGTCATCCGGAACCCTACTTTTCCCGCAAAGTAGAGACCAAATAGTCCCGAGACCTACTGTACCTTCTGGTGCAGTACCACCTTGTTCTCTCCCGTTGTCAAATCGTCTGTATCTTTTGCTCCATCATAGGCAATGACATATACTTCATCCCCTCTTTTCAAATAATTTCTTTCTCCAAATTCGGCATAGGCTGTTGCACCGATGGTGATCAATGCCTGTTCAGGATAACCGCAGGTTTTTAAATGTTCTGCAATATTTTCAAGCGGTCCGAAGTCTTCCTGTGTATTCATCTTCTCGATCAGCCAGTTTTTCAGTTTGCCGTAAAAGTAGGAATAACCCCGTAGCGGCGCATCAACGCCATAAGGATGAAGCACACCGTCACGCTTTACAAAAGAGCAGAGATGGTAACGGTCCATAATGCCGCCCTCTTCAAACTTGTCTATGGATATCCATTTATCTCCGATTCCTTTGGAGTTGGGTCCCCATGACTTTTTTTCGGAAATTTTTTTGGCTCCTTCTTTTCGGATGGTACAGTCATTGAAAGTAGTAAACTTTTCAGCGACCAGTTCTGCTACAGTATGATCTTCATCATATACAATAGTAAAAAGTACAGCTATTTCAGGCTCAACCTGTGCATTCGCCTCATAATCCGGAAGGTCAAGTCTGTCAGTCCCTATAGAATAGACTCCCAAAAAACTGTCACTTCCAGGGAGATAGAAAGGGAATATCCCTTTAGGCGCATCTGGCTCGGCCGTAATGACATTTTTAAAATCCTCCAGCTCTCCAGCCTGTTCCAAATGATGGGCAAAATTGCCTGCCACACCCAATCCGATTACATGTATTAAATCCATCACTACTCTCTTTTTTGAATACTATTATACCACGCAATACACATAAAGTACACAAACTGATCCTATACTGAAACAGAAAAACAGGATAAAGGAACAAAATGCCAGATAAAAAAAAGGATAGCAAAAATATAATATTTGTTTCGATTCTTATTGGTACGATGCTGCTCTTTATGCTGGGTACGGTTATGTATGTCAGCAGTCAGGTTGCAAACTGCTCAAGTGTAAAAAAAGCACGAAAACTTTGCTAATATACTAAAAAAATGATTGTTTTAAAGAGAAGGAACAGGCTGCAAAGCAACCTGTATAAGTAGAAACTTAATTACCTGCAACTGCGTCTTTAAGTGTCTTACCGATTTTAAACTTAGGCGCTGTATGGGCTGGTTTTGTATATGTTTTATTCGTTCCTGGAACTTTACCTGATTTTTCTGCTACATCTACAGTAGAGAATGTTCCGAAACCTACCAATGACACAGTTTCCTTGTTTACAAGTGCTTCCGTCACAGATGCAATAAATGCTTTTACTGCTCTCTCTGCTGCTGCTTTGCTTTCAAATTCTCCGTTTTTCTGTACCAGTTCTACAAACTCTGATTTAGTCATTCTTCTTCCTTTTAATTTAAGATAAAGCTATTATAGCACAATCTAATCTTAAACCATCATAAAAAAAGTACTCATTCTCCGAAAATAGGGGCTTTTCGGAACTTTTATACATTATTTTTTACATTCTTTATCTTTATTAAGACGATTGTTATTTTTATAAGATATTTGAGAATTAGTATTGAAGAAGTATGATTTTAGAGTAAAAATGGTGCGTCAGAGAGGATTTGAACCTCCACACCACTAGGGCACTACCCCCTCAAGGTAGCGTGTCTACCGTTCCACCACTGACGCATTGTGGATATATAGTTGAAGTACTATAGAAACTTTCTACTGAGGGTAACAAAAAGTTGTAGCGGAAGTATACCGCCACAACCTTAAATTCTCTTTAGATTAACCAATGAATGGGTTAGCGTAAAGAGCGATAAGCGCAATTACCAATGTGTAGATAACCTGTGCTTCGATCATCGCAAGCGCAATGAACATTGTAGTCATCAACTTACCGCCAAGACCTGGGTTTCTGGCTGTACCAGCGATTGTTGCAGCAGCAGTATGACCCATACCTACCGCACCACCAAGTGCAGCAAGACCAAGACCGACACCGGCAGCAACTACTGAATATGCTTTGATCATAGATTCGCCTTCACCGGCAAATGCAACAGCACCAAGTGCCAAGAAAAGTAAGAAAAACTTTTTCATATTAAATCCTTTAAGTTAGTAGAGTTCAAGTCTCTTCGACTGTTTTCCAAAGTCCGTTCGGATAGCGTAACCGTACCCAAAATGAATACAGCAACCTAAACATAAATGCATAGATTTCCCTACTTATCACTTCGTATAAACGGCAGGATTATAACTAAAATCATTTTAATTTATGCTAAAACATATACCGTTTGCCTGTCAATATTGTCAGCACACAATACACTTTTATTTGTTACATTTGCTACGTCCGTAGAACCAGCCGTTCTGATAATCCATATTGCTTCGGAACATTTTACTGTTCTTGACATAAGTGCCGCCTGCCGTAGTACATCCGTCATGCTGTCCCTGTTTGAACTCCGGTGTATGAGATACAGGTACAGAGGATGGGCCCCCTGTACAAGCACTTAAAAGCAAAATACCTACGGTTCCTATCATTCCTGTGAATATGCGTTTCATTTTCTTCCTTTTTTTCAATATGTTTTAAAAAATTATATCAGAGAAAATGTTATTTAATGTTAAGTTGCATATAAAGTGAATATAATAATTCAAATTGAACTCAGGAGAAAAGATGAAAAAATTCTTGATGATGAGTATCGGATGGATACTCTTGACACAATATGCACTTGCCGGTGACCCTACAAGCAAGGTGTTCCCGCTCAGTAAAAGCAGATTTGCCGTTGTTGACCATGGAAAAGAAAAGATCGTTGACCTTGCCGGCCAGGACTATATTGTGGTCTCTCTCCGGGAAAAAGGAGCTGATGGAATTGCTTATGCCGTAGACAGAGACGGTGTTGTCTGGTGGGCTGCATCTATCTCTTCCGGAGCCAAAGGGCATGAAACACCATCGGGCATCTTCCCTATTTTCAGAAAAGAGCGTTTCTATATGTCAAAAGCACATCCGGAAGCCAGCGGGATCAACAATATGGACTTCTCACTCTGGTTCACCCATCAGGGACATGCCATTCATATGGGAAACGACGACGGTATGTCCCACGGGTGTATTCACGTAGGGGAAAAGGGGGCTGCAACCATGTTCAAATGGGCGAAGAAAGGCACCAAGGTAGTCGTTACAAGAGAACATTATCTCCCCTTCGTCTATTATGATCTGAGAAAAAGCGGCTATCATGAATCTAAAGTCAAAAAAGGGTATATCAAGCAGTATCTTAAAACCATGAAGCCCATAAAACCTCATATGGCCAAGTGAGATACGGAGCAGGCGTCACAGACACACCTGCTTTTTATGCCAGATATTCCGGCGTCGCCAGTTCAACCTTCTTGCCTTTCTGCTCCATAACGACCACACTGATATCATCTCCTTCATGGTAACGTTCATGAAGATCATTTACCCTCTCTTTTGCTACCTTGGAAATATGCAGCAGAGCATCAAAACCATCCGGCATTTCGACAAAGATGCCAAAGTCAACGATTTTTTTGACCTTGCCGACATAGGTTTTGCCTATTTCATACTGCATCTGTTTTCGTACAGGCGCATTGGCTATTTTTTCAATATGTTCTTTGGCCGCAGCCACTTTTTCTTTGTCATGGCCGGAAAGCTTGACACCGCCTTTGTCACGGTCAAGATCGATACTCACTTCAAACTTTTCGATAATATCACGAATCGTTGCACCTGCTTTTCCGATAATATCAGCGATCTTCTGGGGGTTTATGCTGAAATGCTCTGTACTCGGAAGTGCCTGACTTGCTTCCATCTTCTGTTCAGCATCTTCCATAATTGTTAAAATATGGTCTTTTCCTTTAGCCGCTTTTTCAAGTGCATCTTTAAGAATATTCAAGTCAATTCCGCCCAGTTTGATATCCATTTGAAGTGCTGTAATGCCTTTTCGTGTTCCTGCTACTTTAAAATCCATATCGCCGTCATGATCTTCCAGTCCCATAATATCCGTCAATACAGCATATTTATCTCCCTCTGCAACAAGTCCCATCGCAATACCTGCTACCAATTCCACCATATCAACTTCTGCTGCACGCAATGCCAGTGCGCCGCCGCATATAGTTGCCATGGAAGAGGAACCATTGCTCTCAAGTACTTCCGAAACCAGACGGATCGTTCCATCATATTCAAGCGGAAGAACCGGTTCGAGTGCTCTTTTGGCCAAATTCCCGTGTCCCAGTTCTCTTCGTCCCGGGGCACCTATAAATTTTGCATCTCCGACAGAATATCCGGGGAAATTGTAGTGCACCATAAAATGTTCGGTCTGTGTATTTTTATCGGTGATCAATTCAAACATTTGTGCATGCTTTTTGTCTCCGAGTGTCGCAGTGACCAGAACCTGTGTCTGCCCTCGGGTAAAGAGACATGACCCATGTACAGAAGGAAGAATATTGGTCTCGATGGTGATAGGTCTTACCTCATCAAGCTCTCTGCCGTCTGCCCGCAGGGATTTTTCAAGTATCATTGTGCGCACGACCGTTGACTTGTATTGCTCCAGTACTTTGGAAACCAGTGTTTTGTCACTCTCTTTTCCTTCTGCTTCCAAGGCTTCCATAATAGCGGTACGTACCTTTTTCAATTCAGTGGAACGTTCGCTCTTTGCCATATGTGAAATGGCTTTTTCTACTGCTGCACTGTAATGCTCTTCTATATAGCTGTAAAGCGCTTCGTCCGCTTTTTCTGCCGCCAGTACAAGGCCAAGCCCTTCTCTCATGGATGGTGCAAATGCTTTTTCAAATGCTGTACTGGCCGATTCAATCGCTTTTTCGGCAAATGCAATCGCATCTACCAGCGCCTCATTCTCAAGTTCGTTGCATTCCTGATGTTCCAGGATCAGCGGCATTCCTCCCATCATGGGATCAATCATATCCATTTCGACATCATCAATCTTTTCTGACGCCATCGTACGCATTTCAATCATTACAATATCTTTGCCGGAACCTACCACAAGCAGGTCAAGGACACTTTCATCCTGCTGGCTCAGTGTCGGGTTGAGTACCAGTATATCATCGATCTTGCCTACTCTGACGGCAGCGATACTTTTTTTGACAGAGATATCGGAAACATAAAACGCTGCATTGGCAGCATGCAGTGCAGCAACCTGCATATCAACCTCACTGTCACTGCTGACCACCATAATCGATATCGTTACAGGATAATTGAACCCTTTGGGAAAGAGCGGACGCAGCGAACGGTCCACTATTCGGGAGGTCAGCGTCTCAAAATCACCGGGCTTTGTTTCTCTTTTGATGAATCCTCCCGGTATTTTTGCTGCCGCATAGGAACGTTCCATATACTGGACTGTCAAGGGAAGAAAATCTTCATCAACCGCTTTTTCATCAACTGCCACAGCGGCAATCAGCACCGCTTTCCCCTGCCGGTACATCACTGCTCCGCTTGCCTGTTTGGCAATTGTGTTAAACTCATATTTTTCATCAAGATTATTCAAATTTATTTCGACGATCTGTTCATTCATTGTATTAATTCCTTTTTTTAATTTATATTTTTTTGATATTTTGCCGTTCTACTATCTGTATCACATCTTCATATCCAAGAGCGCCAAATTCCCTATAATAGTATTCTATCGAAATATAGTCCTGTATTTTATAAGGACAGAAAACACCGTCACACACGGAAAGAAGGTTTTGGTAAACCCCTTTGTCAAGTATGGGCGTGGCAATATAGATATTTTTCGCATCTTCTCCTATCACTGATTTGAGTGCTACCATCATAGTGAGACCGGTTTCTATGCACTCATCGGCCAGAACAACATATTTGCCGCTTAGAGAGGCAAGCTCTTTTCCTTTTCTGTATTTATACACATAGGAAAGCACTTCCTCTTCATACTTTCTTTCCGCTTCGGCATAGACATAGTCTTCACTGATCCCAAAGGAATCTATCAGTGCTTTATGCATAACAAGGTCCTCTGTTTCCGAAACCATAGCTATGGCCAATTCATGATTATTGGGAGCAAGAATGGGTTCGGTCAGCAGAATATCCATCTGGGCACCAGTCGCCTTGGCGATCTGATCCGCAAAAAAGACTCCGCCTTCACTCACTCCGATCACTACGGTCTCATTGCTGCGTAGCAGTTCAAGCGGCAGAGTTTCGAGCAGTTTATCCGCTGCATCTTTTCTATTTTCAAAATAAATATCAGGGTTTGAACTGTTCAGCATGCTGCGCTCCGGGAAATTGTTTACTCACTTCATTTTCATCAAAAGTATAACGAAACTCTTCTATATACTTCATCAATAATTCATATGCCTGATTGATCTGATCCATTTTCCGGGGATCACCGCCAAGATCAGGATGGTGCTTTTTGGCAAGATATCTGTACTGCCGTTTGATATCTGCTTTGCTGACCAGTTTGGGCAGGTCAAGTATTTCCAGGGCAGATTCGATCTCTTGCATGGGTGACGGCATCATTGAAAACTCGCCGATCCGAGACTGACAAACGGTTTAAAATCAAATTGTATATAGAAACTGTTCTCCGTAGTCGCTTCTCCCTCCGGACGGGGGGTAATATCCTGTCTTAATGCAGCATTCACTCCCCAGCAATCCTGTGTATACTTTCCGCCAAAAAGCCACTGTTTGCTTTCTGATGTATCGATATTATATGTCAGTCCGCCGTATAGCCGGATTTTTTCATTCCACCGATACCCGAAATTAAGATTGATATCATTGGCAGATACCGTCATCATATCATCTGCAAGCTGCTGTTTGAAAGTATGGCTGAGTGAAAAATTGTACTTATTTTCATTCAGTGTGACCCGCGTGGAAGATTCCCGGATCTCATGAAATTCAAATGCATAGGTTATGTCACTGTAGAACTGCCACTGGTTCCAGTTGTACTGCATTTCATTACTGAGGTCGGAAAATTTGTATTTCCTGTCTACATAATACCGCTGTGAAATCCGCTGATAAAATTTCAAATTCATATGGGTATCATAAAAATACTGGCTCAGGGAAAATGCATAATATTCTTCCCTCGGTCTGAGCACAAACAATTCTTTCTGCTCTTTGCTCAGCGCATCAAAATCGACAGGACTTTGGTACTCTGATCCCGGCAGGATATATTCAAGAGAAGGCTGAAGTACATGAATAAAGGTATCATACTGCTTTGTCAAATCTGAAAAAAGTTTGGCACTGTGGTAATTATTGAAATACTGAAATTCATTATGGGCATACTCTGCGTTGCCAAAAAACGATTTGTTATAGTAAAAGGTCTCGCCCAGAGAGAGATTGAGAAAATCATCCAGAAAGGCAGTTGTAAATTCAAAAGGTACTTTCATCTCGACCTGTTTCATGGTAGAGCCTTCAATCCTGTCAAAATTTTTCAATTGGGCATCGATACTGTAGGTAAGATTGTTCCAGATAAGTTTGTCAAGATATTGATGCAGCTGTATTGCCGGAAGCTGCTGAATGGTCTTGTTATTGTTCTCAAGCCTGGTATCAATGAAATATTTTGCATTCAAGCCAAGATAATATGTATCATCGGCCAGAAAATAGTTTATTCTGGATTCCTGGATAGGTACCTGTCCAAAATTTCCGAACGTACTTTTCTGAAGGTTCAAATATTCTATATCGTTCAAATAGATCGTATTGACATACAGCTCATCCTCAAACCCTCCTCCAAGAAGATCACTGATGAGTTTTGTTGAATTGTATTGTATTTCCGCCCCATAATGCGCACGTTTTGGTGTATGATATCGCTGCTGATAGGCTGCACTGTCCTGAAAATATCCTGCTCTTATCTGTCCGGAAGAATGGTCACTGTCTACAAAACGGAAAGTACTGTACATCCCAAGACTTCGGTTCGTTCGTATCTGAGGATTGAGTTCCAGGTCCATATTCGTACTGATCGCCCAGTAAATCGGCTGTTCATAAATGAGACCTTCATTCGCCCGATATCCTATGAAAGGAAACAGCAGCCCTGAACGCCGCTCCCTGTCTGTTGAAAAAGCCATATAGGGCGTATAAAAAACCGGTACATCTTTGAAATATATCTTGGTATCATACGCTTTCATATACTTTGCTGTACTGTCATAACTTGCACGCGAAGCAACCATTTTCCATATAGGGTCTGTCACTTCACAGCTCGAAAGCACCGTTTCTCCAAATGTATAGTTCCCTTCTTTCTTCTCTGCCTGCTGTGTAAACATCCACACATCATTTTGACTGACAAGAAAGAGTTCTTTAAAAGTTACTTCCCTGCTATCCGTATGTATTTCCATATGAGATATATGTTCTTTGGTTCCCCGGTATCCTATCATCTCAATATCACCGTCAAGCGTCAGCAAATGTGTTTCTTTATTGTAAACTACCCTGTCAGCCCTGATGACAGAATCCTGATAATAAACCACGACCCCGTCTGTAGCAGTCACTGTTGTTTTGCTTGAATTTAAGTGATTTGCCGTAATTTCTATTTTGGTGTGTGCGGCATCTTTCGGAACGCGGGAAGCATAGAGAGTACAGGTTGCAGCAAAGCCGAGAAGAAAAAAAAGTATTTTTGGCATCATTGACTACTGTTAAAGCAGATATCATATTTCAAGAGAGAAAAAAAAACAGTAGCCTGCGCCTCTTTATGGGTCATTACCTGTCCTAGAGTGCCTGATAAGCAATATCGGTTCGGCACTGTTTTCCTGCAAAATGAACCTGGCCCACAAGCATATAGGCACGTTTCTGCGCTTCAGCTATGCTGTTGCCCAAACCGACACAGACAAGTACACGTCCTCCGGTCGCATAGAGTTTACCCTCTTCATCCCGACTTACACCGGCATAAGAAATATGCGCATTTCCTTCAAGATCCGGATGATGAATATCATCAACAATGATCTCCGCAGGTTCTGACGATTTATAGGGGTAATCCCTGCTTGCCATTACAACACCTACCGCATATTTGTCATAAAATTCGATCTTGGCGGAAGGAAGGTCACCCGTCGCTGCTTTATAAAAGAGTTCACTTGCAGGCGATTTGAGCAGCGGCATCAACTCTTCACATTCCGGATCACCGAAACGTACATTGTATTCAAGTATGATCGGTTCGCCTTTGACCACCATGACACCAATGAAAAGTACACCGGTAAACGGCATCCCTTCTTCTTCCATTCCCTTGAGTGTCGGCTTGATAACGCGTTCGTCCAGTTTGGCATAGATCTCATCATTGACCAATGGTGTCGGTGCGTAGGCTCCCATACCACCTGTATTGGGGCCTTCATCATTGTTCAGCAGTCTTTTGTGGTCTTGTGCCGCAGGCAGTACCACATAATCTTTTCCGTCACAGATCGCAAAGACAGAGAGTTCATAACCGTCAAGAAATTCTTCGACCACAATAGAAGTCCCTGCTTCACCGAAAGAGTTTCCCGAAAGCATTTCACCTGCTGCCTTTTTTGCCTCATCACGGCTTTGCGCTATAATGACCCCTTTGCCGCCGCAGAGCCCGTCGGCTTTCACCACGATAGGTGCATCAAGGGTATTGATGAATGTGTATGCTTCTTCAAGCAGATCTGTTTCTATGTATCTAGCAGTAGGTACATTGTGGCGGGCAAGAAAATTTTTCATAAAGATCTTGGAACCTTCCAGCTGTGCCGCTTTGGCCGTAGGACCAAAGATCGTCAAAGCCCGGGCCTTGAATACATCAACGATCCCTTCAACCAAAGGAGCTTCCGGCCCGACGATCGTCAGGTCCACCCCGTTGGCTTCTACAAAATCCGCCAGTGCGTTGAAATCACTGATGCTCAGGTTCTCACCCAACTCATCCGTCGCACCGTTACCCGGAGCGAAATAGATCTTCTCCACATTCTCATCTTTTTGAAGCGCCAAACCGATAGAGTACTCTCTACCCCCAGAACCTATGATCAGTACATCCATGATTTTCTCCGAAAAATTTATAAAGTTTGCTGTATACATTGTTAGTCAGCATTGGTTAGTAGTGGTATTTATTGTGCGTAGAGGGTTTTCCAAAGTGCTTGAAGGCGAACTTCCCGTTCGTCGATGGCATTTTGGGAAAGCCTATGCGTGCAAGAAATGCCACTAATAAAGGGCCCGAGTGGCCGTTCTGTTAAAGTCGGCCCTAAAAAGCCAACGGTGCAGGAGAGAGCAGGCCTTTAGGAGGCAATTTCTCGCGGGTTACCCCGCTCAAACGAAAATGTCTACACACCAGTCTGCTACATGTCCCACTAAGATTAATGTTGGACCCCATATACAGTTATCGAACCACTCAGGTTAAATAGATTATACCCTATTTGCTGTTAGAAGTGAATAATATTCCACCTAAAAAACACTTTTTACAGTGATTTTGCTTTTTCAATACAGGCAGAGATCAGAGGTTTGTCCGCCACAGCATAATGTACTTCCTCCGGCAGATGGGCCAGTGTTGCATTTCCTATTACCACAGCCGTATAGCTTGGATCCCACCTGAAGTTCCGTAGAAAACAATGGATGGTTGAAGGAGAGGTAAAAATAACAATGGCATTTCTGGCAGGCTTTTCATCTTCGCCATAGGTGATACAGCCGGTTTCATAAATGATCTGTTCACGCAGTACAATGCCTGCTTTTTGCAGAAATTCTTTAGAATCAAAAGAAATCTCTCTGGGACGGAGATAAAGAATTTTTCTCTCCGAGAACTGTGATATGATGTCACGGCCAAGAACAGATCCGTAATAGGATTCAGGATGATACAGTACCTTCCCTCCCAGTATTTCTATCTGTTTTTTTGTTGCTCCGCCTATGGCGATGGAGGGGTAGTTTTTCCAACGCAGGTCAATAGCATCTGCTGTCACTACCGCCTGTTTGGAGGTGAACATCAAAGTATCACAGTCATTAAAATCGATCGTATCCGACACCCTTGAGAACCGGATCATGGGCAAAGGAATGGTATCTGCCCCGGGGGTGGGGGAAAGCAGGTAAATCGGTCTTGTACCTGACATCAGTGACTGACTTTTTCCAAATCTGACAGTGGTTTTCCATGCAGCATGGCTGTATTGATCTCTTCATCGTCATACGGGTCGAAATGCGGGGTGATCATCCAGCGCCTTTTATGATCGAGTTCCATGATCCTGTCTTCCACTTCTTCTGCGATACGATGGGCTTCAAGCAGTGGCATATCAGGCCGAAGCACCATATGAAACTCTACAAAATTCGTGGTTCCGTCTGTTCGTGTTTTCAGCCAGTGATAACTCGTTACTTCAGGGTGTGTTGAGATAATCTCCCCGATACTGGCGACCATTTTGCCGTCCAGTGCCTTGTCAAGCAGTATTTCAATACCTTCCACAATGATTTCATACGCTGAGTAAATAATATAGAGGCCGATCCCCAGGCCAAAGATCGCATCAATGGCATGAATATCGGTCAGATAGACCAGCCCCAGAGATAAAAGTACCGCCGCATTGCTCCAGAGGTCCGTTTTGTAATGCAGTGCATCCGCTTTGATCACAAGATTGTCAGTTTCTTCGGAAATACGCAGCAGATACTGAACCAGAATATACGTGACAACAATAGAAAATATCATTGCCAAAATAGAAGGGGTCAACAGTTTTGTCGCACTTTCATGCAAGAGTTTTCCGATCGCCAGATAAATAATATATAATCCGGAAACAGTTACAACCGTTCCCTCTATCACAGAAGCAATCGCCTGAATTTTTCCTTTGCCGTAATGATACGAATCATCCGGGTCTTCTTCAGACTTTTTAATGGCAAAGAAATTAAACATGGAGACTGCCATATCAAGAAGCGAGTCGATGGCTGAAGCCAATACCGCTACGGAACCGCTGGCAATACCGATCGTGAGTTTGACGAATACAAGTAGTGTTGCCACACTGGTTGAAACAGCTGTAGCCTTTTTCTGCGGTGACATTTTTTGCGGTACTATCTGTTTTTTCAAGTAATATCCTATAGCGTTGAATGATGAAAATTATAACATGTGAAAATTAAAATGAAACATATTGGCACAGACGGGAAAGACCGTCTGTGTCACATTTTATGATACTACTCTGGCTGCCAGATTGGCCACTCTTTGTGCAAAAGCACCTTTGTCTTTCGGCTCCAGACCTTCCGAAAGCTTGGCTGAGTCAAGAAGGATCCATGCAAGGTCTTTGAAAAGCGCATCCTCTTTTACATTCTCAAGTTTTTTGATCATTTCATGGTCCGGATTGATTTCGAGAATAAGCGGGATCTCCGGCATCTCCTGCCCCATCTGTGCGAACATCGCCGCCATGCCTGCCATAGGATCCGAAGCATCTTTGAGTACACAGGACGGACTGTCGGTCAAACGTGTAGAAATCTTCACTTCTTTGACTTCATCGCCCAATATCTCTTTGATCTTGTCCGTCAACGGCTTGAACTCTTTGCTGATCTCTTCTTTTTCCTCTTCCGTTTTGCTGTCCGGTGCTTCTACCGTAGTGATATCCTTGAATGTCCACTCTTTATAGGAACCGATCATAGGAGAAACAATACTGTCCACTTCTTTGTCATCCATGATAAGCACTTCGATATTCGCTTTTTTATAGGCTTCGAGCAGTGGAGAATTTCTCAACACTTTCTCGTCTTCACCGACAATGTAGTAAATCTCTTTCTTTTCAGAATCTCCACGTGAAATATAGTCATCGAGGGAGATCATTCCCTCTTCACTTGAACTCTTGTATCTGACGATCTCAAGCAGTGTCTCTTTATTGGTATGGTCGGTATAGATCCCCTCTTTGATCACCCTGTTGTACTGCTCTGTGAAGATCTCCATCTTCTCGCTGTCAAGTTTTTTGATCGCCCCGAGGATCTTCTTGACGGAGTTCTGTTTGATGTTGGCCAGAATCCTGTTCTCCTGAAGCAGCTCACGGGAAATATTCAGCGGAAGATCTTCTGAATCGATGACCCCTTTGACAAATCTCAGATACGGAGGCAGTAACTCTTTGTCATCATCGGTAATGAAAACACGCTTGACATAAAGTTTCACACCTGGCTGATAATCAGCCCGGTACAGATCCATCGGTGCTGTTTTGGGAATATAGAACAGTGTTGTAAATTCGTTGGCACCTTCTACTTTGTTATGCAAATAGGTCAGAGGTTCATCATCGCCATGGGAAATGGTTTTGTAGAATTCAATATAGTCTTCTTCTGTCAATTCTGATTTCGGCAGGGTCCAAAGTGCCGTAGCAGCATTGATCTGCTCTGATTTCTGTACTGTTTTGGTTTCTTTCTCATCACCTTCGCCTGTTGTCTCTTCTTCTGTATAATTCAACATGATCGGATAGGCGATATGATTGGAGTACTTCTTGACAACTTCCTGTACTCTCCATTTGTCAAGGAACTCTTTTTCATCTGCTTTGAGTTTGATGTAAATGACCGTTCCGTGTTCGTCTTTCGTGACCGGCTTGACCTCATATTCACCTGTTCCGTCCGTAGAGAACATATAGGCCTGATCTTCTCCGGCTTTTTTCGAAATGACATCAACCTTTTCAGCCACCATAAATACCGAGTAGAACCCTACCCCGAACTGCCCGATGAGATTGGAATCTTTTTTCGCATCACCGGTAAGATTCTCCATAAAGGCTTTTGTACCCGATTTTGCGATGGTACCGAGATTGTCCATTAAGTCTTCTTCATTCATCCCGATCCCGTTATCACCGATCGTCAATGAATTGTCCTCTTTGTCAAGTTTGATGGAAATCTTCCCGCTCCAGTTCTCTTCTTTGAATTTTTCATCCGTTAAAGAAAGGTAATTGAATTTGTCCAGCGCATCACTCGCATTTGAAACCAACTCTCTTATAAATATCTCTTTGTTCGAATAGAGTGAGTGGGTCATAAGCTTTAAAAGCTGTCCTATTTCTGTTTGAAACTGATGTTTTGCCATGTGCTTCTCCTAAATTTTCTTATTTTTGTAGGATTATAGTATATTTTTAGATAAATTTCAAGTTTTTTTGAAAGATACTTTAGCGAAAGTGACTAAAGTATCATTTGTTTCCTGATTTATTCTACTTTTGGTATACTGCTTTTATGAAAAAACTATATTTGATCAGACATGCAAAATCAGACTGGAGCGACGCGGGCAAAAATGACTTTGACCGGGGCTTGAACAAAAGGGGCAAACAATCCATTCCCCTGATGGCAAAAGCGTTGAAGAAAAAAGGAATCATGCCCGACCTCATACTTTCTTCTGCGGCAAAACGTGCAAAGAAAACGGCGAAAGGATTGGCCAAAGCGCTTGGGTATGAGGGGGAGATCATTTTTGATAAGACACTTTATTTCACAGAGCCGGAAGAAATGATGAAAAAGCTCCGAAATACGGATGAACGATATACGCATATTTTTTTAGTGGGGCATAATCCGGAAATAACCGAATTCAGCAATAGGCTGACATCAGAATATATTGATAATATTCCGACACTCGGCATCGTCGGTCTCACTTTGAAGACAGACACATGGAAAACTCTCAGGACACATCAGGCAAAAATGGATTTTTTCATCTTTCCGAAAATGTTCAGCCGCTAAATCGTTATTTGGCAGGCGGACATTCCATCTTTTGCTTTTCAGCCAGGAGTTGCTGTTTTTTCCTCGCTGCATCCCTCAGGACAATTCTTTTTTCCACACTGCTCGTGATCCAATAGCTGGGCAGGGTTGCCAGATAAGGTTGTACCTGGGAAGCAGGCAAACTTCTGATCTTGGATGTAAATTGATCTACCTTGACCAGCTTTTCGTCAAGAACAATACATTCACTGCTCTTTTCCCCGCTGTCAACAAACGGTATATCCGGTGTTTGGTTACATCCTGTCATAAACATCCCCACTACAGGAAGTGACATTATTAATGTTTTCTTCATAGATATCCCTTTTTTGAAAATAGTATAGCAGGAATTAGCTGAAGAGGGAAGAAGGGTAGTGATGGTGGATGGTGGATGGTGGATGGTGGATGGTGGATGGTGGATGGTGGAATTTTTCATATGTCACATTATCTGAACCTTAATAATGAGTACATGAACTAAAATGCGATTGCATTTTTTAGTTAATATCAGATTCGTGGGTTGTTCCGCAGGGGAGTAGAGTAAGGGCTAAGGAAACTTCCACGAAGATAACACCGAATTATTTTCAGTTTGCTTTAGCTGTGAGGGTTGTTTCGAAGGAGCTTACTCGAAGTAAGTGACTAAGCAAACTCCCTCACAGATAAAGTGAAATGGAAATAATTATTCCCATTCGATGGTGGCTGGGGGCTTGGAGGAAATATCATACACCACACGGTTGATCCCGTCGATCTCATTGATGATGCGCCTGCTCATTCCTTCCAGTACATCGTGCGGCACGTGCGCAAAGGTAGCCGTCATGCCGTCGACAGATTCCACCATTCTGATACAGACGGTATTGTCATAGGTACGGTTGTCACCCATTACACCCACTGACTGTACGTTCAGAAGCACGGTAAATGCCTGCCATACTTTATCGTAGTAGCCGGTCGCTTTGAGTTCTTCCTGCATAATAGCATCTGACTCACGGAGCAGTTTGAGCGCTTCTTCGTTCACATCACCCATTACACGGATAGCCAGGCCGGGACCGGGGAAAGGATGTCTGCCTATCATGTCTTTGGGAAGCCCGAGTTCAAGTCCCAGTTTTCTGACCTCATCTTTAAATATCTCTCTCAAGGGTTCTACGAGCTCAAAGGTCATCCAGTCCGGAAGCCCGCCCACATTATGGTGTGATTTGATGGTTTTGGAAGGACCTTTGACGGAAACGGACTCAATGACATCCGTGTACAGTGTTCCCTGTGCAAGGAAACTGACATCGGTATGCTTCTTCGCCTCCTCATCAAAGACTTCTATAAATTTCTCACCGATCACTTTTCGTTTCGTTTCAGGATCGGTCACACCCGCAAGTGCTTCCATGAATTCTTTTTTTGCATCAATGGTAATAAGAGGAATATCAAGCATTTTGAACATCGCCTGTACCTGCTCCGCCTCATCTTTGCGAAGCAGTCCCTGATCTACAAATACACAGATAAGCTGTTCTTTGGGAAGTGCTTCATGCAGCATTGCCGCAACCACCGATGAATCCACTCCGCCGCTTACACCGCAAAGTACTTTTTTGTCACCGACCTGCGCTCTAATTTCTGCAATCTTGTCTTTGGCAAAAGAACCCATATTCCAGGTACTTTCGCATCCGCAGATATACTTGGCAAAATTCTTCAGCATCTGTGTACCTTCTTGCGAATGATGGACTTCAGGATGGAATTGAAAAGCATAGATCTTGCGGTTTTCATCTGCAATGGCCGCATAGGGTGAATTTTCACTGGTACCCACCACTTCAAACCCTTCAGGAAGCCTTTCCGCCCTGTCACCGTGACTCATCCATACAATGGAATCCTGTATCACATTTTTGAAAATGGGAGAGTGTTCATTCTCGATATGCAGTTTTGCTTTGCCGTATTCATGATGATCTGCGGGAATAACAGAACCGCCGAAATGCTGTGTGATCAGCTGCATACCGTAGCATATCCCGAGAATAGGCAGCCCCAGATCCCAAATAGCATCATCCGGCTTGTAGGCATCCTCTGCATAGACAGAAGCGGGTCCGCCGGAGAGAATGATCCCCTGCGGTTTTCTTGCCTTGATAGCTTCAATCTTCTCACGATACGGTACAACTTCGGTATAGACACCCGATTCTCTGAGTTTGCGTGCAATAAGCTGAGTGTACTGGGAACCGAAATCCAGAACTAAGACAGGTACTTGTTTCATCAATGACATCCTTTAATTATCCGATATGCAGTACGATAAACTGGAAATACCAGACTGCTATTGAAATGATATATCCGACCAGAATGGTCCAGGCATATTTCATATGGGAGCTAAACGTATAGATACCTTGCAGTTTGCCCATGACACCGACACCGGCTGCCGATCCGAACGAAATGAGTGAACCGCCCACACCTGCGGTCAGGGTTACCAGCATCCACTGTTCTTTGGCAAACGCACCCATATTCGGCTCTGCCTTGAGTACTGCGGACATTACCGGAACGTTGTCGACTACAGAAGAAAGGAAACCGACACCGATATTCACGCTTGTCGGACCGAATTTATCGTACAGTGCCGTGAAGTATTCGAGGAACCCGAGAAAATGAAGGCCCCCGACCGCCGCAAGAATACCAAAGAAGAAAAGCAGTGTATCATTCTCTATGTGCGCGATCCATGAAAAAGCATTGAGCTTTGTCGGACCGGAATTCTGGTTAATGTAGTACACATACATTTTCAAAAGTGCCAGACCGAACATCATTCCCCACATGGCAGGCAGATGGAGTAGCTGGTGTGAAACAACAGCCAAAATGATCGTCAGGGTGAAAAGACCGATAATCTGTTTTCCGCCTTCAAGGATCACTGCTTTTTTCTCTTCCGCATTGAACGGGGGCTTGCCCTCAGGAACAAAACGGCTTAGAAGAAATGCGGTTACATACCATCCGAGAATAGACGCCGGGAAAAGATAGAGGAATTCATTAAATGCACCTTTTCCGTCCACCCATACCATCAATGTCGTAATATCGCCGAACGGAGACCAGGCACCTCCGGCATTGGCAGCTACGACGATATTGATCGCTCCGGGAACCAAAAAGGCTTTATTCTCTTTGTCGATCGTGATCAGTACAGTTGAAAGTATCAGTGCCGTTGTCAGGTTGTCTGCCACAGGAGAAATGAAAAAAGCCAGCAGACCCGTCACCCAGAAAAGCTTTTTATAGCTGTAGCCCTTGGAAACAAGGTTATAGCGAAGTGCCGAGAACACACCGCGGTCGATCATGGCTTCAATGTATGTCATGGCCACCATCAGGAAGAAGAAGATGCCGGCGATCTCATAGATCAGCAGTTCAACCTCATGCTCCAGCCTATGCCCGTCAAGTCCGTTCATAGCATAATAAACCCCGATAAGCATAAAAATACCTGTACCTGCAAGCAGTGCCGGTTTTGCTTTGTTGATCTGGAATTTGTCTTCTGCGGCGATGAAATAGTATGCGGCGACAAACAGGATAAGGGAAAGTATCCCCACCCACGTCGTTGTCAAATCCAAATGTGCTGCTGCTTCTGTCATTCTTTCTCCTGTATATATGTTACTGTACACCGTACAGTCTTACTCAGACTCGATATAATGCGACCCCAGAGATTCCGTACGCGCCAATGCCGCATCCACAATGGCAGATGCAGTATTGAGACGCAGTTGAAGCAGTCGTCCTATCTCATGGTTTTTCATATCATAGATCAGATTTTTCGCCTCAAGAAGTCCCCGGGTCGTTCTGATAATCCCTATATCCTCCCACATCACCTGGCGTAGTTTCTGTTTATAGGATTTATCATTTTCTTTGTGCAGAATATTACCGTAATCTTTCTCAAATTCAGGTGTTTTTATCTGCCGGTGTCCTCTGCCCAAGAGATGCTCGACTGCACGCTTGGCAAAAACCGCTGCTTCAAGCAGCGAATTGGAGGCAAGACGGTTGGCACCGTGTACGCCGGTGCGTGCTGCTTCACCTATCACATAAAGCCCTTCCATACCTGGAATGCAGCCGTTCACATCACATTTGATCCCTCCGTTGGCATAGTGAAAAGCCGGAGAAACAGGCACTTTGTCTTTGGGAAAATGATATCCCAGTCCGGCAAAGGTATGTGTAATATTCGGAAAACGGTGTTCAAACCATTTCGCTTCAAACATCGAGAAGTCAAGATAAGCCTGTTTCCCTGTATTGCGTTTATGCTTGAAAATACCCCTGGATACAATATCCCGGCTGGCAAGATCCCCGCGTTTGTCATATTCAAACAAAAAACGCTCTCCGTCCTCGTCTATTATGTGGGCACCTTCCCCCCGAAGCGCTTCAGTCAGGAGAAGTTTTCTTGCAAAAGGTGTATCGACGAAAACTGTCGGGTGAAACTGCATAAATTCCATATCGGCAAGTTCAATCCCTTTTTCCACACAAATCCCGTGAATGTCGGCAGAAACCGTACGGGAATTGGTATTGTACGCATAAAGCGACCCCACCCCTCCGGATGCGATGATCACATCATCCGCATAAATGGTCGTCGGTTCATAATTGACAGTTGCCTTTACACCGTAACATCTTCCGTTTTCGATGAGCAAGTCATAGACCAGCGTGTTTTTCTGCAGCTTGTGCCTGTTCTGCAGCATCATAAAATAGTGCATATACCGTCCTGTTGCATCCCCCCCTGCATGGATGATACGCGCTACCGAATGTGCTGCTTCCTTGGTATAGAGCAGTTTTCCGTCCGCAGCACGGTCAAAGGCCATCCCTTTGGCAATAATATCCGGTGTCGTCTCGAGGGAAGTCCGGGAAAGTATTTCAACTGCTTCTTTTATATTGTGATATGCACCTGCAGCCATCGTATCGGAAACATGCAGAGGCACGTCGTTTTCATCCAGTGCTGTTGCCATTCCTCCCTGGGCATAAAAGGTATTGCATTCCCAGGGGATATCTTTACAGACCACCAATACTTTTTTGCTTTCGGGAAGCTGCATAGCGGCATACAAACCTGCAATACCCGCCCCGATTATCAATACATCATACTTATTCAAAAAGATCCTTTATTCCGCAGGGTGCTCAAAGCTCCTCTGTATTTTTTCATTTCTTTGTCTGATTTGTATCCGGCATATAGACCGGATTTGTCTTGTAACCGCATCCCGACAAAACGATACAGCAAAGTGATGCTATAATCATTGCATGAAAAAAGCGTCTATGATTCTCTCTCATCTTACCGACCAACCTCAGTTTAAATCTTTGAAACAGCATGCCTGTTACAAAAAATATCTCTCCCTGCTTGGTGCAAAGTGGCAAAAAGCCATTGCATTTGTCTACATACGGAACGAGACACTTTTTGTAGCCGTAACACATCCGGGCTTCAAAATGGAACTCAATTATAATAAAGATATATTAAAGAGCGTATTAACACAGCTTTCCGACATAGACAAAAGCTGTAAAATGCTGCGGGTACAGAAAGTGGTGGTCTTCCACAGCAAATACCGTTCAGTCACTCAACACGGCAGTCAAAACACTACCGTTCCGTTCTACAATGAACTGGCTTCCCCTGATTTCTGTATTGAAAGCCTGGATGAAGACATCAAAGCCAAATTCGAAGCCATCAAAGAACAGATCCGGGGGCAGCATCCATGATTTCCACCATCAAATCCCTTCCCTCTGCCCCGGGTGTCTATCAGTATTTTGACGCACAGGACAGACTGCTGTATGTCGGAAAGGCTAAAAACCTCAGGAACAGGGTCAAAAGCTACTGGCGTTTTACTCCTGATTTTTCTGTCAACCCGGCTCAAAGTCCCCGCATTATCAAAATGCTGCATGAATCGGTACGCCTTGACTATGTTGTTGTTGGGAGCGAAGAAGATGCCCTCATTTTGGAAAATTCCCTGATCAAACAGTTGAAACCCAAATACAACATCCTGTTAAGGGATGACAAGACCTATCCGTACATTTATATCGATGAATCACAGGCCTATCCGCGTTTTGAGATCACACGCAAAGTGGTCAAAGGCAGAAACATCACTTACTACGGCCCTTTTCCTTCCGGAGGAAGAGCCCTTTTTGATGCCCTGTATGAAGTCTATCCTCTGGTACAGAAAAAATCCTGCCTTCGCGAAGGAAAAGCCTGTCTTTTTTTTCAGATACACAAATGTCTTGCCCCCTGTGAGGGGCGTATTTCTCCGGAGGAATACAACAAAATCGTACAGGAAGCCAAAACAGCCATTACCAAACGAAGAAAGCTGACAGATGCCCTCAAAGAGAAAATGGGTAGGCTGGCCATTCAGGAACGTTTTGAAGAAGCAGCTGCACTGCGTGACAACATAGAAGCGATCTCGGCACTGACCGTTCGTTCCGACATCGACCTTGCCAAGCAGACGGATCTCGATATTTTCGCTATTCTCAACGGTGATGAACGGGGCGTGGTCGTCAAGCTTTTCATGCGCCAGGGCAAAATTATCTCCAGTGCCTATAACTACTTCAGACATACCCATATTTTTGAAGAGAATGAAGCCTATAAACAGGCACTGCTTGAATTTTATACGATAGACACCCCCCAGACTGCCCAGACGATTCTTACCGCCCACCATTTTGCAGATGCCCCGCAGGTAGCACAAACACTCAGCAGCCGTTTCGGAAAAAAGATCGTTATAGAAAACCCTCTTCGGGGAGCCAAAGCAAAACTGACCGAGCTGGCACTTCAGAACTGTCGGGAACTGCTGCGAAATACCAAAAGTGATACCATCATGGAACAGAAGATCGCCGACCTGCTTGATCTCTCTGCCATACCCTACCGTATTGAGACATTTGACAATTCCCATATGATGGGAGCAGCTACTGTCGGCGGTATGGTGGTATGGAACGAAAACAAATGGGACAAGAATGCTTACCGCCGCTATACACTGCATGCGCGTGACGAGTATGGACAGATGAGCGAAATGCTGAAGCGGCGTATCGAACATTTCAAAACGGAGCCGGCACCGGACCTCTGGATTCTCGACGGGGGACAGGCCAACCTCAACCTTGCCTTTTCCCTGCTCAAAGAAGCACAGATCAATTTAGATGTCATAGCGATCGCCAAAGAAAAACTCGATGCAAAAGCTCACCGTGCCAAAGGTGCCGCCAAAGATATCCTCTATACCGCCGGAGGCATCATCGAACTCAAACCAGGGGACAAACGCCTGCACTGGATACAGAGGCAGCGTGATGAGGCACACCGCTATGCCATCACATATCACCAGAACAAAAAGCGTAAAGAGGACACACAAATTTCCCTGCTCAAGCAAAAAGGTATCGGTAAAGCCACCGTAAAAAAACTGATCGACTATTTTGGCACCTTTGATGCTATCAGGAATGCTTCGGCGGAAGAGATAGAGAAAGTTACAAATAGGAAAATTTCCAGTATTATCAAAAATAATACTGAAGAATTGTAGCCTATTTGATATTTTTTACTAAAAAAAGAAGCTTTTTCATGGCATTTTCAGATTAATTGTACTAAAGTCTTATTATAGATTCTACTAATCTCTGCCGGAAGACTGCATTAAGGGAGGAAAATTCATGACACGTCCTGATCCTATAGATCAAGAATACCGATTCAAAGACGGACTGATCGTAAGCTCTACAGACCTTAAAGGTATCATTACTTATGCAAACCGTACTTTTTGCAATATTGCAGGCTATACCAAACAGGAACTCACCGGAAAGAACCATAATATCGTACGACATCCGGATATGCCAAAAGCTGCGTTTAAAGAATTGTGGGAAACGATACGTTCCGGAAAAGAATGGACAGGGATCGTCAAAAACCTCAGAAAAGACGGGCTCTATTACTGGGTTTATTCCCACATCACACCTGTCATGAACGAAGAAGGCGAAATTACCGGGTATACTGCCGCAAGAAGACCGGCCACAGCAGCTGAAATTGAAGAAGTGGTTCCAGTCTACAAAGCATTGGTCGAAGAAGAAAACAAGTAAACAAGGAGTTGTTCAAAAGATGTATTATATCACAAACCAAAACGATCAGATTATCGCTGCAAGTTCCGCCCTGCTCGATCTTCTAAAGCTTGAGGATGCAGATGCGCTTTACCGGCAGACAGCGCTTAACGCCATTGAATTCTCAACAGACGATGACGGCATTACTGTCAAAACGCCAAAGGATGAGGCACACTACCATGCAGACCGGGAGACACTTTCAAGTGTTCTGGGTACGATGACACTTGTCCGTCTTACGACAGAGATCTTTGCAGAAAATACGGTGGAAAAGCAGCCAATCCTGCCTGAAAAGGTGGAGGAAAAAGAAGATGACTTCTCTCTGCTTGACGATGACGAAGTACTTTTTGGGATCAAAGAAGATACAGTTCAGGATGACATCAGCATGCCGCCTGAAGTCAAAGAGGAAGAGGAAAAAGAAGCAACAGAGGAAGAAGAAGACGATCTTTTCGATCTGATCCTCCCGAGCAAAGCCGAAGAGACGATCGGCGAGATAGAAGACAAGGAAGTGACTGCCAAAGCCTCTGCCCCCGTCTATATAAATGTCGAACAGATTTCAAAAAACATAGGTATCTCACAAGAGGATTACAATACTTTCCTTACTGAATATATTGACACAGCCCTCTCCCTTGAAGAAGATCTTAGAAGTAAAGATAACAATAAACGGACCGCGGCAACACATACACTCTTTCATCTCTCCAATGTATTACAGCTCCCGCTTATCACAGAAATCATTGAACAGCTCAAATATACGGAACCCGAAGATATAGACAGTTCCATACAGCATTTCTACGATACACTGAGCAGGCTGACCACTTCCGAACCGGAAGCTACAGAGAAAAAAGAGACAACGGTTTCCGTGGAAAGAGAAGAGGGTCCATCAGAAAACTTCAAAAGTTTCGGTACGATCGATCTTTCAGATGTGAAACCTATTCACTTTGATTTTCAGGTAGAAGAGGCAGCCAAAGATCTCAGCCTGCCGCCGGAACTGATCGAAGAATTTATTCATGATTTTATCAAACAGGCACATGAAGAGACAGATAAAATGCTCAAAGCGTATGAAAAAGGCGATCTTGAAACCATTCAGAAGATCGGCCACCTGCTCAAAGGTACCGCAAGCAATCTTCGGATCAATCCGCTTTCAGATACACTTTATGAAATACAATTCTGTGAAGACAGCAGCCAGCTCGAGAAACTGATTAAAGACTATTGGGCACATTTTATCTCTTTTGAGACCCAGTTTAATCTCAAATCAAAATAAAAGGAATTTAGACAATGACTATACGTAACCGACTTAAACTCGTAGCAATGGTACCTATTATACTTCTTATCCTGCTTTCAAGTTATTTCTTTATCACTTCCTATTTGAACTTTGAAAAAGCAAATGCACTCAAAACCGTGCTGGCGAACAATGCCGTTTTGAGCAAATCACTGACCGCCGTCGGTAAAGAGCGGGGATTAACCGCACTGTACATGGGAAGCAATAGAAAAAGCTTTTCCGAACCGCTTGCCAAACAGAGAAAAAGTACAGACATCACATTTTCGCAGCTCAAGCGTTCTCTTCAGACAGATGAAACAAGTTACCTCCCTTTTATACTTGGTGTCCTCGGTGAAGGGAACCTGGTCGACAACCAAAAGTATAATGCCCTGCTGAGAAACCTGCCTAAAATTTCCAAAATCAGAAAAGAGGCAGACACAGAGGGAACTTCTTTCAAAAAAGTGTTCTTTGACGGATATACAAATACTTTGTCCGGTCCGATTTTCAGCAATATGCTTCAAATCAAAAACTTTGCACTCGACAATAAGATCTCATCTCTTATTTCTACCCTGACCCAGCTTTACACGGTCAAAGAAAATGCCGGTCTTGAAAGGGGATTTGTTTCCTACTATATGACCAAGCGTGCTTCCATGTCCTTTGAAGAGATCGCACTATGGGACAAATTCAAAACAAAAGCAAACAGTTTCAACATTAATGAAATAACAGACAAAAAACTGCGCCGGGATATTCGTGCCATTCTTGATGCACCCAAAGCAAAAGAGGCCCTTAAAGAACTTGCGGAAACATCTTCTGCCATTCAGACCGATGTTGATAACGGCGACTACCAGGATGAACCGATTGACTGGTTCAGCCTGCAGACACAGAAAATTGCACTTTTTTCCAAAGCGGAGCTTGTCATTTCAAATGCGCTCTGGAAAAAGGGCGAGGCATATCTTCAGGAACAGTTGACACTGCTTGCCATCGCCACAGCCATACTTTTACTCGCATTGATCCTTGCCTACCTCGGATTTACGACCACGAGGGACATTACAAGAAACATCAAAGAACTTGAAGATGTTTTGAACAAAGCCGTAGATGAAATGAAAAACAGTGAGCATTATCTTGCATCCGATACTGCCTATATTGAAAATATTGACCTCGATACCCATGAAGGAACCAAAGAAGCATACCGTTTCCTTGAAACTCTGGTCGACACTGCCAAGGAAGACAAGCTGACAGCCCTGCAGGCCAATGAAGCAAAGTCCCTCTTCCTTGCAAACATGTCACATGAGATCCGTACACCGCTGAACGGTATTGTCGGATTTACCGAAATACTCAGAAGTACAGATCTCAATGATGAACAGAGAGAATTCCTCTCTATCATCGACAAAAGTTCCGAGAACCTCCTGAGTATTATCAACAATATTCTTGACCTTTCAAAAATCGAAAGCAACAAAATTGAAATTGAAAATATCGTATATGATGCAGCAGAAGAGTTTGAAAGTGCTGTTGAGACTTATGCGGTCGGTGCTTCGGAAAAAAATATCGACCTGAATTTCTATATGGATCCTGCTATCAGTCCAAAACTCAAAGGGGACCCTACCAAGATCAAAGAGATCCTGATCAATCTTTTGAGCAATGCGATCAAGTTTACAAGCTACGGCGGAGAAATCAACCTCGAGATCCATAAAGTACAGAATGAAGATGAAAAAATGCCGCGTATCAAATTCTCTGTACAGGACAATGGTATCGGTATGACCAAAGATCAGCAGGAACGTATCTTCGATGCCTTTTCACAGGCAGATGTTTCTGTCACCCGAAAATACGGCGGGACAGGTCTCGGCCTGACTATTTCAAGCCAATTCGTCGAACTGATGGGCGGTACACTCGAACTTGAAAGTGCCAAAGACCAGGGAACAACCTTCTTCTTCACTATTCCTGTTGAAGAAGTCATTTCTACGGAAACGAATTATGCGCATGCCTTTAATGGTATGGTCATCGGGAAATATCAGCAGGAAATCCCCAGCAAGCTTGATACTTATCTGGCTTCCTATTTTGAATACTATGGACCGGAAGTCAAATACTTTGAAACGATTGACGAACTCCGCGATCTCAGTCAGCTGAATGAATGCAAAACATACTGGATCGATCTTGACAAAGCAAAACAGAATATCATCGATGCTCTTGCACATATTGACAAATCACAACTGATCGTCATTGCGAATGTCACGAGCAGAAGCAAGATCGAAGCTATGGATATAGACCAAAGCAATGTCATCTTTAAACCTGTTACCCTGACCAAGCTCAAAGAAATACTTGTAAAAAGTGCCGATACGGTACCTCAGCTTACAGAAGAAGCGCTTCCGACACATGCAACCATGTTCGATGCCAAGGTACTGGTCACCGAAGACAATATCATTAACCAGAAACTTATCAAACGTATTCTTGAAGAACACGGCATAACGGTCGATCTTGCCAACAATGGACTGGAAGCCTTTGAAAAACGAAGGAACAATCTCTATGATCTGCTCTTTATGGATATTCAGATGCCTGTCATGGACGGTATTGAAGCAACACATGAAATCCTGGACTATGAAGAAGATGAAGAAGTACCCCATGTACCGATCGTTGCACTGACGGCCAATGCGCTTAAGGGCGACAGAGAAAGGTTCCTGGGAGAGGGAATGGATGAATATATCACCAAACCGATCGAAACAAGTGAACTGCTTTATATTCTCAATAAATTTCTTGCCTCTAAAGCAAAAACCGTAACAGTAGAAGAGAAAAAAGAGCAGCTTAACGAAGCAAAACCATCTGTGCCGGAAATCCAACAGGAAGAAAAAACAGTTGAAACACCCGCTGACGAGGCAATCATTCCTTTGGATGATGTCATCACGCTTGATGAAGAAGCACCTGCAAAGAAAGATATTCTTATTGCAAAAAAATTCATTCTTGAAAAGCGGGTTCTGGCAAAAGTGCTGGATAATCTCGGGTATCACTACATGATACTCGATGATCCTGAGACACTGGAAAGCGAAATTGCATCCGGTAAATATGATATTGTATTTACCGATGAAGATCTTGCCGACAAGCATCTCAGCGAAAAGAACGGAAATCTGGCTATAATCACATCCGTGAATTCTAAAGAAGAGATCGAATCTCTTATCAATAAATATAGAGGATAGTACATATGGGATTAAAAGTATTGGTTGTTGATGATGATTTTATCAACAGGAAATTATTACAGACTCTTTTAAAGAAGAATCCTATGGTAACAGATATTATTGAGGCGGAGAACGGTTCTGATGCATTGGAAAAAATGAAAAAGGATCCAAGCATCAATCTTATTCTTCTTGACATCATGATGCCGATTGTAGACGGAATAGAGTTCCTCAAGATCTTTAGACTCGACATGGCAAATGCCCATATACCGGTCATTGTACTCTCTACAGACGATACAAGAAAAACGGAAGTGTTTGACAATGGAGCCAATGACTTCCTCAGAAAACCGATCAAAGAAGAAATGCTTTCTGCCAAGATCGAGCAGTGGAGCAGCTAAACCGATAGACTGTCTATACGATTTCTCTGCGGGGCCTTCCCGTAGATACTGCGTCTTTAAAGCAGAGCTTCTTTCAGGACTTCGTCCACATTGGACACACCAATAATTTTGATATGTTTTTTCACTTCATTCGGGATATCATCCAGATCACGTTCATAATTTTTCTGCGGGATAAGTGCTTTGGTCACACCTGCCTTGTAGGCGGCAATAAGTTTTTCTTTAAGTCCGCCTATAGGAAGTACTTTCCCTGTCAGCGTCACTTCTCCTGTCATCGCTACCCTGTTGTCTATTTTTCTGCCGCTTAAAATGGAGGCAATGGCTGTCACCATAGTAATACCGGCACTTGGACCGTCTTTGGGCGTTGCACCTTCGGGGACATGGATATGGAGGTCATAACGCTTATAGACTTCACTCGGGTCTACGTTAATACGCTCTTCCCTCTCTTTGGGGGTATGGGGAATGCAAGACGGTGTTATGAGGAGTTTTTTTTCATCGATAAGTATTTTAACAACAGAATGGGCAATACGTACTGACTCTTTCATAACGTCGCCGAGGCTTCCCGTAAGCTGGAGCATCCCCTTTCCTTTGATCTTGATCGCTTCAATGGTCAACACGTCTCCACCGACCGCTGTCCAGGCAAGACCGCTCACGACACCCACCTGGGGCTTTTTGTCCACCAGTGATATCTCGAAAACTTTTTTGTCGGTAAAATGCCCCAGGTTTTTCTTGGTTATCGAAATATGGTCTTTGTCCATATCTTCAAGCAGCATACGGGCAGACTTTCTCATCAGTCCTGCAATACGCCGGCGGAGGTTTCTTACCCCGGCCTCCCGAGTATATTCGTCTATCAGTATTTTCAATGCCTTGTCTGAAATACTGAATTCTCTGCGTTTCAGAGCATGTTTTTTCAGTTCCTGGGGGATCAGGTAGCGTTTGGCGATCTCAAATTTCTCTTTTGGCGTATAGGAATTAAGTCCTATGAATTCCATTCTGTCACGAAGCGGTGCAGGAATGCGTCCTACATCATTGGCCGTGGCAATAAAGATCGCTTTGCTAAGATCGATGTTGAAATTCAGATAGTAGTCCCTGTATTTGCTGTTCTGCTCAGGGTCAAGTATTTCCAGCAGTGCCGCTGTCGGGTCACCCCGCATACTGCGCCCTACTTTGTCTATTTCATCCAGTACGATCACAGGGTCCATACTTTTTGCCTCTATGAGACCCTGCACCAGACGGCCCGGCATCGCACCCACATACGTTCTTCTGTGCCCTCTGAGTTCATTGACATCTTCCAGTCCCCCCAGCGCAATACGCACAAGCGGCCGGCCAAGCGCTGTAGCAATGGAGTTTGCCAAAGAAGTCTTTCCTACGCCCGGAGGTCCTGCAAAACAAAGAATGACACCGCCTGCTTCTTTCTGTTTAATACCCCTGAGCTCTGCGAGTTCCCGTACAGAAAAAAATTCTACGATACGCTCTTTCGGTTTTTCCAGAGAATAGTGGTCTTTATCGAGCTCTCTGGAAACGTCTTTGACGCTCAGGTTTTTCTTGGTCAGTTTTCCAAACGGCAGCTCAAGTACCCACTCCAGATAACTCTGAAGCACATTGGCATCCGCAGAATCCGGATGCATACGTGCAAGACGGTCAAGCTGCTTGCTGATCTCCATGAAAGCATCTTCGTTCATATACGGTTTAAGCGCTTCTACCTTTTCTCTAAAGGCAGCGATCTCTTCTTCTCTCTGAGTATCCATTCCCAGTTCATTCTGTATCTCTTTGAGCTGTTCTTTAAGAAAATATTCTTTATTGGTCTGCTCGATCTTTGTATGTACTTTTGTGCGGATCTCCCGCTGAACTTTGGCAGATTCTATTTCGGAGCTTACCACATCTATAAGCTCCAACAGCCTTTTTTCAATATTCGGTTCGACATAAAGTGCATAGGCTACATCTTTGTCAAGCTTGAGCATCGAGGAGACAAGGTCGGCAATGCGGTTGGGTTCATCATTCTCTTCGATGGTGCGTACCAGATCGGCAGGGAAATGACTGCTGAGAGAAGAGAGTATCTTGATCTTGTCACGAAGCACCCCCATCAGCGCATCTACTTTGAGCGGATCATACTCGGAAGGTTTCACAATATCAATCAACGCTTTGTTAAAATCACCTTCTGCCGGTTCAAGTATTTTTCCGCGGGCAAGTCCCTGAAAAAGTATTTTCACTCTTCCGTCAGGAATGTGTACTTTACGCATAATAGAGCCTATGACCCCTACACGGTACATGGCATCAAAATCACGGCTTCCCTCTTTTTCAGGAACAGACGAGGTCACGAAAAGCAAAGAATTGTTTTCCATGGCATCTGTCGCCGCATCGATGTCTTTCTGGTCTGTCAGAAAAACAGGACTGATCATAAAAGGGTAAAGAAAAAGCTCATCTTCCACCACAATAGGCAAAATAGCCGGAAAATCATCATAATCACTCAGTTGCACGATACATCCTTTGGTTTTTCATTTTAATAGATCAAAAGCCAATGCTTTTAGTCGAAGATCTCTCCGATAATGCCTTTTTCAGGCGGTGTAATGTCTGCCATTTCAATGACTGAGTCCTTGTTCTTCGCCCTGTATATTTTGGCTGCTTCAGGTTTGCCGGTACGTGCATACAGTGCAGCGATATTTTCATTGAGCAGATACTGCGCCATATACAGACGCACAAGGATCGTTTGTACAAGCGGATTATAGACAGAGTCCGGATAGCGCATCAAATATGTTTTTGCACCGTTGATACTGTCCATAATAAGTTTCTGGTCTTTATAGACATCTTTAATACCCAGGAATGCGGCTTTTAGCTTAAGATACTCAATGTAGTTGCGGTTCTTTTCACCGCCAAAACGCTTGTTGTACTCGTCAAGATAATATCCGGCAAGCAGGTATTCCTCTTCGTCCATGTGTGCGACAGCAAGCATCATCATGGCTGTTTGCATCAGAGGTGAACGCATATGTTCACTTTTAAGTGAAATATAGTAAGCATCTGCTTTGTCCATATTCCCCGCTGAAATGCTGTCTCCTATCTTCTGGTACCAGTAGAGTGCCGGTTTATTGAACTCAGCCACTTCATCATCATCTTTGGCACATCCGGCCAAGAGAAATGCTAACGCCATACCTACTAAAACACTCTTTTTGAAATTGAACATTTTCACCCCGTCATTTTATAAATCTTAGTAGCACTATAATATCCCAAAGTATGTAAAAAGTGTATTAGACGAGACAAAAATACAATTTTGCCTGCTTTTTTCTTTATACTCTAATTAAAAAAAGAAGATTTGCAGTGCAGATAGAATATATTTTCACCTATTTTACCGATATAAAAGCCGAACCCACAGAAAATAAGAAAAAGTAATTTTATATTAATTTTATTTTAACTATGTTATCCTATGTATATATTTAGAAATATCTGTATATGTCATACTCAGAGGAAAAAGGAGTTGTTTATGAAAAGATTAATTATTTTATTGAAAATTACTTGTTTATTTATATTGAATTATACGAATATATACGCTTGGAATAATTTTAACGGTGGTAATATTGAAATTGATGTAAACACTAATTTTTCCCTTATTTATGGGGGAAGCGGTACTTCCGTAAAAGGAGATTTCGTCGCAACAGGCAACACTATTATGGATGGGAATAAGAACAGTACCTATTTTGCAGGGTCAACCCCTCACATGCTGCACCAAGATTCCGAAATCGATGCACTGGGAACAAGTTCTAAAAACAGGAATTCCTCTTCTGCCGCACTTTCTCTGCCAAGTTATGTTACCAAAGACCATATCGTCTGGGCAGGTCTTTTCTGGCAAGGCCAGATACATGACAGTGCGAACAATACAAATCAAGTAGACAGCAATGTCAGAGGCTGGAATACCGTTCACATGAAAACACCTGATGGAACGGTACATGAGATATCTGTCCCTCCCGGCGGAAACAACAATTCAGCACATACCGCTTACCATTATGCCTATCAAAGAGGTGGCAAATACCGTTTTTTCTATAGTGCCTATGCTGATGTTACGCAAATAGTAAAGAATGGCGGATATGACAACAGCCATAAAACCTTTACTGTAGGAAACATCAATTCTACCGATAGATCAGACAGTGGAACATGGATGTACTTCAGCCATATCAATGAAGCCAATGGGGGGCAATGGTATGGTAACAACTTACGTATGGGACATTTTGGCGGCTGGAGCCTCGTAGTAGTATATGATGTAGATCAGCAGACCATGAATGACCATTCTGATGTAAAGTATAAGAATATCTCTATTTATAACGGGTTTGACCAGTTTCTTACCTGGGGAGGAAGAAGAGATGTACCCTTTGAAACTTCCATCCACCTCGAAGGTTTCAGAACACCTTCAAATGGTGTTATTTCAAGTAAACTTCTCTTCTTCGGGGGGGGAGGAGACTACGGAATGGCCAGTGATACCCTCGCTATTGAAGATGGTAACAATCGTGGTAGCTATACTGATTTAACCAACAACTGGAATACGGGTACACAAAAATTCAATGGAACCTTTACCAACATGAACACTCTGATCAATCCTTCCAAATCATATTATCAGGGAATTGATCTTGATATCTTCGATACTTCAAGTATGATGACCCATGCCCAAACAGATACCAATATAAAATTCGGTGTTGTCTATAATGCTTCCAAAGCATACTGTGACCAGGTCTTTCCACAGGTACTGGCATTCTCTACAGAACTCTATATGCCGAAACTGTGTTATGACTATACGGTAAGAATGGGAGATTACATAAGGATACCGTCAAAGAACCGTGAGATCAATGCTTCTATCATATCGGATGAGCTTCCTCTCAATCTAAAAATACTGCTGAGAAGCCAGGAAGCCGACTTTGATCTTCTTGATGCTCGTATGCAAATTGACTTTACTCCTTTAAGCGGGCCACTGGGGATATTGCGTAAACCAAACACTGCGGAAGTTTCACCACCAAATATCAATGCCTACATACCGGTCGACTCCAATGCAACCGGCTTCTTCCCTATTGGCCGGGGTATTACGCCACACAGTGCAGAACCCGGGGGTAAAATTTATCCTCTGGAAAGTAACTATGCAAAGACATCCTATACATATACGCATACAAATGATCGTATTGATGCAAAATTTGATATTATTCTTCAAACGGAAATCAATTTTGCGGGAAACACCAGAGTACCCTACAGGCTTTCAACACAGGGTACAATTGAAAAATGTCCCACCAATGCAGCCTATGACCCTATTTGGAATATATTTAATGCCGAAAGAACCGACAGTTATAAGTATGACCCCGTTAATGAAGCATACCTGCGCTATCCACTCTATACCCAGATTGCAGGTAAAGACTACGCTGTAGATATTGTCAGATATCAGGAAGGGGATCTCAGCAATCCGTTCCAAGACAAGAACAATACTGTCGTAGAAGTCGAACTCATTGATGCCGGCAGTTTTGACAATAACAGTTCCGTCGGTTTTGACAGTATTTGTGAAGAGCCTGCCGCACTGGGAAATACCAACCACGGTACATTTATAAACTTTTACAATACTGACCGTATCGAGATCAATATTCCTAATGATATTGATGGATATGACAACGAGATCGCTCTTGAAAATGCTGCCTTCAGAATGTGGATATTGACCCATGAAGTCAATGCGACTACGGGAGAAAGAGAGATTATACACCACAACTGTACTTCTCTGAATGGAAGCTGTTTTCAAAACCTGTATGCCAATACGGTCTCAGCGTATGACACAACTTCTTTATGCAGCAATGACTGTTCATCCGGCAGTGATCTGGAATGCTATAAGTGTATGCGAAAATATTTTGCGACACCTGTCTGTTCGAGAGACAACTTTTCGGTACGCCCTGACGGCTTTAGAATTGCCATCAGTGACAACAATGAAAGCACTTCGTCTCTACCGGTACCGGTAACGCTCATACAAAATAACAGTGAGGCAAAAGATTATGCTTCTTCCGACAAACCATTTGAGCTGGCAGCAGGCTACAGGTATCCTTTTGAAGTCAATGCTACCTTGTATCAAACCGGCTTGAAATCGACCGGATACTACAACATAGACTTTTTTGCCAGACAAGACATAACAATTATCAAGGATGTGAGTAACAAATCCGGCGTACTGAGTGCCATGGAATTTACACAGCAGAGTGATTCCTGTATCGATAAAACCCATCGAAGTCTTGGGTTTAGAATGATCGACAGTAAAATTGACGACAGCGTTACACTCCCGGACGTTCTGCCGCCAAGCGGCCAGTACCCCCAGATCAATGTCGGTACATACAAGCTGTGGATCGTAGATGCGAACTGGACAGAAGTCGATCAGGCGTACTCTGCCAGGAAACCTGTATTTAACAACCACCCTACCGATGACTGTATCGTTTCCGATAGCAACCATATTTTCAATGACGAGGGCAAGATAGG
>FPHL01000018.1_pt1 | contig 39092 bp, 38 predicted proteins | sample 1057231 | NCBI WGS metagenome assembly FPHL01 (sample SAMEA4473313, study PRJEB15554) | hydrothermal vent metagenome | biome: marine basaltic hydrothermal vent biome; feature: marine hydrothermal vent; material: water | place: Pacific Ocean | collected 2011-06-14/2011-07-23 | depth 1199 m
AGGTGCGTTGTATCCGCCCTGTGCCGCCATCTGCTCACTCTGACCTTTTGTATCGAGCATCTGCAGGTTCTCTACAGTGACCGAATGCTTGCTTCTCTTTGTGCCGTCCTGTGCTGTCCACTGGTCAAGCTTCAGCCTGCCATCCACTAAAACTTTGCTTCCCTTACGTAAGTACTGGTTGGCAATTTCAGCAGTTCTACCAAAGAAGGTCAGGTCGACAAAAAGGACTTCCTCTTTCTGCTCACCTGTCTGAGATTTGAACTTGCGTGAAGTGGCAATGGCCGTATTCCCGATGGCCGAACCGCCCTGCGTATATCTTATCTCTACGTCTCTGGTAAGGTTTCCTGCTAAAATTATCTTGTTGTACATAAGGTTTCTCCTGTGGGTCGATTACGCTTCTGTTGTCTCTTCGGCTTTTGCTTCCGGAGCAGGTGCTTCTGCTTTTTTACCGGCAGCTGCAACCAGCTTGTCAAACTGTGCGATCTCTTTGTTTTTCACATATTTTACAGTGAGAAACTTAATGACCTCTTCGTTGATCTTCAGGTTTCTTTCGATCTCTGCGATCGCATCACCATTTGCTTTGTAGAAAAGCACAGTATAGTACCCTCTGTCGTTCTTCTGTACAGGATACGCAAGTCTTCTCATACCCATATCATCAGTAGCAAGAAGTTCCGCATCTACTTTTGCAAGAACATCTTTGATCTTCGCGATCTCAGCTGCTGTCTCTTCTTCTGTCAGTGTAGGCTTCACTACAAACAGTGTTTCATAACAATTCATGTTGTTCCTTTTGGTTTAATAGCCCATATAAATGCGGATATTTCCTATCCGTCCAAAAATGAGCAAGAATTTTGGAAGCAGTATTTTACAGTTTTTTAGCTTTGTTTTTGTTAAAATTGTATATGTACATCTTTTCGTAGGTTTGGCACGGCCAAACCTACAGATACCCCTGTATCTTGATAAGCATGCTGTAGAGCAGGACTTCCCTCTGCGTCGCAGGTGCCTGTTTCATCTCTATCTCGCTCTCCAACAGGTGTTCGAAGATCTTGAGCAGGGAGGCGGACTTAACACGCAGGGCAAGCTGGGCTTTCTGCTCTTCTATCTGTTTGGGGAGCTTGTAGCCGAGAATGGCCGCGGAGTCAACATGGCCGTGAAGCTTGATGTAGGCATGAAAGAGGAAGATCTGGTTGACGAAGAACTGCGTCGATCGCAGCAGATCACCTTCATTTTCCCCAAGGTCGAGCAGTTTGGTGATGGTGGCTGTGATGGGCTTTTTGTTGAAGAGGTCTATGAGCAGCTGCTCTGTAGCGAGCGGTGCGGTGGAGTAAACCAGCCTGTCGATGTCCTTGCTGGTGACCGGAGTTTGGAGGATGGCAAGTTTGTCCAGTTCGTTAGAGCAGAGTGCGATGTTGTTGTTGAGCAGCAGCATCAGGTGCTGAAGCGCGTAATGGTCGATGTCCAGCCCTATACGCTGTGCTTTTTGCTGAAGGATGGCCACACCTTCACGGATATTCGCTTCAAAGAGACGCACCCAGACACCGCCTTTCTTGTCGGTAAACGCCGACTGCATACTTTTGGCATCTTTTGCGGTACCGTCGTAGAGGTAGAGGAAGTAGTTGTCATCACTTTTGTTGGCCAGTGCTACCAGTACATCCAGCTCTTTTTTGGGGATCTTCTTGTCATGTCTGACCACCACCAGGTTGGTACCGCCAAAGAGCGAAGTCTGCGAAAGGAAATTTTTTGCCTGGTCGAAGTTCCATTCGTCATAGTAGAGGTTCAGCGCACTCTCTTTCGCATCGAGTTTGGTTCGGTAGAGTTCGACGTAATGGTCCATCATATAGTCGTTCTCTCCGAAGAGAAGCACGGCTTTGGGAAGCCCCTGCTTCAAACGCTGGTCGAATTCTCTTTGGTACATGCTGCCCTTTTTTTTGATATGGAAGATTATAGCATTATCCTCTTGATAAACGTATCGTATGGTGACAATATATACGCACGGTCAACTCATTCATAGCCAATGGATCAGGTGCGTGAGAGGAGTAATGTAGATATGTACTTTTCTTTTAAGGTGGTAACTGACACCTAAGCTCTAAGTTACTCAGTCTTTAAGTCTCTTGCTTTTATTACAATTATGCCCAGCCTTTACATAATATGCAAAAAAGTCTCCCATACTAAGCCAGCAAAGCATCTACCTTTAGTGAGGGAACCATCACTTTAAAACAGGCACCTTCAGAGGCATTGCTAACATCCAGTTTCCCCATACAATGCTCCTCTACCATGATCTTGCTCATATAGAGTCCAAGTCCGGTTCCGTTTTTATCCAGTTTTGTAGATACGAACATATCAAATATCGAATCCATCAACTGCATATCTATGCCTCCCGCATTGTCCCGCACTTCTATTACATATAGTTCATCTTCACGGTAGGTTCGTATCCATATTGTCGGATTTTCAACTTCTCTCTCCAGCAAAACATCTTCCGCATTTTGAATCAGGTTAAGCACAACCTGATTGAGTTCATTTCCGTATGTTATTAAATTCTCATTACATCCAAGATCGGTATAAAGTGAAATTCCTTTATTGTAAACAGGTATTTTGACAATATCCAACACCATTGCAACAATCCTGTTACAGCTTGTTTTCTTTCTGTTCTTGTTTGGCTTGAAAAAATTCCTGAAATCATCCATCGTTCTATTAAGGTGGTCAGTATAGCTGTTGATCTTTTTGGCATAAGCAAGTATTTCATCCTTGCCGATCAGATCACGTTCGGCTTTAACACCCATGGTTACTGCTGAGGTAGAGATTGCCGAGAGCGGTTGTTTCCACTGGTGTGCGATCATACCAAGCATTTCACCCATCTGTGCAAGATGGTTCTGCCGCTGAAGTATCTCTTCTTTCTGCTTCTCATAAGTAAGATCCTGTATATTGGCAACAATAATAACATCATCATCTGTTTGCTGAAACCCGAAATTGATACGGATAGGAAAAATCTCCCCATTTTTTTGCACTGCTTCAACCTCAAGGTTAGTATGACAGGCATATTTGCAGACACCTGTATGCAGAAAACGGGAAAGCCCCTCATTGTGTGCTTCAAGCAGATGAGCGGGAATAATATGAAAAAGTGTATCACTATGCAGCATCTCTTCTTTGCTGTAGCCAAACATCTGCTCTGCACTTTTGTTGAAGATAATCACTTCCTTCTTTTTGTTTAATGCAATAATGGCATTCTTGCTTGCCTCAAGCACCAGTTCATTTTTGAGTTTTTCCTGTTTGATCTCATTTTTCTTTTTTTCAAGCTCTTCAATGGTAGAGAGCAGACTCTCGTGGTATGATTGGTCAATATAGAGTCCGCACTCAAGCTGCTTCATCTGATTTATCAATCTTTCAATATAGGGTTTTTGGATTATCGACCCATGCTGCGGTGCGATAAGATCAATTTCAAGTGCCTCTATACTGTTGAGTGTATAATTAAATATTTCCCGGCTTGGCATATATTCACTATGAAACTGTTTTGCCTGCTCAAAATAGTCCTCACCGGCATAAAAAGACCATGATGCTTCGATACCGCCGAAAATATCACCCGAAAAGAGAATTTTGTTTTTCGGCTCATACGTTACAAACGCTCCGGGAGAGTGGCAATAGGGTGTTGCGATAAAGGTGATACACAATCCATTTTTTGTCTTAAGCTGCATATTGTGTTTATCAACTTCATAATAAGAAGAAGAGATGCCGTAATGTTTAAGCAGCGGAGACATACGCGAATGGCTGACAATTTGAAGATCATCACGTTGAATGAGCTTTTCAATTGCAGGCACTGCTGCTGCAAGGTCAGGGTCTTGATGGTGCAGTACAATATACTTGATGTTGGAGAGTGCTGTTGTCTGTGAAATCTTCTTGATCACATGATCAAACTCCAGCATAGACCCCGGATCAATCAGGATTGATTCATCTCCGTTCTCAATTAGGTAGGGATGGCACTGGAACGGATCATCCTGCATATACATCCCTACCCACCAGCATCGAGGTGCAATCTCGACAGGATATTCAAAATCCATTTTCCGTGTCATCCCTTCCTCCTTTGTATCATAACTATTAAATTAATAGAAGAAAATTATTAAATAAATATAACAAACTTATTTAAATACAAAGTAAATTCTATCCAAAGCCCCCTTAATTGCTATTTCTATAGATGTTTTGTTATGGTACTTGCCACCACAGGCAACACAGTTCTTATGGCGACTTCTATAAAAAAATATGCATGCGCTCTCCCAAGTAAATCATGACATATCATAGAAGAAAAAACTAAGGTCTTATAATGAAATTTTCCTCGTTCCCACCGAGGACGGATGGGAACGAGAAATTCGGCTTAGTGCCCAACAAAAGCTACAGCTCCATCTCCTCTTTACTCAGTTTGTTCACCAGTTCAGCCATGATGATCGCCTGCGGGATATTCACTTCGGTGATCATGATGCGTATTTTGTCGAAGAGCATGATGTTGTCTCCTCTGAGATGGACGGTAACGCCCTGTATCTCACCCTGGAGTACTGCTTTGACGCTCTCTCCTGCTTCAACAACTTCGGCTTCGAAGAAGGCACCGATCTGGGTTTTGGCCCATCTGGCGAACTTTCTGTCCCGGAAGTCCCATTCGGCCTTGGTCGCATCTCTTTCGAGTTCCGATACCCTGACGCACAGCGGCTCGATGTTGCGCAGCAGGTATTCCGCTTCTTCTTCATCGTTGGTCAGCTGTGTCTTGATGAGACGGTGCAGAATGAGGTCGGCGTAACGTCTGATAGGGGAGGTGAAGTGGCTGTAGTGGCTGAAGCCAAGACCGAAGTGGCCTACATTGTGTGAGGCATAGCTTGCCTGCCGGAGCGACTTGATGATCATCGCGTCTACTTCGGCGGAAAGGCCCATCTTCTCCGCTTCTTTCTGTATGGCCCTTATGAGTGAAGGGGAATCTTCGTACTCCTCCACGTAGAGACCGATGGCGGCCAGTTCGGTGAGCAGCGCTTCTATTTTTTGCAGCTGCGGCGGTTCATGGATACGGAAAATACTGTCACCGTCGCCTTTGAAACGTTTGGCGGAAGCCTGGTTCGCCAGCAGCATACACTCTTCTATGAGAGAGTGTGAAGGTGTACCTGTCTCTATCTGGGTACTGACCAGAAGCTGCTCTTCGTTCAGAGTCAGTTTGATCTCTTCGCTTCTGAAGTCAAAACCGTGTTTGAGGCGCTCTTTACGCAGTCTTGCTGTGATTTTCTGTAGTGGGAGCAGCCATTTCAGGATATGTTCAATGACTGGGTTGCTTCCTGTATATCCGTTGTCAAGGATACGGTCAATGGTTTCATAGTTGAAACGGTATTTGGAGTGGATGATCGCTTCGAAAAATTCCTCTTTGAGCGGCTTAAGTGAGCTTCTGTCCAGTGTGATCTTCGCAACGAATGCCAGCCTGTTTACTTTGGGTTTGAGCGAACAGATATTTTCGCTTAGCTCACGCGGAAGCATGGGGAAGGATTTGTGCGGCAGGTAGGTCGTAAAACCCCGTTTTTTCGCTTCCTTGTCTATCTCTGTGAAGTATGGGACATAGTGGCTGACATCGGCAATAGCTACGTAGAGTGTATACGCCTTGAGGTCGAAATAGATCGCATCGTCGAAATCTTTTGCTGTGATCGGGTCGATGGTACAGAAATCGAGAGGAGTCAGATCTATACGGTCGGTATGTTCCTCTTTGGTCACTTCGAATTCGATCTTTAATGCCTCCTGGGTACATTCCGGCGGAAATTCGTCATGACGGTTATAGAGGGCAAGCGAAATCTTTTCATCTACTCTGGGATCGTCAAGATGTCCAAAGACGGCGAGTACTTTGTCATCGTCCACATCGACCTTCATGACAGTTCCCAGTTTAAAGGCTTTAAGATCCATTCCTTTCATAACGGCATGGGTAGGTTCGCCGGTCTTGATGTCAAGTATCATAAAATTGCCCATCTCGTCGCGGTGCGTATAGGCGATGGTGAAAAGATGTGCTTTGGTGATGACCATGATTACTTTCCCGCTGGCACGTCCGCGTCTTGCAATAATGCGTTTGACGACGACCGTATCACCGTTTCTGGCATCGCCAAGATGGTCGGGTTCTACCAGAAGGTCTTTCTGTTCTTTGAACTGTGACTCCACATAGCCTCTTCCATCCTTGCCGATGTAGAGCTGCCCTGCGCGGTAGAGTGAACCCAGTTTCCAGAGGCCGCCCGTCTCTTCAAGCGCTCCGATGCGCTGCAGTGCCTCAAAAGCATTCCTGTCTTCAGGCTCGATGTCGGATGGCAGACATCCGTTGGTAAGCTGTACCGAAAAGGCGCTCATAGACTCCTGCCTTCAGCTTTAGGAGCAAAGAGTGCAGCATAAATAGTGGATAGTGTTGGTATATATTTCATAGTTAAGATTATAGCAGATTAGCATTTTGTCTTGCATAATTTTAGTTTAGAAGGTATCATAAGGGAATAAAACCATAGGAAAACATTATGCAAATAAATAAGTTATTTGACACGGCAATCATAGGAGGGGGTGTAGCAGGTACCTCTTTGCTGTATACTTTGGCAGAATATACCAGTATGAAAAATATAGTATTGTTTGAAAAATATGAAGAACTCGCATTGTTGAATTCCAACCCAAAGGCTAATTCACAAACATTGCATGTAGGTGACATTGAAACGAACTATACCTATGAAAAAGCGGCCAAAGTCAAACGAAATGCTTCGTTCGTCAGTAACTATATCTATCACATGGATGGTTTGGATGATTTGGGGTATGTAAGGGACAAAATGGTACTGGCGGTAGGAGAGGAAGAGATAGAAAAGCTGCGTGGGCGGTATGAAGTGTTTAAGGAGCTTTATCCCTATCTGGAATTGTGGGATGCTGATTTTTTAGCCCAGTACGAACCCAAATTGGTCGAAGGGCGCCAAGAGCCGATCCTGGCTATGGGTGCACGTGGCCAGATCACGACAGTCAATTTTAAACGTCTCAGTGAAAGTTTTGCACAGGCGGCACTCGATACCGATAAAAATATACAATTGCATTACAATGAAGAGATAACAGAAATTACCCGATGTGAAGATGGTACCTACAGGATCGGAACACACAACGGGGAATTTCATGCAAAAACAGTCGTTGTCAATGCAGGAGCTTACTCACTTCTGTTTGCCCAGTCGATGGGGTATGGCGGAGAATATGCCATTTTACCCATAGGAGGAAGTTTCTTCTTTACTAAAGAGAAGCTGCTTGAAACCAAAGTATATACCATGCAAAATCCAAAATTGCCTTTTGCGGCAACCCATGCAGATCCGGACTGTACACAGGACTGGCATACACGTTTCGGGCCTACAGCATTTGCCCTCCCCAAACTTGAGCGTTACCACTCACTGCATATCAAAGACTTGATCCATGCACTGAATATTGATTCGGATGTGACCTCAGTGTACCTGAAACTTCTGTCCGACAGTACCATCAGGCAGTATATTCTAAAGAATTTTATCGAAGAAATTCCGTTGGTAGGGAAAGAAGTATTTATCAATGATGCGCAAAAGATCATTCCGAGCCTTAGTGTAGATGACCTGACGTTTGCAGAAGGATATGGCGGTATGCGTCCCCAGATCATTGACAAAGAGAAACATGAACTTCTTCTTGGAGAGGCGAAGATTGTTGAAGGGGGGATCATTTTCAATATGACACCAAGTCCGGGTGCCACGAGCTCCCTTTCTATCGCACTGAATGATGCAAAAGTGCTGTGTGCCCATCTCGGCATCGAATTTGACGATGCCAAACACGAAAAAATGATCCGTAGCAAGGTTTAGTGTTTCAGGGCTTCGAGTCTTTCGATCCTTGCTTCGGTCGTCGGGTGGGTAGAGAAAAGCTGTCTGAGCGACATATCTTTGCCTGTAAAAGGATTGATAATGAACATATGTGCTGTTTGGGGGTCTGCTTCAGGCAGGGTAATACCTTTTGCATAATGGTCCAGTTTTGCCAAAGCACTTTGCAGCCACTCCGGGTGGCCTGTCATACGGGCAGATCCTTCATCGGCCTTGAACTCGCGACTGCGGCTGACCGTCATTTGAATGACAGAGGCTGCCAGTGGCATGATGATCATCAAAGCAATCATGACAATGGGGTTGGGGCGGTCCCTGTCTCCTCCGCCAAAGAACATGCCGAACTGTGCAAGCATTGCAATGGCTCCGGCAATGGTTGCGGCAACCGTACCAATAAGCATATCGTAATGTTTTACATGACTGAGTTCATGCGCGATCACCGCTTCCACCTCTTCGTCGCTCATAAGCTGAAGCAATCCTTCTGTTACTGCAACAGCAGCATGCTCATAGTCTCTGCCTGTAGCAAAGGCATTGGGCTGCTGCTCGGGTATGATGTACAGTGCGGGCATTGGCAGCCCCGCACGCTGTGTCAATTTCTCAACAATCCGGTAAAGGCCGCTTGCATGGGTTCTGTCCACAGGCTGGGCATTGTAGTGTTTCAATACTGCCTGGTCACTGTAATAATAGGCATAAAAGTTCATTCCTGCCGCGACGACCAGTGCAATAATCATCCCGCTCTGCCCGGCGATCATTCCGCCGAACCAGATAAAAAGCAATGTCAATCCGGTCATCAGGGCATAGGTCTTTAACTGTTCCATACTATCTATCCTTAAAAATCTATAATTTATATCTGTATCTTTTATATGATAGTAACATAGTGTAAATCAAAAGTAAATATCAGTATATTCATGAATAAAATGCTATAGTCCAGTACAAAAAATAAACAGCTTATGTCACAGTGAACCTCCTCACGCAAATCATAAGTAATCCGATAAAGGAAAGATCTGTCTCATGAAAAAAATGATTTTAATTTTGTCTCTGTTCTGTTTTACCATCCTGCATGCTGAATATCATGCAAGTATCTCGAAGATTACTCCGCAGGTCAAACAGCGTATGCTGAAGGGGAATTCCTGGCGAAAAGGCTGCCCCGTACACCTGAATGATCTGCGCTACCTGCGTATGACCTACCGGGATTTCAGCGGCAGGGAGAGGCAGGGGGAGATGGTTGTGAACAGGGCAGTCGCTTCCGAAGTTACGCAGATCTTCGAAGCGCTGTATACTGCGGGATATCCTATCTGTAAGATGAGGCTGGTGAGCGACTATAAGGGCAATGACTGGCAGTCCATTGAAGCGGACAACACTTCGGCGTTCAACTGCCGGAAAGCTACCGGTTCGAAGCACTGGTCCAAACACTCCTACGGCAAAGCGATCGACCTGAATTCCATAGAGAACCCGTACATTTCCCGTTCGGGACGGATCGCGCATAAAGCATCACTCCAGTACAGAAAACGGGTACACAGGAACCATACTGCTGCGGACAGAGCCGTTCTCCTGCGAAACGACAAAGCGGTGAAAATTTTTAAAAAGTACGGCTGGAAGTGGGGCGGTGACTGGAACGGTGTGAAGGACTATCAGCACTTTTCAAAATAACATTCAGGAGAGCAAATGAAAAAAAGAACCAAGATTGTAGCGACCATCGGGCCGGCATCGGATTCGTATGAGAAGATCAAAGCATTGATGTATGCGGGGGTCAATCTTTTCCGCCTGAATTTCTCGCACGGGACACATGAGTATCACACTGAAGTATTGAGCCGCATCCGGAAGGCGATCAAAGAAACAGGACTGATCACCGGCATTTTGCAGGATATCAGCGGTCCGAAGATCAGGGTGGGGATGCTGGAAGAGGATTTTACACTCAAGAGCGGTGACATACTTGAGTTTGTCAAAGAGGAGGTCGTAGGACATAAAGTCAAAGAAGGGTTCTACCGTCTTTGCCTCAATGAACCGGATATTCTGGATCAGCTGAAGGTAGGAGAATCCATCTACATGTATGACGGGATCATACGTGCTGTGGTAAAAGAGAAAAGTGCAGAGGGTGTGAAAGTGGAGATAGAGAATAACGGAATGCTCTCTTCCAGAAAGGGTGTCAATTTCCCCAATACCTATTTGGGTATCAATGTTCTGACGAAAAAAGATAAAAAAGATATTCTCTGGGGGATCAGGCATGAAGTGGATTTTATGGCGATCTCTTTTGTGCAGCATCAAAAAGACATGACTGCGGCACGGGAAGTGATCACTTCCAATGGCGGAAGTGTACAGCTGCTGGCCAAGATAGAAAAATTCGATGCCATTGAGAACATCGATGCTATTCTTGAAGCGAGTGACGGGATCATGGTTGCCAGAGGGGACCTTGGGATTGAAATTCCCTACTATGATGTGCCCTTGATCCAAAAAATGCTCATCAAACGGGCGAACAATATGAGCAAACCGGTGATCGTGGCGACGCAGATGCTGCTTTCCATGACCACTAAAGAGACCGCTTCTCGTGCGGAGATCAGTGACGTGGCTAACGCCGTACTTGACGGTGCGGATGCCGTGATGCTTTCCGAAGAGAGTGCTATAGGGCATTATCCTCTGCTGGCGGTAAAAACCATGGTGCAGACCATACAGGCGGCAGAGAAATATTACCCCTATCAGAAGTTCTCCCAGTTTGATATGCATGACAGGGGAGACAAGATAGACGAAGCCGCGGTACGGATGTCAGAAAGCCTGAACGGTGCGGGGATCATCGCGATGACTTCATCAGGAGGTACAGCCAAAAAAGCGGCTCGCTACAGACCGAGCCAGCCGATCTATGCAGTAACACACGACAAACGGATCGCTCAGTCTCTGACACTGGTATGGGGTGTTGTACCGGCATTTTTGGTAGCCAAGAGTGATCTGCGCAGTATGATAGTTGAAGTGATGGACCGGGGCTTGAAAAGGGGGATACTGGATCTGGATGATACGTATATTCTTATTACCGGTGATCCTGTAGGCGTACCGGGGTCGACCAACCTCATTCGTGTGGTGACCCGCTATGAAATGGAATTTTTTGCTTCTCTTGCCAAAAAGAGTGGGCAGGCAGATCAGTAAGGTGTTACACCTTTACTTTCCGAAAACATTCCCCAGCATGCCCTTAATGGCACCCTGAAGGTCGGCAGGGTAGATGACGAACTTAGAGTTCTGGCTTTTTGAGATCTGCTCAAGGGACGTGATGTAACGGTCTCCCAGAAGGAACATGGCCGGCAGTTCCTTGTCCTTGATATTGTCGGAGATCAGGCGAATCGCTTCGGCAGAGGCATTGGCAAGTGCAACCTGTGCTTCCGCTTCCCTTTTGGCGGCTTCCAGCTTTCCGTCCGCTTCGAGGATGGCGGCATTCTTGTTACCCTCTGCCGTAGTCTCTATGGCGCGTCTTTCTCTCTCTGCCGCTGCCTGCCTTTCCATGGAATCCTGCATCGATGCTGAAGGGGAGATATCCTGGATCTCTACGGATTTGACCGTTACGCCCCAGTCAGCGACATCGTCGATGATCTGGTCTTTGAGTTTGGTCTTGATGTGCTCACGGTTCGAGAGCGCTTCATCGAGCGTCATTTCCCCGAGGATGGAACGCAGTGTCGTCATGACGAGCTGCTGAATGGCCAGATAGAAATCTTCCACGCCGTAAATGGCATCCTGCGGACGCGTAACACGTATGAAAGTGACGGCATTGGTGAGAATGACAGCATTGTCCTTGGTAATGACCTCCTGCTGAGGGATGTCAAGAATGATATCTCTGGTTGAGACCTTTTTTCTTACGGCATCAAGGTAGGGGATGATGATATTGAGACCCGGCTTGAGTGTCCGGCTGAATTTGCCCAGTCTTTCGACGACCCATTCTTCTCCCTGCGGGACGATATTGATCCCTTTATAGATGGTGATGATGACCCCGGCGGCCAGCAACAGCATGATTATCAGTGTTTCTTGCATTTCTCTTCCTCTTTAATTGATAGTTATTTTGAAACAGGCATTACTTTGATAAGCTGCCCGTTCACTGCGTCTATTCTGACCCTGTCACCTTTCTCCAGTGTCTGGTTGGCGGAAGCATGCCAGAGGGTATTGCCCAGTACGGGCTCATCGAACCTTACCTCACCTCTTCCATGCTGTTCTATCTTTTTTGTTACGGTTCCAAGGGTGTCAAGCCCCTGATCCGATTGACCCGTTTTCGATACAGTAGGCTGCCTTTTGAAGTACTTGAACAAAAAAGCGATGATGGCGATCGCGAGTATGAGCCAGAGTGAAACCTGTACCAGAAAGTTCATGCCGAACAGGAGTTCAAGCAGGCCGACGATGACTGCAGCCACACCGAAGCCAAGCGTGATGAACGTACCCGTTCCCATCTCAATGATGATAAAGAGTATCCCCAGGATGACCCAGTGCCACCATGCGATATATTGTGTTAAAAATTCGATCAAATAATCTCCTTGAATCGGTATTAAGAAAAATTATAGCATAAAATATTCTTAGACTAATTACAATACGAAAGTATAGACAATAAGTATTATTTGGGTATAATCGCGAAAATTTTACTCTATCAAGGATAATTATGTCAACTTTAAACGTATATTATGACAAAGACTGTGATATCAATATCATCAAATCAAAAACCGTAGCTATGATCGGTTTCGGATCTCAGGGACACGCACATGCAGAGAACCTCAGAGATTCCGGCGTCAATGTAGTGATCGGTCTTAGAAAAGAGGGTTCCTCCTGGAAAAAAGCGGAAGCAAAAGGTTTTGAAGTATTGACTGTTTCCGAAGCAACTGCCAAAGCAGATGTTGTAATGATCCTTCTTCCGGATGAGAATCAGGCTGAAATTTATGACAATGAGATCGCTCCAAACCTGAAAGAAGGTGCAACGATCGCATTTGGTCACGGGTTTAACATTCATTATGGAAGAATCAATCCAAGAAAAGATATCAATGTTACCATGATCGCGCCAAAAGCACCAGGTCATACTGTGCGAAGCGAGTTTGTAAGAGGCGGCGGTATTCCGGATCTTATCGCTGTTGGTCAGAATCCAAGCGGTACGACCAAAGAATTGGCTCTCTCTTATGCTTCAGCGATCGGCGGCGGTAGAACAGCAATCATCGAAACAACATTTAAAGATGAAACTGAAACAGATCTCTTTGGAGAGCAAGCTGTACTTTGTGGCGGTGTATCTTCACTTGTTCAAGCTGGTTTTGAAACATTGACTGAAGCCGGTTATGCTCCAGAGATGGCATATTTTGAATGTCTTCATGAACTTAAACTTATTGTTGACCTCATGTTTGAGGGCGGGATCGCAGATATGAGATACTCTATCTCCAATACGGCTGAGTATGGTGATTACGTTTCCGGTAAACGTGTCATCAACGAAGAGTCCAAAAAAGCGATGAAAGAGATCCTTACAGAGATCCAGGACGGCAGATTTGCAAAAGACTTTATTCTTGAAGGTCAGGCAGGATACCCTCGTATGAATGCAGAGCGCAAAAATGACCAGGAGCTTCTTATCACCAAAACAGGGAACAAGCTCCGTGAAATGATGCCATGGATCAGTGCCAACAAAATTGTCAATCAGGACGAAAATTAATCTTTCTGCCGATTTTACCCCGCTTGCGTTTTAACAACAGGGGTATCGTTATTGAATGACAGACATCCATCTTTGAATGATGGATGTAGTCAGATACTATCTTTCCCAAATATTCAAATTGTTTTATTGCTTTATTAGTGTTCGGTTAAACTACTTGTTCTATAATTCTCCCATAAGAGCATCAGAAGGAACCAAATTTATTCTCCCCTGATAAAATTTCGGTCTCCCTTTTTCATAAGATTTTTTTCCTCCTCCTTTTAAAACTTCTTGATGCTCTTTATCCTCCATCAAATTATCATTTTATTAGTGTTCGGTTAAACTACTTGTTCTATAATTCTCTTATAAGAGCATCAGAAGGAACGAAATTTATTCTCCCCTGATAAAATTTCGGTCTCCCTTTTTTATAGATTTTTTTCCTCCTCCTTTTAAAACTTCTTGATGCTCTTTATCCTCCATCAAATTAACACTTACTCTGCTATAATGGCCAAAATAAATATTATGTGGATTTTATGGCCCCCCGAGCGAATAAGAACAGTAAAACTTCATCAACAAAAAAACAGTCAACTGCTAAAAAAGCAGCAGCCAAAAAACAGGCAGCCAAAAAATATGTGAGTAGAAAACGGACGGTCAGAAAAAAGCAAAAGACCGAAAGTACAAAAAAAGGTCTTGTCTTGCTTTTGTTACTTGTTGCGATGGTCTCTCTTATAGCATTTGGCTATTATCTCGGTCAGCAGAGCAAAACATCTTTTTCTGTAAAAAACAGCAGAACCGTTTTACCTGAAAAAATGGAACATCACAAACATACAGCCAGTGTTTTTTCCAAACTAAACACAAGACGGCCTGACAGAGAACATCGATATTCTCCTGTCAAAAAAGACCATAAAGCCATAAAACCCAAAGCAGAAACTGCTTTGGGATATCGTAGTAAAAAACCGAAACTTGTGATCATCATCGATGATGTTTCAAATGCAAGACAGCTTAAGAGAATCAAAGCACTCGGTATGCCGGTAACACCTTCCATTTTTCCCCCGTCACACCTTTCCATGAGCAGCCATAGACTTGCCAGAGGGCTAAAACACTATATGATACATTTGCCTATGGAGTCGGGAAGCAGACAGTTCAACAAACAGTACAAAACACTCAAAATCTCCTTTTCTGCAGCCCGAATGGAAGCAAGGATCAAAGAGATGAGAAAACTGTTTCCTTCGGCACATTATATCAATAACCATACCGGATCGGTCTTTACCGGCAACTATAGGGCAATGTATACACTGTACGGCCTTATGAAAAGAGAGGGGTTTAGATTTGTTGACAGCCGGACGACAGCTTCTACCAAGGTTAAAGAGATAGCACACCAGTATGGAGATGCTTATGTTGCAAGAGATGTTTTTATTGACAATATACAGAATATCCCCTATATACACAAACAGTTGAAAAAAGCAGTGAAGATTGCAAAACAAAAAGGGTATGCTGTCGCTATAGGACATCCGCATAAAACGACTATGCAGGCACTGGCTTCTGCAAAAAACATATTGAAGGATGTTGAGCTGGTTTATATTGACCAGATATATCAACAATAACGAGCCTGCCGGATTATCTGACAATATGACATATTTTTCAATATTTTCATGCTTATCTGTTACCATAGACTTTTAACTTTCAAATATAGAAGAAGGACGAAAATGAATATGACTGTAACAGAACATATACCTGCATTGGACGCTATGAAGAAATACCCTCCTGCACTTTTCTATAAAGGTGATCTTTCACTGCTCAAGCGTCCAAAAGTTTCCATCGTGGGGACACGGCGTCCTATGAACTATACACGGGAATTTACCTATACACTTGCAAAAGCATTGGCCCAACGGGGTGTATGTGTGGTCAGTGGTGCTGCGATGGGGGTAGATGGAATAGCCCATGAAGGCGCAGGTTCCGAAAATACGATTGCTGTGGTTGCCAACGGATTGGACATACGTTATCCTGCCGTGCATAATGTATTGATCTCTTCCATTGAAGAGAAGGGCTTGGTGCTCAGCCAGTTCAATGAAGGGTTCAGAACAACAGGATGGAGTTTTGTAGTACGTAACGAATTGGTTGTAGCACTGGGAGATATTCTTATTGTGACTGAAGCTGATCTGGACAGTGGTTCCATGCGTTCTGTCGAATTTGCTCTGAAGATGGGCAAAGAGATATTTGTGCTGCCTCACAGGCTGGACGGGAGCAGGGGAACCAATGCTTTGCTTCAGGAAGGAAAGGCAACAGCCATTACCGATGTGGAGAAATTTGCATCACGTTTTGGTACTGCGGTAAAGCAAACAGTGGAAAAAGATGATTTCTTTTATTTCTGCCAGTGTATGCCGACCTTCGATCAGACAGTGGAAAAATTTGGAGACAGAGTCTATGAGGCCGAGTTGGAGGGAATTATCACGATACACAACGGTATCGTAAGACTGCAATAAAAGTCTATTTTAGCGCGTCAAGCTGTCTGACAAGTTCTTCAAGTGAAGATTCAGGCAGCATACCGGCCTGAACGAACTGCACATTTCCTTTTTTATCGAGTGCGACCATGAAAGGAATACTTCCTCTCCATTGTGCTCTTTGTGTAATATAGTCAGTAAATTTTCCGGCTTTTTCATTTGCCACGACAATATAATTCATTCCTTTTTCTTTCGCGAACTGCTGAAGCTGTCCATTGGTCAGTCCCTGCACTTCTATGGAAATGACCGCGAGTTTGTCTTTGTATTTTTTCTGCATATCGATCAAATGGGGGATTGAAGCGAGACAGGGAGGGCATCTGTGGCCGAAGAATTCCAAAAAGATGATCTTGCCTTCAAGTCCTTTGATCTTGAACCCCTGTTCTGTACCTGTAATATGATAGGTATGGCCATTAATATCGGTAATGTTCATTACCGGCTGTTTTCCGGCTGCCTGAGAAAATGAGGAAAGTGCAAATAGCATCAGTGCTGACATGAGTATGTTTTTCATAAAAACCCTTTTTTGTTTAATTATACACTGTCTACATTAACATAAATGCAGAAATCGTAGAGTTCAGGCACAAAATATAGTAAATTCTTTTTGTTTGATGGAAGTTTAAGAGCATCCGAAAATTTTAAAAGGAGGAGGAAAAAATTTATGAAAAAGGGAGACTGAAATTACTATCAGGGGAGAAATGAATTTCGTTCCTTCAGATGCTCTTATGGGAGAATTATAAAACAAGTAGTTTAACCGAACACTAATAAGAGAAGGGTAGAATTAGAAATGAGAAATGAGAAATGAGAAATGAGAAATGAGAAATTTAAGGATAGTAATGAAAAAAATATTTTTAGCGGCCGCAGTGATGGCTGCAACATCGATGTGGGCAGGGGTTTCTCTGGAGCAAAAGATAGGACAGATGCTCATGATCGGTTTCCATGGGACTTCGGCACCCCAAAATAGCCAGATATGCAAGGATATAGGCAAATACCATATTGGTGCAGTGATCCTTTTTGACTACAACCCCGTAGATAAGAGCAAAGCCAAAAATATTGAAAGCAAACAGCAGTTGAGCAGGCTCACGGCAGAACTTCAAAAATGTTCTTATGACAGAAAACTGCTCATCGCAGTCGATCAGGAGGGGGGAAAGGTACAGCGCCTTAAAAACCGTTACGGATTTTACGGTCATTTTCCCAAAGCTTCAGAAGTGAAGTATCTGCCTCAAAAGCAGATCAAAAAAATCTATGTGAAGATGGCAAAAGAACTGAAAAGTGTCGGGATCAATTTTGATCTCGCTCCGGTGGTTGACCTGGATATCAACCCGAAAAATCATGTCATTCACGGTTTGGGCCGTTCTTTCGGAAAAAACCCAAAAAAGGTAGCAGCCTATGCTGCTGCCTTCATCGATGCAATGCATCAGTACGGTGTATTGACTTCACTGAAGCATTTTCCGGGGCACGGTTCTTCGATGGGAGATACCCATAAAGGCTTTGTAGATGTGACACATCTTTGGAAAAGAAGCGAACTTGAGCCTTACAGACTTTTAAACAAAAAGGCAGATACGGTCATGGTTGCACATGTTTTCAATAAAAGACTGGACCCGAAGTATCCTGCAAGCCTCTCAGGAAAAACAGTTGACGGTCTTTTGAGAAAGCAGCTTGGATTTCACGGTGTAGTGATTACAGATGACATGCAGATGGGTGCGATCAGCAAAAAATACAGTTTGAAGCAAAGACTGAAACTATCGGTCAATGCCGGTGACGATATGCTGATTTTTGGAAATCAGCTTGATCCGAGACATACCGTCAGCCCCGCAACACTGGTTAACACGGTGGAATCGCTGGTTGAAAACGGTGAGATCAGGGAAAGACGTATTGATAATGCATATAGGCACATACAAAAATTGAAAAGTAAACTCTAAATACGGTCCAAATAACGTTCAAGAATGATTTTTGCCGCGATGGAATCGATCTTCCCGTCTTTTTTGTGCCTGAACTGTCCCCTGGTCATCTCTTTGGCTTCAAAGCTGCTGCCCTGCTCATCCTGGTAGGATACATCGATGTCACCCAGTTTGAGCAGAGAGACAAAGTGTTTGATCCGCCGTTCCATTTCTTCAGAGCCGGACCCTTCTTTGGGAAGGCCGACTACAAGTTTTTCTATCTCCCATGCGTTTAGAACGTCCCGGACATCTCTGGCTGCCTGGTTTCGGTTCTTTCGTAAAATGGCATCCTGCGGCAGAACAATCTTCCCGTCCAGAGAGATCGCTACACCGATACGTTTGAGTCCGACATCTATACAGGCAGTTTTCATAAGCTGATTATAGCGCAATATGGCTATATGCTCCTATAGGATCTCTGCTATGAATGCGGCAGGTTCGATCTCTTTTTTGACCTTTGGCAGTATGTCAAGAGCTGTAGCCTTGTACCTGTACGGTCCGATAAGGAGTTTGGAGATCTGTCTGCCGTTCATTGGAAAATGAATGATCTTGTAACTGTACCCGAGTCTGCGTATCTTGTAAAGTAATGCACTTTTTGGTTTTCCCCTGAATGAGCCGACCTGCACAAAAAAAGCCCCTTTTTTACTGCTGTTGTCAATGACAGGCCGACTTGCAGTCCTCTGTAATGCTGCTTTGGCCTGTGTTTTCATTTTCAGGTCGGCAATGGCTTTGGTCTTCCACGGAATGTTGTGCTGTTTTGTCCGTGCAAGAAGGGACTGTTTTGTGCTGGGCAGGTAGCGTCTGCAAATGCGCAGGCGTTTTTTGTAGTACGGTGAAGTACGCAGGTTGGAGTAGACGACTTCATTTTTGGTAGTACTGGCATGCGTGAACCATCCGTCCCCGAGATACATACCTACATGGGTGATCTTCCCGTTGCGTCTCTTGGTCGTATCGAAGAAGATCAAGTCGCCGTATTTGAGTTCGGAAGGTTTGATGTATTTTCCAACCTTTGCCTGTTCTCTTGCCGTTCTGGGAAGATCGATTCCCATACTGCCGTACATATAGTAGGTGTAGCCGGAGCAGTCAAAATTGTTTGGCCCCTCTTCAGCCCATACATAAGGACTGCCTTTGAGTTTTTTAACCATTTTTTCAAGGCTTTTTTTGGTTGGACTGTATTTTACTTTTGGTTTTTTGATTTCGTAATGCGGATGTTTTGGATGGGGTGAAGGTTTACATCCTGAAAGAAAAAGAAGAGAGGAAAGAAGTAGTACCGCACTCAATAGTTGATAAATTCTATGCATTCGTCTACCCTGAAGTTGAGATATCCAATTATAGTCCAAAGCGCCTTTGAGAAGAGCCTTTACGGTACCGCCTTTCTTGGAATGTTCATACCGGGTTTCCACGGTGTGGCATAGAGTGTACTGGTAACTTTCATTTTTTTCAGAGGTGCACTGCAGTTCATGTAAAATGTTCTTTCGTCTTCACTCATATAGCGTTTGCATATTTTAATGCGTTTTTTATATTTCGGTTCTTTGTCAAAACTGCTGATGACTACTTTACGGTGCTCGCTGCTGGCCTGAGCGAACCATCCGTCCCCCAGGTACATACCTACATGGCTGATACGTCTGCTGCGTCTATTGGTTGAACCGAAGAAGATCAGGTCGCCGTAGGTCAAGTCTTTAAAAGCGACAGTTTTGCCTACTTTTGCCTGTTCACATGCCGTCCGGGGCAATGTAACACCCATGGAACCGTAAATATTGTAGGTCAGGCCGGAACAGTCAAAAGCATTGGGTCCCTCTTCAGCCCAGATATAGGGTTTTCCGAGATACTGGTTGAGAAGTTTCTGAATATTCTCTCTGTTGGGTTGACAGACTTTGTCCGGTTTGATAATGGCATAGTTTGGATAACTGTAGGGTTTGGGGGTACATCCGCTTAAAAAGAGCAGGAGTGTCAATAGAGTGGAAAGTAATGGGAAAGCTGTTTTCATTTAAACCCCTTTTAGAGTATCAGCATGGCATCTCCGTAAGAGAAGAACCGATAATTTTTTTCGATAGCCTCTTTATATAATTGTAGCGTTTTTTCTCTTCCTATAAAAGCACTCACCAACATAATGAGGGTACTTTTGGGCAGGTGGAAATTAGTGAGTAAATGTGTGACCCTTCGGGGCGGATTGTGCGGATTGAGAAAGAGGTCGCACTCTCCCTGTGTTTTTTGGGTTCGGACATAATACTCTATGGTCCTTGTTACAGTAGTACCTATGGCAAGTATCTCTCTGTCACTGTCAAGTACATGTGCGGCATCCTGTGGAATATCGAAGTACTCGGAATGCATGGGATGGTCCAGTATCTTCTCTGCTTCTACAGGCTTGAAAGTGCCTGCACCTACATGCAGGGTTATTTTGTGTGTTCTGTGCCTTTTTTGCAGGGCATCAAAAAGTTCGGGAGTGAAGTGCAGGGATGCCGTAGGTGCCGCGACCGCCCCGGCATTTTCGGCAAAGAGGGTCTGATAGTCCGTTTCGTCTTCTGTATTGTCTTCTCTCTGCATATAGGGAGGCAGCGGTATATGGCCTATCTGGTCAAGTATCTGTACCAGCGTTTCAAAGCGGATCTCTTTGTTTTGATGCGTAAACGTGACGATACGGGAACCGTCTTGATTCAAGTCGGTGACAGTTGCTGCCAGTCCGTTGTCAAAAAGCAGTGTGGTTCCTTTGTTGACTTTTCCCCTGATGAGAACCAGATAGCGGTGTGCATCGAGAGGTTTGTTGAAAAGCAGCTCCACTTTTCCTCCGCCCTGGCCGTTAGCTGAAAATTTATGTCCGAAGATGCGTGCTTTAATGACACGGGTATCATTGAGAAAAACATCACATGTCTCAGGAAGAAATTCCAGAAGATGTTTGAATGTAGTATGTGTAATACTGTTATCTGCCCTGTTGTACACAAGGAGTTTTGCTTCGTCCCTGGGATGTACAGGTGTCGTCGCGATGAAACCCTCGGGGAGGGTATAGTCGTAGTTTCGGGTCAGAAGTTCAGGCGGGATCGGTGTAGGCATTTACGGTTTGTCTAACTCGTCGGGCAATGTGTTTTGGGTACTTTCGTTTTCATACGTTTCTGCGTCGTTCTCTTCTTCCTCGTCATCCTTTTTTTCCGGGTTGACCATACGTACGATGAAAATGGAGAGAACGTACAGAAGAACAAGCGGTGCAGCCATAAGCAGCTGTGTCAAAATATCCGGCGGTGTCAGAATGGCGGCAAGTACAAAGATGATGACAATGGCATATTTGAAAAAATCGATCAGTGTACGGTCCGTGACAAGTCCGAGCAGTGCAAGGAAGTAGGCAAATACAGGCAGCTCGAATGCAATACCGAAACCGAGCATGATCTTGGTAAAGAACCCGACATAATCTTCTATATTGATGAACGGCGTATAGAGGAAGGAGCCAAAAGTAATGAGGAACTGAAAACCGAACGGTGTGACCACATAATAGGCAAAAACAACCCCGATAAAGAACATGAGCGATCCACCGACAACAAAAGGAATGACCATTTTCTTTTCATTGCTGTAAAGTCCCGGAGCCACAAAAAGCCAGAGTTGATACAGGATGAACGGCATGGCACCGAGAAGCCCTGCAAAAAATGAAACTTTCAGAGCGACAAAGAAAGCGCCTCCGACCTGGTGTGTGGTGATCTTCCCTTCAAAATTGTGCTGGTTCGGACGGGCAGAATTATGATCGCGTTTTTTGATCGTGTCATCCAGTACCCGGGCAGCATCGGCTGCATTTTTAAGCAGCGGAGCCAGTTTCGGATCAGCAGCTTTGGCAGCTTCATAAAGATTTCTCTGAAGCTTTTCAGCGGCTTTCACAGCAGGTGTTTTGCTTGTGTTCTCCTCCTGCTTCATGGTCCAGGTTGCCTTTTCCTGTGACTCTATGATACGTCCTACTTGTGTCAGCGCATTGTTGAGGGGTGCGGTGATCCATGTGAGAATGGCATTGTGGAAGGTAAATGCTATGATAAAAGCAACAAAAACGGAAAGAACGGAAAGTCCAAGTCTTTTTCTCAGTTCAGCGAGGTGGGGACGAAGGTCATCAAACATCAGGCTTTGTCCTCATTCTTTTGGATTTCATCTTTGTCGGTTGCAGATTTTTCAGGTTTTTGATCATTGTCTCCGGAAGTTTTCTTTTTCTTTTTTGATTTTTTCTTGAAAGTGACAGTATCACTTTTTTCTTCAACCTGCGGGGCAGGTCTCTCATCGGCATACGGAGATACTTTTTCGGGCTGCTGTATCTCATGGGTATCGGTATCATAAATAATATCCTGCATATCATCAAGTCCGATATTTTTGAAACTTCTGAGCTCGTCTGTGGCACTGTCCAGTTTCTGCTTGTAATTAAGTGCTTCTTCTTTGAGGTCAGCGATACGAAGCTCTTCATCGAGAGAACTTTTTGCGTCACCTATGGTCTTTTTGACGCTTTTGATGAACTTCGCGATCTGGACCATCGCTTCGGGAAGTTTGTCCGGTCCGAGAAAAAGGATCGCAATAATAGCTATGAGAAGTATTTCGGTAAAACCTATGCCAAACATCGAATGCCTTTGAATTAATTGCTGTATTTTAGCAAATTATTCTAAAATATAGAGTGCAAGGGCGTCGGCAATAAAAAAGTTCTCATTGTAGAAGTGTGTACTGTTCTGTATCAGTTTCCCTTCCTTTGCAAGCAGTTCGGCTCTTGTACGCATTGTGGTGTTCAGAAGGCTTTTTTCAATGCCGATAGTGCTCCTCAGACCCAAAAAGATCTTTTCGGTAAGCAGGTTTTCCGCACTGAGGAATTCTTCATTGATACTCAGAGGATCGGCAATATACCTTTCAATATCGGTTTGCGGGTAATAACGGATATTTTTGAGAAAACCGACGGCACCGGCACCGGCGCCGATATAGTCATCAAGCTCCCAGTACCCTTTGTTGTGCCGACTTTGGTACTGTCCGAAATTAGAGATCTCATAGTGTGTAAAACCTCTTTTTACGATTTCTTCGGCAACGAAAAAAGCGAGATCGTCATTCTCCTGCCTGACTTCAGGTATGGTTGAAAACCTGGTACCGTCCTCTATGGTGAGCTCATAGGCTGAAATATGGTCGATCGGCAGTGAAAATGCCTGTTCTATATCGCTCTCGAGAAGGGTTTTTGTATCGCCGCGGTAATTGTAAATAAGGTCAAGGGAAAGATGTTCAAAGCCAAGTGATTTGGCCGTTAGAACAGCTGTTTCTGCCTGTTTGGGGCTATGCGCCCGGTTGAGGGCTTTGAGTTTCCCACTGTTAAAACTCTGTACGCCGAAACTGACACGGTTGACGCCGAGCTTTTTCATGCCCTTGAGCCATGTTTCTGTGGCGGAATTTGGATTGGCTTCCGTTGTGATCTCTGCATCTTTGCGGAGATAGGGTCTCAGAAGATCAAAAACAGGCATATAGAGTTCGGGTGCCACGGTCGAGGGGGTGCCTCCTCCGATAAACAGGGTTTCTATCTGTCCGTGCTGTACACTGAAACGCTGCAGTTCAAAAACCAGCTGACGGTAGAGTGCCTGCATATAGCCATTGCGTGTGTCGAACTTGTCTACATAGGAGTTGAAGCTGCAGTAGTGACATTTCGAGTCACAATAGGGGATGTGAATGTAGGCTAACATTTTTTTGCCTTTTTCAAATGGATATAACCGTATTTTAGGTAGAATCATATCAGAAATTTCAGAGCAAGTCTCTAAATGACGCAGTTATTTGACTGTTTTTTAAAAATGATTGAAAATGAGTATTTGGTATGCAAAACAAAAAGAGCTACAGGCCCAATGTTGCAGCTGTTATACTCTCTTCAAAATATCCGGAAAAGTGTGAATTTTTCATCGCACATCGAAGTGACATACGAAATGCCTGGCAGTTTCCGCAGGGCGGTATTGATGAGGGAGAAACACCTCAGGATGCACTCTACCGGGAACTGCTTGAGGAAATCGGATGCAACAGTGTTGAGATACTGGGGGAGTTCCCGGAGTGGATCACTTATGATTTTCCTAAAACGGCAAGGGGGAAAGTGTATCCTTTTGACGGTCAGACGCAGAAATATTTTCTGGTTCGGCTGAAAGAAGATTCGCAGATCGATCTTCATGCCTTCGAGATTCCGGAGTTTAAAGAGTATACCTTTGTAAACTATGAAGAACTGTTCAAAAGAGTGACCTATTTTAAGCGTAAAGTGTATCGTAAAGTGATCGATCATTTTATAAAAGAAGGTCTGATATAAGAGGAAGCTGTGGGAAGCACAGCCGTAAAATGATTTTTTGACAAGAGGGATAGATTGATGTTGATCGTACAGAAGTATGGCGGTACAAGTGTAGGCGGACTGGAGCGCATCGAAAATGTAGCGAACCGTGTTGCTAGAGCAAGGGAAGCGGGGCATGATCTTGTCATCGTCGTTTCCGCGATGAGCGGTGAGACAAACAAACTGCTGGGGTATGCAGAGCACTTCAGCAAAACACCTGCGAAAAAAGAGATGGATATGCTGCTGAGCTCGGGAGAGAGGATCACTGCAGCGCTTCTCTCCATTGCCCTTCAGGCAAAAGGCTACGGAGCGGTTGCCATGACCGGACGTCAGGCGGGTATCGTTACGGATGACCTGCATACTTTTGCGCGGATCGAATCCATTCATCCTGAAGCCATGCAGCATGCCATCAGAGACGGAAAGATCGTTGTTGTGGCCGGTTTTCAGGGTGTCAACAGGAACGGTTCTGTCACAACACTCGGCCGGGGCGGTTCCGACCTCTCGGCGGTAGCACTTGCCGCAGCACTTCATGCGGATCAGTGTGAGATCTATTCGGATGTAGACGGTATCTATACGACCGATCCGCGTATTGAACCCAATGCCAAAAAACTGGATGTGATCTCATATGACGAAATGCTTGAACTCTCCTCTCTGGGGGCAAAGGTATTGCAGAGCCGGTCGGTCGAACTGGCAAAAAAACTGAATGTCAAGCTCTATGCCAAGAGCAGTTTCAGTGATGATAAAGGTACATTGATAACGAAGGAGAACGGAAATATGGAAGCAGTTTTAGTCAGTGGAGTCGTGCTTGATAAAAATCAGGCAAGGGTAACACTCCGGGGTGTAGTGGACAGACCCGGGATCGCGGCAGAGATATTTTCTGCACTGGCAGAAGCAAATGTCAATGTAGATATGATCATCCAGAATGTGGGAACGGACGGATTGACCAACCTCGGTTTTACCGTGCCCCAAAGTGAAATAGAAGATGCTGAGAAACTGGTAGAATCTTTTAACCAAGATATTCAGGGTGCTGATTTTGACGAACACGTCTGCAAGGTATCTGTGGTCGGTGTGGGTATGAAGTCGCATTCCGGTGTAGCGGCTACAGCGTTCACTGTTCTGGCCGACAGCAATATCAATATCCAGATGATCTCTACGTCAGAGATTAAAATTTCCCTAATCATTGATGAAAAGTACGGTGAGCTTGCTATCCGTGCGCTTCATGAAGCGTACGAACTGGATAAATAATGCAGGCTCTCCTGAAGTGGACATTGGATACGATACGGAATGAGAAATCTGATTTCTCATGGATGGAAGAATATCGCTATGAGTGGGCACCGCTTGTCAAGTCTGCTGTATCGCAGATGATTGAAGGCAATACCGTACTGATCGTGACGGACGAACACCATGAATGGTTCGGGCAATATATTCTCAACAGTATCAATGATCTTCGCAAGAAAAGACCTTTGCTTCCAGTCTATACTCTAAACAAGTGTTTTCCCAATCTCAAGTCTCTGAAATCCACAGAAAACATACAGCTTCTTGAAGATATGTTCGAAATTTCCTATCCGAACGGATATTTTATCTGGTATATCGGAAAAGGGAATCATCCTTATACCAAGATCGCCTACCGGAACGAAGACAGTTTTCTGTGGATCATGGATGAAGAAGTGCAGAACAGTTTTGCGTTTCGTTCCTCTGACCCTTTGCTTGACATCAAGCTGCTTCAGCTCTATAAACTTTTTGATGAGACACTTTCGGCGGCACTTTTTGGAGACTTAGATCTGGAGTTATGATGAGATTGATCAGCCAGGTACTCATCACGAACGATATGGACGGCACGATCGAGGCACTTGAATCTGCTGTGACCACAGAACGTATTGTCAAAATACGTGAAGGGGAGAAAGCCTTTTCTGTCGAAGATGCCAAACTGGCCATAGAAAAAGCCTATATGGCAAGTGAGGAAACGACCGTGATCATTCTGGCGGCAAAGGTCTTTACGCCGCTTGTCCAGAATAAACTTCTCAAAGTCATCGAAGAGCCTCCGCCTAAAAAAGAATTCATCTTCATTACCCCCTCAAAAGCGACTATTTTAGGTACTATTCGTTCCAGACTGCCTGTAACGGTACTGAAAGAAGAGAAACAGGAGACACTGCTGGGACTCGATATGCAGCATCTCAATCTGGCAGCCGTGTATGAATTCATTCAGTTGCACAAACGAACCGATGCCAAGGGGATGAAACTGCTGGTCGAAAATATTGCCAAAGAGGCGATCCGCTCACAACACTATACTCTGGATGAAAAAACACTGATACTGTTTTCCAATGCCTTTGTTGCTCTCGATGTCGGTTCTCCCCCTCAATTCGTACTGACGACACTGCTTTTGAAACTTCTGGCGAGAAAGAAATACTAAACGCCGTTTCTCCCCAAATTCCGAAATAAAAATTCAGCCCTTTGGGTTCTCCATAAGTTTTTATGCCACTTATACTATAATGATAACATATTGAATTATCAAGGAGTACGGAATGTGGAATGTGTATTTTGGTGAATGGAGCAAGGGAAGACTGAAACGTCTTTCTTATCTGGGATATTATGTTTTATTGATCGTCCTGGTCATTGCAGTAGCATTCGGCATGATTTTTGCTGCAGGGGCTTTGGAAAATGTCATGAACGGTACAATCCTGGAGAATCAGGCGGCACTGCTTGAGCATTTTGGTATAGCAACACTGATCGGAGTTGTGACATTTATAATTGTTGTGATCGTTGCTCAGGTCAATATTCTGGCCAAGCGCATCCGTGATATGGGGCTGCCGGCATTCTGGACCATTGTGGGACTGATCGCTGTTTCGGTACTGCTGAATATACTTTTTCCTGTGCAGTATACAGAGATCAGTTCCGCTGTACTCCATACTGCTGCGGGAACTTCGACTGCTTTTCAGGCCCACAATTCTATAGGCAGCAAAGTAATACAGCTCTTTGACCTTGTGGTATTCCTTTGTCTGATTTTTATCCCCAGTGATGCGTTTAGAAAACGAACAGCCTGATCGGAGCAGAGATGCAGATTTACAGACTGGGTATCATGGCAGACAAAAGAGCTGTACTTAAAACTCTTGGCGTGGAAAGCGGCGGTATTTCCATTATGGCCGGGAAGATGGAGCTTGTCTTTTTTTATATTAAAGAGCTCAAAACACCGGCGGCGAATATACTGAAACAGGATGCTTTGAGCATTGGGGCGGAACTTGCGGTACCCGGCGGGGTGATCCTCTGTGAAAAGCCGGTGTATGACTGCATACTTATCGGTACGGTCAAACAAATGAAAATACTTGCCCGAAAAGAGCTGGCACAGCCTTTCGGACTTAAAACACTGGCAAAACAGCTGAGTGCGTTTTTTTCTCCGCGGGATTTTCCGCTTCGGATCATGGGGGTCATCAATGCCAATGATGACAGTTTTTATGCAGACAGCCGTTTCATGGCCGACGATGCGGTAAGGCAGATCAAAAAACAGATAGAAGAGGGAGCAGAGATCATTGATATCGGTGCAGTTTCTTCACGTCCCGGGGCAAAGCCGGTCAGCGAGGCAGAAGAACTGAAACGTATCATCCCTGTCTGTGATGCACTCAAGGCGGAAGCCCTGTATGAAAAAGCACTCTTTTCCATAGACAGCTACCGTCCGTCTGTAGTAGAATATGCCCTGCAAAGCGGTTTTGGGCTTATTAACGATATTACCGGTGCTTCAGATGAACATCTGATCGGACTGGCAGAGGCGTATGGTGCCAAACTCTGCATAATGCATATGCAGGGAACACCTCAGACAATGCAGGAAAAGCCGCAGTATGAAGATGTAACGGCTGATGTAAGCGCTTTTTTTGAAACACGTATCGAAAAATGCGAAGCACTGGGACTGGAGAGAGAATCGCTTATTCTCGATGTGGGCATTGGTTTTGGAAAAACGCTTGAACACAACCTGATGCTGATAAAAAACCTGGAACATTTCAAACATTTCGGCTGTGAAGTATTGATCGGGGCAAGCCGTAAATCAATGATAAACAAGATCATCCCTGCAGCAGTGGATGAACGTCTGCCGGGTACACTTGCTCTGCATCTCAAGGCAGTGGAGAATGGTGCGAGTATTGTACGCTGCCATGATGTTTCGGCGCATAGACAGGCTCTTGCCGTATGGAAAGCCCTGCGCTAACAGATAATGAAGCGGCTCAAAAGTATTTTGCTTTTCCTTGTGACGGTATTGGTTGCCATAGGACTGCTTGATTTTTACATCTCCTACCGGGCAGATCCCTACATCTATACCGATGCCGGAAAAATACCGCCACGGAAAGCAGCGCTGCTGTTGGGTACCAACAAATATATTGCCAAAGGGAAGATCAACTACTATTACCGTTATCGTATTGAAGCAGCGGCGGCACTCTGGAAAACGGGAAAAATCAAAGCTATTGTAGTTTCAGGCAGTAAAAACAGCCGTTATTACAATGAAACACGTTCGATGTACAGGGACCTGATCGCAGTGGGAATTCCCAGACAGTACATTGCACAGGATTTTGCAGGGTTCCGCACACTGGATTCGGTCGTGCGGGCAGAAGCGGTCTTTGATTTGAAAGAGTATATAATCATCTCACAAAAATTCCATCTTGAAAGAGCACTGTTCATCGCTCGTGCCAAAGGGCAGAAGGTGATTGGTTTTGAAGCCAGGGCCCGCAGCGGTACCAAAGCGGCACTGCGTATGCAGTTTAGAGAATATCTTGCGCGGGTAAAAGCGTTTCTTGATGTATATCTGCTTCAGACAGAACCGAAAATTTACGGAAAAAAAGAGAAAGTACAGTACAGACCATGACAGTTAAAGCGTATGAAGAAAAAGTAGAAACCCTTAAAAAGTGGGCGTATGCCTATTATGTGGAAGATGATCCCGTTGCGACAGATGAAGAGTACGACAGGCTCTATCATGAAGTCCTTGCCTTTGAAAAAGAACATCCTGATCTTGCCCGGGAAGATTCGCCGACAAAACGTGTCGGTGGCATTGTACGTGATGAGTTCAACAAGGCAAAGCATATCAAGAGAATGTGGAGCATGGAAGATGTTTTCAGCAGGGAAGAAATGCAGGAGTGGCTGGAAAGGGTTGAAAAAAACGTCGGACAGTGTGACTATTTCTGTGAACCGAAGTTTGACGGTGCGAGTATGAACCTGCTTTATGAAGACGGAAAACTTCTGCGTGCCATTACGAGAGGTGACGGTATTGTAGGAGAGGAAGTGACCGACAATGTCCGGACGATCCGCTCGGTACCGCTTACTATCAACTATCAGGAACTGATAGAGATCCGGGGAGAAGTAGTCATACGCAAAGATGATTTTGAAAAGATCAACGATGAACGGCTCAAAGCAGGGGAAACTCCCTTTGCCAACCCGAGAAATGCGGCAGCCGGCAGTCTCAGGCAGCTTGATTCTTCTGTTACTGCCAAGCGGCGGCTTGTCTTCTATCCTTGGGGGGTGGGAGAAAATAGACTGCCCCAAAACAGGCTTTCCCAGAAAATGGCATTTATATACGAACAGGGATTTTTGAGACCACCCTATCATAAACCCTGCAATACCATTGATGAGATAGAAGCATTTTATCAGTTCCTGATCTCCAAACGTGATGAGATACCGATGATGATGGACGGTATGGTGATTAAAGTGGATGAGATAGCAGTGGAAGAGGAACTCGGCTATACAGTGAAGTTTCCCAAATGGATGTGTGCCTACAAGTTTCCTGCCGTCGAGAAAGTCACAAAGATCAAAGCTATTACGCTGCAGGTTGGACGTACGGGGGTAATTACCCCGGTGGCAGAGATAGAGCCGGTCAATATTGAGGGTGCTATGGTCAGCCGTGCGACTTTGCATAATTTTGATGAGATCGAACGGAAAGATATCCGCATCGGCGACCATGTCATCATCATTCGAAGCGGCGATGTGATTCCCAAAATCATCAAAGTGCTTGCCGACCGCCGTACCGGAAAAGAAAAGCCTGTAGAGCGGCCGACACACTGTCCTACCTGCGGAAGTGAACTGCTCGATGAGGGGGCACTGATCAAATGTCAGAATCTTGCCTGTCCTGACCGGGTCGTCAATGCCATTATCCACTTTGCCAAAAAAGGGTGTATGGATATCGACGGTCTGGGAGGCAAGATCGTAGAACAGCTGGTTAAAGAAGGTATTATCGGAGATATGCTTGATCTGTACAGTCTCAAAGCGGAAGATTTGGCAAAACTTGAGGGCTTTAAAGAGAAGAAGATCAACAATTTGCTCAGGGCGATCGAAGCAACAAAAGGTGCACCGCTGCACAGGCTTATCAACGCCATGGGGATTGAACATATCGGGGAAGTGGCGAGCAGGGCATTGGCGCTGGAATTTGGCCTGGGTATTGTAGATGCGACCTATGAGCAGATCGTTGCGATCGACGGTATCGGGGAAGAGATAGCCAATTCACTACTGGAATTTATGCGGGTAAACCGTGAGAAAGTACTGAAACTCTTTGACATAATCCAGCCGACTGTCGAAAAGAAGATAGAAGCAAGAGAAAACCCCTTCAAAGGTAAAACAGTGGTCCTGACAGGAACGATGAGTGAGAGCCGCGGTAATATCAAAGAAATGCTTGAAAAGCTGGGTGCCAAAGTAAGCGGCTCTGTAAGCAAAAAAACCGACTTTGTCATTTATGGCGAAGATGCAGGGTCTAAACTTGCCAAAGCGGAAAGTCTGGGGGTAGTGACCTTGACTGAAGATGAGATGAAGGGGATGCTGTGAGACTGGACAAATACCTTGTAGAGGAAGGCTATTTTGAAAGCCGGAACCGTGCACTCGAAGCGATAAAATCAGGAGAAGTGACCGTGGATGGGAAAAAGCCGAAGCCTTCGATGAAAATCGATGAAAACAGCGCAGTGAAAGTAGCCGATGTCAAGTTTTATGTCAGCCGTGCAGCCCGAAAACTCGAATCGTTTCTTGCCGAGCATCCTGTCGGTTTTCATGGAAAACATGCTTTGGATATTGGGTCTTCCACCGGAGGGTTCGCACAGGTTGTACTGGAAAACGGTGCGGTATCGCTTTGCTGCGTAGATGTAGGGAAAGATCAGCTGCATATTTCAGTGCGCAAAGATAGACGGGTGAGCGTACATGAAGAGACAGATATCCGTGATTTTCAAAGTGCAGAAGCTTTCGAGCTGATCACCTGTGATGTTTCGTTCATTTCCATTTTACAGATACTGGATGATATTGATCGCTTGGCAGGAGAGGGTACGGATATTGTCATACTCTACAAACCGCAGTTTGAAGTAGGTAAGGATACCAAGCGTGACAGCAGAGGGGTGGTCCAGGACCTTGATGCCATTGCCAGAAAGAAAGAAACTTTTGAAAAAGAGGCTTTGGAGCGGGGATGGAAAGAGCAGAACCAGGCGCTTTCTGCATTAGCAGGCAAAGAGGGAAATCAGGAGTACCTCTATCATTTTATAAAAATGAAAAATGAGGAATAATTTGAAGATACAAAACAACATCAGATCCATTGCCATCGGTTCATTTGACGGAATGCATGCAGCACATCAAAAGCTCATAGAACAAGTCGATGCCCTTGTCATCATCGAGCGCAATACCGGTTACCTTACCCCCGGATACAAGCGTGCTCTGTATACCGAAAAAATGTGCTGTTTTTATTATTTTGAGAAGATCAAAACGTATACCCCTTCGGAATTTGTAGCAAGATTGCAGGAAGATTTCCCTCTCCTTGAGCGTATTGTTGTCGGTTACGACTTTGCTTTTGGAAAAAATAAAACCGGAACACCGGAAACACTGTCTGAACTTTTCGGAAAAGAAGTCATTGTGGTCGATGAAATCTCTTTTGAAGGCATACCGATACATTCTCGTACCATCAAAGCTTATCTCAGGGAAGGCAATATTGTAATGGCAAACAGGCTTCTTGGCCGAGACTACAGCATAGAGGGCAATGTTATTTCCGGGCAGGGACTGGGAAAAAAAGCGTTAGTCCCGACGCTCAATTTGAAGATCTTTTATTATCAGCTGCCTATGGAAGGGGTATATGCGACCCGAAGCAAAATCGGTACAAAATGGTTTCCCTCTGTAAGCTTTTTGGGGCATCGTGTCACTACAGACGGCTCATTCGCTGTAGAAACACATATCCTGGATGAAACGATCGAAACAGCAGAAGGAGAGGTTCAGGTGGAATTTATGGATTTGATACGCAAAAACAAAAAGTTTGATTCGCTGCAGGCACTTAAAATGCAGATAAAGGCCGATATTGCACAAACCCGGAAAATACTTTTATCCCGGAATTATCCTAACCCATAAGTGTTGCTGCAGTACAGTGCTTCATGTCTTTGAAAGAATGCGATAGTGTTCTTCCCCTGTTTTTTGGCATTGTACATGGCTTGGTCTGCCGCACCGAGGATAGCTTCGGGGCTTTGGGCATCATTGGGGTAGATCGCTGCACCGATACTGATACCTACTGTAAGTTCAATGCCGTTGACGCTAAAACTCCGGTTGGACAGTGTACGGATCTTTGAGAGCACAGTTTCCAGGCTCTCGAAGCTTTTCAACTCTTCGATGAGAATAACAAATTCGTCTCCGCCGTAACGGCACAGTGTGTCATCCTTTCGCAGGCTTGACTTCATAATACCGGCAATATATTTCAGGACTTCATCTCCGATGGAGTGTCCGTAAGTATCATTGATGGGTTTGAAATTGTCAAGGTCACAGAAAATCACAGCAAAGCATTTGTCGAAACGTTTGGCATGTTCTATAGCATGTTCCAGGCGATCATGAAGCAGTACTCTGTTTGAAACACCGGTCAGAGGATCATGGGTTGCAAGATAGGCATTGTGCTGGGCGTCTTTATGCTGATGCGTGACATCGGAAAAAATGCCGATAAAATTCTCTATTTCACCGTTGTCATTATGAATGGCATTGACACTGAGCCATTCAATATAGATCTCCCCGTTTTTCTTACGGTTGGTGATCTCTCCCTGCCAGTTCCCTCTTTGGGTCAATTGTGCCCACATTTGCTGATAAAAATGTTTGTCATGCATGCCTGATTTCAGGAGTTTCGGATCTTTGCCGACAACTTCTTTGGGTGGATAACCCGTAATATCCGAAAAGGCGGCATTGACATGTATGATACGGTTGTCTGCATTGGTAATGAGTACTCCGTCCATCGTGTGCTCAAACACCGCTGAGGACATTTCAAGAGAATGAAGGTTCCGTTCATTGTTGATGGCTGAACCGATGATGGAAGCGACCGTACTGAGCATTTCAATATTGGTGACATTGAGACGGTAGTCTACGGTATTCCCTATGCCGAGAAAGCCCCACCACTCTTTATTGACAAAAATAGGGAGTATCAAAAGACACTCTATTTTGAATGCTTTGAGAAGTTTCTGTTTGGATTTGTCGTAACTGTAAATACTTCCATTGACATATTCTCCGCGCTCCAAATGCCTTTTCCACCGCATGAGATGATGCTTTCGGTAATGCACCTGTTTCCGTGCACGGGCCTGTACATTGTCATTGATCGCATAAAGGCGTTTGGCAACGAGTTCATTTTTTTCGATATGATTCTGGTAAATGAAGATCGCAGACGTATCTGCTGCATTCTTAAGACGGACCATTTCCGTATTGAGTGCCGCTTTCCAGTCCACATGCTGCAAAAAGTTATGTGCCATCTTTTTAATGGCATGAAGAATATTCTGCTGTCGTGCCAATTCAGTACTGATACGGCGTTTTTCCAGAACATCATCGCACAGAGGCTGAATGACTTGTGCAAAAACTTTGGCTTCAAAGGGTTTGGAGAAGAACTGGTTGACACCGAATTTGATTGCCTGAAGAAGAATATCACGGTTTTCAAAGTTCGTAAAGATAGCGATCTTGACATGTTCGTCAAGTTTGCGTATCTGCTCCACCATTTCCAGACCGCCCATACGGGGCATATTGATATCTGTAAGTACGATGTCAGGTCTGTGTTCTATGAAAAATGAAAGTCCCTCTTCCCCATTGGAAGCAATAATGACATGATCTGCATACTTGTCAAGCATATGGGAAAGTATGGCAGTGGTAATCTTGTCATCGTCTACGACAAGTACAGTTAGCTGTTGCACTATTCTCCCACCTCATTTGTTTTTTTTATATTTTATCTTTGTATATTATAATTATTTTAATATATTTGCCGCTTTAAGTTCTTTAAAACAGGGCTGATTTGAAAGTATTCATACGTATAGGCAACTTTACGTACAGAGTATTATCAGTTTTATCTATCGATATATAAAATATGTTGAAAATAATTGTTAATGTTTCGGTTGAATTATGTTAAAATTCTCTTTATCACTATTTGGTATGTAAAGGACAACAGCATGGAAAAAGATAAAGTATTTTCAAAACAGATTGAAAAAAAATTTGAATTCGATCAGGCAGTCGCTTCGGTATTTGATGATATGCTCAACCGTTCTGTCCCCTTTTACGATGAAGTCAGGCGCCTGGTGATCTCCCTTATCCTTACTGAGCAGAAAGAGGGTAAAAAAATACTTGATCTTGGTGTATCTACCGCAAAATTTCTTTTGGACCTGCATAGTAAAATGGAAGTTTCCATGCAGCTTAAAGGCATTGATAATTCTCCTGCCATGCTGGAAAGAGCAGAACAGAAATGCAAAGCGTTCGGTGCTGCAGTCGATTTGGTGCTGGCTGATATGACAGAATATGATTACCGAAATGAAGACATTATCGTTGCAAACTATACCCTGCAGTTCATCCGCCCTATGCAGCGTATTGAACTTGTTAAAAAACTGTATGAGGGACTCAACAGCGAAGGTATTTTTATCTTTTCGGAAAAAGTGGTTTTTGATGATAAGCGTCTTGACAAAGAAATGATCGACATTTACTATGACTACAAGAAGACACAGGGCTACAGCGAATATGAGATCGCACAAAAGCGCGAAGCACTGGAAAATGTCCTGATCCCCTTCACGATTGAAGAAAATATCCGCATGTGCAAAGAAGCAGGATTTGTACATATCGATACTATTTTCCAATGGGCGAATTTTGTAACATTTGTTGCCAAAAAGTAACACTTTTATGTTATGCCCCTAAAATACGGGTTCCATTATTTAATATGAGTTTTCACATGTTATTCACCCTGTGAAAAAATCAAAAAAACAGATAATTTTATTCTTGCCGGGACAGACGGGTTTCATTATTTAATATGAGTTGTTCACATCTTATTCACAAGGTGAAAAAGTCAAATTTCTTCCAAAATACAAAGGATTATTTAAGATATTTTCAGCATTGTAACCATATCCATATGATTTTCATATTTTTTCAGCTATAATCTTTGCAATTTATTTTAAGGAACTATTATGAGTTGGACACCAGGCAGCTGGAGAGCATTTCCCATCAAGCAGCAACCAACATACCGGGATCAGGAGACACTGAGACAGGTTGAATCCGAGCTGGCTTCCTACCCGCCGATCATTTTTGCCGGTGAAGCAAGGAATCTTAAAAGAAAACTGGCTGCGGCCGGACGCGGTGAAGCCTTCCTGCTTCAGGGCGGAGACTGTGCTGAAAGTTTTTCGGACTTTAGTGCCGCCAGCATTAAAAATCTTTTCAAACTGATGCTTCAGATGAATATGGTCCTGATGTACTCTACAGGCAAACCTGTCGTAAAGGTCGGACGTATCGCGGGGCAGTTTGCCAAGCCGAGATCTTCTGATTTTGAAGAGATAGACGGTATAAAACTTCCGAGCTACCGCGGTGATATCATTAACGGCGTTGAGTTCAGCGAAGAGGCAAGAATACCCAATCCGCACAATATGATCAAAGCCTATAACCAATCGGCAGCGACATTGAATCTGCTGCGTGCTTTTTCTCGGGGTGGGCTGGCCGACCTGAACAAAGTACATCAGTGGAATCTTGATTTTATTAAAGACAATCCTCTGGGCAAACGCTATGACGAACTGAGCGATAAAATAGACCATGCCATGAAGTTTATGGCAGCATGCGGACTGACAAGCGAAGCAATGCCGCAGCTGCATCAGACAACACTTTATACCTCCCATGAAGCATTGCTGCTGAATTATGAGGAAGCACTGACACGCTTAGATACCGAAACGGGTGAATGGTATGACTGTTCTGCGCATATGCTCTGGATCGGTGACAGAACGAGAGACCTCAAGGAAGCACATATAGAATACTTCAGGGGGATCGCAAACCCTATTGGCTGCAAAGTCGGGCCGAGTATGGGGGAAGATGAGCTCATTGGACTTATTGATGCGTTGAATCCGACCAATGAAGAAGGAAGACTGAACCTGATCGTTCGAATGGGTGCGGACAAGATCGGAAAATATTTTCCCCGACTGCTCAAGCGTGTCCGAGACGAAGGAAAGAGTGTGGTTTGGTCCTGTGACCCGATGCATGGGAATGTTGAAAAGTCTTCTACCGGTTTCAAAACCAGAGATTTTGACAATATCCTTTCTGAAGTAAAGCAGTTCTTTGAAATTCATAAAGAGATGGGTACGATCGCAGCAGGTATTCATCTTGAGATGACAGGAAATGATGTGACTGAGTGTACGGGAAGTACTTCCTGTGCCATTACAGCTGAAGGGCTCGCGAGCCGTTACCATACACAGTGTGACCCGAGGCTCAATGCGTCTCAGGCCCTGGAACTTGCTTTCATGCTTTCCGATACGATTTGTGACGACTGCAACGAATAAAAACAGTTGATATTTTGGCAGGATGCGGTGCTGTAAGAATCAGTACCGTATAGTTTGTATATTTTATTTATCTGTAAGGGTGACTGTCTTCCGACAGCACCGCTATCCGGGGTTATTTCACCGTAAAGATATTATTTCCCTCTTCATACCTGTACGTCAGTTCCATGTGGTGAATATCCAGAATACTTTTGACAATATAGATCCCAAGTCCCAGTCCGCTTTTTGATGTATGGAACGGTTTGAAATAGTTTTCGATCGTTTCAGGAAGTGCCTCTCCTTTGTTGATGATCTCTACACGGTCTTTTTGGATCTTGACAATGACATGTTTGTCTGTGCTGTATTTGATAGCATTGTCAAGCAGGTTCTTCATAGCGAGTGTGAAAAGTTCAAAGTCAGCTTTGACAATGTAGTCTTCTTCAATCTCTATGGTGACCAGTCTTTCCGGATTTTCTACCATCAGTATGTCAATGCTTGCTTCAGCCAGGTCGGACATTTTATAGGGACTGATATGCAGGTCGAAATTGCGTGAAGTGATCTTCTCTATTTTGGCAAATTCGTCTATAAGCAGGTTCATGCGTTCAAAAATGCTGTGCATGCGTGCCCTGCTTTTTTCGTCGGGAAGCATTTCGCTCATCAGGCGACCTTTGGCGATAGGTGTTTTGAGCTCATGCATAATGGCACGCAAAAAGAGCTGTCTCGACTGTATGAGTTCACGTATCATGGTCACTGCATGGTCAAACTCATTGGCGACTTCCGCAATTTCGTCATCTTTGTCACTGGCACAGCGTATGTCAAGATTGCCCTCGGAAAATGTTTTGATCTTCTCTTTGAGTTCTGAGAGAGGTTTGAGACTCTGCACGATCCACAGGTACAAAAAGAGAATAAACAGCAGTACAATGGCAAATACTATAATACGTTTGACCGGATATCTCGGTTTGTTTTTATTTTCCAAAAAAAGTTTGAACCGGTCATTGTTGATCAGAATGATACGCTGCAAACGGTAGGTATCGACAGCATACTTCTTGTATTTTCCTTTTTCTTTAAAGTAGCGCTCTATCTGTACTTCCTGCGCTTTGTCTTTGACAAGTGAAACATTCTGCGACTCAAGATAGGCTTCATCTATTTTTCCTGTTTTGAGATAATACTGATAGAGATAATGGGCTATGTCGCGTTCATGCGCGGCATTATGTTCTTCAAATTTGGCATGGTCATATCTGACCGAAGCAATGAAAAGTGTGGCAAGGAGAACCAGCGTAATGGAGAAAACAAGATTGATCTTGTTTCGCAGAGAATCTTTAAACAAGCTTGTATCCTACACCACGGACAGCCTGAATACGCTTGTTGTCTCCAATCTTGCTGCGTATCTTGGAGATAATCACATCAAGACTTTTTCCCTGTGAATCAATGCTCATAGTACCGGAGGTATTGATGATCTGCTCCCGTGACTGTGTGATGCCCTGGTGCTTGACGAGCAGGGAGAGTACTTCAAATTCAGCCGGTGTCAAAGTAAGTGCCTGCCCTTTAAAGTAAATGGTATCTCCCTTGATCTCAAAATCACTTTTGGGCAGAGTATTCTGTTTTTCTCCGTCCTTTTGGACACGGCTCAGAATGGACATGATGCGTGCGTACATCTCTTTGGGATCATAGGGTTTGGGCAGATAGTCGTAGGCACCGAGTTCAAAGCTTTTTACTTTGTCGCTGATGTCGCTCCGTGCCGAAGAGATGATCACCGGCATATCATATTTCCGTACGACCTCTTCACAGACTTCCAGTCCATCCATCCCCGGCAGTGTCAGGTCAAGTATCATCAGGTCATATTTCTTGACACCGGCGCTCAGACCGAGGAACGGGTCTTCATAATTGGTGATCTTAATATCGAACTGTGAAAGATATTCGCTCAGAAGTTCCGCAAACTCCGGATCGTCTTCTATCATTAGGATGTTGATCATAGCTAAACCTTTTTGCTGTACTTGACGTATATTTGTTTTATTATAACCTTGAAAGGTTAATTGAAATCAAATCACCTGATATGAGGTGACTCAAGCTTTTCCCATTCCAGATTTCCCCATTTTTTCAGATCATTCTGAAGCTGGTCGAGTGTTTTGTCTTTATGGCAGGCAAAACAGGCATTGGTTTCCGGTGGCATACCGTAGGCTTT
>FPHL01000040.1_pt1 | contig 38600 bp, 36 predicted proteins | sample 1057231 | NCBI WGS metagenome assembly FPHL01 (sample SAMEA4473313, study PRJEB15554) | hydrothermal vent metagenome | biome: marine basaltic hydrothermal vent biome; feature: marine hydrothermal vent; material: water | place: Pacific Ocean | collected 2011-06-14/2011-07-23 | depth 1199 m
TTGCTGACATAGTCTATCATGTCTTTAATGCGGTTGTTGAAATAGGTGACCTTGAAATCTTTGTAGGCAATGGTCATATCATAACTGTCGGTCGTCTCAGGGTTGAGATCGGTATTGCCGCTGAAAGGGTCAAAAAGCTGGTACATGGTAGGTACATTGTATGCTGTACCATAGTTGAAGGAAGTGACCAGACCCTTGATGCGGCTGTGAATATGCTTGATGCCGATCTTTCCGGTAGTTTTACTGTCAAAGTCGCTATAATTGTCATAACGCAGTGACTCTGTCAGTATGGTCGTACCTCCAAGGAAACCTTCAAAGGTATTGGTATTGGTGGCAAACAGGCCTGTGGAGTCATAACTTTTATCGATATCGTTTTCATAGCTGTAGTCTTTTCTGTCTACACCGACAAGCAGGAAATCCTTTGTCCTGTAGTCGATCCTGGAATTGATACCGTACTCATCTACGGTACCGTCAAAATGCTTGCCAAACGAGGCATCGGGGTATGTACGGCTAAAGTCTGAACGCTGTGCATAGAGATTGAGTGTTTCGTAGCTGTCTTTATGGTTGAAGTTTGCTTTGGAGAATTTGTAGGTACTTTCAAGCCTGTACTGACCATTGGGGTCAAAAGAGTAGGTTTTACTGTCGTAAGGGTCGGCATCGCCTTCACCTTTGATCTGGTTGTAGGAGAGTGAAAGTTTGTTGTTCTTATTAAAATGATATCCTGCCTGAACGTTGAGGGTTTCATTTTTGTATTCATCGTCTTCATACTGGTCAATATCGGTACCATATGGTGCCACGGCAGTAAAGCCGTCTGTATCGACCACATTATAACTGATCTTTGCATAGTAGGTATCGGTAGCTGTAGAAGCATTTGCACCATACTTCCATGTTCCGAAACTCCCGCCTTCGATATGTGCTGAAGCGTGTGTGCCTTTTTGTGCTCTTTTGGTAATAATGTTAATGACACCGGCACTTGCATCCGCTCCCCAGATTCCCGACTGTGCACCTTTGACGATCTCTATCTGTGCAATGTCATCGACCATAAGGTCTGCGAATGGAGCACCGTTAAGTGAAGTAGGATCGTTGTATCGTACTCCGTCGATCAGTACAAGAATATGTTTGCTGGACATACCTCGAAGAAATACAGAAGTACTTTTTCCTATCCCCCCGTTGCTGACAAAGCTGATACCTGCTACCGAACTGAGTGCCTGGGAGACTGTTGTATAGTCTCTGTCCTGAATTTCCTGGGAGGTGATAACAGTAACATCAGAAGTGATGTCATTGAGTGTTTGTGTTGTCTGAGTGGCTGTAGTGACAGTGATTTCACCCAGGTTCTCTTCAGCAAAAGCTGTATTTGAAAGCAGCAGTGCTGCCGCTACAAAGCTAAGTTGTTTGATTTTCATGGTTATTCCTATTGGTAATATATTATTGTCAAGACAGGGTGCGCACACCCCAAGGTATTTCCTTTGGGTGTCATGCATCGGGATAATGAGGGTGTGTGGTTACCGCACCCTTACGCGAATTAAAATGATTTTTAAATGGAAGGAGGAGAAGTTTTGTATTCTTCTATTTTGAAGGCAGATTTATGGTACTGGAAATTACTCTCGACCCTGCACAATTTGTTGAGTGTCGAATACATCGCAATCACTGCGAGTGAAAAGTACCGTCTGGTATAGCCTCTTAAATGTTTCATACGCGGATTTTACACTATTTTAAATAAAATAAAGTATAATCCCTATCAATTATTTTTATTACATTTTAGGAGAGTTCAATGGCAATCGAAACAGTAGTATCGACAGATGCATTTAAAGCATTGGTAACAGAAGTGACTTCACAGGAGAGCTATAGAGAGCCTATGGCATTCGGTATCGCAAGAGTGGACAGAGGGCAGAAAAATGCAGAAAAAGTGCTTCAGGCCAATTTTGGACTGATCAACTGGAAAGAGAACTACGGTTCGGCCGCGGTTTTCATTAAAGCGCTTCAGGAAGCCAAATGTGATGTCGATTTCAGCGGAAGTGAATTTGTCGCGACCATCAACGACAACTTTGTTGCCAACGCAGTGGCAGCTTTTGCACCGTATCTTGCCGAAGCAACAGGGGATGCACACAAAAATGTACAAGTCATCAAGACACTGGCGAAGATGGAAGATATCGGTAAAAATTTCCGTATCGTATTTCTTTTCGAAGATGCCAATCCGGAGTCTGTCGAAGCGGTCTATCTGAAACTCTATGCCCTTTCTTTGAGAAAAGCGGAGCTTAGAAAGGTGAACCTGAACGGTGCCTTCGGGATCCTCTCCAATGTGGCATGGGTGGGCAACACACCGTATGAGCTGGATTATCTCAGAGAGAACGAGATCGAAATGAAACTGGGCGGTACCTACCCGACAGTAGATTCCGTGGACAAGTTCCCGAGATTCCTCCAGCATGTGATCCCGGATGACAATACACGTATCCTTGAAGCGTCCAAGGTAAGAATGGGTGCGCAGCTGGCAGCGGGTACGACGGTGATGCCTGGTGCGTCCTACATCAACTTCAATGCGGGTACGCTCGGGCCTGTGATGGTCGAAGGACGTATTTCTTCTTCGGCGATTGTCGGTGCCGGTTCGGATGTCGGCGGGGGAGCGAGTATACTCGGTGTGCTTTCCGGAACGGACGGCAACCCCATCAGCATCGGTGAGAACACACTGCTCGGTGCGAATTCGGTGACCGGTCTTCCTTTGGGTGACGGCTGTATCGTAGATGCGGGTCTTACCATTCTGGCAGGAACGAAGATCAAGATCGCTCCCGAAGAGCTTGAAAAGATCAAAGCGGCGAATCCGGATGCGAAGCTGGAGAATAAGACGACCTTCAAGGGTGAAGAGCTTCAGGGCCTTAACGGTATCCACTACAGACAGAACTCCCTTACCGGTGAGATCATTGCACGCAGAAGTACGAGAGAAGTCAAACTCAACGAAGATCTGCATTAAGCTCCAGGGGGCATAGCTGTGCCTTCAAACATAGGATGATATATGAATAATGATGATATTGACCTTCTCAAAAAAGTAACACTTTTGGGAATTATGAAAAAAAAACCCGATGAAACGCTTAATGATGTCATGGTCATGCTTGTTGATACGGGAATGTATGATATGAAAGAGGCCAAACAGATACTGAAGGTACTTAAAGCCGAGAAATATCTTGCGGACGGACAGTTGACACTCAAAGGCATTACCGAGGCCAAAGCTGCGGAAGCAATGTTCAAACAGGATTAAGAGGGGGTGCTCTGTGCCGCCTGAAAAAGGAAGAAAAATGCGTGTAGATAAATGGCTCAGCGCCGTCAATGTAGTGAAGCGGCGTACCATCGCTACCGATATGCTCAAAAGCGGTGTTGTTCTCGTGAATGGAATGAAAGCCAAAGCTTCCAAAGACCTCAAGGTAGGAGATACCGTTACCATCGAGTACCTCAAAGGACCGAAGTCCTACGAAGTATTGCAGATACCTACAACAAAAACGATCCCCAAAAGTCAGAAAGAAGAATTTGTGAGAAGTGTTGAATAAAGGCAGACTGCTTTGCCTTTATCGCTTTGAAACCGGAGAATAATATATGAATATCAAAACCCAATTTGAAAAACTGTTTAACAATGAAATGTCAGAGCAGGAGGCACGACAGTTCCTCATAGACCTCTATGAAAAAGGAGAGAGCGGTTCGGATATCGCAGCGGCGGCTTCCGTGATGCGCGAACACTCTGTGAAGGTGCCTCTCTCCAGTGAACTCCGTGAGAGGGCCATTGATGTGGTCGGTACGGGCGGTGACAAGAGCGGCTCCTTCAATATCTCGACTACAGTCTCTCTGCTGCTTGCTTCCCTGGGATGTGTGGTCGCCAAACACGGGAACCGCAGCATTACTTCCAACTCCGGTTCCGCAGATGTACTTGAAGCACTGGGGATCAACCTGAACCTCTCTGTGGAAAACCAGGTCAAAATGCTTGAGGAGACCGGTTTCTGCTTTATCTTTGCGATGAACCATCATCCGGCGATGAAACACATCATGCCTGTGCGCAAATCCATCCCCCACAGAACGATCTTCAATATCCTCGGACCGCTTACCAACCCGGCGGGTGCAAGAAAATATCTTCTGGGGGTATTCGACCCTGCCTATATCAAACGTATGGCCGAAGCGTTGCTGGAGCTCGATACCAAAAGAGCCTATGTTGTGAGCAGCCATGACGGTATGGATGAACTTTCATTGTCCGGAAACAGCTCTTTTGCCTATGTGGAAGCAAACCGTATCTCCGAAGGGGAGATCAACCCTGAAGCATTCGGTTTCAAACTGGCACCCAAAGAAGCGATCCTGGGCGGGGATGCCGTCCACAATGCACAGATCACGAAAGATATCTTTTCGGGAGAGGAGCGCGGTGCGAAACGTGATATTGTTGTACTTAATGCAGCTTTTGCGCTTTTTGTCGACGGGAATGTCAGGGACATTGAAGAAGCCATTGCCATGGCAGAAGAAGGACTTGAGAGCGGCAAAGCAACGGCACACCTGCAGAAGATGGCCCAAATAAGCCAGAAGCTCGTGTAGGGGGCAATCCCTTGTGGTTGCCCGGAATTGAAAGAGAGGTGCCCACAAGGGACACCTCTACAGGATAGTGTAAAGAGGAACAAAATGATAAAAGAGATCACAGCATCTTTACAGGAATTGGACAAGGTTGTCTCCTGTCTCAATGGGGTATTGCCTGAAAATGCTATTGTTTTTTTACGGGGCGACCTTGCTGCCGGGAAAACCACACTGACCCAGGCCATTGCCAAAGCAAGAGGTGTAGAGGGTGAAGTGACCTCTCCGACCTTTTCTCTTCAGCACTGTTACGGGGAAGGGCTGTACCATTACGATCTTTACCGCCTGGACCATGAGGAATTCATGCAGATGGGGCTTTTTGAAGAGTTCGAGAAGCCGGGCCGGCATATGGTGGAGTGGGGCAGTGATGCGCTTAAAACCTTTTTAGAGGGTGTAGGGTATAATGTGGCCATGATCGAGATCGAACCCTGTGACGGGAAACGAAAATATATGATAGAGTACTGAATGCATACACTTGAAGCCAAACACCTTGCCAAGACCATTAAAAAGACCAGGATCGTACATGATATTTCAATGGTCGTCAAAAGTAAAGAGATCGTGGGGCTTCTGGGCCCAAACGGTGCAGGGAAGACCACGTCCTTCTATATGGTCTGCGGCTTGACGGGGGCCACTGAGGGTCAGGTTTTTTTGGATGAGGAGGAACTGACGCATCTTCCATTGAGCAAACGTGCACAGATGGGCATAGGGTATCTGCCGCAGGAGTCGAGTATTTTCAAAGATCTGACGGTAGAGGAAAATCTGCTCATCGCCGCCGAAGCGCTTGACCTTCCTGGAGAGACGGTACAGCCGCGTATTGAAAAACTGTTGGAAATTTTCAATATCGAACCCATTCGTTCGCGTATAGGAATACGCCTGAGCGGGGGTGAAAGACGAAGGGTGGAGATCGCCAGGGCACTGGTGGGCGAGCCGAAGTTCCTGTTGCTCGATGAACCCTTTGCCGGTGTCGATCCCATAGCGGTTCTGGATATCCAAAATATTATCCGCCAGCTGGTCGAACTCGATATGGGTATTCTCATTACGGACCATAACGTCCGTGAAACCCTGGGGATCTGTGACCGGGCGTATGTGATGCGGAGCGGTGAAATGATGGCGTCAGGAACCAGTGAAGAGATCGCCAATGATGAAAATGTAAGAAAGCATTATCTGGGTGAACACTTTACGTTTTAATACGGTGAAGAACAGATGAAACTTTCTGAAGTCAAAGCACTTCTTGACAAAGAGGTCTCCCGGCGCAATACCCTCGAAGAACTCTCTCTCGACAAACCCGACCCGCTGTTTGTTGCGTCAAAGTACAAAGACGAATCCGTTGCACTGGTCTGTGCACTGTTCGGATACGGCAATGCCGGCCAGATCGTGAAGTTTCTGGAAAGTCTGGACTTTTCCCTGCTTGGATCTTCTGAACACAAGATACGCTCATCACTGGAAAAACACTATTACCGTTTTCAGAAACCGGAAGATGTGACGGCCCTTTTTATTGCTTTAAAACGGCTTGGGGAAGAAGACAGCATTGAAAATATCTTTTACCGCGGATACAGAAAAGAGGCCAGTATTCTTGATGGGCTGTGGTATTTTATGGACAGGCTCAGAAAAAGTTATCCGCATAAGACACAGGGGTATGATTTTCTCATTGGCAAAGTACCCCGGAAAGTGAGTACTTCGGGTACCTGCAAACGCTATATGATGTATTTGAGATGGATGGTGCGCAAAGACAATCTTGACATGGGGCTCTGGTCGAAGATAGACAGGAAAGATCTTTTGATGCCTCTGGATACACATACTTTCGGTGTTTCCCGGAAACTGGGACTTTTGAAACGTAAAAGCTACGATATGAAAGCCGTGCTTGAGCTGACGGAATGCTTTAAAAAGTGGGATCGGGCCGATCCTGTAAAGTATGATTTTGCGCTTTATCGAATGGGACAGGAAAAAATGGATATTATTCGTTGAAATTAACCCGTAATTTAGTGCTTTTTATGTAAAATACAGCAAATTATATCAAGAGGATGTTCTATGGAAGGTGTATTTACTTACCTTGGCGGTATTTTGGGAGAAGACAACCATTCGGTTGTGCTGGTTGCCCATTTGCTGTTGGTAGCTGTGATTGTATTGTGGGTTGCCAAAAAGGCGACAAAAAGTTTGAGAGCAGTACCGAACGGTACACAGAATGTGATGGAAGCATACCTTGGCGGCGTTATCGTAATGGGTAAAGATGTGATCGGAGAGGAACTTGCACGCAAATACCTTCCGCTGGTTGCAGCAGTAGGTCTTTTCATTTTCGTAGCGAACGTGATCGGGATCATCCCCGGATTTGAATCTCCGACTTCAAATATCAATGTAACCCTGCCTCTGGCACTGATGGTATTTTTCTACTATAACTACGAAGGTATTAAAAAGAACGGTGCTGTACATTATTTTGCACACTTTGCCGGTCCTGTCAAACTTTTGGCTCCGTTGATGTTCCCTATCGAGATTGTTTCCCATATTTCAAGGATCATCTCTCTGAGTTTCCGTTTGTTCGGTAACATCAAAGGGGATGATCTCTTCCTGTGGGTACTGTTGATGCTGGTACCGTTCATTGCACCGCTTCCTGCATACCTGCTGCTGACATTTTCGGCATTGCTGCAGACATTTGTTTTTATGATCCTTATCTATGTGTACCTTGCCGGTGCAGTAGCAGTTGATGAAGAACATGAAAAAGCTCCGGATCCTGTGATAGATACCATGGGTGCAGTATAACAGTACTCTATGCGACTGAATGACAGAACACTCGGTTTCGTGATCAATTTCCTCCTCGGTGTCGCCTGGGCAGCTGTGCTCATCGGCGCTGCCTCTTCTTTCTTTTCTTTTTATCATACCAGTTTTCTGTTTGCTGTGCTTTCTGCACTGATGGGTACACTTCCCGGCATGGCGGCTATTTTGGTCCTGGAGCATATCATCACGGGAAAAGAGAGACTCTCAGAGCTTCAAAAGCAGACAGAACTGCTAAAAGAACTGGTGGAACAGAACAAATAGCTTTTGACCGAGAGCACTATGACAGCCGATCCTTTCGTCTGTTCTGTTTAGACCCTAAACTCCTTTATAGTACCAAAACGCTATAATCTTTTCAATTATTTTACAAGGAACAGCACCATGTTTGAAACCGTTATCGGTCTTGAAGTCCATGTACAACTCAATACAAAAACAAAACTTTTCTGCGCATGTCCCACCTCTTTTGCAGAACATCAAAATAAAAATACCTGTCCTACCTGTCTTGCACTTCCCGGAGGATTGCCTGTTGTGAACAAAGAAGCTGCTGTCAAAGCGATGCGGTTCGGATATGCAGTCAATGCGACTGTGAACCATACGTCCACGTTCGATCGAAAATCCTACTTTTATCCTGACAGCCCGTCTGCCTACCAGATCACACAGCTGAGCAAAGCGATTGTACAGAAAGGCGAGCTGTTCATCGACCTTGAAGACGGTACACAGAAACGTATTGGGATCACACAGGCACACCTTGAAGCGGATGCCGGGAAAAACATGCATGAGGGTGACCACTCCAAAGTAGACTTGAACCGTGCAGGTACACCATTGATGGAGATCGTTTCGGAGCCTGACATGCGTTCATCCGATGAAGCAGTGGCATATTTGAAAAAACTGCATGCCACAGTACGCTATCTCGATATTTCCGATGCGAATATGCAGGAAGGTTCATTCAGGTGTGATGTGAATGTTTCCATTCGACCCAAGGGGCAGGAAGCATTCGGTACGAGAGTCGAGATCAAAAATATCAACTCTTTCCGTTTCGTGGCACAGGCGATTGCCTATGAGGTACAGAGACAGGTAGAAGCCTACGAAGACGGTGTGTATGCCCAGGAAGTACATCAGGAGACAAGACTCTGGGATGTTGCCAGGAATGAAACCCGCTCGATGAGAGGCAAGGAAGAGGCAGCGGATTACCGTTATTTCCCGGACCCTGATCTGCGTCCGCTTACCGTCACACAGGAAATGATCGATGAAGCGCTGATCATGCCTGAACTGCCCGATGCGAAAGTAAAGCGTTATGAAGATGAACTGGGTATCAATCATTACGATGCATTGGTCATTACGGCAAACAAAGAAATGGCATATTATTTTGAAGAAATGATCGAGCAGGGAGCTGTGGCAAAAACGGCAGTGACATGGCTGACATCCGAACTGCTCGGGCGCCTCAACAAGGCGGGCATAGAGATAGAAGATTCTCCGGTTAATGCCAAAACGCTTGGGAAACTTGTTTCCAGGATCGCAGATGACACCGTTTCGGGAAAAGGGGCCAAAGAGGTGCTTGACCATATGATGGAAAACGAAAACCGTGACATCGATGCGATCATCGATGAACTCGGACTTGCACAGGTCAGTGATGACGGTGCCATTCTGGCGATCATTGACAAGATCCTGGCAGACAATGCCGACAAAGTGGAACAGTACAAAGACGGCAAGGAAAAACTTTTTGGTTTCTTTGTCGGTCAGACGATGAAGGCGAGTAAGGGTTCTGCCAACCCCGGAAAAGTGAATGCACTTTTAAAACAGCGTTTAGATTCATAAAAAAGGCAGGAAAGGGTTATGAAACAGCATATTTTGTCTCTGGCTCTTTTCCTGCGCAAGTCAAAACGTTACAAAGAGACCAAAGAATATATACGGGAACTTCTCAACGGTACAGGCAATCCCTATAAAAAATACCTTGATGCCTTTATTATCTTTCTTATTATTACGTCTGTTTTTATTCTTGTGTATGAAGTGACCAATCCGGTACCTCTCTGGCTGGACTATTATGATTTTTATTTTGTTTCATTTGTCTTTTTGATAGAGTATGTACTGCGTCTGTGGGTGCATAATGATCTTTCCAAATATATTGTGGAAGAATACCATGATGCACAGTTCCTGCACCGGGAATTCAAGCTGTGGCCCGTTTTGAAATACGGATTGAAAGAAAAACTGAACTATATGGCTACCCCGGCAGCCATTGTTGACCTGCTGGCTATATTCCCTGCCTATCGACCCTTGCGCGTATTGCGTATTTTTGTACTTTTCAGAGTACTCAAACTGCTGCGCTATACCAAAAGTATCAATCAGTTCGTAGAAGTTATTACCAACAAGCGTTTTGAACTTCTTACGCTGCTTTTCCTGCTCTTTTTTATTGTCACAACAGCAGGTATAGCGATTTATGTGATTGAAGAACGTATCAATCCCCATATCAAATCACTTTTTGATGCTATTTACTGGTCCCTTATCACGATCTCGACGGTTGGGTACGGAGACATTTCTCCTGTAACCGATGCAGGCCGGACGATCTCAATGCTGACGATCATCAGTGGTATCGCGATGATCTCTTTTGCCACCTCCGTGATCGTTTCCGCATTTTCGGAAAGACTGATCGAGCTGAAAGAAAGCCGTATTATAGAGCAGGTGAACAAAAGCCGCTCGTTTCTCATTATCTGCGGATACGGACAGATGACGAAAATGTTTTTCCGCCAGAAGAAAGAGAAGATCGATGACTATATCATACTCGATAAAAGCCTTAAACGTGTCGAACAGGCAAGACGGGACGGATATCAGGCGGTACAGGAAGATGCCAGCCGTTTTGAAACCTTGAGCAAATTCAATGTTGAATATGCCAATATCACCATACTCTGCCTGACCGGAAGCGATGTTGAAAATATTTATATTACACTGAATGCAAAGAGTATTTCCCGCAAGATCAAAGTAATCGCCAGAGTGAACGATATCAATATCGTCAGCAAATTCAAGTATGCGGGTGCAGACCATCTGCTCATGCCTAACCAGGTGGTCAATACCATGATACGGACAGCCATCACGCAGCCGACGATGTATAAAGCTATCCATGCCATTCTGACAGGAAAAAGTGTAGCGCGGATCGATGAGATACATGTGCATGAACACCACACATTTGTCGGGAAAAGTGTGGCGACACTGGATTTCAGGACAAACAAACTGCTTTTTATCGGCATAGAACGTGACGGAGAATTCATCTTTAATCCGCCCTCTTCAGAAGTGATCCAGAGTTATGATATTTTGCTGCTCATGGGGCGCCAGATCAGTCTGGAATATTTTAAAAACAGATATGCGGGAGGACGATGATGGCAAAACGGTCGATTTTGCTTTTTGGCTATGGCAGCCATGGAAAGTTCATAGCCAAAGGATTGCATGAAGATGGCTTCAACCTTAAAATTGTCGAATCCAAGCAGGAGTATTATCTTCAGGCAAAAGAAGATGGGTTTATCGATGTGGAACATATGGATGTCACCAGTGACTCCCTGCTCGAAGCCCTGAACCCGCAGCACTTCGAACAGCTGGTCTGTGTCATGGAGGATGAACATCTCAATGTCTTCCTGACACTCTCCCTGCGTTCCCTTTTCAAAGAAAGCTATATTCTCTCCATATCGGATTCGCTGCATACGACCAAGAAACTCAAGATGGCCGGGGCTAACAAGGTGATCGACCTGTATGAGGTCAGTGCCAATAAAATATACAATATCCTCAGCCGTCCGGTATCGACCAAGATCCTTGAGGGGATCGTACTCGACAGAGAAGGAATCACCTTTCGGGAAATGCTTATTCCGGAAGGCTCTTTTCTTCACGGTATGATGACAGATGATGCCGACTTTTCTCCCTACGGTATTTTACTCATAGGCATGATCGACGAAGAGCTCGGGCACACATTCGTTTTTATTACGACCGGGATTAACCACAAACTTGATACAGGAGATACACTGGTCTGTATCGGCCCCAAGGAAAAACTTGATATATTTGAAGAAGAGATCAAAAAGGAGAAAAGCGTATTATGAAAATGGCAGTCATCGGCGCAGGAAAATGGGGAAAGGCACTTTACCATGCCTACCGTCAGAACAATGATGTTGTCATCCATTCCCGAACACCGCGCGCTATAGAACATTTTGTTTCCCTGGATGAAGCATTGGACAGAGAATATCTTGTCATGGCTATACCGGCACAGTTCGTCCGGACATGGATGGAGGAGCATTTTGAAGACAGAGGGCAGAAGGTTCTGGTAGCCGCCAAGGGAATAGAGACATCCACCGGTGCCTTTCTGAACGATATTTACAGCCAATTTCTTCCTAAAGAAAGACTGGCTTATATTTCCGGTCCCACATTTGCAGCAGAAGTGCAGCAGTCACTGCCTGCCGCCCTGATCATCTCTTCTGACAATCTTGAACTGGCGCAGGTGTTTGCAGACCATCTTCCCTCCTATATCAAAGGATATATCGATGACGACGTGGTCGGTGCCGAAGTTTCAGGTGCCTATAAAAATGTCATTGCCATTGCCAGCGGTGTGTGTGACGGACTGGGGCTTGGAAACAATGCCCGTGCGGCACTGATCTCACGCGGTCTGGTAGAAATGGCACGTTTTGGAAAGTACTTTGGTGCCAGAACCGAAACATTTCTCTCTCTGGGCGGTGCGGGGGACCTTTTTCTGACGGCAAGTTCAAAACTTTCCCGTAACTACAGGGTGGGTCTCGGTCTGGCTGAAGGCCGAAGTATGAAGGATATACTTGAATCACTCGGAGAAGTAGCAGAAGGTGTCCCCACAGCCAGAGCACTGCACAAGATCGCAGAGGAAAAAAAGATCTATCTGCCGATCGCACAGGAAGTTTATGCCATGATCGAAGAAGGCAAAGATCCGCGTAAAAGTGTACACGATCTTTTGGGATAAACCTTAGTATTATTACGATAGAATATCCCCTCAAAGGGGAAGGGGTATATGTATTTGAAACACTTATTTTTAGTATTACTGCTATTAAGCCAAGTAGCTTTTGCAGGATTTTTCAGCGATGATAATGAAACAAAAAAAATAGAACTTCCTACCCATATTATCTGTTTTACCGGAGAAAAAGCATTTAGTTCCTCTGATCTGCTCGATGCAGTAAGTGCCGAACATAAAAGTTTTTATCAGTTCTGGAAAGACGATACGGCACGCATCAAAGACAAACTGCTGCCTACTCTGAACGAAACACTTCGGCACTATTTTGACTCTGAAGGTTACTATGATGCCACATTCAAGATCAAAGAGAGCAATACAACAGTGGATGTTGCCGTCAAAGAAAATGAGCCGGTGCGTGTCGGAGACATCAATATCAGCAGTGACTACAATATTTCAGGGCTGATACCTTTGAAAAAAGGCGATATCTTCCGTGCAAAAGATTTCATTCAGTCCAAGGCGAATATTGTAGATAAAATGCTTAGGAAAGGCTATTGCAGCTACGATCTCGACACCAAAGCCTATGTTGACCTCGACCGCCATAAAGCCGACTTGAAATATGTGCTTAAAAAAGGCGGTATCTGTACCTTTGGCAAAACAAATATCAAAGGGCTGAAAACAATTGATAAAGACATTGTAGAATCCCGTGTCAGGGCCAAGGAGGGTGATCGGTTCAACCTCGATCTTGTGAAAGACAGTTACCGCAGCCTGTATGGACTGAATGCATTTGACTCGGTCCTGATCGATGTGAACCGAAAGTTTTTCAATGTTGTACCGGTCGATATTGCCGTTTCGGAAATGCAGCAGCCGTACCATTTTGAAGCAGGAGCAGGCTATGACAGCTATGTCGGTGCGCGTGTACATGCACAAGTCATAAAACACAACTTTTTCGGAAATGCCCAGCAGCTTCAGCTCGATCTTGCCTGGTCACAGCTCGAGCAGCTCGCGGTGGTCAGTTTTTTCAAACCTGTAGTCTGGTCTCCGTTCGGTTTCTATCTTGATCTTGGTGTGAAAGGCGGTTATTCCAATCTCGGCTATGACGGCTTTTGGGAAGAAAAAGTGTTTTTTAGAACCTATCTTAACCATATTTCGGAACGTCTCGATATCAAGGCGGGTATCGCCGTTGAATCGATCGATATTACCGAACGTGATGACGGCAAACCGAAACTGCCTCCAGAAGGGTACAATCTCTTTCTGCTGACCTACCCCTATGTGGACCTGGTTTATGACGGCAGAGATTCAAAACTCAATCCGAAATACGGATATTATGTCAGAGCATACGGTGAGTGGGGCATTCCGACAGATTCTGAAACGAGTGATTATCTCAAAACACAGCTGGAAGCAAGAGGGATTTATACCGTTGCCGACCTGACACTCGCCGTAGTGGGGAAAGTGGGGCTTATCAGCCTGGGGAACGAGACGAACAACAGAGGCATTCCCGAATCGAAAAAGTTCTTTGCAGGAGGAATGTACTCCAACCGTGCATACGGCTTTCGGGAGATCGGTGTGATCACTTCCCCGACCACTGACCTGACCAATGGTGCGCTGACCATGGCCAACTTGAGTTTTGAAGCGGACTATCCTGTCTGGGGTAACCTGTATGCGGCAGCCTTTACAGACAATACGATGCTCAACAAAGATTCCGGTGATTTCAGCGGACCGATCATGACTACAGCAGGTGCGGGCATCCGCTATATGACGCCGGTCGGGCCATTCAAGCTCGATGTCGGTTTTAACGTGCATGACCCTTCTATCTACGGTATCCAGTTTCAAATAGGGCAGTCATTCTAATGCTACGTGCAGCAAGTACACTACAGGAGACATTACATGCAGAGGTTTAAAAAGTTTTTTTACGGCTTTTTGATATTTTTTGTGATACTGCTTGCGGCAGTGGTCTTTGCCGCCAACTCTTCATGGGTCATCAAAAAAGCGGCTGACAGGTTTGCACCTGATTACAATATTTCCTATTCGGATATTACGGGCAATCTTTTTACCGGTGTCCAAATAGACGGCCTTGCCTTTGACCGTCGGCCTCTCATCGATACTGTACGTTTTTCATGGGACCCCTCCCGCCTGCTTTACAAGCGTCTTCAGATCAACACCATTGTACTTGACGGTGTTGATGTGGACAGTATCAAAGCACTGGCTGCTTCCTTCCCTGCCAGTGATGAAGACAACAGTACCTCCGGTCCGTTTCCTCTGGTGGTCAATGTGAAAAAAATGCATATCACACTCAAGCCTTTCAGGAAAGAGGGGATAGCATTCAAAAAAACCGTTGCAGATATGAAAGACTTTTCCTATGCGGCAGACCGTATTGCTGTTGGAAATCTTCAGACAGCCGTAGACAGCAACCTTACCGATATTACTCTCGATGCTTCCCTGAAAGACCGGACTTTGCTGATCAAGGCTTTGTCCGTCACAAATATCGATACGGAAGCGCTGCAGAAGCGTTTTCTTACAGAGGATGACAACAGGAGTGCCGCACCGGATACCGCTGTACCGCCACAGACCGCTAACAAAGAGCCGCTGAATGTTTTTATTCCCCTGCATGTAAAACTGAATCATTTTTTTGCTTCTGTGAAGCCGCGTTTCTACAAAAATGCGAAGATCGGGAAAATAGAACTGCATAGCAGCGGATTGAACGTTAATGTGTTAAAAGTACTGGATCAGAAAGGCGGAGCTGTCGAAATAGCAGATCTTTCTGCACTGGCAGAGAGCAGTATAGGCACAGTTGATATGGATGCCACCTGGAAAAAAGATACAGTTACGATCGAACATCTCACAGCGAAAAAGATCGATACCAAGGCACTCCAGGCACTGTTTGCCTCTGAGGACAACAGTACTGCAGAAAAAGACAGCGCAACGGCTACAGCAGTACAGGAGCAGAACACTTCCAAAGAAATGAATCCAATGGTACCGCATTACGTGCTGATCAGATCGTTTGAGACTTCACTGCTGCCGGCCACCTATGCACCGGTACATCTTTTGGATTTTAAGCTGAAGGCTGACAATCTCAAACTCGATACCCGCAAACTGCTCATAGAACAAGGTGTCGTAGACTTAAATGCGACAAGCAACCTGAGCAATGTACTTTTTCAAAGCACTATCACCGACAATGTACTTAAAGGCAAAACACATATCACACCGAACAAAGGACTTTTTACCCTGTATGATCTGCCCATCAGAAAGGAAGCTATAGGTGATGTCGTTATTGGTATTGATGCGTCGCCAAAGCGGATCGTTGCCGACCTGAAAGCGAAGGCGGAACAGCTCCTGGTCACACAGGAGAACAATGAGAGCAATGCAACTGCATTCAATGTCGATATTGATTCACTTAAAAGCCATGTCGTCTTTACCGTGAAAAATAAAAAACTCAATGCCGATACGAAAATGATACTTACAACGCCGTATGCCAAAAATATTTCGGTGAGCAATATTTTTGTGCTGGACAGGAATATCAGCTATCATGGTGAAGTCAAGGCCAAAAAGATCATCGGTCTGGATGCCAACCTGACCAAGCCGCTGCAAAATCTTCATATTGTCTATAAGGGAGACACTAAAAGTATTGATACCCGGATCACTTCGGAAGGACTCAGCGGCGTATTCGTTTCCAACGATTTCAAGCAAGGCCGTTTCCATCTTGAAACGACCAAAGCACTGCTGATCGACAAAATGGCTCCGCTTCCTCCCCAGCTGGAAGGGGCAAAAGCCAATTTTCAGGTAGATGTCCCGGTCAATTTTGCCAAAATAACGCCGATCAGAGGAAAAGTGAAGCTTACTTCGAATCTGACCGATCTCAATGCAGAGATCTTCTATGCGGAGAATATCAAAGTTAAAGCAGTCAGCACCATACCCAAAGATTCTCTGTTAAAGAATTTTGACAAAAACATAAAATGGGATGCTCTCAGCCCAATGAACATCGATCTGGCACTGGGGGCACAGGCGCTTGACCTGACACTGAAGGCAAATGCCTTTGCAACTACTCTCGAGTATCTTCCCCGAACAGGCAAAGTTGACGGAAAGGTCAAATTGGGTGCTTTGACCACAGTGGTGAGCGGGAATGCCAAAAAGAAGATTGCCATACGGGCAAAAGTAGATTCTTTTGAGTCACTGACGAAGAGTTTCCAGAATTTTTACACGATTGAAGGGCTGCCGAAAGTGGAAGGCGGACTGAATCTTTCGGTAGACATCAATGCACTCAAATCGGCTGACCTGACGCTCTCTTCCCCCCAGATTATTTACAAGCCGGACAGAGATACGGAGCATAGTGTCACTGATGTGAAAATGGTTGTAGCAATTGACAAATCAACTATACTTTTGAAGCAGTATACGCTGACTTATCAGAAGATGAAACTCTTTGCTACCAAACCATCCAAAGTAATGATGAAGGATGACATGGTCACCATTGAACCGTTCTGGCTGAATGACCAGCTGCAAGTCACGGGAAATTACAATCTGAAAACGAAAAAAGGAAAGATCATTGCACAGGCAGACAAACTGCATATTGCACAGGAAATGATCGATCTTGACAGCAAGATAGATGTCACGACACTGCTTGATGGAGAGAAAACGGTTGTCAAAGGCAAGATAACACTGCTTGACGGTACCATCCATTACGATATGGGAAAAAAGAGTTTTGCCTCTGACAGTGATATTGTCATTGTACAAAATATGAAAAAAAAGGAAGCCAGTCCTTTCATGGACAATCTTTCGATCGATCTGAAGATCGATTCGGTAAAACCGCTCATATACAAAGAGGGGCCTGTCAATATGAAAGCCTATGTGGATTTGAAGGTGCTGAAGACAGGACATTCGGATTTGCTGGTCCTGGGTTCTGTCAAATTGAAACAGGGTGGCAGTTACGAGTTCCAGGGAAAACGTTTTGTCATAAAAAAAGGCAATATCTATTTGACAGGCAATCCAAATAGACCGATCCTCGATATTGAAGTGACCTATCAGGCACCCAACCATCTTATCACGATCGCTGTTGCGGGAACACCCGAAGCACCGGTGCTCAATTTTTCTTCCCGGCCTTCCCTGAGCCAGGAGCAGATACTCTCTGTCATTCTCTTCGATTCCGAAGCGGGAGCAGGGAGCAACAGCAGTGAAGATATGATGAAAATGATGGGGGGTGCCATGGCAAAATCGGCCCTTTCCGATATGGGGGTCAAAATAGACCATCTCGTGCTTGGGCAGCATGGGAATGTGGAAATAGGCAAAAAACTCACCAAAAAGATCACTGTGATATATATCAATGATGAAATACCGAGTGTCGAAGTCAAATACCGGCATTCCAAGCGTACGGAAAGCATATTGAAATTCGATGAGATTTCCCAGTCATACGATATTGTCTATAAAAGAGATATGAGTGCCGACGATATTGTAAAGTTCGCAGGCGGGAAAAAGAAAAAATAGCCGTTTTGGGACAGCGGTTCTTATGAAAGTCTCTGCTTGAAATCTCCATAACCGAATTCCCGGACCACTTCGATATGTCCGTCTGGCCTCTCTATGGCAATGTCCGGCAGTTTGATACCGTTGAAGGTGGTCGCTTTTACCATAGTGTAATGCATCTGGTCTTCAAAGAAGATCCTGTCACCTGTTTTTAACGGTGCATCGAAACTGTAGTCTCCCATAATATCTCCTGCAAGACAGGTATTTCCTGCAAGACGGTAGGTATAGCGTTTTTCTCCGGCTTTGCCCGCACCGCGTACTTCCGCCCGGTAAGGCATAATGATAGTGTCGGGCATATGGGCTTCCGCAGAAGTGTCGAGTATGGCAATATCGATACCGTTGTGCACAATATCGAGTACGGTAGCGATCAGCGGCCCTGTTTCCCAGCCGACCGCCTCTCCCGGTTCAAGATAGACTTCTACACCATAGCGTGTTTTAAATTTTTTGATCAGGATGATCAGCTTTTCCGTATCGTAATCCTTACGGGTAATATGGTGACCTCCTCCGAAGTTGATCCATTTCATTGCTGCAATATATTTTCCGAATTTGTGTTCGAAATGTTTCAAAATATTTTCCAGTGCACTGCTGTCCTGCTCACACAGTGCATGAAAATGCAGACCGTCAAGCTGTGACAGCAGGCTTTCATCAAAATGATCGAGTGTGGTACCGAGTCTGGAATGAAGTCCGCAGGGATTGTATATCTCCTTGGGAGATTCCGAATATTCAGGGTTGACACGCAGTCCCAGTGAGAGTGCAGGGTTGACTTTTTTTGCTTTGGCAGCGAAGCGTCTGAACTGGGCGGGAGAATTGAATACAAGGTGATGCGACAATGCTGCGATCTCTTCTATCTCTTCTTCTTTAAAGGCAGGGGCATAAGTATGTACCTCTTTTCCGAATTCTTCATGTGCCAGTCTGGCTTCATATAAACCGCTTGCGCAGCAGCCGTCAAGATACTGTTTTATGAGCGGAAAACTTTTCCAGAGGGCATACCCTTTCAGGGCAAGCAGTATTTTTGCATGGCTTTTTGCTTCGATCATCTTGAGTATTTCAAGGTTTTTTTGCAGTTTTTTCTCTTCGAGAAGCCAGCAGGGGGAGGGCAGGTTGTTTATCTCTGACTTATTCATAAGAAATTATAACGATATAAGCTAAAATATTTTGATATAATAGTCAAAATGTTAAAAAGGGTAATGTGATGAAAGTAAGAGAAAACGAGAAAAAACGTGACCATATACGATTTAACGGACGTGATATAGCTCTGGTCGCAGCCATGCTTGATCAATTAAACAGTACGATCGATATCATGTATTTTCTTATGGAAAGAAAAGAAGAAAGGGCTTTTGTTGTCATGCTTATTTCTGCTGAAGATAGCGATATGGAAGCTTTGAGCGCGAAAGAGAAGAGGGAACCGGATATCATGTTCGAGATCGATGCCGGCGACAATCTCTATGCGATCGTCTGTCAGGATACCCAGATAGACGGAGGGTACCATTTTGCCGAACGCTTAGTGCAAAAAATGATGGAAAAGGGAGGAAAACATGTTTACTGCAGTGAACTCGAAGTACGTTCGACAACCTACAAAATCCGCTATATTATTTATCGTCTTATGGAACTGTTTATTCAGACAAAACAGAACTGTCAGGAGAATGAAGTCGTATTCAAAGCCCTGAATTAGAAATATCTCTTGCATTGAAATGAAAATAAGGGGCATCCTTAAGCAATTTTAAGCTAAAATCGCGTCCAAATAATGGCGTACGTTGACCGTAGCCAAAACAGATAAGGATAATCGGAATGAAAAGAACATACCAACCACATAACACACCAAGAAAAAGAACACACGGTTTTAGAACAAGAATGAAAACAAAGAACGGAAGAAAAGTGATCTCTGCAAGAAGAGCCAAAGGCAGAAAAAGACTATCAGTATAATACGGCTGACGGTATAAGAGCATTAGCAAGATCAAACATTTTACGCGTATAAAGACCAGTAAAGAGTTTAACGGAGTCTATAAACACTCCACAAAAACATGGCATACGCCTTACTTTGTACTTTTCTATAAGAGTTCGGAAATGTACAAAGTCGGTTTTGTAGCCAGTAAAAAAATAGGAAATGCAGTTCACCGAAACAGAGCAAAGCGTTTGCTAAGAGCACATTTCATAGAAAATACCGGTTTGCTGAAAAGCGGATCATATGTACTGGTTGCAAAACCTGCCCTTCTAAGCAAAAGCTTTTCAGAGATAAGAAAAGCCTGTCTCCATGCACTTAAAAAGTGTACTGCACTGCAAAATCCTTAGCACAATTTAACACAGTTAAGACTATACTATCATCGTCAAAGATATATAATAACAAAGGTAAAATTTTGGAACAACAAGATCTGAACAAACGACTCCTTCTCGCACTTGCCCTCTCCTTTTTGGTATTTGTAGGATACAGTTATCTCTTCCCCCCGAAAAAATCGGCTGTCCAGGCTGAGCAGAATATAACCGCCAATCTGGCTCCCAAGACTGCGGTATCTGAACCAGCAGCAGCGAATAAGCCTGCGGCAGCTGCAGTGAAAACCGGTCAAGCCCCTGCGGTAAAAGAAAAGGGAAAAATTCTGGCAACAGTTACGTCCAAAACATTCAAGATGACCATTGATGAATTTGGCCGTATTTCCCAGTATGAATTGCTTGAAAACAAATATAACGATAAAGAGGGACACAAGGTGCAGATCCTCGGAGCAAACGAGGTCAAACCGCTGGAGATACGTTTTTCCGATACAAAGCTGAACAATGAAGCATTCAAGGTGCCCTATACGCTCAGCGGTACAGCGGATATCGACGTTTCAACCTCCGCACAGGTAGTCATATTGACACAAAAGCTTTCTACCCTGACCGTAACAAAAAAGATCACTATCCATCCTGACGGCTCTTACGTTCTGGATGTCACTACTTCTTCTCCTGCACCGTATTTCATTACACCGGGACACAGACCTATGGCGGACAGTTCACGCTACATGCTTGTCAGAGGAGCACTGGTTGAAGGCGCAGATGGCGTCATCACAACCATTCCTGACGGAGATGCCAAAGGGACCGAAACATTTAAAAAAGCGAAGATCGCTTCGGCTTTCGACCGTTATGTCGCGACAATGTTCTATAATTTTAAAACAGGTATGGATGTTTCCATCCTTAAAACAGGCAAAGACGATCCGCTTATCTTTGTAGCCGGAGGACAAAATACCCATCTTGGCGGCTATATTGGGCCCAAAGAGTACAAAACACTGTACAGGATCAACCCGAAACTGACCAATACGATCGAGTTCGGATGGTTCACTTTCCTTTCAAGACCGTTCTTTAAAGTACTTTTATGGATTCACGGCATTATCGGGAACTGGGGATGGGCGATCATTCTCTTTACCTTGCTTGTCAAGCTGACACTTTTCCCTCTTTCCTACAAAGGAATGATGTCAATGCAGAAGCTGAAAGACCTTGCACCGAAGATGAAAGAGCTCAAAGCAAAATATAAAGGTGATCCTGCCAAACTGAATGCACAAATGATGGAAATGTATAAGAAGAACGGTGCCAATCCTATGGGCGGATGTTTGCCGATGATCCTTCAGATCCCGGTTTTCTTTGCACTGTACCGTGTATTGCTCAACGCCGATGAATTGCAGGGGGCTGTCTGGATACATGGCTGGATCAACAACCTTGCCGGTGCGGATCCGTACTATGTTCTTCCTGTACTGATGGGTGTCACTATGTGGTTTCAGCAGAGAATTACACCGAATAACTTCACGGACCCTCTGCAGGAGAAGATCTTCAAGTGGTTCCCTGTATTGATGGCAGGTATGTTCATTGTGATGCCTTTCCCTTCAGGATTGGTACTCTACTGGGTCGTGAACAACCTTTTCACCATCGGTCAGCAGTATGTTATCAACAAAGCATATGCAAAACACAAAGCAAAAATGATTGCCGTACACAAGAAGGAAAAGGATAGCTGATGAAAAAAGTTGAAGCCCCTACGCTTGAGGAGGCGTATGAGAAAGCTGCAACACAATTGGCCTGTTCTGTAACTGATCTTGCTTATGAAGTGATCCAGTATCCTTCTGCCGGTATCCTGGGATTTTTAAAGAAGAATGCTGTGATCGTGGCTACATGCAAACGTGTTTCCCCGGAGAGTCAGGTCACCTCTGCACCGGAAAGCAAAACATTCGAGAGTATAGAAGAAAATGTTGCTTCAGAAATTATCGCGGCTGTCAAAACCAAAGAGGTGCCTTCTTCCGTGCAAAAAGAAAAAGATGCCGTACTGGACAGTTTTTTTGATGCAGACAGTGAAGAAGAAACAGAAGTATGCGAAGAAGAAAGTGTGATATATGATGAATTGGCAAGACTGATCGAAGATGAACTCAAAGAACTCTTGTCTTATGCCTGTTTTGCGATCGATGTGGTGGAAGTAGATGTGGTTGACAATACGGCACTGATCTTCATCGACGGTGACGATGCCGCCCTGCTCATAGGAAAAGAGGGCTATCGCTACAATGCGCTTTCCTATATGCTTTTCAACTGGCTGCACAGCAAGTATGAACTTTTTATCAAACTTGAGATCGCCGAATTTCTTACTTCTCAGCAGGAAATGATCCGAAACTATATTAAACCCGTAATCGAGAATGTCGAAAAGAACGGAAGAGGAAAAACACGCTCACTTGACGGTATTCTGGTACAAATTGCACTTGAACAGCTTCGGGAAGCTTTCCCGAACAAGTATGTTGCGATCAAAACCGGAAAAGCAGGCAACAAGTTCGTTGTTATCAATGAATTCAACAACAAGAGCCATGCATAATACAATTGCCGCCATAGCAACTGCCCATGGCGTCTCTTCCATCTCCATTGTCAGGGTCAGCGGCGAGGCTGCTCTGCAGATCGCCGATAAAATCTCGCACAAAGAAAAGATCATTCCCCGGTATGCCCATTTGACACCGCTCTATAACAGCCAAAATGAACTTATCGACCAGGCGGTCATGATCTATTTCAAAGCACCTTTTTCTTTTACGGGAGAAGAGATCGTGGAATTTCAGTGTCACGGCGGAATGATCGTGGCACAGGAAATTCTCGATACGATCCTCTCTTACGGTGTCCGTCTTGCCCAGCCGGGTGAATTCTCCAAACGGGCTTTTCTGAACGGCAAGATAGATTTGAGCGAAGCAGAAGCGATTTCCAAACTTATCGAAGCCAAAAGTGTGGATGCGGCCAAGATCCTTGCGAGGCAGATGAAAGGCGAGCTGAAAGTATTTGTCGAAGAGAGCAGAGAAGCGCTGCTGCGTTCACTTGCGTATTCTGAAGTGCTGATAGACTATGCAGAAGAAGATATTCCCGAAGATATTATGGAAAGTATTGTGAAGCAGTTGGACGGACTGAGCGAACAGATCACGAAGATCGTTGATGCCAGCTACAGAAGACGAGGCTTGATAGAAGGTTTCAAAGTAGCGATCATCGGCAAGCCAAATGTCGGCAAAAGTTCTCTGCTCAATGCACTGCTCTCGTATGAACGTGCTATTGTCAGTGATATTGCAGGTACGACCAGAGATACCATCGAAGAGCAGGTACGCATCGGGTCTCATATTATTAGACTGGTCGATACAGCCGGCATACGTGAATCTGAAGATACCATAGAAAAGATCGGTATTGAGCGTTCTATGAATTCTGTAGAAGATGCCGATATTATCATTGCGCTTTTTGATGCATCGAGGGAATTTGACGATGAAGATGAAAAGATCGTTTCCATCATTGATGCATTGAAAGAAAAGCATGTGATCGTTGCTGTCAATAAATCAGATCTTGAAATGAAACTCGACCTGTCTAGACTGGAGCGTTATGCTCCGCTGGAAGTCAGTGCCAAAAAAGGTTTTGTGAAATTGACGGCAGAGATGGAAATACTGCTTGACAGCATAGGAGAAGGCGAAGAGCTGATGCTGATCTCTGCACGTCAGATCGAAGCGGTGAACAGAACCAGAGATGCCATAGCCCAGGCCAAAGAACCGCTAATGCGCGGTGAACTGGAATTTTTCTCCTACCATCTTCAGGAAGCGGTCAAAGCTCTTTCCTCCATTTCCAGGCCGTTTGACAATGAAGAAATACTGGACAAAATGTTCGGTGAATTCTGTCTGGGAAAATAAAATGCAGTTTCTGAACGATATTCTGGCCATTGAAAATATTGAACTGTATGCCATTGTCATACTGTTCTTTTTCACCCTCTGGTTCATCCGAAATACTGTGAAGTACTATCATGGTGAAAAACGGAAGGTCAAAAACCTGCACCGCTTTGCCAAAGAGGGTGAAGTCGATGCGCAGCATGACCTTGCAAAACGCTACCATAAGGGAAGGTTTGTCAAAAAAAACTGTGAACGTGCAGCATTCTGGTATCAAAATGCTGCCTTGAGAGGCGATAAAGAAGCCAAAGGCTATCTTGAAAATTTTTTAAATACCCGTCAAAAGAAAAAGTGTTAATAGTGTATAATGGCGCTTATTTATACTAAGGAAACAGTTTTATGACAAAAAAACAGTTATTATTTTTATCTCTTGCCTCCCTGATGTTCCTCTTTTCCGGATGTGTCAACGAAAGTCTTGCGCTGCCGGGAATGGGTTCCTCTTCGAAGCCGTCACAAAGCGGCAATACCTGGGCGGATGAAACCAATATCAATGATGTTTATATTGATGACCTGGATGAAAACAACAATACCGCCACAGAATCCGAAACCATGATCACAGAAGAGAGCCCGCAGTCAGTGGTCAAACGTATCCCTTTCCCTGTCGGTGAATATACCCGTCTGGCCCGCATAGGAAAAGGAACGGTCAAAGGAACGATCTATATTACAGATTACTCCGGCAATAAAATTCCCGGAAAAGAGACCAGACTCTATCTCAATCCGGCTACAAGCTATTCCAACCAGTGGTACAAAGAAAGTTATATTGGCGGCAAAAAAATGGAAAAAGCCGATTCCAGGCTTTTCAACTATCTGCGCTTTACTGCCTCGGACAAGAGCGGGAATTTCGCTTTTTACGGTGTGCCGACCGGAAGCTACTACCTGATCGGCACAGTGAAGTGCGGTACGGAATGCGGTTACGATACGCCTAAAAATATCCGCATAGCCAAGAAGATCAGCATTCGCGGCAACCAGGTCCTCGAAGCAGATCTTGCCCGACCGGTGGATTGATAGAAACGGATATGCGGTGGTGTGTAGATACGCACCACCGCAATATAACATTTATTTACCCGGATACGCCTCTTCCAAAGCTGCATAAAGCGCCTTGGGGCTAATCTCTTCTTTCTCATCCAAAATACTCTGCATCGTCACATTGTCTTCTTTCCCGTTCCATGTCTTGATGTAGGTTCCTTCTTTGTAGCCATGGTCCTGTCTGAACTGGTTGAGAATGTTCTTCCCAATATAGAGCCTGTAAAGGCTGTCGAGGTTCAGCCCTGACTGGATGGCGACATCGATGAAGGCTTCCATCAGTTTGCCGGTTGGTTCATTGCAGAAGAGTACGCGCATCAGGTTTTCGACCACTTCGATCTGCTCATAATAGTTCTTTGTCGTCGGGATGATCTCTTCAAGGAAGCTCGGGTAATTCTCCAGGCTGCAAATGGTGTCTGCTAGATCCTCGATACTTCCCAGTGCTTCTCTCTTGTAATCTTCAAGCCCCTGTGACATGATGAAGTGCCAAATGTCCACTGCTTCGATCTTGATATTTGCATAGTCCGGCTCTGCGTCAATGTTCTTCCAGTGTTTCCAGGGGTAGCTCTCAATAAGCTCGGCACACTCCAGGTAGGTGCAGCGTTTCCAGTCGATGCGTTTGCCGTTTTTGGTAACACCTTTTTCCCAGCCTTCGCCGTTCGTTGCATCGTTTAGCTGCTGCTGGAGTTTCAGCATTTGTAGTATTTTGTTCATAAATCACCTTGTATCTGTATTTATTGCCAATGAATTGCAGGGTGCTCTGAGAACACAGTACCCCGCGGATGGTGGATTATACAAAAACATTGGTTAACGCAAGGGTAGTTTAAAATGCATTGCACAGCACTTATTTAGTACTTTTTAAGTAAAATATATTCCTTATTTTACCCCTTTAAAGGACACAGTACATGTCACAACCAGTTGAAAACTTAGATGAAGTGTTGAAGAATCACAAGCTCAGCAAAGAAGAGTATGAAGATATTTTGAGGATCCTCGACGGCCGTCATCCCAATATCGTCGAGATCGGCATCTTTTCTGCCATGTGGTCTGAACATTGTTCCTACAAATCGAGTAAAAAATACCTGAACGGTTTTCCTACCAAAGCGCCGTGGGTCATTCAGGGACCCGGTGAGAATGCCGGTGTTATCGATATTGGTGAAGGCATGGCTGCTGTCTTTAAGATGGAAAGCCACAACCACCCGTCATTTATTGAGCCTTTTCAGGGGGCGGCGACCGGTGTGGGGGGCATACTCAGAGATATTTTTACGATGGGCGCAAGACCGGTAGCCAATCTGAATGCACTTCGTTTCGGAAGGGTCAGGGGCGACAGTGCTGTCAACAAGTACCAGAGACACCTTGTCCGCGGTGTCGTTGACGGTATCGGAAGCTATGGCAACTGTATGGGGGTTCCTACCATTGGAGGCGAAGTGAGCTTCGATGAAAGCTATAACGGAAATATTCTCGTCAATGCTTTCTCTCTGGGGCTGGTCAGGTCCGATGAGATCTTCCTCGGTGTGGCTTCGGGTATCGGCAACCCGGTCATGTACGTGGGGTCCAAAACAGGCCGTGACGGTCTTGGCGGTGCAGTCATGAGTTCAGATTCTTTTACGGAAGAGTCGAAGTCTCTCCGGCCGACCGTGCAGGTAGGCGACCCTTTTACTGAAAAGCTTCTGCTTGAAGCCTGTCTGGAACTTTTCAAGACAGACCATGTCGTAGGGATCCAGGATATGGGTGCCGCGGGTCTTACCTCTTCAGCTTTTGAAATGGCAGGGAAAACGGGTGCAGGGCTCATTATGCATCTGGACAAAGTACCTGCGAGAGAAGAGGGAATGACACCGTATGACTTTATGCTTTCAGAGTCTCAGGAACGTATGCTGATCTGTGCGAAAAAAGGTTCAGAGCAGGCGATCATCGATATTTTTGAAAAATGGGAACTTGATGTTGCCGTTATCGGTGAAGTGACCGATACACAGAGAATGGAGCTTTTCTGGCACGGTGAGCAAGTGTGTGATATGCCCATAGCCCCTGTGAGCGAAGAAGCACCCATTCTTGACAGACCGACGGCAAGACCGGCCTATCTGGATGAAGTGAATGCCAAAACAGTGGACGACTATGCCGGCGTAGATGACCAGGAAGCCTATGAAAAACTGCTTGCCCCGCTTGAAGTCGTAGACAAGGCATGGGTCTACAACCAGTATGATTCCATGGTACAGACCAATACGACCAAACATCCCGGAAGTCTGGATGCTTCCTGCATCCGTATCAAGGAGAACGGCAGGGCCCTGGCTATGAGTTCTGACTGCAACCCGCGTTACTGCTACATTGACCCCAAAGGCGGTGCGGCTCTGGCTGTAGTTGAGTCAGGAAGAAATGTGGCGATGTCCGGTGCAAGGCCACTTTCTATTACGGACTGTCTGAACTACGGTAACCCGGAAAATCCGGAAGTGATGTGGCAGTTCGCACAGGGGTGCGAAGGGATCAAAGAAGCCTGTCTGGAGCTGAACACGCCGGTTGTTTCCGGCAACGTGTCGCTTTACAACGAAACCAACGGTGTATCTGTTTTTCCGACACCTGCCATAGCGATGGTAGGACTGAACGACGACCAGAACAAAGTTCTGCCGTCCGTCTTTCAGCAGGAGGGGAACAACATCGTGCTCATTGGCGAGACCAAAGGGGAATTCGGCGGTTCGCTCTATCTCAAGGAACTCTTTGGAGAGACAGTCGGAACACTGCCATCCTTTGACTACAAAACGGAACTGAAACTCTGGGAACTTGTCATAGAAGCGAATAAAGCAGATTTGCTAAGGTCTGCGAAAGATGTGAATGTCGGCGGTATCGCCATTGCACTTTCCAAAATGGCAGCGGTTTCGGGTAAAGGTATTTCGGCAAAAATCTCTGTACAGGAAAGCAGGAATATCTTTGATGAATCGCAGAGCAGGGCACTGCTTGAAGTCAGAGATGCAGATCTTGATGAAGTTTTGGTCATGGCATCAGGGCTTGGATTGAAAGCGGAGGTCATCGGCAAGGTCGGCGGTGACACGGTAAAAGTAAATGAGGTGGCGCTTCCGCTTGAAAAAGTGAAGGATGTGTATTTCAATACCTTTAAACGGACGATCGAACAGGATCTGTAAATGATTAAAATTTAAGAAAAGAGAGAAAAATGAGAGCATTATTAAGTGTAAGCGACAAGAACGGTATCGTTGAGTTTGCAAGAGGACTGGAGAAACTGGGATGGGAGATCATTTCTACCGGCGGAACCTATAAAGCATTGTCAACGGCAGGTATTCAGGTAACTGAGATCGATGAAGTAACGAAATTCCCTGAATGTTTTGAGGGACGTGTGAAGACACTGAATCCCTATGTACATGGCGGTATCCTGCATAAGCGGGGAGATGAAGCACATGTGGCCCAGGCTAAAGAGCTTGGTGTGGAAGGTATTGACCTGGTCTGCGTGAATCTCTACCCGTTCAAGGAGACTATCGAGAGAACAAATGATTTTGATGAGATCATTGAAAATATCGATATCGGCGGACCGACAATGGTACGTTCAGCGGCGAAGAACTTCAATGATGTACTTATCGTGACCGATGTGAATGACTATGAAGAGGTGCTGGGTGCTTTGGAGAACGGACGTGACACTATGGAGTTCAGGAGAGGACTCATGATCAAAGCGTTCGAACATACGGCAGCCTATGACAGTATGATCGCAAACTATATGAACGGCCGTTTCAATAACGGCTTTGGCGCGTATCAGTTCATTACCGGAAAAAAAGTGTTTCAGACACGTTACGGAGAAAATCCGCATCAGGATGGCGCACTCTACGAATTTGGTAGCTTTTTCAGCGACAATTTCAAGCAGATAAAGGGTGAAGCAAGTTTCAATAACCTGACCGATGTGAACGGTGCCCTGAAGATCGCAGCGAGCTTTGGCGATGAGCCGGCTGTCTGTATCGTCAAGCATGGCAACCCCTGTGGTTTCGCGATTAAATCGTCTTTGACAGAGTCTTATACAGAAGCACTCAAATGTGATCCTGTATCGGCTTTTGGCGGTGTGGTAGCGGTCAACGGTGTTGTGACGAAAGCCATGGCAGAAAAGATGAACGAGATCTTTCTCGAAGTGATCATCGCGGCAGATTTTGATGAGGATGCTGTGGCTGTATTCGAGAAGAAAAAACGTATCAAACTTTTCTCCCAGGGAAATGAAAAACTCATGCTTGCCGGTGACAAGACAGACTTCAAACATATTGACGGCGGTTTTGTGTACCAGAATGCGGATTGCATTTGCGACAACGAAGTACACAATGCGCATAAGAAATCGGAACTGACGGCCACAGAACAGGAAATGAAAGACCTTGAAATTGCGTGGAAAGTAGCGGGACTGACCAAGTCAAACTGCGTGGTTTACGTGAAAGACTCTGCTATGGTTGCTGTGGGTATGGGTATGACAAGCCGTGTAGATGCGGCACAGTGCGCCCTTAAAAAAGCCAAAGAGATGGGTCTGGATGTTTCAGGCGCGGCTATGGCTTCTGAAGCATTCTTCCCGTTCAGAGACTCGATTGATGCAGCAGCCGAGGCAGGTGTCAAGGCGATCATCGAACCGGGCGGTTCCATCCGTGACGATGAGGTCATCGAAGCGGCGAACGAGCACGGTATCGCGCTTTACTTCACAACAGTGAGACACTTTTTGCATTAAAAAACGGGCTTTGCCCGTTTTAGCGCTGAGCGTTAAGAAAAACAGGATGATATTTTTGCGTAGGGTGCTGTTCCCTGACAGCACCAATAATACAATGTAATTTTTTTCAGAGCATCGAAACATTATGGTGCCGTAGGTTTGGCACGGCCAAACCTACAGGCGCTTGAACCTATACATCATAATAGATGCTGCAACAGCCACGTTGAAACTTTTGATACCTTCTTCCATCTCTATGGTCACGACTTCATCACACAGCGAAAGTATCTCCTCCGATATTCCCAATTGTTCATGTCCCATCAGCAGTACCCATTTCTGCGGCACTTTTACCTGTGAAAGCGGGGTGGAGTTTTGGGTAACTTCCGCTGCAAAAATGCGGTAGCCCCTCTTTTTTAGTTCCTGTATGGTTTCTTTAATGTCATCATAGCGGTGAAATTTGAGTTTGCCTATATGACCCATGGAGACACGCAGTGCACGCCTTGCGTACGGGTGTGGTCCCTGTCTGGGAATGAGGTAGGAGCCTATGCCCAGTGCAGCGGCAGAACGGGCTATGGCACCGATATTGTCTGTATTGCTGATCTCATCGAGCATGATGATCTGGTCGTTCAGCAGTTCCAGAGGGGTTTCTGCCGGGCGTATGCCGTGCATCATGACATTGTGGTGCAGCCGGTGTCCAACGATCTGCTCCAGTACAGCCTTGGGTGCCACATAGGCAGCAGGGATCGTATATCGTGCCAGAAAGTCTCGATGGGTATCGTAATATGCCTGTGTCGCAAAGATACTTCTGATCGCAACCCCCGATTCTATGAGCAGATCGACCACTTTGGGACTGTCTGCAATGAAGGAACCGTCTTTGGAAAAAGCATTTTCCCTCAGCCTCTGGTATATCTGCACTTCCGGCAGGCCAATATCGTCTACATCTATAAAATTCATACCGTATTGTACAAAATATTACCCTCTTTTAATGCTGCCGCCAGCAAAAATATTAAAAATAATACCATGGAAATCCGTAAACTTGATTGACATTGACTAAAGTTTTTTGATATAATACTCTTAAAATAAAGGGTACCTATTATTAGTAAAGGTGCTCTAAAGCAATATTTTAAGTGAAACAGGAAGAAAAATATGTCAAAAAGTTTATATGAAACACTCGGAGTCAGTGAAAATGCCAGTGCTGACGAAATAAAAAAAGCCTATAGAAAACTGGCAAGAAAGTACCATCCCGATATCAACAAGGATGAAAGTGCGGTCGATAAATTCAAAGAGATCAATGCGGCCTATGAAGTATTGAGCGACAAAGAGAAAAAAGCCCAGTATGACCAGTTCGGTGACCAAATGTTCGGCGGTCAGAATTTTCACGATTTTGCACGCGGACAGGGGCAGGGGGTCGACCTTGACGAAATTCTGCGCCAAATGTTCGGCGGAGGCGGAGGCGGCGGTTTTTCCGGCAGCTTCGGCGGTGCGCAGGGCGGTTTCGGAGGTTTTGGCGGCTTTGGTGCCCCGAACCTTGATGTCCAGGCGCGTATCACTGTACCTTTCATGACAGCAGTACAGGGCGGAAAATACAAGATCAATGTGGAAGGCGAAAGTTTCGATATCAAGATCCCCGCAGGGATCAGGAGCGGAGAAACACTGCGTGTCAGAGGCAAGGGAAAATCCCATCAGGGGCAGAGAGGCGACTTGCTGATCAAAGTCGATATTGCCGCATCGGATGAATATGAGAGAAAAGGCGATAATCTCTACAAAACTTTCGATGTCCCTCTGAAAGAGGCACTTTTCGGCGGTAAGGTACAAGTGCAGACACCGGAGAAGGAAGTTTCCCTGAAAGTCCCCAAAAATACGAAGAACGGCCAAAAATTCAGGCTTAAAGGCAAAGGTGTCCCCGACAGGAAAACGGCAATGCGCGGAGATCTCTACCTGATCGCCAATGTCGTACTTCCCGATGCTGACACACTCGATCCTGAAGTGAAAAAAATACTTGAGGAAAAACTGTAAAGGAGTGAATAATGCATAGTTATGATGAACCGGTATACCTGATCTCAGTAGTAGCAACAATGTTGGATATCCATCCCCAGACGCTCAGACAGTACGAGAGAGAAGGGCTGGTAGAGCCTTCCCGTACCGAAGGGCGTATGCGCCTTTATTCACAGAGAGACATAGACCGTATGAAACTCATTTTGCGTCTGACCCGCCAAATGGGTGTGAATCTTGCCGGGGTAGATATTGTACTGCAGCTTAAAGAGCAGATAGACGAAATGCAAAAAGAGATCGAGCAGCTCAGAGAGGAACTCAGCAAAGTCAACCGGAACGGGTCGGTACATATAAGCAAAGCCCTGGTAACGAAAAATGCGTATGATATTATCATTTTTGAAGAGTAGAAATCTGTAAAAAATCTGCAAAAAAGAAGGGATATTTGCTTTATTCCTCTTCTTCTCCATTTTGACTCTTGGCCGCGTGACGGTTTAAGTGAAAAAAAGATAGAATTAATCTCTATTGAAATGAATTGGAGGAAATGATGATGAAAAAGTTAGTGTATTCACTCGTGGCCGCTTCTGCACTGGGCAGTAGTGTATTTGCCGGCGGAGATATCTTGCCTGCGGCGGTATTCAACCAGGATGACAGTAATTTTTATATCGGTGCGGGGATGGTTTACAACCGTACGTATGCAACAGAGTCAGGCTGGTTCGATAATGCTACACCGACACAGGATCAAATTGGAGGCCTGACGGGGATCATAGGCTATAACTACAATAAATATATTGGGATCGAAGGACGTATTTCCGGAACATTTTGGCAAAGAGACTATGCAGATTTGAAAACGTACAGTATTTTTCTTAAGCCCCAATACCGTTTTCAGGAAGACGATACACAGAGTGATGAGTATGATGATGCCTATGTCACCGTATATGGATTGGTAGGCTTCGGAAATTCACATGTGGAAGGTTCAGGCGGAGACAATACGTATTCGGCCTGGCCGGATGTCATTGGTCAGGAAATTATGAGCGAAACCGGTTTTCAATGGGGACTGGGTATAAGTTATACTTTTGTCGATATCGATGACGGAGTCCGAAAAAACACATGGTCTGTTTTCGTAGATTATACTATGACTGCGAACGATGCCGATATCAATTCAAGACTGTATGATTATGGCAACGGGAAAGATACTACGGTTTATCACAAGCTTTCAACAGACGGACTGACGGTCGGGATCACCTATACCTTTTAAAATCGGGGACTTCTCTGCTGAAGTCCTTTCTCCTCTGTATATGAGAGGTTTTCCTATACCTTTTTGATGTTATAATACTGCTTTGAATTTGATAGCTGTCTGCACACATGGATATCAAATTGAAAATATTCCCCTGAAGGATTGCAATGCGACATGAAATTTCTCCCATTGATGATGAAATAGACATTAAGGAGATATTCCGTACTTTATACCGCTATAAGTATATGATTTTCTTTTTTGTGCTGGTATTTGGACTTGTGAGTGCTTATATCGCCTATTTTAAAGCCAATATTTATGAAGCTTCATCGACTGTAGAAGTCGGTGTACAGGACCGCAGTTCGTCAAGCCATGATATTTTGAATGCTGCGATGGATCCAGGTGCCCTGAGTTCTGATACAGAGATAGCAATTATCAAGTCACGTTTTCTGGCAAAAAAAGCATTGAAATATGTTGACTTCACCCATCATTACTACACAACGAAAAAATTCAAAGAGATAGAACTGTATAAAAGTGCGCCGTTCAGGGTAGGTATGCTGAAAGGTTTTAATGTCTCTTTTGAACTTTATCCTATAGATCCAAAGCATTACAGACTGGTTGTTGAAAAAGCAAAGGACAGTAATGGTACAGAGTGGCATTACGATAAAGTACACCTTTACGGCGAAGAGATAGATACAGCATATTTTCATTTGAATGTGGTCCGTACCGGTAAAATGAAAGCGAACAGATACCGGTTTGACATTGCGAAAGACAATACGCCGTCCGGCGGTGTCAATGCGGCACAGACATCCAAATATTCTACGATCCTGAGAATATCGTATGAAGACAATGTCGCTTTACGGGCGCAGGAATATGCCAATGCTCTGGCGAAGGCATATATTGAGCAGAACGTGGAGAAGAAAACCAAAGAAGCGACACTGAAACTTAATTTCATTGATAAACAGCTAAAACGTATTAATGAGAACCTGAAGAGTTCGGCAGTCAAGATCGAAGAATTTAAAAAAGGCACCAATACGATCAGTCTGAGTTCCAAAGCTGAAGTGATCATTACCCAGATGAGCGATGCAGAGGCAAAGCTCGACACGATAAGTATGGAAAGCCAGATTTTAAATAATCTGTATAAACAGATCAAAAAAGAAAAACACCTTGAATCCATCAGTATTGCGGGCATTGGTTCGGGCAATGAAGCGCTGTCTTCCCAGATCACTTTGCTTCAGGAAGCCATTCTGAAAAAACAGGTACTGCGTGAAGATTATACCGAAATGTATCCTGCCGTGGTCAAACTTAAAAAACAGATCAGCTATTTAAAAAGAAGTATTATCGATACGATCAAAAATCTTAAAGTAAGTATCAACGAGAAAAAGAAACTACTTGAAAAAAGCATTGAAAAGTATCAGAAAAATCTCAATAAACTGCCTGCCGATGAACGAATGTACGGACAGTTGCAGAGAAAATTCGCTGTAAATGAAAAGATATACTCCTATCTGCTTGAACAGCAATCTGCTACTGCCATCATCAAGGCAGCGACAGTCAGCCGAAACCGTATGCTCGACTCTGCACTTTTGCCTGCTTCTCCCGTCAAGCCCAAAAGAAAAATGATCGTTCTTGTCGGTTTGATACTTGGGCTGATCGTGGGAATTTCGCTTGCATTTTTGAGGAATTTCCTCGATGACAGAATTCAGACAGAGGAAGATGTGACCCATGCGACAGACCTGCCGATGCTCGGGTATGTCCCTCATATGAAAAAAAGTACCGATGAGATCAAAGTATTCACCTCCCCCAAATCTGCCGTAGCGGAATCATTCAGGAATTTACGTACGAATTTACAGTTCATGGTACGAAAGAACAGATCACATGTCATAGCCGTCACATCGACGATCGGAGGAGAGGGAAAAACAACGGTCTGCATCAATCTTGCAGCCATCATGAGTATGGCAGGGAAAAAGACCATTCTTTTGAATCTCGATATGAGAAAACCGACACTGCATGAAAAGTTTTCTCTTCCCAATAAATATGGCATGAGTACGTTGCTTTCGGGCAGTACGACCTTGAAAAATGTTATACAGAAAACAGCCCATGAAAATCTGGATGTGATCACTTCGGGACCTGTCCCGCCCAATCCGAGTGAATTGATACAGAAGGAATTGATGGACAAACTGATCGATAAACTGAGAGAAGTGTATGATGTTATTATTCTCGATACTCCGCCGATAGGCCTTGTCACAGATGCCAGAACATTGATGCACAAAGCAGATACCAGCATTTATATTTTACGGGCTGGGTATTCCAAAAAAGGATTCATCCATAAAATAAAGGAACTCTCCTCCCACCGGGAAATCCAGGGGCTTGCAATACTGCTTAATGATGTCAATATAGAGAGAAGCGGCTATGGCTACGGTTATGGCTACGGCTATGGTTACTACGCAGAAGATAAAAAATGATTTTTTCTTTATTTGAAAGAAAAAAAAAGCAGAAAAAAAAATGCGCTTCGAAACTTCGTGTAGATATTCATTCCCATCTGATCCCGGGTATTGATGACGGATCCCAGAGTTTGGAAGAGAGTCTGATCCTTTTAAAAGGGCTTGAGGACCTGGGCTATGAAAAAGTCATTACCACTCCGCATATTATGTCAGATACGTACCGAAACAATGCAGAGAATATAGGTGCAGGGTTGAAAGCCCTGAGAAAGAGTGCAAAAGAAAACAGTATCGGGTTGCAAATTGAAGCAGCGGCAGAATATTATCTGGATGATGCATTTTATGACGAATTGGCAAAAACGCACATTTTGTCTGTCTCAAACCAATATATATTGTTTGAAAGTTCCTATATGTCCAGACCGATACAGATGGAAGAAATGATTTTTGCCATTGGTGAAGCCGGGTATAAACCTATGCTGGCACACCCTGAGCGTTATCGCTATATTAAAGATCCGCAAAAAGAATATGCCCGGCTGAAAGAGCTTGGTGTGTTTTTTCAAGTCAATCTCAATTCGTTTGGCGGACACTATGGAAAGGGGGCAAAACGGTTGGCCCATTTTCTGAATGAAGCGGGTATGATAGATTTTTTAGGTTCAGATACCCATCATAACAGGCAGGTAGAAATGCTTTCTGATGTTTTCTGTCTCGATGTCTATCAGGATGTTTTTAAACGCAATATGATTAAAAATGATATGTTGCTATAGGATTTTATAAAATATTCGATATCATATGTTTAAATATGAAAAGTGAGGAGTAAAGGAATGTACCCAATCAAAAAAATAGCAGCCGGTGTGCTGCTCAGTATTTTGCTCGCGGGCTGCAGCAGTAACGGGGATTATAAACTGCTACAAACCAATTATGCCGTCAAAAGCCAAAACGTAACGGACAAAAGCATCGAATACCGGATCCTTCCACAGGACAGGCTGGAAGTGATGCTCTACAAAGATCCGAATGCTGCTGCGGAAAGTGCGTCCTCCGAGTTGGGGCAGCGTCTGAATGAGAAAGGGATCCTTGTAGATACCGCAGGTAACATACGTCTTCCTCTAATCGGAAAAGTGCATCTTGCGGGCCTGACACAGACACAGGCAGCGGACAAGATCACAAGATTGTACAAGAAATACCTCAATACACCTTCTGTCTATGTTGAAGTATTGAATAAACGTATATTTGTACTGGGCGAAGTAAGAAAACCGGGTCCTGTACCACTGGACAAGGAGAAAATGACACTTTTTGAAGCCTTGGCTGATGTAGGCGGCTTTACCGACTCTGCGGTAAGAAACAGGGTGATCATCCTTTCCAATACACCGAACGGCATACAGATGAGAAAGGTCGATCTTACCCGTTTTGATAAGATGAATTATGCCAGTCTCATGTTAAGACCGAATGATATTGTCTATGTACAGCCGGATGACTGGAAAGAATTCAAAGTCACTTCAAACAACTTTACTGCGCCGTTTGAAACCATTACAAAAATCGCAGCACCGTTCGTGACACTTAAATATTTGAGTGATTGATCTCCCGATGCTGTTTGAATCTGTGAGCATTTTTTTTCTCAGCGCAGTATTGGTCTGGATCGTCAGACACTATGCTCCTGTGCTGGGACTTGTTGATGTACCCAATGCACGCAGCACGCATAATGTGATCACACCCCGGGGAGGGGGGATCGGTTTTCTGCTCTCCCTGTTTCTGCTTTTTCCGTTTTTTCACCCTGATCTTCTACTGCAGTACAAATGGACATTTGCAGCGATCCTGATGGTTTTTCTGACAGGTATCCTTGATGATCATCATGATACGTCGCCCAAAACGAAATTTATTGTGATCTTTATTGCTACAGTCTTTCTTGATCTGGACGGAATCGTTATTAATGAGCTTGGTTCTTTTTTTGGAAAAAATCTGACATTGGGATGGCTGGCATTGCCGTTTACTATGTTCGCTGTTTCCGGTTTTACCAATGCAAGCAATCTTATTGACGGTCTTGACGGCCTTTCTTCTTCTATCGGTATTATTATTTTTGGTGCGTTTATGCTGATAGGCTATCAACATTATGATCTTTTTCTTTTCACCCTTTCCGGTTGTTTTATTGCAGCACTTTCGGCATTTTTGCTTTTTAACTGGTATCCTGCTTCGATCTTTATGGGTGACAGCGGCTCTCTTACTGTCGGATTTGTTATTTCCGTACTTGCGATCAAAGCATTGGCATATATTCCTACTGTCAGTGTGCTTTTTATTGCAGCGGTACCTATTCTCGATACACTGACAGCCATGATACGCAGAAAACTCAGCGGACGCTCTGCCTTTTCGGCAGACCGGTGTCATGTGCACCATATAGTGAAACATTTTTTTTCAGAAAATACCCGAAAAACAGTTTTTGCTTTAGGGATGCTACAGCTTGTCTATTCTCTTACGGGACTTCAAATGAATAAAAATACGGATGAAGGTTTTCTTCTGGTCCTCTTTTTGCTGAATGTTGTTCTTTTCTATCTTTTCCTGGCGGCCATGATCAAAAGACAGAAACAAGAGTGTTGAAAATGTGAAGAAGCATCTTTGACAGAATTGTAATAACTTGCTTTTTAGCTATAATACTCCTGTAATAAAAGGAAGAGGAACTCCCCATGAAATACAAGATTGCTGTTATCGGTTTAGGGTACGTAGGTTTGCCATTGGCGCATGCGTTCAGTGGAAAATACAAAGTAGTCGGCTTCGACATCGCCCCGTGGCGTATCGATGAATTGCGAAGCAGTCATGACCGCACCCTGGAGCTTAGTGCCGAACAGCTTGACGAAGCCATTGCGAACGGCATGGAGTTTACCAACCTCCTTGAAGATATTGCTGACTGCAACCTTTATATTGTCACTGTTCCGACTCCTATTGATGAACATAAACGTCCTGATCTTACACCGCTTATCAAAGCGAGTGAATCCATTGGGAAAGTATTGAAAAAAGATGATATTGTTATTTATGAATCTACTGTTTATCCCGGTGCAACCGAAGAAGAGTGTGTTCCTGTGCTTGAGAAGTTCTCTGGACTGAAATTCAATGAAAATTTCTATTGTGGGTATTCTCCGGAGCGTATCAACCCGGGAGACAAGGAACATACGGTCACCAAAATACTGAAAGTGACTTCAGGTTCAACACAAGAGATAGGAAAGATCGTCGATGATCTTTATGCTTCCGTTATCACTGCCGGAACGCATTT